>ERZ857984.746-NODE-746-length-34308-cov-5.739001_pt1 | contig 34308 bp, 40 predicted proteins | sample MGYA00519914_ERZ857984 | MGnify/ENA primary metagenome ERZ857984 (study PRJEB31778, sample SAMEA3449417) | human gut metagenome | biome: human gut; feature: human-associated habitat; material: faeces | place: United Kingdom | collected 2010/2012 ... | reverse complement strand
CGGGGCGTGGTTTTTACCACGCCCCGCCGCTCTTTTTGGAGGATACAGAAGCACAAAACAGGGGAGGGGTCAGCGCAGGGCGATGCCGCCCTCGTAAAGTTCATGGGGGGCGATATCTTGGCCGTCCGGCCACACCACCGTGCGGCCGGAGGGCTGCACCCGGCGGAAATATTCCTCGCCGGCCAGCTTGCCGTACCAGCTGCCCTTCATATAGGGGCTTACATTGAAGAGCTTTGCCTCGCCGGTGGCGAAGGCCACAAGGATGCGCTTTCTGCCCAGGGGAATCACTGCGGTGACGGTGGGAGTTGACATGGGAGGCTCCTTTCGTTTGGATGGGCGCACGTTCGGCGCGTTCGGCATTTTTAAGGACAGGGGGCGCTTTCAGGCTCGGCGCGCTCTTTGCGGGCGGCCAGGGCGGCTGCAAAATCCACGTTTTGGGCGGTACGATAATATTCCAGCATTTCGGAAATGTAACACAGGGGAACATCGAAATGCTCGGCCAGATCCCAGGGCTCGGTGTGACCGTCCTGCATGGCGTCCAGGATCGCGTCCAGAGGAAAATATTTTTCGTACCCGTAGCGGCAGGCGACGTTTTCCTGATGGCGGCGCACGGTAAAAGGGCTGTCGAGCTGATAAAAGGTGCCGGTGGCAAAATGGCCTTCCTCGTGGATCAGCACGGCCCGCTCTTCGGCGGCACCTGCAAGATGCTGCTGGTTCAAACCAAGATAACCGGAGGGCTCCGCCACTGCCTTGAGGCTGCCCAGCGGACAGGAAAATACGTCAACCCCTTGTGCTTCCAGGGTTTCGTACAATGTTTCAAGTGGGATCGCACTCACGGTGCCTGTTGCTCCTTTTCTCGTTTTTGGCGCTTGCGGGCGGCCACCATGCGGATAAACATGGTGACGTCGTCGATTTCGTCCTGGGTGAATTCTTCCCTCACTTCGCCGTAAGCAGCGATCAGCTGCCCGGCCAGGGGATCGTTTTCCAGCCCGCCGCCCGTTTGGGCGGCGGGCATTTTGTTTTGTTCGAGGCTCAGAAGACGGTCCACAGTGACCCCAAAATATACGGCGAGAGCTTTGGCGTTGGCGTTGGAAGGAAGTACCTCTATCCCTTTTTCCCAGTTTGCTTTCCAATGGCTCACTGCCGAGCGGGCAATGCCGGTCTCCATGGCTGCACGGGTGGGCTTTACCCCTCGCTGTTCACATAGTTGAACGAAGTTGTCATAGAACACGATTTTGCACCTCGTTTTTCGGCACCTTCCACAAAGTTCTTTCAAATGAAATTATCCCCTTGAAATGTTCAATAAATTGAACTATAATAAACTCAAGAGTTCGATTTGGAGAACAAAATCCACAACTTACAGCAGGAAAGCACCGAAAATTATTTATGTATCCATCATAACACGCCCTTTCTTAAAGTTCAATAATATGAACATACAAAAAAGATTTTTGGAAATCTGCACAAAGAGAGAGGGAGTGGACGGGCAAAATGCCGATCCAAAGAAAAAAACGGGAAGGCGGCAGGAAGAAGACGGAAAGCATAAAGAGGCGAAAAAGGGAGGAACGTTTACAGGTAAATAATAACACATAAAAAGTCCCATAAAATGGATTGTTGCTTTAAAAAGGAAGGAGAAGAATATGCTGGAAAAGAATGCGGCGGATACAGGCCGAAAAACGGAAAAACAGCCGGGCGAAAGGATTGGAGAGAGAACAATGGAAAAGAGGGCCGGAAGGAGCAACGGGATGGGCTCCTGCGGGCTGGAAAAACAGATGAAGCTGAAAAAAGATGGGAAGCAGGCCTGTTGGAAGGAACAATACCTGCGGGTGTTGGAGCTGTGCCTGACGTTGAATAACAAGCCCTCTGGGAAGGACAAAACCAAGGGCCCTGTGGCTTTTTGCGATTTTATGGGCCATACCAGCAGCTTTTTTGTTTCGGTGTTTTTGGAGGGGTGGCGCCCGGATGCAAAGGAGGAGGTGGCTTGTACTTATAAAAACGGAGAGCCGATTGTGGGCTGGGAGCTGGGCAGGCTGATCGGCTTTTTGGAAGAGCTGGCAGAGCAATGGGCGTGAATACTGCGCTGGAATTGGCAGTTGGCCGCTGGGCAGCAGGAAAGGCGGATGGCATTTTCACACGAACAGGAGGCAGCCCGCCCGGTACGCGCACGGCAGCGCTTTGAAAAGGACCGCAGGGGTGCAAAAAGAAAGGAAGGAAAACCATTGGGCAAACGAAAAAGGACAAGGCCGCCCAGGGCCCGCCGCAGACGGCGATGCGGACCGGAATGCGCTGCGCTGATCCGGCGCATCCACCGGGCGGCTGCGCCGTCAGGGATGGGCGTTTCGCGCTGCAGCGGCTGCGAATGGCGGAAGGATGGGAGCGAAGCGTGTTTGGGGCCGGTGTGCTACAAACAGGCCCTGGCAAGGCAAAGGAACTGATTGGGAAGAAAGGGGAAGCAGGGATATGACCTATGAGGAAAAGGCGAGATGGCTTTGCCGTTACCAGACGGCGCTGCACAGTGAACAGCTGCTGGCAGAGGAGGTGGAACGGCTGCGGGCGGAGAGCGAGCGGGTGACACCCCTATTGACCGGGATGCCGGGAGCGGGACCCGATCTGGATCGCCTGCCCCGGGCAGTGGAGCGCATTCTGGAAGCGCAGCAGCGGCTGGAAGCGCAGGTGCGGCGCTGCCTTGTGCTGCGGGGAGAGGTGGAAACGGCGATTTGTGCCGTGCAGGATGAGCGCCTGCGGGAGATCTTGCGCAGGCGTTACATTTTGGGCCAGACACTGGAAAAAGCCGCGGAGGCTATGACGTATGACTACCGGTGGACAAAGCGCCTGCATCACCGGGCGGTGGAACAGTTGGCCCCCCCGAGCCCCCTGCCGTGTGCGGTATAATATAAATGGGAAAAAAGACAAAAAAGCCGCCAGGGGAGTGACCCGGGCGGCTTTTTTGGGCATGCGGCACCGCTGGTTTCAGCGGTGCGTTTGGGTGGGAAGGAAGCGGGCGGAAAACACTTGCCGATTGAGGGCTGCAGGAGGTTTAAAAGGAGAAAGGGAAGGGTGGAACAAAAATTTTCGGGAAGCAGAAATTAAGACCGACAGGGAGGGAAAGAGCGGTATGAGTATGGAAGGAAAAGCAGGGAGGGTTGATTGGATGGAAAATGTTCAAACAAGCGCGGAGAATGCCAAAGCAGTGATTTGTGCGGCCGGAGCGCTGATCACGTCGTTGTTCGGCTGGCTGGGCTGGCTGGTGGTGATTTATGCGATGGCAATGGGACTGGACTATGCGACGGGGACGATCGCGGCGGTGAAGGCGCACGAATGGCGGTCTTCGGCTGCAAGAGAGGGGATCTGGCACAAGACCGGCTGCATTGTGACGGTGGCGGCCGCGGCATTGACGGACTGGATGCTCTCGCTGGCGCTTTCGAACCTGCCGTTGGGGAAGTGGGAGCCGGAATACACCGTGCTTTTATGCCCGCTGGTGCTGGTGTGGTACATTGTGACCGAGCTGGGCAGCGTGGTGGAAAATGCGGGGAAGCTGGGCGCGCCGGTGCCCGGCTTTTTGCTGCGTTATATGAAAAGGGCACAGGAAAAAATCGACACCAGCGGAACCGGCGCGGCGAAATGAAAAGCGGAGGGGGCTTTGCATTTGGGTAAATTGGCCTTGGGCCAGGGAATACGTTTTTCAGAACGGTTTATAGGGGAAAAGAAGGGCCATAAGAATGCTTTTTAAGAAGATTGCATGGATCCGGAGGCCGGCAATGGGGGCGGACATGGCACGGATGCTTTGCCGTTGATGTCTGCCGCCTGGCGGAAAGACGAGGCAGGCCCCCGCAAGCCCCCCGGAACCTGTGATATAGTGTAAGTGGAAAAGAAGCGGCCAAAGTCGTGCAGATCTGACCGGGAAGGGATTGGCCGGCCCGGAAGAAAAGGGAGGGCTTTTTAATTGGAAAAGAGAGGTGACGGCCCGTGCCGCGCGCAGAGCTTGCCCCGCGGCTGCGGGACTTTTGCGAGGAATATTTGAAAAATGGCGGCGACGCGTTCCAGGCTGCCCTTGCGGCGGGATACACCGACCGCTACGCCAAAAGCAAAAGCTACCGGCTGGCTGCCCGGCAGGAGGTACAGGACTATCTGGACTGCCGAAGGCGGGAAATGGCAAGGCGGGCTGTGGCCCCGGAGCAGGTGCTGCTGGAACTGGCGCGGATCGGGTTTGCGGATGTGGCCGATTATGTGACGGTGGAGCAAGGGAAGCTGCAGGTGACCGATCTTGAGCGGATGGACCCGGCGGCGCGCCGCGCCATTGTGGCGGTAAAGAGCGGAAATTCCGGCGTGGAGGTGAAGCTGGCGGATAAATTGAAGGCCCTGGAACTGATGGGCAAGAACCTGGGGCTGTTCGAGCGTGGGGGCCGCAGCGGAGAGACAGGCGAGGTGAAGATCGTTGACGATATCCCTGAGTGAGGTGCTGAGCCCGGGGCTGCACGAGGTGCACCGGGCGGTGCGGCGGGGCGGTGTGGACGAGGTGGTGCTGGCGGGCGGGCGCGGGAGCACAAAGTCGAGCTTTGCCAGCGTGGAGCTGGTGAAGCTGCTGCTGGAGCACCCGGAGTGCCACGCGGTGGTGCTGCGCAAGGTGGCGAACACCCTGCGCACCAGCGTGTATGAGCAGGTGGCGTGGGCCATTGGGGCGCTGGGGCTGGCCGGGCACTTTGAGCTCACCGTGAGCCCCATGCGGGCGGTGTACCGGCCCACCGGGCAGCGGATCTTGTTTCTGGGCCTGGACGACCCGGGCAAGCTGAAATCCATCAAGGTGCCGTTTGGGTACATCGGGCTCGCCTGGTTTGAGGAGCTGGACCAGTTCAGCGGGCCGGAGGAGATACGGAACGTGGAGCAGTCGCTTTTTCGCGGCGGCTCTTTTTCTTTTGCGTTCAAGTCGTTCAACCCGCCGGCCATGGCGCGGAGCTGGGCGAACCGGTACGCGCTGGAGGCGCGGGCGGGCAAGCTGGTGCACCACTCGGACTACCGGAGCGTGCCGCCCGCCTGGCTGGGGCCGCGGTTTTTGCAGGACGCGGAGCACCTGGCGGCCACCAACCCCACGGCCTACCGGCACGAGTACCTGGGCGAGGTGGTGGGCAGCGGGAACGCGGTGTTTGAGAACCTACGGATGGAGACGATCACGGCAGAGCAGCTGGCGGGCTTTGAGCGGCGGCTGTACGGCGTGGACTGGGGCTGGTACCCGGACCCGTGGGCGTACAACGGGTGCAGCTACGACGCGGGGCGGCGGGTGCTGTATGTATGGGACGAGCTGACGCGGCTGCGGACGCCGAACCAGGAGACGGCGCGGCTGCTGGCCGAGCGTGGGGTGTGCCAGGACCCGGAGCGGGAGGAGCAGCTGACGGCGGACAGCGCGGAGGAGAAGAGCTGCGGGGACTACCGGGCGTATGGCCTGCCCTGCCGTGGCGCGGAGAAGGGGCCGGGAAGCGTGCGCGCGGGGATGAAGTGGCTGCAGAGCCTGGCGGCGATTGTGATCGACCCGGAGCGGTGCCCGGACACGGCGAAGGAGTTCGGGGAGTATGAGTACGAGGTGGACCGGCGCACGGGGGAGGTGCTGGAAGGGTACCCGGACCTTGCGAACCACCACATCGACGCGGTGCGGTACGCGACGAACCGCATCTGGAAACGGAGGGGGAGCTGATGAAGCGATTCAAGGGCTGGCTGTGCCGTCGGTTTTTGCCGGACTGGGCGCGGGAGAGCCTTGTGGAGGAGAACAAGCGGCTGCAGGGGCAGCTGGCGGAGGCGAGAGCGGAGATCGCAAAGCTGAACGCATACCTGGACGGGCTGGAGGCGGGACTGCGCAGCCAGCGGCGGATCGTGATCAACAACAACGCGGGGGAGGGGTGAAGATGGGCCTTTGGAACGCCCTGTTTGACAACAAGATCTACAGCTTTGAGGAGGCCTTTCCCGGGGCGCGGGACTGCACGAGCGCGGGGATGCAGCGGGCGATCCGGGACTGGTTCCGGCTGTATTACGCGGAGGAGGCGGGGCCGGAGGAGGATGCGTGCCAGCGGATCCCCTGCGCGGTGGTGAGCAAGCTGCAAAAGGCCTGCTTTGCGGAGTACGAGGCGGAGGTGAGCCTTGGGGGAAGCAAGGGCTCGTTCCTGGCGCGGTGCCAGGAGGAGCTGGACGGGCAGCGGAAAAAGGCGATGCAGCTTGCGATGATCGGCGGGGAGGCGTGGCTGAAGCCGGTGCCGGGGAAGGACCGATTTTACTGGAGCGTGGTGCGGCGGGACGCGGTGGCGGTGCTGGGGCGGGACCCGAGCGGCCGGGTGACGGACCTGCTGAGCAGCGAGCAGACGGCGGCAAACGGCGGGGTGTACACCCTTTTGGAGCGGCGCAGGGTGGACGAGGCTGGCTTTCTGACCCTGGAGAACAAGCTGTTCTACAGCCGGGACGGCGCGGCGCTGGGCGAGCCGGCGCCGCTGGGCAGCCTGCCGCAGTACGCACGGCTGGCAGAGGAGTACACCTACCCGGAGCCGCTGGGGTGCCTTGGCATGGCGGAGGTGCGGATGCCGCTGGAAAACACGGTGGACGGCAGCGCGGACGGGGTGAGCGTGTACGCTGCGGCGGCCGGGCTGATCCACAACATCAACCACAACGAATGGCTGTTGGACCAGGAGTTCGACCACGGGGCGATCCGTGTGATCGCCAGCGACGACCTGCTGAAAAAGAGGCGGGACGAGAGCGGGCGGGTGGTGAGCCGGGAGCTGCCGGCGGGGCTGTTCACGGGGCTGGACGAGGACCCGGAGACGGTGGGGATCACGGTGTTCAGCCCGGCGCTGCGGGACGCGAGCTTTCTGGCGCGCAAGACCGAGTACCTGCGGAATGTGGAGAGCGTGCTGGGGATCAAGCGGGGGCTGTTGAGCGAGGTGGAGGCGGCACAGCGGACGGCGCGGGAGATTACGTCCAGCGAAGGGGATTACAACCTGACGATCCAGGACCTGTGGGAGGTATGGGAGCGTGCGGACCGGGAGGCGCTGCGGCTGTGCGGTGTGCTGGGCCAGGCATACGGGCTGTGCGGCGGCGAGGGTTTTGACCCGGAGAAGGATCTGGCGATCAGCTGGGGAAACGGCGTTTTGTATGATGCAGACAAGGCCTGGGGTGAGATCATGCAGATGGTGGGGGCCGGGCTTTTGAAGCCGGAGATCGCGCTGGCCTGGAAGTATGACCTGCCCTGGAAGACGCCGGAGGAGCTGGCGGCGGTGCGGGCGCAGTACATGCCGGAGCTGGAGGACGAGCTGGCCGGCGGGGAGGAATAGAAGATGGCGCTGAGGCCAGAGCAGATCGCCGCGCTGCGGGACGCCTGCGAGGAACTGGCCGAGCCCATCAGCCAGTGGCTGCTGCGGGACATTGCCCAGCGGATCGCACAGGCCGGCAGGATGACCAGCACGGCGGCGTATGAGCTGTACCGCACCCGGGCGCTGGGCGAGAGCAAAGCAGCGCTGAAGGAATATTTGCGAGAGCAGCTGAAGCTGACGCGCCGGGAGGTGCGCAGGCTGTTCCGGCAGGCGGCGCGGTTTTCGCACGATGCGGACTTTGACCGGCTGGGCATTGCCCGGAAAGGCTATAGTGAGAGCTTTGAGCAGACGGTGACGGCCGCGGCGAAGCTGGCGGGCGGGGAGCTGAGCAACCTGACCAAGACCCTGGGCATGGTGGACCGGACCGGCAAAGCGCTGCCGCTGCAAAAAGCGTACCGCAGCGCCATGGACTTTGCGTTTTCGCAGGTGTTTTCCGGGGCCGCCGATACCGATACCGCTGTGGCGATGGCCACCCGCAAGATGGCGGCGCAGGGCGTGCGGGTGATCGACTACGAGAGCGGGGTGCACACCGGGCTGGAGGCGGCGGTGCGGCGGAACATGCTGGGCGGCCTGGGGCTGCTGGACGAGCAGGTGACGCAGCAAAACCACGACGAGCTGGGGTGCAACGGGTGGGAGATCTCGGCCCATGCCAACAGCGCCCCCGATCATGAAGGCATCCAGGGCCGGCAATACAGCGATGCCGAGTACACCGCCTTAAACAACAGCCTGGCCCGACGCATCGGGACGCTGAACTGCGGGCACTTGGTGTTCCCGGTGATCCTGGGCGTGAACAGCCCCCAGTACACCAAGGCGGAGCTGCACAAGTTCCGGGAAGACAACGCCCGGGGGATCACCTACGAGGGGCGGCACTACACCGGGTACGAGGCGACCCAGAAGCAGCGGCAGCTGGAGCGGGCGATCTGGGCGCAGAAAAACCGCATCCTGATCGCGGAGGCCACGGGAGACGCGGAGCGGCTGCAGACGGCGCAGATCCGGCTGCGGATGCTGGAGCGGCACTACCGGGAGTTCAGCCGGGCCGCGGGGCTGCGCACGCGCGCACAGAGGGCGCAGGTGGCAGGGTTTGGGTCTGGGCAGGCCGCGAGGGTAAGCGCAGCCGTAAAAGCAGCCCAGGCAAACAGCTTTACCCAGGGGGCTCAAGATGGGAATTTGCGGGTAACAATGGAAAGCATTAAACAGGTGCAGACTGTACCCAGTGTAATATTGAATGAGAATGCACAAGAAAGATTGGCGGGGGTACATAAGCAGCTTTTGGCGCAGGTGTCCAAGAAACCGCTTGGCACAGAAGCAGCCGAATGCTATACTTTGGATATGCAGCGGCTGGCGCCGATTTCCTATGGCGTGCCGGGGGCGGGACGCATAAGAGTGCCGGATTTTGAGCAGCCGTATATTTTGGCGCATAACCATCCGAATGGGGGAACCTTTTCGATGGGTGATATCGCCCAGCTGCTAGGCCGGGAGAACCTTCGGGTTTTAACTGCGGTAGGCAACGATGGAACGGTCTATTCGCTCGAAAAGGAAGCAGGTTTCAATTCGCACATGGCTGATATGATGATACGTAAAATCAGAGCTGAAAATCCGGGATGGAGCAATACGCCAGAGCTACACCTGAAAGTGGTGCTGGAATTTTTGAAAGGAGCGGAGGCAATTGGACTACACTATTTCGCCACGGGAAATTGAAGAGATGAAAGAATTCCTGAGACAGCATCCGATCAATCACGAATGGGATGAGGAAGCTGAAATGCTGGATGGCGTTCTGCCCGAGGCAGAATATCAAGCGCGTACCTGTTATCGCATATTGAAGCGATTAGGAGAGATGGACTAACTTAAACCACCACCCACGGGCGGTGGTTTTTTCGTACCCAATTTTAATAGCTCAAGGCTCATTGCTCCACCCGGGGCGGCGGGCCTTTTGTTATACACAAAAATACCCCCGGCCCGGGGGACAAAAAAGGGGCGCCGCAGTGCGGGGGCTGGCCCGAGAAAAAGGAAAGCGGCGGAAAGGAGCAAACATGTTGGAATGGCTGAAAGGGATCCTGGGTGAGGCATACACCGAGGAAATCGACAAGCAGGTATCGGCGGAGATCGGCAGGGGCTTTGTCGCCAAGGCGGACTATAACGCCAGGAACGAGACGCTCAAAACCGCCCAGGCGCAGTTGGCCGAGGCGGGCAAGGCGATCGAGGGCTTCAAGGCGCTGGACGTGGAGGGCATCCGGAAGGCCGCGGACGAGTGGAAGGCCAGGGCCGAGCAGGCGGAGAAGGACGCGGCGGCCCAGGTGGCGGCGGTGAAGTTCGACGCGCAGCTGGAGGCGGCCATCGGCAAGGCGGGGGGCCGGAACAGCAAGGCCATCCGCGCGCTGCTGGATGTGGACGCGCTGCGGGCCAGCCAGAACCAGGAGGCCGACCTGCAGGCGGCGCTGGACGGGCTGGCGGGGAGCGAGGCGTACCTGTTTGATGCGGGCACGCCCGCGCCGCCCTATGCCGGGGGCACCGGCACCGGGGCCGTGGGGCCGGACCGGGAGAAGTTCCGGGCGCTGGGCTATCGGGAGCGCCTGGCGCTGAAGCAGAAGGATCCCGAACTTTATGAACAGTTAAAGGAGAGTTGAAACAATGGCAGATACGAACATGACAAAACTGGCGCAGCTGATCGACCCCGAGGTGATGGCGGACATGATCTCGGCTAAGCTGCCGAACAAGATCCGGGTGACCCCGTTTGCGGCGGTGGACGCCAGCCTGCAGGGGGTGCCGGGCGACACCATCACGATCCCGAAATACGGGTATGTGGGCGACGCAGTGGACGTGGCCGAGGGCGAAGAGGTGGCCTTGAGCAAGATGAGCACCTCGACCCAGAAGGTGACCGTGAAAAAGGCAATGAAGAGCATCGGGCTGACGGACGAGGCGGTGCTGTCGGGCTACGGGAACCCGGTGGGGCAGGCCAACAGCCAGCTGGCGATGGCGATCGCCTCGAAGGCGGACAGCGACGCGCTGGACGCACTGATGAAGGCGACCATGAGCTATGACGGCAGCGCGGGGATCATCAGCTACAACGGGATTGTGGACGCGGTGGACAAGTTCGAGGAGGAGATCAACACCGAGAAGGTGATGTTCGTGCACCCGAACCAGGTGACGCAGCTGCGCAAGGATCCGGACTTCATCAGCGCGGACAAGTACACCGGCGACGTGGTGATGACGGGCGAGGTGGGAAAGATCGCGAACTGCCGGATCGTGCCCAGCCGGAAGGTGAAGCTGGCCGGGGGGGCGTACACCTGCCCGATCGTGAAGCTGGAGCAGGACGGCGAGACGGAGGACGAGCTGCCGGCGCTGACCATCTACCTGAAGCGGCAGGTGATGGTGGAGAGCGAGCGCAAGCCGCGGACCGCGACCACGGAGGTGACGGCGAACGAGTTCTACGCGGTGGGGCTGACCAACGAGGCGAAGGTGGTGCTGGCGAAGTTTGCGAAGAGCGCGCCGGCGGACCCCGCGCCCACAGCGTAAGGAAAGGGGGCGGCGGCGGATGGTGCGCTATGAGTTTTACACGGAGATCTACCGGGGGGATTCGGTGCCAAAGGCAGAGTTTACGGCACTGGCGCGGGACGCCGCCGCCCAGCTGGCGCGCTACAAGCGCATTTACGTGGTGAGCGCCCCCGCGGGGCAGGAAGAGAGCGAACAGATGGCAATGTGCGCCATGATCGATGCGCTGTACTACTTCCAGACTGCGGGGAGCCGTGCGGCCAGTGTGAGCGTGGGGAGCGTATCCAGCAGCGTGGGGCAGGGCGCGCAGCCGGACTGCACGCCGAAGGCGCAGGCGGCGGAGCTGCTGCGCTGCGCGCGGCAGTACCTGGACATTTACAGGGGGTGCGGGCGATGCTGCGGGTAACGGCGGGGCCGCCGGTGGATTACAGCCTGTGCGACCAGGTGGTGACGCTGTACCACGCGGGCTTTGGTGCGGACGGGCGCGGGTTTGACTGCGCGCGGGTGGTGTTTGCCGGGGCGTTTTTTGAGTGGCGGGAGAACCAGGCGGTGGACCGGGGCGGCAGCTGGGAGGCCAAGAGTTTTTTGCTCGTATTGCCAAACGGCTGGGACGGCCGCCCGCGCTGGGCGCCGCCCGAGGAATTCGACGCGCTGGACGAGGCGGGGCGGGCCGGGCGCTTTACCCTGGCGCCGGGCGACAAGGTGCTGCTGGGCGAGGGCCCGCAGGTGGATACCCGGGAAGCCTGGGCCGCGCTGCTGCCGGCGCGAAAACAGGATCTGGTCACTGTGAGAGAGGTGGAGCCGAAGGATTGGCGCGGTGATGTTTGCCATGTGGAAGGGGGCGCCGGAAAATGGCACAGGCGCACCTTGGCGCCTGCGCGCGGGGCGGAGAACCATTTGTAGAAATGCCCTGCAGAAGCCCGGGAAAGGGGTGAAGAAATGGCACAGGAAGAAACGACACAGACGGAACAGAGCGGGCTGGAACGGCTGCGGGTTTGGCTGGCTGGCTGCCCGGGCTATGAAAGGGTAAGAGAGCTCCGGGTGGACTACACCGAGCCGGCGCAGGGAGGCGGCCTTTACCCGAAGGGCGCGACCGAGTTGAGCCGAAGCCGGGATATTTTGGGCGGTGTGACGGTGCGCCAGCGGCTGGACTTCAAACTGAATTTTGTGCTGCCCAAGGCCCCGGGGGAGGATACGGGAGCGACGGAAAACGCGGAATGGCTGCTGGAATTTCAGCGCTGGGTGCAGCAGCAGAGCGCCGCAGGGCTGGCCCCGCACTTTGGAAACACCGGGAGAGAAGCGGAGACATGGACTGCAGCGGGCGGTGCGCTGCAGCAGGCGGATGAGGGAGGGCTGGCGGTTTATACCGTGACCCTCTCGACAGAATTTACAATAAGATATGAGGTGGCTTGAAATGGCGAAAATTGAGAGAAAGTACATGGCACACTACATCGACGCGGCGCTGCCCGGTGCTTCGGAGGGGCCGGTTTACGTGCGGCTGGGCAAGGACCTGGAGGAATACGTGGCCGAAATGAGCGCCGAGGTGGAAAAAAAGCACAACATTCTGGGGGAAACCAGCGTGCTGGTGACCAGCTATGAAAAGAACGGCGCGGTGGAGCCCTACTACGCCGAACAGGGCGACCCGCTGTTTGAGCGCCTGCAGGACATCACGGACAACATGCGGGTGCTGGACGAGTGCGCCAGCACCCTGGTGGACGTGCACCTGTGGGAGAAGGAGACCGAAGGCGCATTCCCCGCGGTGCGCTGGGACGTGGTGATCGAGGCGGCGAGCACCGGCGGCGACAATACCGGGTACCAGATCCCGTTCAACCTGCACTACACCGGCGGGCGGGCCAAAGGCACCTTTGACCCCAAGACCAGGACCTTTACCCCGGAAGGGGCGTCCACCCCGGGCGTGTGATATCGAAGGGATTGCCCGGCTGAAATACTGAAAATGAATTTCATAAAAATAGGTTGAATTTATCCTATTTTGTGGTATACTGAAAGCAGGAGGTGTTGACGATGAAAGTGAACACGAAAAACCTGATCAGTATTACCGAGGCAAACCAGAATTTCAGCCGGGTGGCCCGACTTGTGGACGAAAACGGGGCGGCGGTCATCCTGAAAAACAATGTGCCACGCTACCTGGTGGTGGAATTTGGGCAGGCGGAGGCGGAGCAGCGCGCCGAGGATGAGGATGTGATGGCCATCTCCCGCAGGTTGATGCAGCGCAATCGTGCCGCTTATGAGGAGCTGGCGAAATGAAGCACTTGACCAAGCAGCAGGTATTGTGCCTGCATGAGCAGCTTCTCGCCCAGACCGGCGGCAACCCTGGGGTGCGGGATGAGGGCTTGTTGGAAGCGGCCCTTGCCGCCCCGTTCCAGAGCTATGACGGGCAGCTAGTATATCCCTCCCTGGCGGGGCAGGCCGCGCGGCTCGGTTTCGGGCTGGTGCAAAACCACCCCTTCATGGATGGAAACAAGCGCGTCGGCGCACACGTTATGCTGGTATTTCTCGCGCTGAATGGCATGGAGCTGGTCTACACCCAGCAGGAGCTGGCGGACCTGTTCCTCGGCATAGCGGCCGGCCGGGTGAGTTGCGAGGAAGTCTCGCTCTGGATCACGGAACATCAGGAATAAAAGAAGCCCCAACGGTGTAATTTGCAAAGATGAAAGCCCGCCTGCAGACAAGCAGGCGGGCTTTTGTGTGGGCAAAATTACAATTTTAGGAGGACCGGTAAAATGGCAATGAAGCTGAACATTGACACGGGCGTGAGAGAGTATGAGATCAACGGCGGGGAGGCGAACGGGGGAGGGACGCTGCGGTTCAACCCCGCGGACCCCAACGTGTATGAGCGGTTTTTGCGGGCACAGGGCAAGGTACAGGCCATTGAAGAGGAACTGACCGAAAGAGGAAAAAAACTGCCCCAGGAGAGTGGAGAGGCCGGACAGGCGGCGGTGGAGCTGATGGCGGGGGCGGACCGCCGGGTGAAAGAGGTGCTGAGCTGGGTGTTCGGCCCGCAGAATGATTTTGACGCGCTGCTGGGCGGTGTGAACATTATGGCGGTGGCCACAAACGGGGAGCGGGTGGTGACCAACCTTTTTGCAGCGCTGCTGCCGGTGATCCAGGCGGGGGCTGAGGCATGCGCGGGCCAAAAGGCGGGCGAGGCGGTGGCCGGTGCAAAGGCCAACCGCGCCCGGCGGCGCGCGGTGAAGGACTGATGGACGCCTGGGGGCTGCCCGCCAGCGCGGTGATCGGCGGGAAGGAATACCGGATCAACGCGGATTTCCGGGATGTGCTGGATATTTTGCAGCGGCTGGACGACCCTGCGGAACCGGAATTTGTGCGCTGGCAGGTGGCGATGGCCCTGTTTTACGAACGCTATGAGGATATGCCGGCGGGGGACCGGGGCGAAGCAGCGGAATATCTGGCCCGGTTCATCAATTGCGGAAGGGAGGAGGCGGAAAACGCAGCGCCGGCCCCGAAGCTGCTGGACTGGCGGCAGGACGCGCTTGTGATCGCGGCGGATGTGAATAAGGTGGCCGGCTGCGAGGTGCGCGCGCTGCCCTTTTTACACTGGTGGAGCTTTATGGCTTTTTTTAACGGCATTGGAGAGGGGCAACTGGCCACGCTTGTGTCGATACGGGACAAGCTGCGGCGGGGCAAAAAGCTGGAGAGCTGGGAGCGGGAATTTTACCGCGACAACAAGGCCCGGGTAGACCTGAAACGGCCGTACACTGCGGAGGAACTGGCACAGCGGCACCGCCTGGAGAAGCTGCTGGAAGAATAGGCCGGCGGGGCGAAGGAAGCCCCTTTGGGCTTGTACGGCGAACGACCAGCAGAGGGCAGGCCGCCGGCGTTTTGGAACGGAAACAAAAAAGCGGCCGGAAAGCCGGCCGCAGGCAGGAGCGCGCTTCAGGGTTTCCACTGATGCCCGCAATTCAGACAGGTGACGATCACTTTTTTGGCATGGATGTTCCCTGCCGCCAGGCCGACCCCGCCCACGAGAGAAGCGCCTATAACGGCTTTTCCGATGCCGAACCCCTTCCTGTTCGCGGACAAGGAGGTGGAACCGCATTTTGGGCAGCAGGCGATCGCTTGGGCCTTGTTTTCGGCAATGCGCTGCTTGATGATCTTTTTTTTGCTTGGTTTTGGAGGGGTGTAGGCTTTCCAATTGGGCGTGAGGCTTTCTTTTGGATGGGGGGCAGAGGCGCGGAGCTGTTCGATCTGCCCGGCGTCGCTTTTGTCGAGAAGGGCGAACTCCTTGCAGCCGCAAGTGGGACATTTTTTGGCTTGAGGGAGGAGCGTATCGCCGCAATTGAGGCAGATATTCACCATGTTATGAGAAGGGGAGGAGACGGGCGAGCCCGGGGACAGTGAGGAAGAGGCAGCCCTTGGGGAAAGCTGCTGCGGCGAAAAATCGTTTTTTGCGGCCAGGGCAGATAAAAATTCGTGGATGCGAAGGAAATCGTGGAGCTGGGCGGGCAGAAAACAGACGGAGAAGGGATCGTTGGGCGCGGTGAACGCCGTTGCAGGCGGAGTGGGGTCCTGCCGGGTGCGGATGCAGACAAAGCCGGAAGAAAGCCCGGAGCCCTTGCTGAAGGAAACAGAGGCCACGTCGGCGTAATAAATTTCGGTATCGATGGATTTGAGCAACGGCTTTTTGTGCAGGAGGAGACGATCTTCCAGAAAAGTGATGCTGCACAGATTCCCCTTGTGCTCGCCGAGAGGAGGGGCGGGAAGGTCGATCCCGCCGGGGCCTTCGCCGACATGGGCATCACCGGCCTGCGGTGGGGTTTCCGGCGCCGGACCTGCGGCGGGGGCGCCGCAGGCGGGGCAAAAATTCCCCTCAAACTGAACGCCACAATTTGTACAGAACATGGTACAAAACCTCCTTTTGCAAGCGGTTGGGGCCGCGCGGAACGGAAGAAGGCCGTTCCGCTTGAACGGGCTGCATCTTTATTTTAAATCATAACATGCCGGCGGCCAAAAAGAAAGTGTTGGAGGCGGCAGGGACGGAGAAACGGAAAAGCTTGTTATTCCTTAAAAGGAATGGTACCATAAGGAAAAGGAGCGTGATGGAACCATGTTTTGCCCGAATTGCGGAATGGACTGCGAAGACGCGAATTTTTGCCCGGGATGCGGGCGTGACCTGCGTGGGGTGCGCGGCGCTGCGGCCGAGCCCCCCACAGAAGCGGCGCCGGGCGAGGCAGCCGCTGTGCCCGCGCAGACGGGACAAGACGGCGGGGCCGAAGAGGCGGGGCAGGAATATCCGCCTTTAAAAGAACCGTATATCCGGGAGATCCATGGTGTAGAGATCGATCTGAACAAGCTGATCCGTACCTATGGGACCGGGATAAGAAAGGCGGGAGCTTATGGCTATCTGGTCGCCCAGCTTAAGCTGACCCAGGCCCAGGCAAAAGAAATTTTGGATCCACTTTATAAATACCACGGGGGAACCAAGGTTTCGTTTAAGGACAGCCTGACCTCTTCGTTTGGTCTGGGGGCCGCCCAGCACGAGGCTGAGCAGCGCAGGATCAAGGAGCTGGAGCGCAGCGGGCAGGTGTACTGCCCGAAATGCCATTCGGTGAGCGTGACGGCCAATAAAAAGGGATTCGGATTTGCGAAAGGCGCGGTGGGCCTTACAATGGGGATAGAGGCGGGAATGCTGGCCGGGGGGATCGGCTCTAAAAAAGTGGTGTGTACCTGCCTGAACTGTGGATACCAATGGAAACCGGGGAAAAAGTGAGCTGCAGCCCGGCTTTAGCGCAGACTGGATGCGGATCAAAAACGGAAGGAGCATGAGAAGCGATGTTTTGCCCGAATTGCGGAATGGACTGCGAAGACGCGAATTTTTGCCCGGGATGCGGGCGTGACCTGCGCGGGGTGCGCGGCGCTGCGGCCGAGCCCCCCGAAGAAGCGGCGCCGGGCGAGGCGGCCGCTGTGCCCGCGCAGGCGGGACAAGGCGGCGGGGCCGATGAGGCGGGGCAGGAATACCCGCCGTTGAGAGAACCTTACGTACAGGAGATCAACGGCATAAAAGTGGACCTGAACAAGCTGATCCGGGCCAAAGGATTGGGGGCTTTCAAGTTTGGAGCCTATGGTCATTTGGTGGCGCGCTGCAACATCACGTTTGGACAAGCAAAAAAAATTCTGGACCCTTTGTTCGAATACCACATCCGCAGAAATGAAAAGGTTTCGTTTGGCGAGGGATTGCTGGCGGAACTGAATATGGGCTCCGACCAGGCGGCTGAGGAAAAAAAGCGCCTTCAGGAGTTAAAACGCAGCGGGCAGGTATACTGCCCGAAATGCCATTCGGTGAGTGTGACGGCCAATAAAAAGGGATTTGGGTTTGCGAGAGGCGCGGTGGGCCTTACAATGGGGATAGAGGCAGGAATGCTGGCCGGGGGGATCGGTTCTAAAAAAGTGGTGTGTACCTGCCTGAACTGCGGCTACCAATGGAAACCGGGAAAAAAGTAATACCGGGCACTTCTGGATGAAAACAACTGGAATTTAGAGGTCCGCGCTGCGCGGACCGCAAAAAGCGCTTCGAACCAAGGGTTCGGGGCGCTTTTTCTATCCTTTTGGAGAGAGGGTGAGGAATTACGGAGAAGCAAGACGGCGGGAAGCTGGTGGTGCGCACCGAGCTGGACCCCGCGGGGCTGGAAAAGGGGGCGCGGCGGGTCGCTGGGTGCTTGGGAGGACTGAAAAACGCTGCAGAGAAGCTGGGAGAGGCCATACGGACGGCGTTCACGGCGAAAAAACTGACCGAATTTGCGAAGGCCTGCCTTGCGCTGCAGGGCGAAGCGGCAGGGGTGCAGAGCGCCGTGGAAACAGCGTTTGGCGGAATGGCCTACAAGATGGAGAACTTTGCGAAGGACGCGGCGACTCAATTTGGCCTGAGCGGCACTGCGGCCAAAAAATTTGGCAGCGAATATATGGAACTGGCCAAAAGCGCAGGGCTTGCCGAGGGGGCCGCCAGCGATATGGCGGTGGCGCTGACCGGGCTGACTGGTGACACGGCCAGTGCGTTTGGGATCGACCCTGCAGCGGCTGCCGACAAGCTGAAGGGGATATTTACCGGGGAGGCAACAGGGCTGCGGGAGCTGGGTGTGATGCTGAGCGGGACAAACCTGCAGCAATATGCGCTGACGCACGGAATCAACCAAAGCACGGCAGCCATGAGTGAAGCGCAGCAGACGGCCCTGCGCTACGCCTATGTGACCGACGCGCTGCGCCTTGTGAGCGGCGATTTTGCGCGGACACAGGGAAGCTGGACGGGCCAGACACAGCTGCTGACACAGCAGTGGCGGGAGCTGATGGGCGTGCTGGGCCAGGCGATGGCCACGGTGCTGCTGCCCGCAGTGCGGGTGCTGAACGGCATTGTGGCCGCCCTGACCGACACCGCGCGGGCCGTTACCGCGGTGTTGGGAGCGCTGTTTGGAAAGGCGACGACCAGAAGCGCTGCGACGGCACAGCAGAACACCGCCGTGGCACAGAGCGCGGACATGGGGGCCAGGGCGGAGGAGGGGCTGGCCAAGAGCACCAGAAAAGCGGGCGAGGCCGCAAACGATGCGCTGGCCCCCTTTGACGAGCTGAACCTGCTGCAGAAAAACGCCGCAGCGGGGGAAACGACCCCGGGAGGACAGGCGGGCGGGAACGGCGGGAAGGCGCCTGCGCCGACCGTGACGGCCGGAACGCAGGTGGAAGACACGCTTTCGCCCCAGCTGCAGGCGATCGTGGACAAGATACGGCAGCTGCTGGAACCGCTGCGGGCGATCAATTTTGAGCCGCTGGCAAAGGCGTTTGAGCGGTTGAAGGAGGCCGCGGCACCCCTGACCAAAACACTTTTTGCCGGACTAGAGTGGGCCTGGTACAACATCTTTGTACCGCTGGCGGCCTGGACGATCGAGGATCTGCTGCCGGCCTTTTTGGACCTGCTGGCGGCGGCGTGCCGGGTGCTGACCAGCGTGCTGGGAGCGCTGCAGCCGCTGGCGCTGTGGCTGTGGGAGAGTTTCTTGCAGCCGCTGGCACAGTGGACGGGCGGGGTGATCGTGGCGACACTGCAGGGAATCACCGATGGACTGAACGCGTTTTCGGAATGGATCGACGGACACCAGACCGCCGTGCAGAACCTGGCGGTGGTGATCGGTTCGCTTTCTGCGGCGCTGGCCGCAGCGATCGTGATCTACAGGGCTTGGACGGCGGCACAAAATGCGGCGGGCGCTGCTGCAACGGCCTGGCAGGTGATCAGCACAGCGGCTGCGCCGGTTACAAATGCGCTCAGTGCAGCAATGAATTTTTTAGGACATCCAATTACACTTGTAACATTGGGAATCGGCCTGCTGGTTGCGGCGATCGTGCTTTTGATCATGAACTGGGACACCGTGAAGGGGGTGGCCCTGAATGTGTGGGCAGCGATCCAGGAGGTGTGGGCGGCCGCGGCCGCCTGGTTCCAGGAATATGTGCTGACCCCGCTGGGAGAGTTCTTTTCGTTTTTGTGGCAGGGAATCCAGGCGGGCGCGCTGGCGGTCTGGGAGGGGATCCAGACGGCCTGGGCGGTGGCGGCGGATTGGTTCTACAATGTGCTTATCCTGCCGCTGACGGCGCACTTTACCGCGCTGTTCACCTTTTTTAAAAATATCTTCCAGGGCCTGGCCGACTTTTTGAGCGGCGTATTTACCGGGGACTGGAAAAAGGCCTGGGAGGGCATCAAGAAGTTTGCCATGGCGCCGATTGAGGCGGTGAAAAGCTTTTTTGAGAAGATCTTCGGCACCGACCTGGGCGAAAGCATCAAGGGCGGGCTGAACACGCTGATCGACCTGGTGAACCGGTTTATCGGCTGGCTAAATGAAAAGCTGCATTTCAGCTGGGATGGGCTGACGATCCTGGGCAAGGAGCTGTTCCCGGCGGGCAGCGTTCGGCTGGCCAACATTCCCAGCATCCCGCGGCTGGCGCAGGGGGCGGTGCTGCCGGCGAACAAGCCGTTTTTGGCCATGGTGGGGGAACAGCGGCACGGCACCAACGTGGAGGCGCCGCTGGACACCATCAAGCAGGCGGTGGCCGAGGTGCTGGGACAGCTGGGCGGCACGCAGGAGTTCACGGCGGAGCAGCCCATTGAGATCCGCCTGGACGGCGAGGTGCTGTACCGGGCCATGGAACGGATCCGCGCGGCGCGGGGGGTGCAGATAGGAGGTGCATTTGCGAATGCCTATTGAGCGGGGCGAAACGCTGGGGTTTATCTATTTTGGCTCGGAGCCGGGCACGAGCCGGGAGAACCACGCCATTGCGGCGCCCTACCCGGACACGGCACCCTTTACCACGAGCCGGCTGGTGGACAGCGCGCGGAACGCGCAGGGGACCATGGTAGGACGGATGGTGGGGCGGAGCCTGGACAAGCAGGAGATGAGCTGGACGGCGATCAGCCCGGAGGTGTGGTGGGAGATGAACCGGTGGTTCGAGGCGGGGCACTTTACCTTTTACTGCCACTACTTCAACTTCAACCTGGGGCGGTGGGAAACGCGGCTGTTCTATTTGAGCGACGTGAAGTGCAGCCCGGCGCGGGTGGACCCGGCCAGCGGGCTGCCGGCGCTGCTGCGGGACGCGAGCTTTAACGTGATCGACTGCGGGGTGATATAGTGCAGCGGGTATCGGAGGCATACCGGCGGGAGCTGGAACAGCCGGTGGTGGGCGCGGCGCACCTGCGGGTGAGCCTGGGGCTCATCGATTCGGACGCGGCGGCCACGGCGGCGCCCTCCAGCGGGGCGCAGAGCTATTGGTCAGCGCCCAGTTCGGCGCTGGCGGCCCAGGGCGCGCAGCTGCAAAGCTGGGCCACCTTTGAGCCGGGGCGCTGGAAAGCGGACGGCAAGTTGACCATCCCGGCCCCGCCGGGCGGCAAGCTGCTGGCCGAGGGGTATGTGAGCGAGGCCTTGAGCGGCGCGGATGGGGCGTTTACGCCCGCGCCGGTGCTGGACATCCACTTTTCCAAGACCCACACGGTGGCGGGGCTGACCTTTGGCTTTGACCGGGTGGCGGGAGAGTGGCCGGCGGAGCTGCGGGTGAGGGCCTGGCGGGGGGAGGAGCTGCTGTACGACGAGGTGCAGCGGCCGGATGCGGCGGCCTGGCAGCTGGACGCACCGCTGGAGCGGTTCGACCAGCTGGCAGTGAGTTTTTTGCGAAGCAGCCGCCCACGGCGGCGGGCCAGACTTTCGCAGCTGATGTTCGGGATCGGCCTGACCTTTGAGGACGGGAGCCTGACGGGGGCAAAGCAGACGCTGGAGGTGGACCCGATCGGGCGGCGGCTGCCCACCGGCAAGTTCGAGTGGCAGGCGGTGAACATCAACCGGCTGACGGGCGCTGGGAGCGCGGGGTATGACCCGGACGACCCGGCGGGGATATGGCGGTATTTTGAGCAGCGCAACCCGATCCGGGTGGAATACGGGCAGGAGATCAGCCGGGGGCTGAAATGGGGGGACGCGGCGCAGATGGACTGGGCCAGCCTGGAGCTGACGGGCTGGCAGGAGGTATACGAGGGAGGCCTTGTGGAATGGCTGCCGGGCGGGCGGTTTTTCCTGACGGGGCAGCCCTCGACGGAGGGGCTGTTTGCGAAGTTTGCGGCCACGGACGCCCTGGGGCTGCTGGACGACACCTACTACAAGGGGGTGTGGGACGGCGAAGAGCACAGCCTGTACGAGCTGGCGCTGGCGGTGCTGGAGGACGCGGGGGTGCCGCGGGAATACGAGGACACCCCGCCCTGGCGGCTGTGGGAGGGGCTGAAAGAGATCGGCACCACGGCGCCGCTGCCGGTGAAAAAGCACCGGGAGTGCCTGCAGCTGATCGCGCACGCTGGGTGCTGCTGCCTGTATGTGGACCGGGAGGGGTACATCTGCCTTGCGCCGGCGCCCAGCGGGCAGAGCGGCGTGGAGCTGGGGCTTGGGGCGATCTTGGGCAGCGCGCCGAAGGTGGAGAAGGTGGCGAGCCTGCTGCGGGTGGACTGCCCGGCCACCACCTACGCCCTGGGGGGCGAGGCAAAGCAGCTGCACAAGGCGAGCTACCAGGTGGAGGGCGAGCTTGCCCTGCACCTGAGCTGGAGCCAGGCAGGGGAAGTGTCGGCCACGGCCACGGGGGGAAGCGTGGCGGCGGCAGAGCTGTACGCGGCGGCGGGGGACATTACACTGACGGGGAACGGGCCAGTGGAGCTGGTGGTGAGCGGGAAGGCGCTGGCCACCAGCGCGCAGACGGCCTCGGCCCCGGCGCCGGACGCGGACCCCAGCGGGGCGGTGGAGGCGCTGAATAACCCCTTGGTGACGAGCTCGGAGCGGGCGGCGGCGGTGGCGGCGTGGGTGCGGGACTACCTGCTGCGGCGCTCAACTTACAGCTGCGCCACCCGCGGTAACCCGGAGTTCGACCCGCTGGACCGGGTGCTGCTGGGCACCGAGTTTGCGGCGCGGGTGCCCGCCCAGGTGGTGAAAAACGAGCTGGAGTACAGCGGCGGGGGACTGAAAGGGAATTTGATCTTAAAGCGGGGTGATACAACTTGAGGAAGAGCCAGAACTACAACCTGCGGCTGCCGGAGCGGGTGGCGGAGCGGAACGACCCGGCGGACATTGACGACCTGACCTACGACATGGAGGCGATCGACCGGGAGCTGGCGCGGCAGAAAAGGGCAGACGAGGACCTGGAAAAGCTGAAGGCTGGGAAGGCGGAGCTGAACGCGCACAGCAGCGCGGCGGTGCTGGCGCACCCGGACGGCAGCGTGACGGACGAGAAGCTGGGCAGCCGGGCGATGGGCAGTGTGCGGGACAAATTGCAGCGGCTGCTGGAGCTGGTGGGGGAGCAGCTGGCGGCGATCCAGGGGACGGAGCAGTGGAACGACACGCCGGCGGCGGACCTGGCGGGGGCGCGGCGGAGCATGGACGCGTTCGCGGCCCACGCGGCGGACAGGGCAAACCCCCACGGGGTGACGAAAGCCCAGGTGGGGCTGGGCAACGTGCCGAACGCGGCCACCAACGACCAGACCCCCACCTACACCGAGGCGGACGCGCTGGCCCCGCTGAGCAGCGGGGAGAAGCTGGGGGATGCCATGGGCAAGCTGGCCAAGGCAGTGACCGATCTGATCGCTCATATGGCCAACAAGGCGAACCCCCACGGGGTGACCAAGGCGCAGGTGGGGCTGGGCAGCGTGACGGACGACGCGCAGGTAAAGCGCAGCGAGCTGGGCAAGGCGGGGGGCGTGGCGACGCTGGACGCGGCGGGCACGGTGCCGGCGGCGCAGCTGCCGAGCTTTGTGGACGATGTGCTGGAGTACCCGGCGGCGGAGCAGTTCCCGGGCGTGGGGGAGAGCGGGAAGATTTATGTGAGCCTGGAGGACAACCTGACCTGGCGGTGGAGCGGGACAGGCTACGTGGAGATCTCGAAGAGCCTGGCGCTGGGAGAGACGGCGGCCACGGCGTATGCGGGGGACAAGGGCAAGGCTGTGGCGGCGGAACTGGCGGAGACGAAAACAGTGGTGGCGGCCAACACGGCGGCGCGGCACGGCCACGAAAACAAGGGCGTGCTGGATGGGCTGACGGCGGCGCTGGTAAAGGCGTGGAGCGAGGCGATCCAGACGCTGCGGGTGGGCACGGTGGCCAGCGGGGCCGTGGCCTCGGCCAGCATTACCAAGACGGGGAGCGAGGCGGTGCTGGACCTGACGCTGCCCTTTGGCGCGCAGGGGCCGAAGGGGGACAAGGGCGAGAAAGGGGACACCGGCGCCACGGGCCCGCAGGGCGAACAGGGCGAGCGGGGCGAGACCGGCCTGCCGGGGCCGAACACGGTGACAGCGGCCACCACCACGAGCGGGTTTACAAACGGGCATGTGCTGTACAACGACAACGGCAGGGTGGGAGCGAAGGCGCTGCCGACGGCGCTGAAGAACCCCGCGGGGCTGACGATCCGGCTGAACGGGGTGAGCCAGGGCGCCTATGACGGCAGCGCGGCGAAGGCGGTGGATGTGACGCCGGCGAGCCTGGGGATCCGCAAGTACGCGGCGGCGCTGGAGCTTGCGGGGTGGGCCCGGCAGGCGGACGGGAGCTACACCCAAACAGCGGCCTGCGAGGGGATGACGGCGCAGGTGGTGATCTGGGACGTGCGGGCGCAGCCGGGGGCGACCACGGCGGAGAACCTGGCGATCGCGGAGGCGCTGGGCTGCATTACCATGGCGGAGAGCCTGGAGGGGCAGGTGGCGGTGACCTGCGGGGACAGTTGCCCGGATGTGGAGCTGACCGCTGTGTTTTTGGAGGTGTGACGGCATGGCAAAAGGACTGGTAAGCGCCGCGGGGGGCTTGAGCGCGGCAGATAAAAAGACGGCCGGAGAGTGGATGGTGGAAGGTCATGAAATTCTGCGCGGCAGGGTGGCGGGAAGCATCCCGGCCCGGGGAGCGGCCACAATCACGCCCGGCACCAGCGACCAAACCATCCCGGCCGGGCTGTATTTGAGCGGAGAGCAGACCATCCGGGGGGATGCAGGGCTGATTCCTGAGAATATTCGCGGAGGGGCCAACATCTTTGGGGTGACGGGGACAGTTCGGCCGATTGCAGGCTTTTTTTCGGTTTTTGTTGGATGGTTCCCGCCCACCATGCACTTTTTTATTTGCAATGGCTGCGGGGACACGTACATCCGGAGCGGGAGTGTAAAAAACGGAAGCGAAGGATACGCCACAGTATCGTTCAGTATTGTTAAGTCGTTTGCAGGATACGCAGGTGCGCCCCACACAAGCACGCTCAGTATTTTGTATAACGGGAGCAACATCAGCATCGACCCCAATAACCCCACAAATTTTGTTGCGGGGACCGCGATTACCGTAAGACACAATACGGTTTATGATGCGGTTCACTCGAATTATATTGTGCTTTCGTAGGGAGGTAAAAGCGGATGTGGCAAACGCCGAAAACGAACTGGGCGGCCGCGGATGAGTTCCGGCTGGAGCCGGACTATGAGCGCATCCGGGGGAACCTGGAACACCTGCAGGCCTGGGCCGCGCGGATCGCCCGCAGGGCAGAGCTGACGCCCATGCCGGGCGAGAGGGTGGACGGCCTGCCCTACCCGGAGTTTTTCAACCGGGTGGAGCAGAACCTGGCCGCGGTGGCCGCGGCGGTGTGCCCGCGCGCGGGCTACGAAACCCGCAGCTTTGTGGCGGGGAAGGCGGTGTGGGACTGGCGGGACCTGGACCGCATTGAAGGAATGGAAGAGCAGATCGGCCGGGACCTGCAGGCGATAGAAAACAGCCTGCCGGACCTGGCATTTTTATTGGGAGGTGGAGTGTTTGGCGCGATCTTTTCGTGACACGATCCCGGACGAGGCGGACGGGCGGCTGTATGTATCGCTTTTGAACCGGGATGGCACGGTGGCGCTGCACGACGTGGCGGTGGAGGTGAGCAGCCCACTGGTGCAGCAGGGGGACAAATTTGGCGCGGCGGCGGTGAACCTGCTGCTGGAGCTGGACGACGAGGGCCGGCCGCGGCTGGCGATCCCGCCGGCGGCGGTGGGCGGCGTGGCAAACTACACCCACACAAAGACCGGCACGGTGCACGAGCTGACCGGCGAGGGGGAGAACATCCGGTTTGTGGCAACGGCGGGCTTTGCCGAGGGGGACGGCATAACGGTAAACGGCGAGGCGTGCACGGCGAGGACCATTTCCGGCGACGCGCTGTGGGGCGGCTTTTTTGCCAAGGGCGCGGCGGTGGTGTGCTGGCGCGAGGGGAACACCCTGAATTTTAGCGGAGCCGGGCTGAGCGCGGCGGACAAGGCCCAGCTCGTGCCCGGCAATCTGCTAACCGGGGTGACGATCCGCAGCGGGGGCGTGACCGTGGCGGGGGGGATCCCCCGCAAGGCGGCTGCTGCCTACACGCCGGGCACCAGCGACCAGGTGCTGGCGGCGGGGCAGTATCTGGACGGCGCGCAGACGATCGAAGGCGACGCCAACCTGGCGGCGGGGAACATCCTGAGCGGGGTGAGCATCTTTGGGGTGACGGGAGCGCTGCAGCGGGGCTACGAGGTGGTGGCGGTGGGGTATTACGGCGTGTGCAAACGGACGGACAGCTCCGGCAACGATGTGCAGAGCGGACAGTGGTATGGATGGGGTGACACCCGCTATGGGAGTATGGTAACGGCCGGCGGTATTGGTGGATATAACAATGCATCCATGACCTGGACCTGTGCGGCCGCTGGGACTTACCGGATCAGCGGATACCGGTTCAGCCCCACGCGAAGCGGAGTACAGGCCATGAGCAAAGGCCAGACCGTGTCGTTTACCGGGATACAGGCGACCGGCATTGTTGGCAGCGGCGTATCCAGCGGCTGCTTTACCATAGAGCGATTGGTATAAAAAACAGCGGGAGGAGGGGAGTACAGGGCCTGCCAAAAGGCGGGCCTTTTGCTGTAAAACTGCCCCGGGCACGGCATAAAACTGCGGCCGGCGGATGTGACCCGCGCAAAAGGGCACAGGAAAGAAAGGAGGTTCTATGGAGAGGGGAAGGATAAAGGCCCGGTACAGAAACTGCTGCCGCCCCCCTGGCGGCCCGGCGGCGATGGAATCCAATAAAAAGGCTGGGAGGTGATCAGATGACGGATCCCATTCTGGAAGCGCTGCGTGCGTATTTTGATGCTTGCCCCATGCTGGCCGGGGGGCGCCTGCACTGCGGGGAAAAACCCGTGCACGGCGCTGCCTGGCGGATCCTTGGAAACCCGGAGACGCGCATGGAGCGCCGGTATTTCCGCGGCTGCCTGCGCCAGAGCACCTATGTGCTGGATACCGGGGAGCAAGCCACGGCACAGGCCCGGCAGGTCTTGCGTGGGAAGCTTTGCAGGGAGCTGGCAGCCTGGATCAGGCAGCAGACCAGAGAGCGCCGGCTGCCGCGGCTGCCGGCGGGAATGACCGCACAGAACCTGGCGGCAGAGGTGCCGGGACCGCTTGCCCACACCGGCGGGCAAGCGGGGACATTGAAGCTTTTATGCCGGATCGTTTATTTTCAAACTGAACAGGAGGATGTAAAAGAATGACTATTTCTGAGCTGATGGCAGGTGTGACCCCGAAACCGGAATATGCGGGGATTGCCAATGCGGACGACTATGTGCTGGCGGTGGATTTTTCCGGCACGGCTGAAAATGTGGGCGAATATCTGGTGGCCATTGACGGCATGACCAGCCATGCCGCTACCCTTGAAGGCATTACTTCGGACAAGACCTACCTGCACAAGGGGCCAACCTCCAGCAAAACCGCCACCAAGCGGACCTTTGCGCTGGCGGGCGACCGTTACCTGGGGGACGCTTTCCAGGAGGCGCTGCTTGCCCACGAGATGAAGTTTGGCAAGGGTGCGGCGGTGGTGCGCCCCTATGTGTACTTCTGCATGCTGACCGGTAAGGGCGAGCAGGGGAAGGCAACCATTATGGTGGGTGACGACACCGCGGGTGAGGCGGGCGCCAGCGCCACCATTTCCGCTACCTTGACCGCATTCGGCGAACCCACTGCCTATACCTATTCCGCACCGGCAAAGGAACCTGCGGCCGAATAACGCTGAACCTCCGGCCTGCCTGCCAAGGCGGGCCGGAGGCCTTTAAGGAGGGCTTTATATGCTTGACATTCATGGCGTTCAGATCGATTTTGACATTACCTGCCCGCAGGATCTGCGAAGATACCGCAGCGCGGGTGAAAAAATGAAGAGCGCTGCACAGGATATTTGCGAGCCGCCAGATGGGACGGCGAGCGATGAAGCGTTTGATCAGTATGTCGCTTTTATAGAAACACAATGCAGGCTGGCAACGGATTTTATCGACGAAGCATTTGGGGAGGGCGTGTGCGACCAGCTGCTGGGGCCCAAGACAAGCCTGGAAAAGCTGCTTGATCTGTGCGACGAGATCGGCAGGGCGGTGGAACAGCAGGGGAGCCAGTTGGAGATAAAGCTGACCCGCTATAAACCAAACCGCACCACGCGAAGGGCGAAGGTATGAATCTGCTGCTGGAAACGGGGCTTCCGGAGGAGTTGGGCGGGGTGGCCATTTACCCGGATTTCCGAAATATGATCCGGTTTGAATTGGCACTACGGGATGAGAGCCTGACCGACTGGCAGAAACTTTCGGTGGGGCTGAGCCAGTTGTTTGAGGAATTGCCCGGGGACAGCGCGCAGGCGCTGCAGCTGCTGCTGTGGTTTTATTTTCGCGGCCAGCCGCCCGAGGAAAAGGAGGGCGGGATACCTGCCCCCGCCGAGCGGGCCTTTGATTTTGAACAGGACGCAGGACGCATTTATGCCGCCTTTTTGCAGGCCTATGGTATGGATCTTGTGCGCGTGGAGTACCTGCACTGGTGGGCGTTTTTGGCGCTGCTGGAAAATTTGCCGGAGGAAACGGCAATGGGACAGGTCATGGCTTGGCGCACAATGGAATTGAATGGGATCCAGGACAAGCGCCAGCGTGCCCACTATGCAGCCCTGAAAGCCCGCTACGCCTTAAAAACGCCTTGCGGCGCTGCAGCCCCGGTTTCGGCCGGCGAGGCAGCCCGCAGACGCAGGGAACAGGTGGCCCACAGGTTCAGGCAGGCGCAGGAACACACAGCGGGGCGCTGAATGCAGAGCCGCGGCAGTGAAAGAGGAAGGTGAGGACGTGAGTTATAAGGGTACCATAGAATTTGAGGCAAAAATCGATCTGGACGGCTTTGAAGGTGAAATCGCAAAGCTGAACAGGGCACTGGAAAAGATGAACGGCTTTGAAGTGCTGGAGGCGGGCATTACTTCGGCGCAAAAGGCGTTTAAGGAGTTGAAAGGCCACTTTGACACGTTTAAAGATGCGGGCGGCAAGATAAGTTCGCTTGTGAATGGGTTTGATGCAGCCGCCAAGAAAGTAGAGGAATATAAGAGCAGTATCCAGGGCGCGGTGACCGCAGAGGCCCTGCAGACAGCGGGGATCACGGCAAAAGAGGCGCTGGTGGGCCTTTTGACAGGAAAGATCGGCCTTGCGACTGCGGCCCAGCTGCTTTGGAGTGCCGCTATGGCTGCGAGCCCGTTTGGAGCGGTGACGACGGTGGTGCTGGCAATTGTGGCGGCGCTTGGAGCGCTGGCAGTCGCCCTGGACTACGGCAGCTCAAAGTATAAAGCGCAGGCGGGCGAAGTGAAAGAGCTGACCCAGGCACAAAAGGACTTTGCCGAGGCGGCGAAGGGCAGCCAGGAGGCGAGTGAAAAGAACCTGAAAGCCATTGGGGATACGGCGAGCGATTCCCGCAGGCTGGCGGCCACATTGGGCGAGTTGGCGAAGGGCTACGATCGCGCGGCAGGCGACGAGCAGCGCATGGCGACATATGTAGCAAAGCTGAACGAGGAGCAGGAGGGCCTGAACCTGACCTTTGACGAGCAGACGGGCGCCCTTTCGATGACGGCCGAGCAGATCGGGGAATACATTGCGGCAAAAGAGGAGATGGCGAAAGCCGAGGCCTACATCGAGCGGGAAAACGAGCTGTACAGGGAACAGGCAGAGATTGCGGAAAATCTGAAGCTGATCGAACAGCAAAAGCAGGAGGTCGAAAACGGAGGCTTTTCAGAGCTGCAGCGCCTGGGGCTGATGCACGAACTGAACGAGAGCGAAAAAGAATACCTTGCAGCCCAGGAAGAGGGACAGGCACGGCTGGCCATTGTAAAAGAAGAGAGGGCCGAGCTGGACACGGTGGCTTCCCAGGCCATCCTGGACAACGCCCAGGCTGAGGCAGACGCTACCGCTGCGGCTGCCCAGGCGGCTGAAGAGGAGATGCAGCGCCGGCAGGAGGCACTGGGGATTTATACGGAAGCCGCCACCAATATGTTTGACCGGATCAACACCGAGAGCGAGCTGTCGGTGGGGGATATGATCGGAAACCTGGAACACAACCAGGAGGCGGTGTCGAGTTGGGCGGACAATCTTGTGGAGCTGGGTAACAAAGGGCTGGATCAGGGCTTGCTGCAGCAGCTGCGGGACGCGGGCCCTGAAGCTGCGGGGACGGTAGCGGAGCTGGTGACGGCATCGGGAGATGAGATCACACGGTTGAGCGAGCTGTACCAAAATGGCGGCGAGGTGGCCGTGCAGGCGCTGCTGACCTCGCTGGGAGTGCCCGAGGTGGAACAGGCCGGCATGCAGGTGGTGGATGATGCGGCGCAGGGAGTGAGCAGCAGCAACGCGCTGGTGGAAGAAACCCAGGCCATGGTCACGAGGGCAAAGGACGCCGCTGCCGAACAGGTACAAAACAGCGATTTTGCCAGTGTGGGAAGACAGATCATGGCGGGGATCGCCAATGGCATCAACGCCGGGAAAAGCAGTGTGGTAAACGCCGCAAAAGAGGCGGTGCGGGCGGCGATGGAAGCCGCAAAGCGGGAAGGGGAGATCCGCTCGCCCTCGCGCAAGACGCGGAGGGAGATCGGCCGGCCCTTTGCACTGGGCATTGGGCTGGGCGTGGAGGACGAGGCGGACGGCATTGCAGCGCGGGTGACCGACACGATGCAGAAGTTGGAGAACGCCGCGCAGAAGGGCCTTTTGGGGAAAGACGGAATTCAGGGCGCGGCCCAGCGCCTGGCGGCAGGCATCCAGCTGAACCACGCGCAGATCGCCCTCGCGATGCCGCAGGCCGGGCTTTTTGCCATGGCTGGACCCACGGAAGCCGCTGCGGCGGGCACCGCAAGTTACACGCAGAATTTCAATTTTTATCAGCCGGTGGAAACCCCGGACGAAACCGCCCGGGCCATTCGGCTGCAGACGACCTATGGATTGGCAGGTGATGTGGGATGATGGAGCTGGAACAGGTGCGCGTGCGCTTTGTGCGGCAGGATGGAAAGGAGCTGGCGGCCGACGAAACCGACTGGGGCCTGACAGCCATTGACGGGGCGGCCGCGCCGCAATACCAGGTCTATACCAGCGACCAGGCGAGAGGGGATGGAAGCTTTGTGACCGGGCGGAGAGTGGCGGCCCGGGATCTTGAGTTTTCCGCTGCGGTGATGGACGCGGGCGGCAACGCGGTGCTGCGCAAAGCGGCATTGAGCTTTTTTCGGCCCGGGGTGGAGTACAGGATCTACTTGACCTATTTGGGGACGACCCGCTGGATCACAGGCGAACTGACCGCATTTAAGGCGCCCAGCGGCCCGGTGGGGGAGGCGCAGACCTTTTCGGCCTATTTTTTGTGCGCAAAGCCTTTTTGGCAATCGGTGGACGATTTTGGCCAGGACATCGCGGCCATCACGCCCTGCTGGGGCTGGCCCTACATGGACCACCCAATTTTTGGGGTGCGTGCGGCGGTGGCAAACTTTGCCCGGGAGGTGGTGTTTGACTACGACGGCGATGTGCCGAGCTATTTTAAGGCGACCATTACCTGCGACGGCCCGGTGACGAACCCGCGCCTTACGGGCGGCGACGGGTACGTGCGGATCCTCACCGGAATGCAGCAGGGAGACGTGCTCACGATCGATTTTGAGGCGGCACGGGTGCAGATGAACGGCGAGAATATTTTGGCAAAGGTGGATCGCGCCAGCAGTTTTTCAGCCATGAAAATGGGGCCGGGGGAAAACCGGGTGAGCTTTTCAGCGGATGTGGGGGAGAACGGCATGCACGTAGTGCTTTATTACAACAAACAGTATCTGGGGGTGTGACGCATGCAGCTTTTGGCTTTGGACGCAGAGTTCCAGCCTGTGGCGTATCTGCCCTACCTGAATTTGCAGTGGCAGCGGGAGTATTACAGCCCGGGCAAGTTTTCGGTGCAGCTTGCGGCGGAGGACTATGACCCGCGCATGGCGTATCTTTACACACCGGACCGGCCCGAGATGGGCATCATCCACAAACCAGAATTGACCGATACCGCCCAGGGGCGGTTCGTGCAGTTGACCGGCTTTTTTTTGGAGCACTTGCTGAACGACAAGGTGGTGTACCCGACCTGGTATGCCACCGGTGCAATGGATGCTGCGGTACTGCGCATGATCAGCACATACAAGGGGGATACCCCGAAACTGGAGGTGGAGAGCCCAGCCGCCCCGCTGGCAGAGCAGGCGAGCTGGCAGGTGACGGGGGAGGCGCTTTGCACTGCGGCCTGCACCAAGCTGAAAACGGTGCAGATGGCCCTTCGATGCCGGTATGATTACGAGCAGGACAAGATATTTTGCAGTGCCTGGAAGGGTGTGGACCGCACACAGAACCAGAAAGAAAACAACTGGGTGGTATTCAGCGACGGCTTCAAAAACCTTGAAAAGGTGACCGCTTCGGCTGATTGGAGCGGTGCAAAAAATTATGCCATCGTGGCCGGAGCGGGGGAAGAGAGCGAGCGGGAGGTACAGATCGTGGACCAGAGCGCCGGAGGCTACAGCCGGCAGCTGTGGGTTGAGGCGAAAGACTTGCGGTTCAACGAGAAGAAACAGACCCTGGAGGAATACCAGGCAAGCCTGCGCCAGCGGGGGGCTGAGAAGCTGCTGGAGCACCAGCCGATCCAGAACGTGGAGGTGGATGTGACCGCCGGCACCTTCCAGTACCTGCGGGACTTCGACCTGGGCGACAAGGTGGATGTGGCGGTGCGGGAGCTGGGCCTTGCCATGGAGGCGCGGATCGTTTCGGTGCGGGAGGTGTTCAAATCGAACGGGCACCAGGTCACCCTGACCCTGGGGGAGAAAAAACTTACTACATTACAGAAAGCGAGGATGATCTTTTGAAATCGTATCCTTTTACGAGCCAAGTGAGCTATGACGGCGAGGGATTGCCGCGGTATGACCGGGCAGTGGACTCGGAGTTTCTGCGCGCGGTATTCAAGCAATATTTTTCGGACGGTGTGTTTTACAACCCTGCCGACGCGCTGCAGGTGACGGCAGACACGGGAATGAACGTGCAGGTGGCGCCGGGGGCATGCCACATTCAGGGGGCGATGGCCATTGAGGACAGCCCCCGTGTGCTGGCGGTGCAGGCCAGCGGGGAGCTGGACCGGATCGACACGGTGGTGGCCCGGCTGGACCTGGCACTGGGGGTGCGCAGCATTGACCTGTATGTGCTCAAGGGGACCCCCGCTGAAACCCCCACAGCGCCCGCACTGACCCGCAACAACACCGTGTGGGAGCTGGGGCTGGCGGACCTGTTGATTGCAAAAAGCACAACGGAGATCTCCCAGCAGCGCATCACCGATACAAGGCTGGACACGGCGCGCTGCGGCCAGGTGATCGCGCCTGCGGCGCCCGCGGATCTGGAGCCGTATTTTGCACAGCTGCAGGCTGCCATTGCCGCGCACGATGCCGCGGCGATGGAACAGATTGCGGAGCTTGGGCGGGTGATTGCAGAGGCGGGGCAGCCCTATAACGGGATCATGCCCTACACCCACACAAAGAACGGCACTGTGCACCAGTTGACCGGCAGCGGAAGCAACATCAAATTCACGGCCACAGCGGCGTTTGCGGAGGGCGACAGCGTGGCCGTGAACGGGAATACCTGCACGGCAAAAACTATTTCTGGGGATGCACTGTGGGGTGGATTTTGGACCGAGGGCGCGGTGGTGAGCTGCTGGCTGAGCGAAACGGGGGATGCCCTAAATTTTAGCGGAGCCGGGCTGAGCGAAGCGGATAAGGCCAAGCTTGTGCCCGGCAATCTGCTGGACGGGGTGACGATCCACAGCGGAGGCGTGACCGTGGCGGGGAGCATCCCCCGCAAGGCGGCTGCCGCCTACACGCCGGGCACCAGCGACCAGGTGCTGGCAGCGGGACAGTATCTGGAAGGCGCGCAGAGCATCAAGGGGGATGTGAACCTGGTGGCAGGGAACATCCGCAGCGGGGTGAGCGTTTTTGGGGTAGTTGGAACACATACCGGTTGTTATTATCTGGGAGTTGGGCGTAGTTTTACTGTAAAAGCTCTACAGGGGTATGAAAATTTTACAGTAAATAATTTTATTGTGCAGCCTAAAAATGTAAGCGGCAGTGGAAATGGAAGTGCGTCTGCTGAATGGTATGAAAATAAAGCTTATGTGAACTGTACCGCGAGCAGTGGTGTAAATAAAAGCTACAATCAGAGTACAGGAGTATTTACCTGCAATGGGTATGTAAATTGGAACGCCAGGGGCGGTGCAGGGAGTATTGGAGCTAGTACGGACGGATCGAATAGCAGCGATTGCGAAGTCTATCTTATAGTGGAATCGACAAATCTGTAATTCAGAAAATAAAACGAGGACAAAACCATGTCACTGAAATACAAATTTGACCAGTCGGTGGAGGGCATCGACGTGAGCAAATACCAGGGCTCCATTGACTGGCCGCAGGTGAAGACTGCGGGTTACACCTTTGCACTGGTGCGCCTGGGCTGGGCCAACGGCGACGGAACCATCGTGCTGGACCCGTATTTTGACCGCAACCTGCGCGGCGCTGCTGCAGCGGGGCTCGAGGTAGGGATCTACTTATACAGCTACCTGGACAGCAAGGACCACGCACGGCTGGCTGCTGCAAAGGTGCTGGAACTGGCGGCAGAGTATAC
>ERZ857984.741-NODE-741-length-34655-cov-5.174595_pt1 | contig 34655 bp, 26 predicted proteins | sample MGYA00519914_ERZ857984 | MGnify/ENA primary metagenome ERZ857984 (study PRJEB31778, sample SAMEA3449417) | human gut metagenome | biome: human gut; feature: human-associated habitat; material: faeces | place: United Kingdom | collected 2010/2012 ... | reverse complement strand
ATATATATCGTTTCCGTCTGCATTCCATTTGACGGTTCTGCCGTCCTGTTTGAATGTTTCATCACCCTTGACGTTTTCGATGTCTGTAAGGTCTGATTTATCTGTTATTGTTTTCTGTTCATCGTTGTTTTTGAGCCATTCGCTTACGATGACTTCATCTATGTTAAGCTGACTGTCGGCAACTGCGTATACGGTTTCTTCTTTTTCAATTCCCGATGCCGCAAATACCGGGCAGGCTGTTCCCATTACCAGCACTGCTGCAACTCCTGCCGACAGAATTCTCATTCCTCTTGATTTAAGCATTGATATTTCCTCCTTTTTTAACCAATCCTCTCATTCCCTTTGTGGTCCTGCATATTACCTTATCGAATATCATCAGGAATGAAGGAAGTATAAGTATTACTGCTGCCATACTTATGATTGCGCCTCTTGCCATAAGTCCGCACATTGAGCCTATGATGTCAACATCCGAGTAAATTCCCACGCCTATGGTTGCCGCAAAGAAGCCGAGGGCGCTTATCATAATTGACGGCATACTTGTTTTGAGTGCGATTTCGACTGCTCTTTCTCTGCCGCAGCCGCCTATTCTCTCTACTTTGTATCTGTTGGTCATAAGTATCGCATAGTCTACCGTTGCGCCAAGCTGAATTGTACTTACGCATATAGGGGCGATGAATGCCAGCAGATTACCTGTATAAAACGGTATTCCCAGATTGATGAATACTGCAAATTCTATTACCGCAACCAGTATGAACGGAAGTACCGCCGATCCCAGCGCAATAGCGATTATAACCAGTACCGCCAGAATTGATATGAAGCTTACAACCTTGAAGTCGTGCGATGTAATCTTAATCATATCCTTGGTGCAAGGTGCCTCGCCTATAAGCATTGCGTCCTTGTCGTAATCATCAACTATTTTGTTTATCTCGTTTATCTGAGCGTTTACCTCGTCTGTCGCAACTCTGTATTCAGAGGTGATTATTACAAGCTGTCTACCCCCCTCTGAAAGCAGCGATGATACATCGTCAGGAATTATATCCTTTGGTATCAGTCTGCCGAGAAGTGTATCTCTGCCAAGTACCAGCTTGACTCCGTCTACATCTTCTATACGGTCAAGCATTTCCTTTGAGTCTTTGATAGCCATATCGGAATCGCACAGCAGCATATGAGTTGAGTCCATGCCGAATGTGTCGTTTAATTTGGTGTTTGCAACAACGCAGTCCATATCCTGCGGTATTGACTGGTCGAGGTCATAATACTGATCTGTGTTTAAATATCCGTAAAGGGCAGGTATCATAACTATTATGAACATTATAGCCATGGCTCTTCTGTGCTTGAGCACGAAGCCTGCTATTCTGTCTGTTCTCAGGTTAACCGGCTTGTGGGTTGTCTTGTCGATAGCCTTGTCGCATATTAGTATGAATGACGGAAGAACTGTTACCGAGGCGATTACACCAAGCACTACGCCCTTTGCCATTACTATTCCAAGGTCGGCTCCCAGTGTGAAGCTCATAAAGCACAGAGCTATGAAGCCTGCTATAGTTGTTACCGAGCTTGCTGATACCGATGCGATGGTTGCCCTGATTGCCTCTGCCATTGCTGCATTGTGATCCGGGGTTTTATCCTTGTGCTCACAGTAGCTGTGCCACAGGAATATCGAGTAGTCCATGGTAACGCCCAGCTGCAGTACCGCGCTGATTGCTTTGGTTACATAGGATATTTCACCCATAAATATGTTGGTTCCCAGGTTTACCACAATGGCTATTCCTATGCTTGCAAGGAATATAACCGGGAGCAGGAATGAATCCATAAATACCGCAAATACTATGCATGCCAGCAGAACTGCCAGCGCCACATATATCGGTTCTTCTGCCTCTGCCAGATCTTTAAGGTCTGTTATGTATGCCGACATACTGCTTACAAAACACTGTTTGCCTGCTATCTGGCGTATTTCCTTGATGGTGTCCATAGCTTCGTCTGATGAAATTGTTGTGCTCAGGAACACCGCCATGAGTGTGCAGTCACCGTTGTTGAATTCATCGTAGATATCATCGGGAAGTATTTCCTTTGGAACTGTTATGTCTGCAATGCTGTCATACCACAGCGCTGAGTCCACGTATTCCAGATCTTCGATTTTTTCTCTTGCCGCTGATACGTCTTTGTCGTCCATATCTTCGAATATCAGCAAAGCAAATGATCCCTTGTCAAAGTCGTCTAAAAGTATTTTCTGTCCCTGTACTGTCTGTATGTCATCAGGCAGGTATGTGAGCATATCGTAATTTATACGAGTGTTCAGATAGCCGAATATACAAGGAATAAGAAGCACTAAACTTAATATTGCTATAAGTTTTTTATGTTTTACCACTTTCTCTGCAAATACTTTCATATAATACCATTCCTCCTTTTCACAATGGAAATTATATTCCTGTTATATTAGAGATAAAATAGATAAAATTAATATTAATATCGATATTTCTTCTTCTAAACCTAACGATAATGAAAGCGATGTTATAAAGGCTTTAATTTCTTTAGGTTTTTCAAATAATGAAGCTATTAAATCTTTATCGAAAATAGAAAATAAAGAAAATATGAGCGTTGAAGATTTAATAAGTTTGGCTTTAAGAAATTTGAGTTCTATATAATTAGGTTTGACAAAGATTTTGATATAAACTATATTTTAATAATGAATAACAAAGAATTAAACGATATATTTTCTATAGAAGCCGTTAATTTTATGAGAAAGTCTATAGTAGAAGCCTACGGCAATGAAGTTTATTTTGGAATAAATTTTAACGCTTTGGGAATTTTAGAACATATTGAAGTTATGGCGAGAGGAAATAAAGATTCTGTTCCCGCGATTATCTCTCTATCTTTAGAATATGACGCCGTTATTCATAATCATCCATCGGGAGAATTGACGCCTTCAAGAGCCGATTTAATGATTGCAAGCGAACTTGGAAATAATGCGGGAGTCGGTTTTTATATTGTAAATAACGATGTTGACGATTATTACGAAGTTGTCCGCCCGATAAAATCGGAAGATACAAAAACTATAAATACTCCCGAAGCTTTATTTATGTTTACCGAAAACGGACTTTTAAGCAAATTATTAAAAAAATACGAATACAGACAGGAACAAACCGAACTTGTAGAAGCGACTATTGAAGCTTTTAATAATAATAAACATTTAATATCGGAAGCGGGAACGGGAATCGGAAAATCATTCGCTTATTTAATTCCCGCTCTCTTATGGCTTAAAGAAAATAAAACAAGAATAGTAGTTTCAACTAATACGATTAATTTGCAAGAACAGATTATTTCAAAAGATTTGCCTTCAATAATTGACGCCATAGCTCCAAATGTTAAATACGCTTTAGTTAAAGGCAGAAATAATTATGTATGCATAAAAAAAGTTAAAGACACATTAAACGATTTAGACAGATTAGATTTTGACGAACAGATTAATTTTTTTGAAAGTATCGATAATTGGCTTAATATAACAAAAGACGGCTCAATAACCGATTTAGGCTATAAACCGAAAAGCGAATTATGGGAAATGGTTTGTTGCGATACGGACACTTGCACTCATAGAAAATGCGAATATTTGGAAGAATGCTATTTTTATAAAATGCGAAAACAATTAAATGCATCTCAACTTTTAATTGTAAATCATCATATATTATGCGCCGATTTGTCTTTATATGCGGAAACTTCGGGAAGATATAGTTTACTCCCGAGATATACGAAAGTTATAATTGACGAAGCTCATAATTTTGAAAATTCCGCTTCAAGTTATTTTGGAAACGAAGGAAGTAAAAACGGAATATTAAAAGCTTTATTTTATATTTCAAGAATTAAGAAAAACAAAAGACTAGGAATTATAGAAACAATTAACAAAATGTTAAACGAAAATAAATCTTTAATTGAAAATAGCGAATATAACGAAATAGTAGAAATTATAAATATAGCTCATAATACTGTAAATAGAGTTAGAAATATTGTAGACGAATCTTCAAAACAATTTATAACCTATTGTCATAAAAATATTAAAACTAAAGAAGGTTTGGGATATAAATTTAGAATAAGCCCCGAAATAATAAGCGCGGAACATTGGCAAAACGAAGGATTAAAACATTTAAGAGAAATCGTTATAATAATCGGCTCTTTAGTTAATATTTGCGATAAATTATATAAAAAATTTTTCGATATCGCTATAGAAAATAATTTTGACTATGAAGAAATCGCTCAAATGTCAAACGCTTATTTGGAGAGATTAAAAAATCAACTTGTTTCTTTAAACTCCGTTATAGATTATAAAAAGGACGAATATATAAGATGGATTGAAGCGAGACTTACAAAAAAAGGAAGTATTGTTCTTAATTGGCATTTAACTCCCGTGACTGTCGCTAAAAATTTAAATGATTATTTATATATGAGATTCGATACTGTCGCTATGTATTCTGCTACTTTAACCGTTTCAAAAAGTTTTAATTTCTTTTCAAATAGATTAGGATTTGATTATATAAAACAAAATAAAAAAATAGAAATTTATTTAGAATCTCCTTTTAATTACGAAAAAAATGCAAGGCTTTATATTGCAAACGATATGCCCGATGTGTCAAGCGAAACTTTCAACGATTTTACTTCAAAAGTTTTGCTTGAAATATGCGATATAACGGGCGGAAGAGCTTTTATATTATTTACATCTTTTTCTTCTCTTATGAGCGTTTATCAAAGCACGGAAAAAGAATTAAAGAAAAAAAATATAAATCCTTTAGCTCAAACTTCTTCAATGCATAGACATACTTTACTCGATATGTTTAAAGCTTCTTCAAATAATGTGCTTTACGGAGTAGATTCTTTTTGGGAAGGAGTCGATGTAGCGGGAGAAAATTTAGAAGTCGTAATAATTCCTAAACTTCCATTTGCCGTGCCAACAGACCCGATAAGCGAAGGCAGATATAGATATATTGAAGAAAACGGAGGAAGCGCTTTTATGGATTACGCTTTGCCACTCGCCGTTATAAAATTTAAGCAAGGTTTCGGGAGACTTATAAGAAGCAAAGAAGACAGAGGAGTAGTTTTCGTTTTAGATAGAAGACTATACGGAAAAAACTACGGAGTTAAATTTATTCAATCTCTCCCGAAAGCGAAAATATTAAAAGCAAGTATGAAAGAAATTTTTGAAGATATGAATAATTTTTTTGACGGTTCTAAATGACTTAATGGTAATTTCTTTTTTTCTAAAAAATAATATATAATAAACGATAAATTTTTTAATAAAATTTTAAACAATATTTAAAGAATAATATTTTAATTTCTAAAGAGAAAATTTTATGACGCTTAATAACGAAAAAACTAAAAAAATTATTTATTTTCTTTCCGTATTAATTTTATCGGCGGTTGCTATTATTCCTTATATCGTATATATGGGAATTATATTTACTTTTAAACCAGATTACAAAGGAGAAGAATTTATACGAACTATATTTATCAATTCTTTTCCTTTTCAAATATTTTATTTTTTCTGTTATTCTACGATTTTTAATTTATATCCGCTAAACAAAAAAGTTATTTTGATGTCTTTTCTTTCGTTTCTTTTAATATTCTTAATTTGGCATTCTTTAAATTATCTAATTCCAATAGGATTTTTATATTCTACAAACGAAGAATTAAATATTCCATTTTTTCAAATGCATATAATTACAAATATATTTTCTTTCGTCATATTTTTTATTTTGGCATGTTTATCCTACAATAAATTTATAATAAACGATATTAAAAACATAAATAAATTTTTTACGCTAACGGGAAACACGATAATATTTTCTTTAATAATTTATTTTATATTAATTATTATTTGGATTTTGTATATTCTATTATTACTCTTAATTAACGATATTTCTTATTTTAAATTTTTTAACTTGGATAGAGATTTACAAATGTTTTTAGTTTTCAAAATTCCAATTATAATTTTTATTTTTCTTTGCGGAGTCGCTCCTTTTATTTCGTATATTTTATTCTCGACATTTAAGAAATTAAAAAATATTTCAATATATTTTGCGAGAGGAATTATTTTAATATTTTTATTTTTGGAATTTACCGCTATGCTCGGACTTTTCTCTCCGTTACTTCGTCCTTACGAAAATAAATTTATTTTTATAATTTATAATATTCTTCTCGTTTTAATTGCGGCTACATTATTTTTTATCTCTCCAAATTATAAGGCGGGAGTTTTTGCAAAAGCGATTTATTTGATAACTCCGATTTTTTCCGCTCTGTTTAATTTAGTCGTTTTAAGCGCTACAATATTTAGAATTATCGAATACGAAATTACGGCTACAAAAATAATTTTACTTTTAACGAACTTTTCAATTTTACTTCATTTAATAATAATTTCGGTTTGCAATATTAAATCGATTATAAAATCTTTGAAATCGGAAGAGATAGAAATTGGATATGACAAAACCGTTTTTTATATATATGTTTACGGAGCGTTGGCTTTTGTAGTTTGTTTCATAATTCCGATTGTTTTTAATGTTGATTAAATATAAATTTATTTTATACTAATAAAATGAAACTTGAAAATTTTTATTACACGAAAGAATATAAAAATCATTGGATAAAATACGGCGGTTTATTCGACAAAAAATATTTTATCGAAGAAAAAGAAATTAAAATAAATAATAACTTTATTATTAAACATAAAAAATATTTCGGCAATATTCATAATAAGGATATAATCGGATATGAAAGAAAGATTTTTAATTATCGCAATAAAATTTTTTACTATAAAAGCGATGATGCAAGAATTTATAAAATCATAAAACATAAAAATCAAAACGATTATTTTATATTTAATAGAGATTTATCGGGTTTTTCAATTTTGAATTTAAATAACAGGAAAGAAGAGATTAATTTTTATAATAATAAATTTATAGAAAATAAAGGAATATTGGTATTTGTAGATTTAGATTATTATTGCATAGAAAACGGAAGAATTATTTTTTATGTTTTTTATTTTTCAGAAGCGGAAAATAACGCTTATAAAAGAATATTCAGCCATCTTATATACGATTTTTCAAATCCCGAAAACCTTGATAATAAAAATATTGTTTTAATCGATATAAGAGATATTATTTTAAAAAAGTATAATAAAGAATTAGATTTTACATATCAATCTTATTTTAATAATAGCGATATAATTATTGAAGATTTTAATAATAAAGAAAAATTTATTATTGAAGAAAAAGATTATATAACAAAATAATTTTTATAATTAAAAACTTAAAATATTATTCTTTTACAGCTCCGCCTGTTAAACCTGATATAAAATATTTTTGCAAAGCTAAAAATACCGCCATTATTGGAGCGACAGCGAATATAGCGCCTACCATTATCTGTCCATAATCTATTCTTGTATCCGCTTTTAATTGCGCCAAAGCTACGGGCAAAGTAAATTTTTCAGGGTCGTTTAATATTATAAGAGGCCAAGTGAAGTTTGTCCATTGAGCTACAAACATATATATTCCCAAAGCCGTTAAAGCTGGAATCATTAAAGGCATAACGATTTTTACAAATATTGTCCATTCGTTCGCTCCGTCAATTCTCGCCGCTTCTATTAAAGTATCGGGAACTGCATGAAAATTCTGCCTCATTAAAAATATTCCAAAAGCTCCAGCTATATCGGGAAGAATAATCGCTAAATGAGTATTTGAAAGCTTTAACGCCGTCATCATTCTATATAACGGAACTAATTTTGCATGAGCGGGAAGCATCATAGTAAGCATTATAATAATGAAAACTATATTTCTGCCTTTATAATTAAATTTTGAAATAGAATAAGCCGCCATAGAACATACAAGCAAATTAATAGCCGTATATATTATAGCAATCTTAAATGAATTAAATAACGCGCTCCATATTGGAATCCTCTCCTGCAAATTTTTAAGATTTTCAAAAAATCTATCGCCAAAAGTTATAGGAGGAGGGAATAAAAATATATCGCCCGAAACTCTCGTTGACGCTACAAACATAAAAAATAAAGGATATACGCATGCTATAAGCCCTATAGATAAAACTATATATAATATTATTCTTGTTATTTTTTGTCTTTTTCCGTTTATCATTTTGTATTTTCTCCAACTTTCATTTGCAATCTTGAAAGAACGCCTACTATTACAAGTATAGCTACCGATATTGTGGCGGCGTAAGTTAAATTAATAGATTGAAAAGCCTGCCTATAAATATATAATCCCAAACTTATAGTCGAATTATTAGGTCCTCCGTTTGTAAGCAAATAAGGTTCGGTAAATAAATTCAAAGTTCCTATAGTAGATAATATTGTAGAAAATAATATAACGGGTTTTAACATAGGAATGGTTATATTTACAAATTTATGAAAAGCGTTAGCTCCGTCTATAGTAGCCGCTTCATAATAATCGTTTGGTATGCTTTGAAGTCCCGCTAAAATTATTATCATATTATATCCCGTCCATCTCCATGTCATTATAAGCATTATTAAAAATCTTGCGGGCCAAGTTTGAGTAAGCCACATAACAGGACTAATATTTATAATAGACAGTAGAAAATTTATAACGCCTCTTTCTTGAAATAATAAAACGAATATCAAGCTATAAGCGACAGATTCGACTATAAACGGTATAAAATATATCGTTCTAAATAAGCCTTTTAATTTTGTAATTCCATTATGCAAAGCCATAGCAAGCAATATAGCCAACAAAGTCATTATAGGAACTTGTATAATTAAATATATAAGAGAATTTTTCAAAGAAGTATAAAAATATTGGTCGGATAAAAGTCTCTTAAAATTCTGAAGCCCTGCAAATACAATATCTCCTCTTTTTGTAGTCATAAAACTTAAATATATAGTCTCAATTAAAGGATATATGCTAAAACATAATATAAAAATTAAGGCTGGCGCTATAAAAAGCCATGGAATTATATTCTTTTTCTTAATTTTCATTTTTTACTCCGATTTTATTTAGCTATCTTTCTTCCCGTAGCTACGCTTATTTGATTTGCCGCCTGCTCTAACGAAGTTTTAATATCCTTATTATTATTTAAAATATCTTCTAATACACTTATAGCTATATTTCTAATTTCGCTATAATTTTCAGATGTGTATATGGCTTGCGGTATTTCCCTCGTAATAGAAGATAACATTTGATTAAAATTATCTCCAAAATAATAGTCGGATTTATTAAATCTCTCGTCATCGTAAGCTGGCAAATATGAAGGGAATAAACTATATTTTTCATACATCATAAGTTGATTATCCGTATTCATTAAACTTTCTCTTACAAATTCTACAGAAGCCGCTTGTTTTATAGGGTCGGAAGCGGTTACAGATAAATCAGAACCGCCCAATGAAGAAGCTCTAACGCCGTCTTTTGTAAAAGCTGGCATTGGCATAATTTTCCATTTTCCTTTCATTTCAGGCATTTGGTCTTTTATAGTTCCAGCCCACCAACATCCTATTATTTGAGTCGCCACAGTTCCATTTTTGCTAGCGCTGATTTGTCCGTCCCAATTAACGGTATTCAAAGTTATTCCTTCGTCTTTCAATCTCTTCATTATACTTAAAGTTTCTATACTTTTAGGAGAAGATATTGTTATCTCTCCATTTTTATTTAAAAAATAAGTATTATTTTCAACTAATAAACATCTCCAAAAATTATCGTCTTTAGAGTAAGCGAAACCGTTCATTTTTACATTTGGAAATACGGACTGCAATTTTTTACCAGCTTCTATATAATCTTCCCATGTGATTATAGACGCAGCGTCTATGCCAGCCCTATTAAACAAATCTTCTCTATAAAACATAACTACAGGAGCGGAATCCCAAGGAATAGAAACAAGTTTTCCTTCGCTGTCATAACTTGTGGAAATCTTTGAAGGGTCAACTTTTCCCTCAATATCTATATATTGTTTTAAATCTAAAAAATGTTGAGGATATACTTCTGCAAAAGTTTGTATATAATCGCTTTCTACTTGAATTACATCGGGAACTCCTACGCCAGAAGAAAAAATTACGCTGTATCTTTCATAAGCGCTTAATCCTCCCGCAAGTTCCATAACATTTACTTTAATTTTAGGATACTTTTCGTTGAAAGTTTTAGCCGTTTCCATTAAAGCTTTAGCCGCAATATTCCATGCCCAAACTGTTATTTCAGTTTCGGTATTTTCGTCTATTGTCGGTAATTTGCTAACCGTTTGTTTTGTTTTTGTGTCTCCGCATGAAATAACCGCTATTGTAAGCAATGTAGCAAATGCAATTTTACAAAAATATTTCATAAATATAAACTCCGTAAAATAAAATTATTTATTAACTTATAACTTTTATAAAAAAGTCAATAGTATTTTTTATTAACATTTTTTATTTAACTATCTTTCTTCCCGTAGCTCCGCTTATTTGACTTGCAGCCTGTTCCAAAGCGGATTTAATATCTCTATTATTATTTAATACATCTTCATAAACGCTTACTACGGTATTTTTTATTTCCGCAAAATCTTTGGACGCATAAATAACATTTGGGATTTCTTTTGTAACATCCGCCAATATTTTATTAAAATCGTCTCCAAAATAATCGTCAGATTTTAAGAATCTCGCATCGTCATAAGTCGGCAAATAAGAAGGAAATAAACTATATTTTTCATACATCATAAGTTGATTATCCACATTCATTAAACTTTCTTTTATAAACTCCAAAGCCGCCGCCTGTTTAATCGGTTCGCTTGCCGTTATGGAAAGTCCCGCTCCGCCAGAAGAAGACGCTCTCGCTCCGTCAGGAAATGCTGGTATAGGCGCTATTTTCCATTTTCCTTTCATTTCGGGCATTTGGTCTTTTATAGTGCCTCCCCACCATCCGCCCATAATCCATGAAGCCAATTCTCCGTTTTTATTTGCAACGATACCGCCATCCCAATTTATAGTATTTTTTGCAACTCCTTCGTCTATTAATCTCTTTATCATTTGAAGAGTTTCAATCGCCTTTGAAGACGCTACCGTTATCTCGCCTTTATTATTTAAATAATAAGATTTATTCGCCACAAGCAAACATCTGAATAAATTTTCATCTTGAGTGAAAGGAAGCCCCGTCATTGTTATATTTGGAAATTTTTCTTTTAATTTTTTTCCCGCCGAAATATAATCTTCAAAAGTAATTATAGAATTTATATCGATTCCCGCTTGATTAAATAAATCTTCTCTATAAAACATAACGACAGGACCAGAATCCCAAGGAATAGAAACGAGTTTTCCTTCGCTGTCATAACTTGTGGAAATTTTAGAAGGGTCGACTTTTCCATCTATGTCTATATATCCGTTCATATCAAAAAAATATTGAGGATAAGTTTCCGCAAATGTTTGAACATAATCGCTTTCTATTTGAATTATATCGGGAACTCCAACTCCAGAAGATAAAATTACGCTATATCTTTCGTATACATTTTGAGCGAGTCCGTATTCCTGAACATTTACTTTAATTCTAGGATATTTTTGATTAAAACTTTTTGCCGATTCTACCAAAGCTTTTGCCGCGACATTCCATGCCCAAACTGTTATTTCAGTTTCGGTATTTTCGTCTATTGTCGGTAATTTGCTAACCGTTTGTTTTGTTTTTGTGTCTCCGCAAGACAATATTAATATGCTTGATAAAATAATAGATATTAGTTTTGATTGTAATCTCATATAAATGCCTCCAATTTTTTATTTATATAGTTAAATATATACAATTTAAAATTAAAAGTCAAGATTATATTTAAATTAAATTCCTAGTTTTGCAATAAATAAAATATATAATAAGAAATCGGAGCGGTTAATATAACGCTATCGAATATATCGAAAACTCCACCATGTCCAGGAAACATTTTTGAAGAATCTTTCGTATCATACATTCTCTTTATCAAACTTTCGCCCATATCTCCCAAAAAACTTGTAAGAATAAATATCGAAGTTAATATTATAATTTGATGCAATGAAAAATTCGGAATATTTTTACCAAGCAGAAAAACCAAATAATTTTTTGAATATAAATAATAATAAAGAATTATCAAAGGAATAGTAAATATAAACATTCCTATAAAACCTTCCCAACTTTTATTAGGCGAAGCCGAATTTGAAAGTTTATGTTTTCCAAACTCTCGTCCTATAACATATCCTCCCGTATCGCTTAACCAAGCGCACATAAATATAAATACCATATAATATTTTCCGCTCGGCATAAATCTCATTAAAGAAATATGCCAAATTCCAAGTCCGACATAAATAAAGCAGAAAACCGCGGTTAATATCGCTCTTCCTTTTTCTTCAAAAGTGGAAACATTAACCTTAAAAATATTTATTAAAAATAAAGCCGCTATTAAAGCGAAAACCATAATTAAAGACAAATCCATCGAAGGATTTTTTGTTTCTACTATTTTATATAACGAAGAAAAATCGCCTACAAAAACTTTAGGTCCGCAAATAGTTATAACATATCCTAAAACCATAGCAATCATTGTAGTTATTACGGTTCTTAAATTTTTTTGTCTATGCACTTTTGCCATATAAAAAATTTCCAAAGCGCTAAAAATCGATATTGATAATATAAGCAAATGAAATAAAAAAATTAATCTATCGTAAAATAATATAAATGTAAATAACGGCAAAGTTAGAATAACCGATATAAGCCTTTTTCTCATATTTTAAAGTCCTCCGAATCTTCTTATTCTATTTGAATATTCGTTTATAGAAATTTTAAAATCTTCTTTTGAAAAATCGGGCCACAATATGTTTGTAAAATATAATTCGCTATAAGACGCTTGATACATTAAAAAATTGCTCAATCTATTCTCTCCCGAAGTTCTTATAATAAAATCTGGGTCGGGAATATTTTTCGTATATAAATAGTTTGATATTAGAGTTTCGTTGATATCGTCTATATTTATAATTTCGTTTTTTATATCTTTGCATATATTTTTTACGGCGTTTTTCATTTCATCTCTAAAACCGTAATTTAAAGCCAAAATAACCGTTAATATAGGCTCTTTGCATTTTTCTGAAGTTTCTCTTTCTGTTTCTTTAATAGTTTTTACGGTATCTTTAGGAAAAGCTTCAATATCTCCGATATGTTTAACCAAAATATTATTCGATATTAATCTTTTAATTTCTTTTTTATAGAATTCTTTTAATAATTTGAAAAGCGCTTTTTTTTCTTCTTCTGGACGCTTCCAATTCTCCGTTGAAAAAGCGTATAAAGTTAAATACTTAATATTTAGTTCGCAGCATGCTTCGACTATTTTAATTACATTTTCGCTTCCGATTCTATGCCCATAACTTCTGCTTTTATTATGAGCCTTTGCCCATCTTCCGTTTCCGTCCATTATTATAGCCACATGCTTTGGAATATTATCGTTTATCATATAGTGTCTAATTCTTTTTCTTTAGCGCCAATCAATTCGTCTATTTTTTTTATATAAGAATCGGTATCGGTTTGTATTTTCTTCTCTTGATTCTTTGATTCGTCTTCGGTTATAGTTTTATCTTTTAATTCTTTTTTTATTTTATCGTTTTCGTCTCTTCTTATATTTCTAATAGATATTTTTGCCTCTTCTCCTCTATGTCTAACGCCTTTTTTTAATTCTTCTCTTCTTTCTTTAGTAAGCTCTGGAACTACTATTCTAATATTTCCAGATTCATTGAAAGGATTAAATCCTAAATCCGATTTTAATATAGCTTTTTCTATATCGCCAATCAAAGCTTTATCGAAAGGTTGAATCATTATAGTTTTTGCATCGGGCGTTGTCACATTGCCGACTTGTTTCAAAGATATATTGCTTCCATAAGCTTCAACTTTTATGCCGTCCAATATCGAAGCGTTTGCTCTTCCCGTTCTTATTCCTTTCAAATCGTTTTGTAAGCTATTAATGGTTTTTTCCATTCTTTCTTTATAAGATTCTTTTGCCATAGAAAATCCTTTTTTGTTTTTAATTTAGATTATAATTCATATAATTCTATTGTCAAGTTATAATTAATTTAAATTAAATCTATATTGCAAAGCTTCAGTTATATGTTCTATTCCAATTATATCTTTATCTTCCAAATCGGCAATCGTCCTTGAAACTTTTAAAATTTTATCGTAACTTCTTGCGCTCATAGAAAATTTTTCAATAGCCAAATTAAGCAGATTTTTCGCCTTATCGTCCATTATGCAAAATTTTTGAGTTTCTTTTATTCCCATTAAAGCGTTTGAAAATATTTTAAGTCCGTTTTCTTTAAATCGTTTTTCTTGTTTTTTTCTTGCATCAATTACGACATTTCGCATAGAAGCCGAACTTTCGCCATCGCATTTTCCAATCATTTTATTATAATCAACCGCTCTAACTTCGATTGAAATATCTATTCTATCTAAAATCGGTCCCGATAATTTTGCTATATATCTTTTTCTTGTCATTTCAGAACATCGGCAAATATGTTTTTCGTCTCCGTAATATCCGCAAGGACAAGGATTCATTGCGGCAATTAAGGTAAAATTAGCGGGAAAACTTATGCTTCCATTAGCTCTACTTATAGTTATCACTCTCTCTTCCATAGGTTCTCTTAAAGTTTGCAAAGCGGAACTTTGAAATTCTACAAATTCGTCTAAAAATAAAACTCCGTTATGAGCTAAAGTTATCTCGCCCGCTTTTATATTTCTCCCTCCTCCGACAAGACTCACATAAGAAGAAGTATGATGAGGAATTCTAAAAGGACGCTTTTTTACTATCGGCATATTTTTTGATAAAAGTCCGTAAGAAGAATAAATTTTTGTCACTTCTAAAGCCTCTTCAAAAGTTAATGGCGGAAGAATAGTTGGAATTCTTTTAGCGATTAATGTTTTACCGCAACCTGGCGAGCCAATCATAATAAAGTTATGTCCTCCCGCAGCCGCTATCATTGCCGCTCTTTTTGCATATTCCTGTCCTTTAACATCGGAAAAATCTATATTCTCTTCTTCGTCTTCTTTAAAATTAAATTTTCCTTTTGAAATTATAGGGCTTTTCTTTCCTTCGATAGAATCAATCGCTTCTTTTAAGTTTTTCACGGGATATAAATTTAATCCTTCGACTATATCGGCTTCTTCTAAATTTTTTAACGGAATTATAGCGCTTTTTATACCGTTTTCTTTTGCGTTTAATAGCATTGAAAAAATTCCTTTAATTTCTCTAACGCTTCCATCTAAAGCAAGTTCTCCAAGTATAATAGTTTTTTCCATAGAATCGTCAAAAAATATTTGAGCGCTTGAAGATAATATTCCTAAAGCAAATGCCAAATCGTATAAACTGCCCGCTTTTTTTATATCGGCGGGAGCAAGATTTATTGTAATTCTCTTCGGCGGAAAAAATCTACCGCTATTATTTATAGCCGCAATAACTCTCTCTTTAGCTTCATTAACCGCTTGGTCGGGAAGTCCTACGACATCGAATCTCGGCAAGCCTTCCGAAATATTAACTTCTATTATTATTGGTATTCCGTCAATTCCGTAAAGAGATTCAGAATATATTTTTGTATGCATATTAACTCCAAATAATCTTTTTTATTTATAATATGCATTAGTTAAACAAATTTTTTGTAAAAATAAGCCTTAATATATTTAAAAATTATTTGCTTGAGTCTTTTGTCTCCCAAGGAAATAAAAGCCAATTATTATGATTAATATTCTTATAACTATATTTAGGTTTTATTTTGCTCGTATGCTCTCTAACAAAAAGCGCCGCAATATCGAATTTCTGCTCGTCAAAATATTTTAATGTGTCGCCTGTGTCGGATATATCGTCCACTATTAAAACGGCTTTATTCTTTACTTTCAATCTCCAAACTTCTTCCATATTAAGAACCATCGGAATATTTAGCCTATGCGACAACATAACGGCTGGCACTAATCCGCCCCTTGCAAGTCCGTAAAGAACTTCATAATGAATTTTCGTATCTTCTATTTGTTTCGCTATAATTTCTATCGCTTCGTTAATATTTTCCCAGCTTATTATATCGTATTCCATAATCTCCTCGATTTTAATTATAATTTAACCTCTTAAATTAATTGAGAATCTATTTTTGAGCATTTCAAGCAAAGATGATTCAACCGAATTAATCTCGTCTTCTTTTAAGGTTTTATTAATATCGTAATAAGTGATTGAAATAGCTATCGATTGTTTTCCTTCTTCCACTTGTTCGCCGACATATCTGTCGACAACTTCAACATTTTGAATTATATCATTGAATTTATTTATAGCTTTAATAACTTTACTAAACTCTATATTATTGTCGCAAACCAAAGCCAAATCTCTAAATACGGCGGGATATTTTCCTATATCTTTTAATTTTAGTTTTTTCGCTCGCTCTTTAATAAGTTTCAATGTTTTTCTTATATCAATATCCAAATAATAAACATCCGTGTTAATATCGAATATTTCAAGGATTTTAGGATGAACTTTGCCGATTATTCCAATTTTTTCGCCAAAAATAATTATTTCAGCGGATATTGTTGGAACAAACCATTTATTTTCTTTAGCGATTAAATTATAGTCGGAACATTTCAAATCTTTTATTAATAACTCTTCGACAACTCCGCTCATATCAAAAAAGTCATAAACTCTCGCGTCTTTATTCCATAATTTTTCTTGATATAATCCAAACATAACCGCAGAAAGATGCTTTTCTTCAATAAATTTATCTCCGTCTTTATAAAAAATATTTCCAATTTCAAATAAAGCTCCGTTTTTATGTCTATGATTTTGATTATAAATTACGCTATTTAATAAAGAAGCCAAAGCGGTTGGACGCAAAACATCCATTTCGCTTGTAAGAGGATTAACCACTTTAATAAGTTTCTCTTCTTCAATTCCAAGTTTCATAAAAATAGCGCTATCGCCCATAGAATATTGTTTAGTTTCGTAAAGTCCGTAAGAAGCGATTTTATGCTTTATTAAACTCAACTCTTCATAATCGGTATTTATAGGATTGCATTTTATATGAGGAATATTTGAAGATATATTATTATATCCGTAAACTCTCGCTATCTCTTCAACTAAATCTTCCGCTATCGATAAATCATGCCTATAAAAAGGAACTTCAACTTTTAAATTATTTTCTCCAAGTGCGGAAGCGTTAAAACCGTATCTTTTAAATATTGAAGACATTTCGCCTATATTCATATCAAGCCCTAAATATCTTTTAACTAAAGAACAATCAAATACTATTTTATTATTTTCAAAATGTTTTGTATTAACTTCTTTCGCTCTCGATGATATTTTGCATTCGTTGTCAAAAGTGACTATCAAATCAACCGCTCTGTTTAAGGCTGATAGAGTCGAATTGTAGTCTATATCTCTTTCAAATCTATAAGAAGCGTCCGTTTTCGTATTTGTGGCAAGCGAAGATTTTTTTACTGCAATATGGTCGAAATAAGCCGATTCTATTAAAATATTTTTTGTAGTCTCTTCAATTTTAGTTTCATCTCCACCCATAACTCCCGCAATTCCAATAGGTTTTTCTTCGTCCGCTATAATTAAAACATCTTCGTTTAATTCTATTTCTCTGCCGTCTAAAAGCGTTAATTTCTCTCCATTTTTTGCATCTCTAACTATAATTTTACCGCCTTTTACTTTATCGAAATCGTAGGCATGCAAAGGCTGTCCATATTCAATCATAACATAATTTGTAATATCGACTATATTATTTATTGGATTGATTCCGCATTTTTTTAATCTTTTTTGCATCCAATCTGGAGACGGAGCGACAGTTATATTATTTATAAGTCTTCCCGTGTATTTATAACAACCTTCTTGATTTTCTACAGTTATATCTATATTTCCGCCTATTGAGTCGTAAGTATTTACTTGAGGAACGGTTACTCTTCTTTCCAATACTAAAGAACATTCTCTTGCAAAACCTATAATGCTTACCAAATCTCCTCTATTTGCCGTAATTTCTATATTAAATACATAATCTACAGTTCCGACTATTAAAGAAATAGGTTTTCCTATAATTTCTTCGGTATTTAATCCCGCTTTATTTATTTCTTCGTCTAAAATCCATATTCCGTATATTCCTTCAATTTCGTCATAACCTAATTCTGTTCTTGAGCATAACATTCCATTGCTTTCAAAACTTCTTATTGACGCTTTTTTAATCGTAAGTCCGTTTGGCAATTTCGCTCCTATCATTGCAACAGGAACAAAAGCCCCTTCTCTAACATTCGGCGCTCCGCAAACTATAGATAAAACATCGTCTCCAATATCGACTTTACAAACGCTTAATTTATCGGCATCGGGATGTTTATGAACGGACGCTATTTTTCCAATTATAACTCCAGGAATATCTCCTCCCGTAGTTTCTATTGAAGACACTTCGCTTCCCGCAAGAGTTAATTGTTTAGCTATCTCTTCCGCAGTCAAATCATCCAAATTAACAAATTCTTTAAGCCAACTTAAAGGAACTTTCATTTACTCCACCTCATTACTATATCTATTCAATTTTTTTATTACCATTGTTTTAAAAAATCAATATCATTTTCGTAAAACATTCTTATATCGGTTATTCCGTATTTTATCATTGCAACTCTTTCAACTCCCATACCGAATGCGAATCCCGTATATTTATTTGCTTCATAGCCGACATGTTTAAATACATTAGGATGAACCATTCCCGCTCCCATAAGTTCAAGCCAACCTTCGCCTCCGCAAGTTTTACAACCTTCTCCCGCACATATAACGCAAGTAGCACTTAAATCGGCTCCAGGCTCAACGAAAGGAAAATAATCGGGACGCAATCTTATTTTTGTTTTATCGCCAAACATTTTTTTGCAAAAAAGCTCCAATATTCCTTTCAAGTCGTTAAAACTTATTTCTTTATCGACTAAAAGCCCTTCAACTTGATGAAATACGGGAGAATGTTTTGAATCTATAGCGTCTCTTCTTGCGCATTTTCCAGGCGAAACTATCGCTATTGGAGGTTTAGTTTCCATCATAGTTCTTATTTGCATTCCCGAAGTATGAGTTCTTAAAACATGCTCTTTAGAAATAAAAAAAGAATCATGACTATCTCTCGAAGGATGATAATATGGAATATTCAAAGCTTCGAAATTGTGAAAATCGTCTTCAATTTCATTTCCTTCAACGACTCTAAAACCTATTTCGGTTAAAATTGAAACTATTTCCTCTTCAACTTTAGTTAATAGATTTACATTTGCAGATTTCGGTCTTCTTCCTGGCATTGTTATATCGATTTTATTTTTTTGAAGAGAGATTAAAAATTCTTTTTCCAAAATAGCTTTTTTCTTATCGTTTAAGGCTTTTTCGCAGAAATTTTTTATCTCGTTTATTTTTTTTCCAAGTTCTCTTTTTTCTTCCAAATTATTTATCGAAGACAAATTTTTTAATAATTCTGTAATTTTTCCTTTCTTTCCCAAATATGCGACTCTTATATCGTCTATTTTAGATTGAATATCCGCTTTTTCTATACTATTTTTTAGAAAGTTAAAAATTTCGTCCAAATTATCCATTTATTGATTTCCTATATTAAATATTATAAAAAATTATAGGCTAGATTATAATATATAATAAAAATATTTTCAAGAATAATTTATTAGTTTATTAAATATTTATCGGATAAAAATTTAAATCCGTGTATGATTTATCCTACAATAATTAAAAAATGTCTATAAATAAAACTACAATTAATAAAAAATGTCGATTAATTTGTATGAAATGTATTATAATATAAGGTATTTTATTATTTTTTTTAAGAATTTCGCTAAATTTATTAAAAAAAATGTATTATTGCTATTGACTTATTCGATTATTATATAGTATAGTTTAACTAATAATTAATTATTGAAAATGAGGACATGTTTTTATGAATAGAAAATTTTTAGTAGTTATGCTTTTTATGATAACTTCGATTTTATATAGCTTTGAGGAAGGTTTTATTTGGGGATTGAGAGCCAACTTCAACGGTTCGTTAACTCTTCCTTCAATTAGTCAAGAAGATTTAAATAAAATGGGAGCTGCCTATATGAAAGGAGCTGTCGGTTATACAATGGATGGCGAGGCGGAATTAGGTTATTTATTTGGAGCGGAAAGATGGTTTGGAAAAGAAAAATCCGATTTTAGTAAATTCAGCGGAATGAGTTTATATGTTTCTATTGGAGTTGGAACGGGATTTAGCGGAATGGTATCGGGAAATACTATAGGCGTAGCAACCGTAAATGTATTTATGAATGTTAATTATAAACCCGTAATAAGTTTTGGAATAGGAAGCAAATTATATCTTTTAGAAAGCAGAATGGCTATAGGACTTCAATTAGGCGGTAAAGTAATTGCCGATACTTCGCCTGAATATTTGGCTTATTCAGATTCAGATTCAACATTCGCAAGTTTAGCGCCACCTGTTACGCTTCCTGAAATGGGAGAATTGATAGTAACAGATTTTATGAAGAAGAATATGAATCCCGTTATGTTTAGTATAAAATTAATGTTAGAATATAATCAACCTATAAACGATAGAGTCGAGGTAGTTTTGGGAATATATACAAGATTTAATATATATAAACCTAAATACATAACTATGCCAACTAGTTTATTAGGAGTAATACAAGGCATTAGACCGAGTTTTACTGCCGAAACACCAATGCCTACATATTATATAAACTCATTAGATTTTGGTTTAACTTTAGGTTTACAATTTAGAGGTTAATTAATAATTTATAATAAATAAAATTAAATTAAGGATGTAAAAATGAAAATTAAAAAAATTTATTTATTTATTCTATTTATAGCGGTTTTTCTGCTAATATATTCATGCGGTAGCCGTTTCAACCCAAGATATTATTATAATAAGAGTTTAAACACTAATACGGGATATATTGGCGGTGGCAATTTGCCTGACGATTTTGATCCCGATATCGAAGACGACCCGTTTGATAACCCAAGCTATACGAATCAAGGAGGAGATACGAATAGTGGAGGTTCTACTATAACGAATAGCGATGGTTCTACGACTATTACTAAAACCGTATATTTAGACCCTTTCCAAAATGGAGAATGGAACGACCCTAATTATAGATTTTCAATGAATTTTGATAATATGGTTATACAAGCTTCATTTGACGGAAATAATAGACCTTCTTATAAATTAGTTAACGGAGGTTGGAATTTAGGAAACGCTAGAGAAAAATCATATTATTATAATGGATCTGATACTTCGGCTGCGGGAAATCATATTAGTTCCGTTCAATATTGGCTTTATAAAGGCAGAAATCCTCTTTTTAAGCCAGATGCAAGATATAATCAAACTAATAGAATTGAAAGATTTTATTTTTATAGATTTAACGGAAAGGCTTTGGGATTGGTATATATTGATAATTATTTAATCGCTATAGATAAATATTCAAAATTAGTATTTGGTTTTGCAGTTCCTGTAGAATGGAAACAATATGTTGCAGGAACTCCTAAAGCTCCTGTAAATTGGGGAAGCGTGGAATTAGGCTATGAAATCAATAAAGATAGCGGCGGTAAAGCAAGTTTTAAAGTTAACGGCGCTTCTTATTTCTACGAATATGACCCTGTTGGAATACTTAAATCTGACGGAACTATTGAAATGTATCAATGGTGTTTAGATTCAATCGGTAATAATAGCAGATACGGACCTAGAATTGGAGGAAATAACGCCCGAGATACGAGCAGAGCGATTGCAACTTATGGAAAACCTGGACGCTCTCCTTATATTCCTATACAAACCAATATTACTATAGTAGTTCCTCCTGGAGGTTCTACAAATGTAGACGATTATACTAATATTGGCGGAGGCGGCGGCGGAATTATTGAAGATGACGGCGAGATAACAAAAGATATAATAACCGTTACGGCTAAAAGTTTTAAAAGTATAAAAGCTTATTCTTGGCATTATAATGTTTATCTATCGGGAAATCTTAAAAGGTCTGTCGGATTTTACAATTATAAAATTGGCGCAGCGATTTATGACGATAGTTTTCCGAGCGGAATTCGATATTTGGCAAGTATGAACGATGTCGGCGGAATAACGCCTTATGAAGATTTGCTTAAATTAGATTGGAATGAGCAAGTAAATTTATCGGGTACTCAAACTTTTGAAGTTGAGGATATAAGAAACAAGGATGTTTATATAGAATTAGGTTCTGATATAGCGAAGTATAATTTGAATACGGTTTATGTCGATACGGCTGGTTTTGGAAGATACGGAAGCGGAAGCGGTTGGATTGCTCAAAGCGGTTCTCAAAAAATTACTTTTCTATATAATGACGATAAAGGAGCTTTTGAAATATATAGCAAAAGAAACCAAAATACTTTTAGCGATATGAGTATTAATAATAATTTTACGCTTAAAAGAGGCGAGAAAAAAGATTATACTATAAGATATTTATGGAAAGGAATTACGGGCTTCTATGAATGCGCCGATGTAACTTATACTTTAGAGTTCAAATCCGCATCGTAAATATATTAAGATAATTATAAATCGGGCATTGGAAAATAATTCCTCTGTCCGATTTTTATATGCATATAAATATTTGCAAAAATGTAATTTGTATAATATAATAATAAATATATTAATTTTATCTTTATTATTAAAGGGGTTTTATTATGGCATCTTTTATGGACAATTTAAGGGAAAAAGTTAAAGCTAATCCCAAAACTATCGTGCTTGCCGAAGGTTATGACGAAAGGCATGTTAAAGCGGCGGTAATATTAAAAAAAGAAAAGCTTGCAAAAAGCGTTATACTTTTGGGAGATAAGGCTAAAATCGAATCTTTGGCGAAAGAAAATTCTTTAGAGATTGACGATTTTGCAAGAATATTCGACCCAAAAACCGAATATAAAACCGAAAGCTACATCGAAATGCTTTTTAAGAAGAGAGAAAAAAAAGGAATGACTAAAGACCAAGCTAAAGAGTTAATCGTTTATAATTCCGTTTATACGGGAGCGGCTATTCTTGCGGACAATGGAGCGGACGGAATGGTTGGAGGAGCAGTTTACGCTACGGGCGAAATGTTAAGAGCGGCTTTATTTTTAATCGGATTAAAACAAGGAATAAAAACGCTTTCAAGCACATTCTTTATTGAAAGTCCCGATAAAGCTTTATTTGATGACGGAATGGCATGCTTCGCGGATTGCGCCGTTATACCCGACCCTAACGCCGAACAGTTAGCGGACATTGCGGAATCCACAGCGGAATCTTTTAAGACAATGACGGGAAAAGACCCGAGAGTGGCGCTACTTTCGTTTTCTACAAAAGGCTCGGCTCAACATGAATCTGTAGATAAAGTTATTGAAGCAAAAAAGATTTTAGACTCAAGAAATGTAAATTTTGTTTTTGACGGAGAACTTCAATTTGACGCGGCTATAGTTCCTAAAGTAGGCGAACAAAAAGCTCCTAATTCAAAAATAAAAGGAAACGCCAATGTTCTTATATTCCCAAATTTGAATGCGGGAAATATAGGATATAAAATAGCTCAAAGAGTAGGAAAATGCACGGCTATAGGTCCTATGCTTCAAGGAATCGCAAAGCCAGCGAACGATTTATCTCGAGGTTGTTCGGCTCAAGATATAGCGGATTTGTCGGTTTTAACTTCATTACAATAATTAAATAATATTTTTAAATTATAAAATAAAAGCCTTATATAAAAAATATAGGGCTTTATTTTTTTATTATTTTTGTTTTTTTATTTTGTTTTGTCTTATTTTTTATTTTAATCGACTGAATACTCCGCTTCGCTATCTCCGCTTATAATAAATCTATAAGGATTTGATGGCATTATTTTAATTAAATAATTATAAAGCAAAGTCGAACTATGAAGAGTGGAATTGTTTGTATTATAATAAAAATATTTCGGATAATTTAAAACATAATCGTAATAAGGGTTATTTTTAGAACTTACAAGCTCCCCTATTTTATTATTTACCTTCCATAAAAAATAAACTGATTTGTCTGTAAAATAATTCGTTTCGGGCTGACTCAAAACATAAGAAAAATAATCTGCAGATTTTAAATAATCGTAATTCTTATAATGATTCATAGCCGATTTATAACTTTCAAATACTTTGTCTATATTTTGAAAATTATTCGTCATATATCTTAAATAACTCCATCCTATTATTGGACCGTAATAAGTATCGTATCGCACTAAAGCCCAATCTTCTCTTTGTCTGTCTTTTGCATTATAAACATTAGTTTTATTAAGCACATTTACAAAATCATAATTATACAATTTAAATAATTGATTTTCATTTCCGTCTATCGCGGGAATTCTATCTCTTATTATTATCCCGTTTCCAATTATATAATAATCTTCTTCAAAAGCGGGTTTTATTTTTTCAATTCTCTCTCTCACGGTTTTAATAGTATTATCATAATCCAATTTTTCTCTTTGGCTTAATTGAAAAGGCAAGGTATCGGGAAAATAAGATTTATTATTTAATATATTTTCTTGTAAAACGCTCGTTCTATATCTATCTGAAAATCTTTTTAAATAATTAACATTTGTTATAAAACTTTCTTTATCTTCTTTTGATAAAATATTTTTAAATCTATGCCTCACGCTAAAATAATAAGCGAAATCTTTTAAAGGAAATGCGCTTTCGCTGTCTTGAATTATTCTATCGAAAACATAACCGTTAAAAGAATATTTTCCGTTTTTTTCTATTATTCCCATTTGACTATAAATATTTTTTAAAGCGTTAGTTTGATTTGTTAAACTAACTTCTTTATTGTCTTCGCCTTCCGTTATTCCTTCCGATATTAATTTTTTGTAAAATTCTTCGACATATAAAGGATTATTTTCTATCATATAAATTAAAGCCTGCCCAAGCAAATAAGAAGCCTCGCTTTCATAATAACTCGATGGATAGGTAAATAAAAATCTCGCCAAAGTTTCAAAACCTTCTTTATAATTTGAAGCAAGTATTTCATTTCTTCCTTTTAGAAAAGTGTTTATTTCATTATAAGGAGTTTGAGCGTTTTCTTGCTGATTTTTTGGAAGAGATTTTAAAAAATCGCTTAAAGCTCCATAATCTTCGGTTTTTTCTATCGTTCTTAATTTTTGCATTTCGTCTATAGAATCTTTTACTTTACAAGATAATATAAACATTATAACAAACGATATAATAATTAAATAATTTATTTTTCGCATTAATTACCTTCTACTATATATTCATAATTTTTAATATTTATTTTATTCATAAAACTATTTAAAATCGATTTTGAAAAATTATTGTCGTTTTTCTCAAGCATCGCGTTTACCAAATCTTCACATTCTTTAATTGAAACCGCTCTAATCGTATTTTTTATTTTAGCTATCGAAGTAATAGACATTGAAATCTCTCTTATTCCAAGCCCTAATAAAACAGGCGCATATTTAGATACGCTTCCCATCTCTCCGCATATAGCGACTTTTTTATTCGCTTTATTAGTTACATCTATTATATGTTTTAGCATTCTCAAAACCGATATATCTATAGGATTATATAATCCGCTTAATTTTTCGTTAGTTCTATCGCAAGCCATCATATATTGAACTAAATCGTTTGTGCCAATAGAAATAAAATCCGCTTCTTTAACTATTAAATCCATAATAATCGCAGCCGAAGGAGTTTCTATTAAAGCGCCAATTTTTATATTTTCGTTAAACTCTATATTTTCATTTTTAAGTTCTAATTTTATCTCTTCAATAAATTTTTTAGTTTCTGTAAATTCTTCCAAAACGCTTATCATTGGAATCATTATTTCAATATCGCCAAAAGCGGAAGCTCTTAAAAGCGCCTTTAACTGCTCTTTAAATATATTTTTATTTGATAAACAGAATCTTATAGCTCGCCATCCCAAAAAAGGATTATCTTCTTTCTTAAAATCCATTAAACCCAAAGCGGGAGACATTTTATCGCCGCCTATATCTAAAGTTCTTATAATAATTTTTCCTTTTATTTTAGAAGCTATATTTTTATATACTTTAAATTGAACCTCTTCGCTTGGAAAAACCGAATTCTCATTTTCATTTATATCGGAAAAAATATATAAAAATTCCGTTCTGTATAAACCTATAGAATCAATTTCGTATTTTAACAAACTTTCGGTTTCTTCGGGAATATCTATATTGGCGTTTACTTTTATTTCTATTCCGTCTTTTGTTATCGCTTTTTCTTTAATGTCTATTATAGATTGCTCTTTATATCTTTTTATATTTTCCGTTAATATCGTATAATTTTCTATATCTTTTTTGCTCGGATTTATTATAACTATATTGCTTCTACAATCGACAATTACTTTTTTTCCGTTTTTTATTTTATTTAAAATATCCGAAACATTAAATATTGCCGTTATTCCGAAAGATTTTGCAAGTATAGAAGCATGCGAAGTAAAACCTCCGCTTTCTACTATAAAACCGTTAACTCCCATAGCGTTGAATTTTAAAACATCGCTCGGCGTTAGAGTTTTCGCTATAACTATGCAATCTTCGGGAATTTGATTAGAATTTTCCGAAAATGGCTGAATCAAATTTTTTATAACTCTCGATTTTATATCTACAATATCGCTCGCTCTCTCCGATAAAGTTTTATCGCTGAAAGAAGATAATTTATCCAAATATTCAGAAACTATATTATCGTATATATATTCCGCGTTATATAATGTTTCTTTTATTTCGTTTTTAATACGCTCTATAATAACTTTATCTTTAAGCATTAATATATGCATTGATAAAATATTTTTAATATTATTATCCGCATGTTTTTGCATATCTTCTATTTCTTTTACCGATTTATCTATTGCAAAGTCTAATCTTTTATATTCTTCTTCAATATCTTCTTTTTCTATTTTGTATATAGGAATATCAAGCGAATCCACATGTAAAAAAGAATTTCCTATAGACACATAATCGCCTACTCCATGTCCGTTTAATATGGTTCTTTTATCTCGCATAATTCTCCGATATACGATAATTTATTTTTACGATATGAAAATTATATTATAAAATAATAATATTTTCAATAGTAATTTTTAATAGATTTAAGTTATTTCATATTTTTTAGCATTTCAATTACTATTTTTGTCGAATTCTCCGAAGCTTCAACTACGAATTTAGGAAAATCGACTATCGCGTTACTATCCGCTTTATCGGATAGAGAACGAATAACTACAAAAGGAATCTTAAACATTAAAGCGACATGTCCAACCGAAGCGCCTTCCATTTCTATAGCTCCCGCTTTAAACTTATCTCTTATATATTTTACTTTCGCTCCGTCTCCTATAAATTGGTCTCCCGTAGCAATAGTGTCTATATAAACTTTATTATTTTTAATAACTTTTTCAGCGGACGATTTTGCAAGCTCAATTAAATATTTGTCGGCAGGATAATAATTTTTATCGTAGCCTTTAACTAAAACGGTTAATTCATCTCCGTCTAAAGCGCTTGTGTCAAAATCATGCTCTATTAAATCTTTTGAAATTACAATATCGGCTATAACGTAATTAGGATTGCAAGAGCCAGCGACTCCCGTAAATATTATTTTTTTTGCTTTAAATATTTCTATCGCTATTGTAGTCGCTACAGCAGAATTGACTTTTCCAACTCCCGATTTTAATAAAACTATATCTTTATCGCATAATTTTCCTTTATAGAAAATAATTCCCGCTATTTCTATCTCTTCTATATTTTCGATTTTGCTTTTTAAGTTTGTTATTTCAGAGTCCATCGCTCCGATTATCGCTATAGTTTCCATTTGTCTTTTCCTTAAATAAAATAAAAATTTAATAAAAAATTAGCGGAGCTATAAGCCGAATTCTGTCTTGGATAAACATTTATCTTATCATTATATCGCTATAATGATTCAGCGAGCCACCTGAAACTTTGAAAAGGGCAATCTATATCGTTTCGTTTTGCTCTTGCCTCTCATGGGGTTTGCACTGCCATCTATGTCGCCATAAATGCGGTATGCTCTTACCATGCCTTTTCACCCTTACCCAAACGGGCGGTATATTTTCTGTTGCGCTTTCCATAGACTTTCGTCTTCAAGCCGTTAGCTTGCATGAAGCCCTTTAGAGGTTCGGACTTTCCTCGATATTATTAACTTAAATACCGCGTTTATCCGCTCCGCATATTTATTTTTTATTATAATTTATATAAATAATTTATATTATATAGAGATTAAAAAGTCAATAGTTTATTAAATTTTGTATTTTTAGATGAATTGGAAATTTAATTAAATTTAACTATTGATAAAGAATTAAAAATATTATTAGTATCAACACTTTAAGAATGCCTTTTGCATTGTCGTGGCAATTTAAATTAAAGAAATTTAATTTTAAAAATTTAGTTTCATTAATAAATAAATTTTGTTTAAAATGGATTGCTTTGACATTTTCAATATCTGTCAATTACAATAAAATTAATAAATACAAATAATTTAAATAAAGTTAAAAAAAGAGGCTTACCCTTTCGGTTAAAACCATTAAATTATATAGTCATATCAATTAGAATGTTATATCATAAACATAAAATTCCTAAAAATGCAAATCGATTTCTAATATAAGCCAACATTTCAATCTCTTTTTCATTTCTAGAATTCCGTGAATATATCGTTTAAAGTCATTATTTTTCCTCACTTAAGTAGTAAGACTTATTATCATCCTTTATATTTTTTTTATATTTATTAGTTGTTATTGAAACATATTTATCTATAAGTTCTTTAAACCTCTTGCAACCATAGTTACTTGGAATAAAATCAGCATATTTTCTTCTAATGCCAATGCTAATTTGAGTATATTCGGCTAGTCCTTTTTCTTAGATAAGATTATCTACAATTACATTTAAATCATCAACAAGTTCTTTTTTAAGTCGTTCATCTTCCTCCTTAACATTAAGATAAAAAAATTCATTAAAAGAATTTACATAAGATTTAATAGTCTTTAGCTCGCCAAATCCTAATGCTTGTTTACCTTTTTCTCTTATTTTTTGCACCAAACTTGTATAATCGCTATCACTGGAAACTATAACAAAAATGTCTATATTCTTTTCATATAAAATTTCTGCAATATCTGTCGTAAGATACATATCGCTAGAATTTTTTTTACTTGCAAAGGTAAAGCATTGTATAGCCGTAATAGAATATTCACCAATATTATCTTTCCAATTTTTTGGCTGTTCATTTGTCCAATCTGCATAAATTCTTTTAATGATAATCTCACCATAGCTTGAAACCTTATCAAAAATAAATTTTGCATAGTCAGAACTAATATTTTCTGCATCAATAAAAAGGGCTATTTTTTTGTTTTCCATATTTTTATTGTTTTTCTCCTTAAAAAATAAGTTATCCTTACTTTAAATTTTATTCTTTATAATTTTCGTATTTTTATAATAAATTGCTTCGCTTAAAAATATAACAATTTTTCTTTATATATCTGCAAATATAATAACAAACTTTTAAAAAAGTCAAGCTTTTTTAAAAAAAAATTATATATTATGTAAACATAATTTATATTGAATTTCGCTTGAATTTTTTATAAAAAATATAATCGTAAAGTCGTTATTTACTTAATAAAAATATTATAGTATAATAGAATTATGAAAAAAAGATTTCTTATTATTGACGCTTTCGGTATCCTTTATAGATATCATTTTATTTTTTTGAAAAGACCGCTTTTAAACTCAAAAGGAGAAAATGTTTCTTCAATAAACGGTTTTTTGAGAACTTATTTTTCTTTATTAGACGCTTATCCTTCCGATTATGTCGCTATAGCTTTAGATAGTTCAAGAAAAACTTTCAGAAGCGAAATTTATAAAGAGTATAAAGAAAATAGAGAGAGTATGCCTGACGATTTGAGAAGTCAAATTCCTATTTTATACGAACTTATAGACGCTTTAGGAATATCGAGAATAGTTTTGGATAATTACGAAGCGGACGATATTATAGGATATATTTCAGAAAGAAATAAAAAAGAAAATATAAAAACTATAATTTACTCTCCCGATAAAGATATACTTCAACTTGTCGACAAAGATGTTAGCGTTGTGGCAAGCAATAAAGATAATGAATTAATAGAATACGATGCGGAAACTGTTAGAGAAAAGAGAGGAGTTTATCCTAATCAAATTATAGATTTACTCGCTTTAATGGGCGATTCTTCGGATAATATTCCTGGAGTAAAAGGAGTCGGAGAAAAAACGGCTGTTAAACTTTTGCAAGAATATAAAACCTTAAACGGCGTTTATCAAAATATAGATTCTATTCAAGGAAAATTGCAAGAAAGATTGATTAACGATAAAGAAAACGCTTATATGAGTTATGAACTTGCTACAATAAAAAGAGATATAAAAGAATTAAATTTAGATTATAAAGATATTGAAAATAATAAAATCGATATTGAAAAAGTTAATAAAATTCTTGACGATTTGGAATTAAAACAAATTAGAAATAAAATTAATTCTTATATATCCGAAAACGGAACTATAAAATCGAAAAAAGAAGATAAAGTAAAAATATCGGATGAAACAAAAAAGACAGATAAAAAAAATAAAAGAGAAAATAAATTACAAAGCGAATTAATAAAAGAAGAAAAAGAAATAACTATATTATCGAGCGCAAAAGACGGCAATGCAAATTATTATTTAATAGAAAACGAAACAGAATTAAATAATCTTATTAAAGATATAAATAATAAAAAATTGGTATGCGTTGATTTTGAAACTACGGGTTTAAATGTTTTTGAAGATAAAATTATCGGCATTTCGTTTGCTATGAAATCAAAAGAAGCTTTTTATTTAGATATTAGCGGAAGAACTAAAATAAATATTGATTCTTGCTTAAAATTAGTATTCGATACTTTGGCGAAAGAAGATATAAAAGTAATAGGACATAATTTAAAATACGAATATAAAATGATGCGAGCGATAAATAAGAGATTTGGAAATATGTATTTCGACACTATGGTTGCCGCTTATCTTATAAATCCTGCAAGAAGCCGATATAATATGGACGATTTGGCTTTAAGTTATTTGTCTTATAATACGATAAAATATAGAGATATAACCGACAACGCCGAAAAAACTTTATTAAATGTAAACTTAAAAGATGTAGTGGAATATGCATGCGAGGATGCAGATATAACTTTTAGGCTTTACGAATGCTTTGCTCCGATAATAAATAAACTTGAGCTTGACAAATTATTTTTTAATATAGAAATGCCTTTAATAGAAGTTCTTGCCGATATGGAATTTGACGGAGTTTATATTAGTTCTAAAAAAATGGAAAAACAATCGGAAGAGTATGGTTTGCTTTTAGATAAAATTCAAAAAGACATTTATAAAGAAGCTAAAGAAGAATTTAATTTGCAATCTCCGAAACAACTTGAATATATATTATTTACAAAATTAAAACTTCCGACTGCAAAAAAAACGAAAACGGGATTTTCTACGGATGAAGAAGTTTTAAGCGAGCTTGCTAAAAAATATAAAATAGCGGAAAATATGATAACTTATAGAAAATATTCAAAATTAAAAAATACATATTTGGATGTTTTTCCGACTTTAGTTGATAAATCGACAAATAGAATTCATGCATATTTTAATCAAACCGTAACTGCAACGGGAAGATTATCTTCTTCAGAGCCTAATTTACAAAATATACCCGTGAAAGGAGAAGAAGGTAAAGATATAAGAAATACTTTTATAGCCGAAAAAGGAAATTTACTTATATCTGCCGATTATTCGCAAATAGAATTAAGATTGCTCGCTCATTTTAGTAAAGACCCGACATTAGTAGAAGCTTTTAAAAATAATGACGATATTCATAAAAAAACCGCAATGAAAATATATTCCGTAAGTAAAGAGCATATTACTCCTTCAATGAGAAATACGGCAAAAATTATTAACTTTTCAATAATTTACGGAAAAACTGCATTCGGGCTTTCAAAAGAATTGGATATAAAAAGAAAGGAAGCGGACGAGTTTATAAAAAGTTATTTTGAAACTTATTCTCAAGTTAAACCTTTCTGCGAAGAGGCAATTAAAGAGATTAAAAATAAAGGCTATGTTAGAACTATGATGGGAAGAATAAGAGATTTATCAAAAACTATAAACTCTTCAAACTCTGTAGTTAGAAACGAAGCGGAAAGAATGGCTTTAAATACTTTAATTCAAGGAAGCGCAGCCGATATGATTAAAGTCGCTATGATAGGAATTCATAGAGAGTTTAAAAATCATTTCAAAACTGCAAAAATAGTTATGCAAGTTCATGACGAATTAGTAGTTGAAGTTTCAGAAGAAGAATCCGACAGAGCTATGAAAGTTATGAAAGATATAATGGAGCATTCGGTTAAAGCAAATGTTCCTATAGTAGTGGATATTCATAAAGGTAAAAGTTGGGGCGAAATTCATTAGTTATTTGTATTCAATTTATTTTTCATAAGTGCTAATGCAAGTTTTTCAATATCAAAATTATTATTTTTAGCGGAAGTAGACAAAAGCGAATAATTTATATTTTCTATATTCCATAATATAACTTTTTTATTATCAGAATTATTTTTTATTATAATATTCATGCTTTCAATATCTTTGGTTATAAAATCTAACTTTTCTATAATAGCGTTAATATTATTAGAAATATTTTCTTTATTACTAATATTTATATTATTTAATTTAAATAAATCGTTTAACTTTTTTGAAGCTCTATAATAATAATTATTATTTGCATAATCAAAATTAACTTCCGCAATAGTTTTATTTATAATCGCATATTTCGAGTTTAAGGCGTTTTCAGGAGCGGGAGTGCAAAATCCCAAAACTTTAAAAGATTTCGGAGAATCTACGGGAACATAATCTAAATTACTTTTATCATTAAAGCATGATATTAAAATAAAAATAGATAAAGTTAATAATATAATTTTGATTAATTTCATAGAATTTCCTTTATTAAAATTTTTTAATTTCTAATTGATTATATATTAAAATAAAATAATATTGAATATATAATTAATTTTACTAAAACTATATATTAGAAAATAAACATAAATATATGATAAAAATTAAATGCTCTTTTTTACTATAAGATATGATTATAAAAAATAAATTTGCTATGTTTTTGTAGTCAAACTTTAACTAATAATGTTATTGTAAACGAATCGCGACAATACAAATGAGCGCATAGCGAAGTTAGCATAAGCCAAAACCTATTTATTTTTATAAAAGAATGCAAAGTTCTTATTCTTTTTCGATAATAAAAAAGAAACAAAAAAATTCTTCTTACTTTATTTGATGCCGAAAAAGTAAGCAAAAAAAATTCTTTTTTGACATATCCTACTTTGGCGTGTAAAAAAGAAATAAAGCTAGGCTGAAATACCACAGAGCGAACTTGCTTTCAGCGAAAACATTAACAATAGTAATTTAAAGTTCAATATTTTAAGGGATAGTTTATTTATTTTGAAACTTTATTTAAATTTTTTGTTTTTCTTAAATTTACAGTCATTGCAAGTGAGTGAGACTAAAGTCCACCATTGGAGTAGGCAGGTAGTCGCCAAATAAAAAAACATTAACGCTTAAATATAAAGTCCAATAGATTTGGGTTTATACCATTTTTTAAATTTTATTATATTAAGCAATGTAAGTTTTAGTCACTCACTGAAAGCTGGCTTTAGCCTTAACTTATCGTAAAACATAGAATTGAAAGAATATATAATTGATATTAAGTCGAAGACAAAAAATAATGAAACTGTGATTATAGAATTTCAACTTTGCGGAAATATAGATTTTCTAAAAAGAATTTTTTATTATATTTCAAAAAATGTTGTTAATGAAGTGAAGGAAGGTGAAAATTATAACAATGTTCAAAAAATTATTAGCATTAATTTACTTGATTTTAATTTAAAATTCGGAGACGAAGGCAAGGCTCACAGATGCTTTAAATTGATTGATACTAAAGATTTAAATATAAGTTTAGATTTAATTCAAATTCATATTTTAGAAGTAAAAAAATTTATTGAAATAATTAAAAATTCAACTAAAGAAGAATTAAAAAACAATAGATTATTAAGTTGGATGAAATTTTTTACAAGCGATAATTTAGAATTAATTGAAGACGAATTAAAGGAGGAAAATCAAATTATGAGTAAAGTTATTGAAGAGTATAAAAGATTTACTTCAGACGATAAAATGATGCGAGCGTATGCAGCTAGAGAATCGTTTTTAGTAGGTCAAAAAATGATGTTAAGAAGAGAAAGAGAAGACGGTTTTGACGAAGGAATAGAAGAAGGCATTAAAAGAGGTATAGAAAAAGGAAAACTTGAAGGAATAAAAGAAGGTGAAAAAATAAAGCAATCTCAATGGCAAAATCAATGAAAAAAGAAAATATAGATATAGAATTAATTAAAAAAATCACGGGATTAACCATAGACAAAATTGAAAAACTCTAAAACCTTAAACTAACAAAAAATAAAAAAGAAGCTCGCCCATATTAGACAAGCCCCTTCAATAATATAAAAAAAAGAATTTTCTAACCGCAAATCTTAAAACCGCAACTTAACCCTCAACTTTTCTAACTCACTTTATCAAACCCTCACTGCAAGCAAAAACTACTTACAATGAGGAGTTTAACAA
>ERZ857984.737-NODE-737-length-34718-cov-5.427747_pt1 | contig 34718 bp, 27 predicted proteins | sample MGYA00519914_ERZ857984 | MGnify/ENA primary metagenome ERZ857984 (study PRJEB31778, sample SAMEA3449417) | human gut metagenome | biome: human gut; feature: human-associated habitat; material: faeces | place: United Kingdom | collected 2010/2012 ... | reverse complement strand
TTGGTGTGCTCACGGCGGGTCTTGGCGTATATCGCTCCGCAGCGGACGGCGCGGCGGTACACCGGAAATGTTTATGGTTTTTCGGGAAGAAAACGCCACACCGGAAACACCGCTGCCGCAGCGCATCCCGTGGGATCTTTTGCGTGGCTGCGCGATGCTGCAGCTGTATTTGGAACAGCGTTTTTTGGAACCTCCCGCAGAGAAAAAGATGCCCTTGAGTTTGTTGTTTCAACAGACACTCAGTGTCCTGTCCGCAGCGGGAGAACTCACGCCCAAGCAGTTGGCGCAACGGGTGTTGCCCATGGCGCCGTTTGTCCATGTCACGCGTGAGGATTACCGGACATTGTTGTTTTCCATGATTCAGAACGATTTTTTGGAAATGACAGAGGAAAAGACGTTGATTATCGGCCTCAAAGGCGAGCGTCTCACCAGTAATTTTCGTTTTTATGCGGTTTTTCGCGACCAGGACACGGATTATTCGGTGCGTTGCGGTGCGGAAGAAATCGGCACGATCACGTCTCCCCCACCCGTGGGCGACCGATTTGCGCTGGCAGGCAACGTATGGGAAGTAGAAGAGCTTGACCTGGATCGCAAACTGATTTACGTCCACCGTGTTGCCGGCAAAATGGAGATTTCCTGGCCGGGTGATTTTGGGGAAGTACACACAAAAATTTTGGAGCGCATGCGGCAAGTGCTTTTGGAAGATACCATCTATCCCTATCTCAAACAAAATGCCGTTCAGCGACTCAAAAGTGCACGCAATTTATTTGCCAATGCAGGTGGTGCCGCATCGCTTTTGTGCCTGGGCGGTATGACTTGGTGTTTGTTCCCGTGGCTGGGTACACGGTCCTTCCGTACGCTGCGGAAATTTTTACAGCACCATGCGGCGCAGTTCGGTATTTCCCGTTTGGAATATGAGGGATGCTATTATATGATGTTCAAAATGGAACGTGCGACGGGCGAGGAATTGATTTGTGCGCTCAATGAGATCTTGCAGCGGGAAGGATTGGATTGTGCGGAACTGGTTGCAGGCAGTGAAATTCCGATTTTTGAAAAGTACGATCCGTATATTCCCCAAGATTTGTTGCGTCGTGCTTATGCAGCCGATCGGTTGCGCGCGGATGAATTGATCCCGCGTGTGGCGCAAATTGCCCATGCGATGCAACAAAATCATACCAAAGAACAGATAGGATAAAAAACAAAGACAAAGCCGGCGCGGAGAAGAAACGTTTCCCCGCGCCGGCTTGTTTATATAAAATGATTGTAATTTTTTTGTTTTGTTTCTGATTGTATTGACTGTAAAAATGCCAGAACAAAAATTGGAAAGCACTTGCAAAGTTTTACAATTATGGAACGGATCATTGCCTGCGCGTTCCGATTTCCAAAAGAAGTGCACCGCAAATAAGGATCACCAGACACAGCAGTAAGGATTCAAAGATATTTTGGTATAGACGTGCCACACCCAGCACATGTGCTTCGAAAAACCAGTAACGCAACGGTATGTAGACAAAGAGCGCCGACAAAAACGGCAGCCCGATGTGAAGCAGTTTTTTTGTGACAGGATGCATGCCATGTGCGGCACGATGCCACTTTTCCTTATGTAAGCAGCGCAGGATTCCTCGGCGCCGTCGACTTTTGTTTTGCAGTTTCATATGTCCGCACGCCCCCTTGTTTTTGCAAAATGAGAAAAATGTCAGATACTTGATCATGTCCACAATCAAATGGTACTTTTTGATTTTTGCATCTGTTTTGTGCAAATACAGTATAACATACCATACGCACCATTTCATTGGTGGATTGTTGGGCGTGCTGCAAAAAAATACCAACACAAAACATGCAAATGTCAAAGTGACAAAAAATAATGGATCAAGATCTGATGCGGTTCATGTCGCAAAAAGCAGAGGAATGTATGGTGATACGATGGCAATCACATACCAAACCGAAAGGGGTGGGACAATATATACATCATAAAATGGAAAAAGCTAAAAAATAAAAAACGGAACAGGCGACAGTTACGATAGCACGGCGCCGCAAAACAGAAGCGAGGTCAATTGAATGAACAACGGTTCGAGCATCGATGACGGCAGCGGTGTTTCTCCCCGCCCGCATTCAATGGTGTAGCCCGGGGCGCGATATGTCTGCAAATACCAGTCTTTTAACCCGCCGTGCGCATCGCTTTGCGGCGGACGGCAGAGTGCATATCCGGAAAAACGCGACAAAATGCGGGCAATGTTGCGTACTTTATCTGAGGCGTAATGTTCATATGTGTCGTAAATTTCTTCTCCGGCGGTGTGAAAAGAGAGTAATAAATCCAGCGGCACATTCTTTCGAATCCAATTACACAGTGCCTGTGTCTCCGGTTCGCTTTCCGCCTTTGTTCCGCAATATCCGCGCGGCGCACCGTATTGACGCATGTAGGGAGTTGCACGTGCCGCGCAAATGGCAAATCCGGCATCGTAGTTGCGATTGAGGTCGACACCGCGCCCGTTTGCTTTCCAATGAGAAAAGTCCCTGCTTCCCCCGTTGGCTGCAATCAAGTTGTTCATGTTTGGATTTTGTTTATCATCGTCGCAGAGTGCAAGCTGCATCCCGTCGGGATTGCAAACGGGAACGACAAAAATGGAACGCGTGTGGTACAAAAAGGAAAGATCTACGCCGGCTATCCGCTGACGAGTGGAAAACGCCGTGCCGTATGCGTCGATAAATCGTAACAGCAGGGCACCTGTCAGCCATTCGCAGCCGTGATGTGTGCCCACGTATAACACTTTGTGTTTGCCGTTTCCCAGGCGCACCATAGGGATGTCTCGCCCACAGATGCTTTTTCCGATTGTTTCCATGGGCAGGTTGTAGAGATGACATAGCTTGGTAAGTATTTGTAGATATTGTTCCCAATTTTCGAACAAACACCATGCGAGGGGCGCTTGTGATTTTTTACAAATATTGGAATCTCCGGCTACAGGGGAATCTGGGGATGCCACAAGTTTTGACGCAATGGATGTTTCGGGTGAAGGATGGGCATGTATAGAAAAATGATCATTGTTGTCCACAACAGCGTTCCTTCCTTTCTGTGATATTTTGTGCCACCTGTTTGGTTGGGCGGTATTTGTCATAGATTGCAACAATACGGTGTGAGGTGCACCGAAAAGCGGTCGAAACAGAAAAATGAATGAGCAAACGTGAAATTACATACCATTTTTTTATTTGTATCTTTGTTTCAAGTGATGGCGCTTTCTTTTTATTGTATGCGTCAAGGTATGCAAAACATGTCGAAAACCGTGTTGTTTGCGTTGTTTTTTTCTTGCGGCGGGAGAATTATTTTTTTTGAAATGCATGCGTGATACGGTTGAAACATCTGCAGACGGGACAAAATAGAAATGACCGAACCTATGTATCAAACAAAAAAGTACAGAAAGGCAGGGACACTGCATGCAAACAAAGCAACCGAACATGATGCAGCCCGTTATTTCGGCGTTAAAAGAGATGGAAGCAAAAGATCGTTGGCGTGTACGCCGCACTTGCAGCGCAGGATTGCGTGTGCAGAAAGACGGTCAAAAACCCCTGATTGATTGGGAGTATTCCATGGGACGAGAAGGATCGTTATTACGCTGTGTGTTGATCCTTTGTATGTTGATGATGGGCATTTTTTTGATGTACCGTATGTGGCATTTTTTTGTCTGCCACCGTGCACGCTGTGCGGCCAAACGAAAATGGAAACACCGTGCCCGCCGCCGCAAATAATGCGGTGGCAGGCATGGCGGTTTGCCGTGCGAAAAGGGAATTGCATTCGTTTGCATTTTCTGATATAATCATAACCGGAAATGATCACAACAACATCGGATGAAAAACCGACATCTCGGACATGCAGATATATAGTTGTTTTTTTGTTTTACTTTGACCAAACAGTAGGTAGGATGATAAGAGATGTTGGAGTGTTTGAGAAGAGAGGAATCGGACTATGGCATCGTATCGCAACGCACGCATCAATGATCAGATGGCACAAACAATGGCAGAAATGGTGCGTGATATCAAAGATCCGCGCGTTTCTTGTTTTCTTTTGAGTATCACACGGGCAGAGGTAACACAGGATCTCAAATATGCCAAAATCTATTATTCCGCACTGCCGCGCCGTGCCGTTCGCATCCCCCCCGATGCGCATCCCCAAACCGTGTCACGGGCGCAGGAACAGGCGGCTGCAGCGCAAAAGGAATTGCACGAGGGGTTGCGTCATGCCGCCCCGTATCTGCGTCGTCGCGTGGCACAGACGTTGAATTTGCGTATTACGCCTGAGCTGCAGTTCATTGCCGATCATTCCATGGCCCACGGCGCACATATTGCCACGCTGCTGCATCAGGTTGAAGATGATATCAAACGCTTTGATGCGCGTGCCGCTGCGCAAGCGCAAGAAAATGAACAGCCGTCAAAAGACGCGCAAACAACCCGCGCGGATTCGGATCAAAATGAGGTGTATGGGGGCGGGGAAAATACCACGGATGAATTTATTTGATTGGGTATTTGTGTGCCCGAACGCTTCGGGGCTTGATTGTGATATGTGAGTGTTGCAGCGAGGGTATGTGTGCCGTGTTGCACATGTGTTTTCGACTGTGAGGTTTCAAAGCTTTGCAGGTTCTACGGTTGATGGATCAAAAAGATCTGTTTGCCCTTTGTAACGGAGGATTGCTATGACCACTTCATTTGAATTTTCGACAGACACCTGTGGTGTTCCACGTGATTTTTCTCAAACGATGGAAATGACATTGCAGCAGACTGCCGACTTTTTTCGTACATATGATTGTTTTCTTTTGTGTTGTCATGCAAATCCGGACGGCGATACACTGGGCAGTGCGTTGGCTTTGTATCATATGCTCGATTTGATGGGAAAGCAAGTACAAATTGTCTGTCCCACTCCCGTCCCGCAACGTCTTTCGTTTTTGACCCGGGAAACGTCAATCGAAATGACATTGCCCCTCGATCTTGCTCGATATACGATTGTCAGTGTCGATGTCGCAGCGAAAAATCTGTTGCAGTCAGTTGCCCCCATACTTTTTGGCGATGAGACAGATCAACCTCGTTTGGCAAGCCCGTCACAAAAAAACGCCGGACAAGACAGCGAATTGGCTGCATCGGAAGACGCGACGCACAACAAACAGGATCCTTTCCACGTGGGTGTCGATCTTGCGATAGACCATCACGGTACACATCAGGCGTTTGCCCGCAGATTGTTGTTGCGTCGGGACGCTTGTGCTTGCGGCGAGATGATCTTTGATTTGATTTGCTTGCTTGGCGGATATGACGACAATCACCCCATGCCCGCTGCATTGGCCGTTCCGTTGTATGTGGCGATCAGCACGGATTCGGGTAGTTTTATGTACGAAAACGTCACTGCCAAAACACATCAGCGCGTTGCATGCCTGTTGCACAGCGGGATTGATCATGCCAAAATATGTGAGCGTCTGTATCAGACCAAAACGCTGTCTGAAGTGCGTGCAACCCGTGCCGCGTATGATCTGATGCATTTGTATTATGACGACAAAGTGAGTATGGCATGGTTTGACAAACAGGATATGGAAAAATATATGCTCCGAGACGAGGATGTCTCGGACGTTGTCAATTTGTTGCGTGGCATTGCGGGAGTACAGATTGCGGTGCATATCAAATACCGTGGCCCGGGAGAGTATAAGGTATCCGTGCGTTCTGAAAGTGAGACGGACATCCGCCCGTTGTGTCAGATATTTGGTGGCGGTGGACACCGGTGCGCGGCGGGATGTACTGTGTATGAAAAAGATGCGGCATCTGTCGCACAGCGAATGGTGGAACAGATCGGGAAGTTGTTTTTCGACGGAATGGAACATCAATCAGTGATTACAGAAGAACGTTCCTGTACGCAAAAATGAGCACGGTGTATTTTGATGCGGAAATAAACATGCGTGACAAGACCACATTATCTCATTGCAGATGAGAAAAAACAACACAGAAAAACAGATTGGCACATACAAATATGGAACAAAGAGATCAAAAGAACATCGTTGCGCCCGACGGCATTTTATTGTTGGATAAGCCGGCGGGGCGTACCTCGCATGATTGTGTAAATGAAATCCGTCGGTTATACGGTACCAAAAAAGTGGGGCATGCCGGGACTTTGGATCCCATGGCAACCGGCCTTTTGGTGGTGTTGCTTGGACGTGCGGCCAAAGCAAGCGATTGCATGACGGAAAAGGACAAACACTACCAGGCAATTTTGCAACTCGGACTTACTACCGATACCCAGGATATCACCGGCCGCGTCTTGTCAAAAAGCACCGCGCCCTTGCCGGATGAACAAACGGTGAAAGACACGGCGGCGCTGTTTTGCGGCGCGCAACAGCAAATACCGCCGATGTATTCTGCGTTGAAGATTCATGGAAAGAAGCTGGTGGATCTGGCGCGGCAGCAGATTACCGTTGAACGGCAGCCGAGAGATATTTTTGTGTATGCTCTTACAGTTGTCCCGGTTTCTGATGGGGCATATGACATGCAGGTGCATTGTTCGAAGGGAACGTATATCCGTACGCTCTGTGCAGATATCGGGGAAAAACTTGGTTGCGGAGGCGTGATGGCATCCCTGCGCCGCACGCAGAGCGGTTCGTTTTCGATTCGTGATGCGGTCACGTTGGATGCACTTGCACAGATGACGACGGAGGAACGTCTGAGACAGTTGCGCCCGGTCGAAACGTTGTTTTCTGATTTACCGATCATCCGGTTACCGGCATTTTACGATCGGTTGGCGAAAAACGGCTGTGAGATTTATTTACATAAATTGCGCGGTGTTTCGTTGCAAATGCCGAAAAGTGCAGGGGAGCAGATGCCAGTCGTATTGCAGACATTGCCGGTGGGGACACGTGTCCGTTTGTATGACGAAAATGGCTTTTGGGCACTTGGCGAGGTGCAACGGTTTGTGCCGCAGGCAAACAACCAAGCGTGCCATACTGCCCCCAATGATCGCACCTCTGCACAAAAAACCGTGCGGCAACCGGACGGGCAGGCGCAAAACGCCATCCGGGCGATCAAACGTTTTGTTTTGCCGTAATTTCAGTATTTTGTAAGAACCATCCTGTTATTTTTGAAAAAGCGCGAAAAAACGCTTGACATGGCATGTAATGTTTGGTATAATATCTTGGTAACGGGGTGTGGCACAGCTTGGTAGTGCGCTTGGTTCGGGACCAAGAGGTCGCAGGTTCGAATCCTGTCACTCCGACCATATAAAGACACCATTGAAATCTGAACCCTCAAGTTCAGACTCAATGGTGTTTTTATTATAAAACCCAGTATTTATGCGGCTTTTCGAGGTCGCATTTTCTTTTTGTCAGTCGGACTAAAAAACGAATAACTCGGATTTGGCAATCCGGAAAATTAAAAACAAACCTTTTTGAACCCTTTAGTCTGTCTGCACGTGTCTCAGAAATCCTTCAGTTTCAAGGCATATTCTTCTTCTTTCTGTTCGGGAGTCTTGTATTGCAATTTCTTGTGCGGGCGTTTGGTATTATAGAAAATCATGTACTTGTCCACCGCACTTCGAAAGTCTGATTCCGAGCGATACTTGGTGCGATATAACTCCTCCCGTTTCATAGAAGCAAAGAACGATTCCATTACGGAATTGTCATACGGCACGTGCGCACGCGAAAAAGAGTGCGTGATGTGCAGTGACCGCATATAGTCGTTCATCGCTTTGGAACGGTAGTTACCGCCACGATCGGTGTGGAAGATCAAACTTGAATCCGGCTGACGTGCTTTATATGCAATTTGAAAGGTTGATTTTACAAGCTGTGTGCTGTTGGTCTTGCTGATCTTATATCCCACGACCATGCGCGAGAACAGGTCAATGATTACGCAGATATAATAAGCATTTTCGCCGTACTTGAAATATGTAACGTCGCTGACCCACACTTCATTCAGCTTGCATGTGTCAAACTCTTGGTTAAGGTGGTTTTTATATTTACGCCCCTCGTCCTCGTATAGTTTCTTGGCACTTTGCCGTATACTGACCAAACCCATATCACGCATAAGTGTGCGCACCATTTCGTTGCTGATTTTGAACCCTTCGCTTTTCATAACTGCCGCAATTTTAGCAGCACCGAATACTTGATTGCTTTCATCAAAGATTTCCTGGATACGAAGCCGTAATTCTTCACGGCGTTTCGCATACCACGTGTTATCCTTTTTGTTGCGAAGTACGTGGTTATAAAATGTTCCGCGGGGAATATCGAAAGCATCACAGATCACGTGCACATTGTATTTGCCGTAAAGCTGTTCGGCAGCGTATAGCCTTTGCCTCAAAGGTGCCTTGGGTGTGCAGGGCGCAGATTTAAGAATTTCAACAATGCTCTCCAAACGTGCGACTTTGTTTTCAAGCAAATGAAAATTGTGGATACTGACTGTCCTTCGGTTATCGGCTTCCTGTTCCTCGCGGTAAGCTCGTAACCAACCGTAAAATGTACTCTTGGGTATGCCGGTGTCGGCGAGGATATGCGTCGACAGCTCACCGGATATAACACGGTCAATGACCGCTTGCTTTTCTTCTTGGGTGTATGTTCTCATATTTTCAACTCCTATATTGAATGCATTGAAATAATTTTACGACATTTTCTGTAGGAATTGAAAGAAATGTGGAAATATGATATAGTTAGAAAAACAATCATTTTTATTTGATAAAAAGATTCACGACTTTTTATTAATTATAAGACCAACGCCGGAAAAAACGTACTTAATGGGTGAAAGCGCTTTTAGGTCTGACAAGGGAGGTGAACAACATGGATGATCTGAGAATCATAGAACTCTACTTTGAACGGGATGAGCAGGCAATCAAGGAAACGGATGCAAAGTACGGCAAGCTCTGCCACAGTATTGCCTATAACATTCTGAACAATCACGAGGATTCGGAAGAATGTGTCAACGATACATACGTGGGAGTGTGGAATGCAATTCCGCCTACAAGACCGAGTAATTTTATGTCCTTTGTCTGTAAGATTGCGAGAAATCTGACTCTGAAGCGGTTGGAGTTTATGAATCGTGAAAAACGGTCAGCGGATGTAATGTTGTCCCTGGATGAACTGGAATCGGTACTGCCGGATGATCGGTATGCCCCCGACGTGAGTGACGAGGACGTAGGCAAACTGGTCAGCCACTTCCTGCGCACACAAAAGGAGGACGTGCGAAATGTCTTTATCCGGAAATATTTCTACTTCGATTCTATCGGAGAAATTGCAGAGCGCTTTGGGTTTACCAAAAGTAAGGTCAAAAATATGTTGTTCTACACCCGAAACAAACTAAGGGACTATCTCATTAAGGAGGGCGTTGAAATATGAAAATACCGAGATTTTCTAATGCCATCGGTAACCTCGATGAGGATCTTGTCGAGGCGGCAGCAGAATGCAAGAAAAAACAAAATCATTTGCTCAAATTGGGTTCAATAGCAGCCTGCTTTGCCGTGATCATTGTTGTAGGCGCGCTTGTTCTTCCATCGCTTTTAGGCGGCGAACCTACACCAGGAGGCACAAACGATAGGTATAAAGACATTAACATTATGGCAGACGAATCAGGAATTGTATGGCCATGGGAATATCAAACCGTTTTTGAGAAATACACTGAAGTAACAATTGACGGTATTGTATACCGAAGTCACGGTCGCCTTGTGTCTGAAGAACTCCTTGGCGATTTGATTGGAACATATACCGTATTGGGCATTGACGAAATTGAAGGAGATAGATACACTGAAAAATTTGAAGTGTATCAGTTAAAATATGCCGATAAGAGCCAGCTTGTCGCCGTGAGGATGGAAGGTAGTTGTTATACCTTCAAGAGGGATAATTATGAACCTCCGCACACGCTCGGTGAGCTCTTCAAGCTGGTAGACCTCCCAAAAGCAATTGAATTGAAGCGGTTCTCTGTAAACGGCGACAGTCCGAACAAAAAACACTATACACTGAGCAATGATGACTATGTATGGGAAGTTCTTGCCGGATGCGAAAATGCACCATTTGTTGAGGATGAGAAATGGGTTGCACATGATAGAGAGTATTACAGTTTTACGATCACATCTGAAACTCTCGGCGTATATAAAGTTGCCATGTATGTTACTGTAGATGGCTATCTGTGGACAAACGCTTTTGATTACCAATACCTCTTCAATATCGGAGAAGATGCAGCCAGTAAGATTATCAAATATGCAAAAGAGAATTCCACCGAAGCAGAGTATGAGCCATATCAGAATACCATTGTCGGTAAGATTACGGAGATAACCGATGAGTATATTCTGTTAGACGATTCCATTCTCTGCGCCAATCCCGATGACGGAATCACGTACAAAATCCTTCTGAATGATCTGCGCATCTCCCGTTATGCAGAAAGCGGAGCTATCCGAGTGGGAGAAAATGTTCAGATAACATACGAAGGCGAAATTGACGAATCGAATACCATTGACAGTGCCATTTCCGCATCTGACGTGGTAATCTCCGGCGGGGATGTTCTTATTCCCGAATAATAAAATAAAAGTCGCATATATGATTAACCGAATATAAGTTTTTGCGAGAGTTCGAAGTCATACGCAAAACTGCCGAAAATATCTTTTTCGTAGCCCATAGACATAAGTCCACCGTAATTTTGATAGAATTACGGTGGTCTTTTATTATTGTCAAAGGTTTTATTTTATGATATAATCGATTTGATAAAATGAATTTTGCGGAGGTTACGGATATGAAAAGAGTGCTTATATTAAACGACGAGGGTGCGGCTTTGGAGAACATTGCTATTCGAAGCGTTCTTGAATATTTCGGGTACATTGTAATTATGTACAACATAGGCAGACCGCAGGATTACTTTGATATATTCGGCGGGAAACAAAATTTTAACTATGACTATTTAATTATCGGATGTCATGGTGACGGCGGAAAGATAATCGTTCCGATTTTAGGAGAGAATGTCTATTATCCGAATGAATGCAGGAATAATATCGGTTATGAAGAATTACGGGGTTTGGTGAAAATCAAGGATAAAACCGTTATCTGCACCGGATGCACCACGGGTGCGGGAGAACTATGTAAAGAGTTTAATCGAAATAACAATATCTTTGTTGCTCCGACGGATTATATCGAGGCTAATAACAGTCTAATGTTTATTGTGAATTTATTTTATCATTTGTCAAACGGATTGAGTTTTAAAGACAGCTTTACCCGTGCCGGCAGTATCGACGGTGAAACCGAATTGTATGCCCTTTATTCTTAATGCTTTTTATTGCAAGGATGACATCTTCCTCTTCGCGGACGCTCGGCGCTACATTAAAGCTATCCCCCAACGTAATATTTGATCTTGCCTGCCTTATCCCACCGAAAAAAGCACCTGCAATTGCAGGTGCTTTTTTATGCTATCGTGAGATGCCTCCGGTGCGATCCGTTATCTGAAGTTGAACCAGACGCACATATTGCTTTCGCCTCTGTTTGCAAAAGACGCAAACGGGATCATTTTCAGCGTGAAATCTTCAAAATTTCCGGGATACTTTGAGTAAAGCGCGTCGTCGTCGGTTCTTCGGAATGCCTTTACTTTCACCGTGAATCCGTCGAATCTGTCGGAATACTCGTACTCTGCCGAGAAATTCTCATCGATAAAGATCGTGTGCAGATCTTCCGTGTTGTCGATCGCTTCCGCCGCGCATACATACGGTCCGCAGCAAACGGCGAGTTTGCCGCAGTCGGCATCCACGCGGGAGTTGCTCTGTACGGCAAACGGAGTTATCTCAAACTTGACCGTTATCTCCCCTTTGGGATTCTCGATCACGGCGTATCCGTTCTCAACGGTAAAGTCCGCATCTATATCGAATGATGCGCACCAGCCCGGAATTCTTACGCAGAGCTTTTTCACATTTTTCGCGCTCAGCCGGATCACATTGCTTTTCGGGAAATCCGTTGTTTGCGATATGTGCATATCGCCTATTTTCGCCTCGGAGCCCGCAAACTGATTGACATATACGGCGTCACCCTCGTAACCGTAGATGTAGTCTCCGAGCGATGCGAGAACTCTGTTCAGGTTCGGAGGGCAGCAGGAGCAGGAGAATACGGCGACACGGGTCGTGATGGCGAGATTCTCCCTCGAGAGCTTACGGCGTTCGAGGTTTATTTCGAGCGGATTTTCGTAGAAGAAGGATTTTCCGTCAAGCGACAGTCCGGAGATCATGCCGTTGTACAGGATTCTCTCTATTACGTCGGCGTACACGGGATCGTTTTCAAAGCGCATCATGCGGTGAGCGAAGAACATCAGGGCAATGGCTGCACAGGTCTCGGCATAAGCCAGGTCGTTGCTCAGATCGTATGCATACGAAAAAGATTCTCCGGAACGTGCCGCACCGATTCCGCCGGTCACATACATTTTTCTGCCGACAATATCGTTGAAAAGCGCCTTGCAGGTATTATACAGCTCCTTGTCGTTTGTTTCATATGCGAAATCCGCCATTGCGGAATACATATAGCAGGCTCTTACGCAGTGCCCTACGGCACCGGACTGCTCTCTTACGGGCAGATGGCTCTGATTGTACGGGGTTCCGTCACTGTCGAGAACACTTCTGCCGTTTATAAAGAACGCCGCAAGATCAAGGAATTTCTTTTTGCCGGTCGCGCGGTACATGCGGATCAGCGCAAGCTCGATCTCCTCATGACCGGGAGTTGAAAATGCGGCGGATTTTTCATCGACGAAAATCTTCTTTATGAAGTCCGCATATTTCTCCATGAGGAGCAGGAATCTGTCTTTTCCTGTGGCTTCGTAATAAGCTACGGCAGCTTCAAACAGATGCCCCGCGCAGTAAAGCTCATGCCAGTCCCTGTTCGAGAAACGCTTGTCCGGCTCGCATACGGTGAAGTAGATGTTGAAATATCCGCTGTCTTCCTGATGCGCCTCGATATCGTCAATGAGGCTTTCTACTTTTGCTTCAAGCTCCGGATCGCGCTCCTTCTGCAGTATGTAAGCCGCGCCCTCCATCCACTTGGCGACATCCGAATCCCAAAAGAAATGCGGCTGATTCGGCATGCCCGGCTTCCAATCGAATCGAAACGCACCGATTCTTCCGGTTTCGCTGAACCTGTCATATACGGCATCCATGGTGGCGTTTCTGTTGAGCAGCTGCTTTTCGTACAAAAATCCGCTTTTTAACGTGACATCCCTGTAGCTCACGGTTTGCATATTTTCATCCTCCGTTTTGCCTATTGACACAGGCTTTTTTATATAATATACTAAAACAGAGACGAAAAAACAAGTGAAAACAAATCGGAATAAAGTGAGAATTTCAGACATGATAACCTTGAACGAAAACGGAACGCTGAAATATGTTTCATCGGGGCTCTTTCAGTCCGACGGAAGCTGGATACACCCGCGTGTGACAATTGAAACATATGAAATTATTTTTATGTACGAAGGAACTGCCTATATCTGCGAGGACGGAACGGAGTATATTCTGCACCCGGACGACGTTCTTATCCTTGATCCCGGCAGAGAGCATTACGGCTTTCGCGTGTCGGAAGAGTACGTTTCTTTTTCGTGGCTTCACTTCAAAACTTCATGTGACAGATATAAAAATCTTCCGAAACATTTTCATGCATCAAATCCCGCAATGCCGAAAACGCTGTTCTCGCAGTGCATGCACATTGCGAACACTCCCGGATACGACCCGGTCTGCACCGACCTGTACACGGCGCTTTACATCGAAGAGATAATCTGCAACGGCAGCGCCGTGTCCGTTTCAAAGAACCGCCTTGCCGCGCAGGTGAAGGAATATGTAAATCTGAATATCGAAAAGGATTTGACGGTGCGCCTCGTTTCCGAGCATTTCGGATATCACGAAAACTATATCAGCAAGGTTTTCAAAGCGGCTTACGGCGTTCTGCTCAGCAGATATATCGTAAATCAGAGGCTCGCATACGCGCGCGCACTTCTCAATACCACGCTTTACACGGTGAATCAGATTTCCCGTCAGCTCTCCTTTAAAAGCGAAAATCACTTTGTAAAATTCTTCAAATATCACACGCACATTACGCCGTCGGAATACAGGAATTCGTACACGAACATCCATATAAACAAGGCGTAGCGCGCCGTGCGGCAGAAACGCCCGCGTCGGTTTGGGGGCGTTTTACGGCAGGAACACAGCCGGAGCTTTGTCATGTCATTGACCGAGAGGCCTGCGGCAGGAAGACAAGACGGAATCCGGTTATATTCCTAAAATATAAAAACCGTTATGCGCTTTTGCTCGAATTAACCACGCCGCCAGTACTTCATAATCTTCCGGCTTTTCTTTGTCGAGTTTCTCTATGACAGCTTCGGTCATGATCGGAGTATAATAATTGATACCGAATAAATCTACCGTTCCGGTCTTCATATTATTGTAAATGCCGCAGTCAAAAATACTGCCGTATTCTCGGAAGAAGGTATCTATGTCGTCTGCATAGATGTATAAAGAATCGGTTTTCCAATGTTGAATATGCCGGAAATTCAGTGTCTTTTTCACGGATGTTTTGCGCGGCATATCGCAAAACTGTATTTCAATGAATGCAGAACCGCCGTAATTTCTGCGTTCTTCCCGAGCTTCGAAAACATGAAACAGCAGCCAAATCACCCCCGTATTCCAAACTGCCAAGCCCATTATATCACCGAATAATACCGCCCGTCAAGAGATTCCGGAAAGAGTAACCGCCCGCCGTAATTCGAGAAATTACGGCGGATTCTGCAAATCGGCGGTGAAAGGTTTTTCGGCGGTTTTGCGTATGGATTTGAAGCTTTACGACGATCAATGCTTTGCGGAGCAAAGCTGCCGCGTTTTTTCTGATATCTCTCTTATCTTTTATCCGGAAATGACGATTTGAGAGAAAAAGAAACGACGATCTTCTGTCTAAGATCGTCGTTTCTTTTCTGGTGGAGCAACATTGTTTATAGATGAACACTTATGTAAGGTATCGGAGCAGCCGTTAAAGGCTGCCTCGATATCATCAATAGGAATGTTTTTGGCTTCCATCATTTGATTGCTTGCGTTAAACACAATATCCAAATGATCATCGTACAGGTAAATTGCATTGACAAAGATGTTGATTATCGCCCGCTTTTTATTGATATCATCTGCGGGAAGCTTGAGCACATAATCAAGAAACGCTGCTATTTGGGCTTCGCTCAGTACCGTGCGCTTGTTTTCCTCTTTCGCAAGCTCAATCAGCAGCTTTTCTTTTTCGGCGGTGCGGGCATTGATGCGTTCTGTAATCATTTCGGTATTTTCCCCGCGTTCGAGGCTGTTCCAAAGATTCTCAATGGCTGTATCCAAATTTTTAACGGCACTTTTGAGATTTTTGACGGCAAGATTATCGCTGTCGTTTGTGCAATACTTTCCTACCTGTGACGCAATATATTTGCAGTTTTCCTTTGTCAGCATTGTTAGGCAGGTCTTTACAACAATATCCTCAATAATTGATTTGCTTATGATCCTTTTATTGCATTTCTTTTTGCGAGCCTTTTTGCAGCAGTAATAATGATACTGCTTTCCGTTTCTGCTTGTACCCCCGTAACCGACCATCATCTCCTTACAGTATCCGCAAAACAATTTTGTTGTAAGCAGGTATTCACCCTCGCCCTGAGTGCGCGCAGGAGCGTCCTTGTTTTTGTTTACGATGTCTTGCACACGATAAAATAAATCATCCTCTAAAATTCTCGGCATTCCGTTTGGTGTTTCCGTCCCTTTGTAAATATAAAATCCGATATATCTCCTGTTGGTCAACATTTTGCCTAAGCTGTTCATACTGAAATCTTTGTTTATTGATGTTTTTACTCCTCGGCGCTGCAAATCCTTTACAATAGAGGTTTTGGTTTCTCCGGCAGAGTATCTTTCAAATATTTCTTTCACGATTGCCGCGCCTTCGGGGTCAATGCTGAAGGTTCTGTCTGCGTTCACCTTATATCCGAGTCCGGGATTGCTGCCGTTTGAAAGACACTTTTCGGCGTTTATATCCATACCTCGCCGTATTTTCTGAGATAACTCGGCGGAATAATATTCCGCCATACTTTCAAGCACACCCTCAACAAGTATTCCCGACGGATCGTCTGCAATATTTTCCTTGGCGGAAATGACTCTGACGCCGTTCTTTTTCAGCTTTGCCTTATTGATAGCGCTGTCAAACCGGTTTCTTGCAAATCGGTCAAGCTGATAAACGATCACCCCCTCGAAGGTATGTTTATCGCTGTCCATCAACATTCTTTGCAGGCTCGGACGGTTATCGTTTGTACCTGTCTGGGCGCGGTCGATATATTCCCCGACTACATTCATTTGGTTTGCCTCTGCGTAAGCGTAGCAAACCTTTAGCTATCCCTCAATAGACTGCTCGGTTTGGCTGTGGCTTGAAAACCGAGCATATATTACTACATTCATAAATTGCCTTCCTTTCAAATATAATTTCAAGCTTATTTTACCGAATACACTTTTTATTGCAAATATGCAAATTGCCCACCGCAAAAATGACGGTGGGCTTTTGGGTTAATTCTTTACATGTTCCTTGATCCAATTTTCATAATATTGTTTACCTTCCTCGCTTTGATAAAATTGTTTGATTTCCGATGATAAAAAGAGAGCAAAGGAGGTCAATAATTTCTTGTCAAACTCACACTTAGAAATTGGAGTTTTACAATTTTCCTCCATCAGACACTCTCCTTATCTCGCGTTGCGATTATGCTGACGGTCATATTCTCTTTTGACAAGCTTAAGCAGGTATTCCAACATTTCAGCCGGTGTCATAGATGACGGCACATATTTGCGAATATCGTCCATCGGGATTTTCAGCTTTTCAATTTGATTGGGTTTAACCTCCGCCATAATTTCGGTTACGGTATCATAGTCAAGCTTGCCTTCTTCAAAAGCGGCGCGCACACGGCGGGCTTGTGCGTGGGACGGAAAGTTTTCGGTTTCATCAATGCGGTCAATGACATCTCTTTGTGCTTCTTCATTTAGAAAAGACAATTCGTAAGCAGGCAGCATTTTCATTTTGCCGCTATCTACATATTCTTGAAGTTCGGGAACGAGATAGGTCAAACGGATTAGGCGCTGCACAGTTCTTCCGCTGTCGGCATCCGAAACACTATCTCGCGACTTGTGGCCACTCTGTCCACAAGTGCGCCCCTGATGAGAAAGTGCGTCCGCTTTCATTCTGTATGACCGTGCCTTTTCCATAAGGGATAGGTTCTCACGCTGGCAGTTTGAATCAACCATCAAAATCGTGGCTTGGTCACAGTCGATAAAATGAACAACCGCCGGGACCTCTTTCATCTCAAGAAGCTCGGCGGCGTGTACTCTGCGGTGTCCGGATATAATTTCGTATTCATCAGGCTTATCCTCAAGCGGGCGGACGATAATGCGGTTTAGAAGTCCGTATTCTTTTATACTCTCGACAAGCTCCGTCATTGACTCATCATCCAGCACCTTGTAGGGGTGGCTCTTAAACGGGTGAAGCTTTTCAAGCTTAATGTTCATAAGCTTCGGTTTAGGTTCTTTTACTACCTTTTCGGCAGACATTTTCGTTTCTTTCATAAGGTTTCTCCTCCTGATTTTAATTTCTTTTTGTCTGCCGTTTCTGTTGTAGAATATTGTATATATAAAAATATGATTGAAACGGCAGCGTAGTTTGTTTGGTTCATAATTACTGCCTTTCAAAGAATTTGTTTGTGGGTATTAATTGCCCGTTAAGGTCCGCGAATATATAGACTGATAAACAATATACTATCTCGTCCTTTCATAAGTTTTTCTTTCAATTTGATATTCCTTGTCAAGTAAATCAATAAGGCGGGGCGACTTATTATAAATCTGCACCGCCTGTTTAAGCTTCTTGCGTAACGGCGTAATGTGCTCGGTTATGACCTTGCGCTCATCCTTGTACTGTTGTTTTTCTTCCGGTGTTTTTGCTCGACGGCGCTTGTTATCGATAAGGGCGCGGCTGCGTTCAAATTTGTTTATTTCCGCTTTAGTTGTGTCAATATAATTTTTGATATCCGTCATTGTATTGAGCTTTTCAGCTTGCAAAAAGCGGTATTCGCTAACATACTTCTTTACATTGCGTACCTCGTGCCGCAATTCAACATCTGCAATAACAAAATTTTTCACTGTCTTTGCTATTTCAAACAATGATAGGATGATATAAAATACCGCGCTGACAAGTACCTTTGACGGATCTTTGGCGTGATCTACGGTAAAATCAAGTTGATTTATTAGTTTGATAATGGGTGCTTGCTTTGCCTTGTACGGTAGATGAGTGTTCCATTCGTCATAGAAGTAATATTTGCCTTTGTTTTTAGAGAAGCACGCCTCAAGGGTTGTTTCCGTAATCCCGATGCTTTTAAGCCGCACGGCTCTGTCCCAACCTTTATGCTTAATAGATAACCGCCGCCAGTCGATAGAGTAGCCGAGTCCCCATAACTGCCGTTCAAATTCCGAGCCGTTTGATGAATACTGCAAGCAATAGTCAATATCCTTTTTCAACATATCACGGTGCGTCATCTGCCCGTTTCTGTGCGCCCAATATTCCTTCTTTTGCCCTTTACTGTAAAAGCTACTGTTTTCAATAACAGATAAACCGTGCTCTCGGCAAACCCCATCGGATACCTTTCGCAGCTCCAAATGATCACCGATTTTGTTCTTAAACTTTGAGCCATCCTTGAATGACACTGGATTCACAACAAAATGGCAATGGATATTATCTGTATTCAGATGGACGGTAACAAGTACCTGATACTGGTGTCTCGCCTGCCGGCTCGGTCGGTGCTTCTGATTGCTGCTGCAATCAGAGGTCTCCACCGGAGACCCGCACCCCCACATACGCCTTGCTGTTTCCTTGCCGATTTCAAATGCTTCTTCAGGTGTGACTTCGTTCGCCTTAAAACTCTGTATTCCGTGATAGGCAACAACCTTGCCTTTCATACCAAACCGCAGCTGTACGGCTATCATCTCAGTATAGGCGTTTTGCGCCGAGCAGTTGATACCACCGACAAAAACCCGTCTGTCCGTTTTATTATCGTTTTCTGCGTAGCGTAAGGCAGAATATAAATCCTTGTCAAGATATTCTTTCGGTGTGGTTTTATCGGGATTATCGGCGTAGTCAAGCGTAGCCTTTAAGTTTCCGTAGACCGGCCAGAATCCGGTGACTGCCATATTTCATCACGCTCCTTTCCGGGCAATAGCAAAGCTGCGGATATTTCTTTTAGTAGGTTGTAGATTTGGTTATTTAGTTTTGAAGAAGTGGATTTATCCTCCAATCGGCCGACTTTTTCAAGCAAAACAAAAAGAGCATCCGGCGGAACCGTTTTCGGTTCGTAGCCCAACGCTCTTTGTCTTACATACTCGGTTGTGGATATCCCGCACTTTTTTGCTGTTGCCTTGATTTTCTGCTTTTCTTTATCCGTAACTCTTACGGATATTCGTATATCTTTTCCCGTATAGTATCAGCTCCTTTCTCACGGGGGATTGGGGGCTGCACCCCCAAAGAGTCAGCCGATTTCGGCTGTGATTGGGACTTTCGTGGCACACAAAGTCCCTGCTTGCTAAGGTGTGAGACACACCTTAATCTTTAATGATAGTTTTGCTTTTTATACCCTCATAGGCATTACCTCTTTTCTGAAATTTTGTATAATAAAAGACCGACTTTTCAGCCGATCCGATATTATTCCTTTTCGGAAGCGGTTTCCGAAATACATTAAACATCCCAGCTTTTTGCTTTTCTGACGCGTCGTAAATATGCCGCTATTTCTTTCACGGTGTTGCCGTAGTGATAAAATCTTGCTGCCAGCGTTGCCGCCTCCACGATGGTTTCTTCGCTATATCCATCCTGTGCATACATACGTCCGAGCTGCTCTATAATTTCATCCTTTTGAATACATAAGCACTGACCTATCTTAAAAATTTCTTCAAGATAGGGTATTTCTTTGTGTTCCTCTAAAATTCCGAATACAGCAGCACGGTAGTATTGGTTGACATGGGTTCTGTGCGTGCGCCCGTCAAATATTTCTAAATCTATGCCTATGCCTTCCATGTGGTCGCGCTTGTAAACGGTAGGTCTTCCGCGTTTCTTCTTGTTTTCGGAAGCGGCTTCCGAAAATTTCTTTTCTGTGCTTTGTCTGGTTTCGTTCAATTTGATTTCCTCCCGGTTAAAATATTTTTCTTTCTATCCATATACAGTACAAAGCGAAAAACGAAAATTGTTCCTGAGTTTTGAAAAAATTTTTTAGGCTTTTTAAAAATATTTTCGGATATAAAAAACGGCGGTGCTCCTTTTGGGGGAACACCGCCGTAGATTTTTACTTATTCAGTTTTCAAAGCCTATGAATTTTTTAAAATCCTTATTCATTATTTTCATACGCTTGCTGACCGCGCTGTGGGTTTTGTATCCGAGTCGATCGGCAATTTCTTTTTGAGTAAGTCCTTTTTCCGAAAGATAATATATCTCTTTGTCGGTGCTGTTCAGCGTTTTGGCGAACTCATCACGCAGGAATATATACCGCCGTTCTTCCTCGGGGTTATTTGCGAAAAACATTTTTGCGCCTTCAATATCGGTCATTTCGTCCTCCGATAACTCGCTGAAAAGGAGCGGCGCACCGAGCTTGGTTTTGCAATGAGTCCACTTGTTGTAAAAGTTTATTTTGTCTTGATTCAGCCGTTCTGTAAAATCCTCGTGCTGCGGAATCTTTTTTGAGATGCCGAAAATTTCCGAAACCTGCTGTCCCTGCATAACCGTTTCAATCAGCGTCTCGTCAATTACTCCGGCAATTTTTTCAACAACCGTATGTATCTCGTCATCGGTAAGATCGTCAGCCTCTTTGCCTACCGATTTCGCATAGGTATCAAGTCCGAGCATAACAGGCTCGCCGTACATCTCAAAAAATCGATCTATGTACTCGTTCAGCATCTCGGGGTTTGTATAGATTTTTGAAATCTCTTCGGAAAAATAGTCCGCGTCGGCATTCTCCAAAAGGTTTACCGGATAGTCCTTTGAAAAGTTTTTCATCTTTCGGTTTACACCGAGTGAACGCAAATTTCCGAGCCAATATTCCCCGAAAATCTTTTTGGTGCGAACAAAAATCTCAGACCGCTCAGCGCTAAAATCATATTCGCGATCAAGAGTCATATTAGCTGTAAAATCATTTTTCTGAAAAAATGTTTGAAGCCCGGTTAATTGCTCAGGAGTGAATTTTATTTTCTTATCCATAAACCCTATCTCCTCCGATTTTATATGTCTATTATATCACAAGGCACTGTCCAAAAAACAGTGCTTTAATAAATTTTCCTTAAAAATCGCACATTAGCGTTGTCGGCGTATTTTTTTTACAATAAATGTTGACGATTTTTGTTTTCATGCTTTTCGGGTAAAATATTAAAAAATACTCGGAGGTAAATTAAGATGAAAGGACGATATGTTACGGCAAAAGCAATTGCCGAATTCAAGGAACATCTAATCTTAGAGGAAAGGAGCGAAATAACGATTGAAAAATATATCCGTGATGTAAAGGCATTTTCGGTGTATACACAAAATACTGCCGTCACAAAAGAAATTGTTATTGCATACAAAAAGCACTTACAAGAAAATTACGCCGTGCGGAGCGTAAATTCAATGCTTGCAAGTATCAACAGTTTATTTTCATTTTTAGGTTGGCACGATTTAAAGGTGAAGTCGCTGAAATTGCAGCAGCAGGTATTCTGCCCCGAAGAAAAGGAACTGACAAAAGCAGAATATGCTCGGCTTTGCAGAGCGGCGGAACGTAAACACAATGAAAGGCTTAATCTTATTTTGCAAACGATTTGCGGCACGGGCATTAGAGTCAGCGAACTGCAATATATAACGGTTGAGGCGGTAAAACAGGGCGAAGCGGTTGTGAACTGCAAAGCGAAAACACGGTCGGTATTTATTGTAAAAGAATTAAAACAAAAATTGCTCCGCTACGCAGCAGAGCAAAATATTAAAAGCGGTATGATTTTTGTGACACGGACGGGCAAGCCGATAAGCCGCACAAACATTTGGCGGGAAATGAAAGCCTTGTGTGAAGAAGCAAGTGTCAACCCGCAAAAGGTGTTTCCGCATAACCTGCGCCATCTATTTGCAAGGGTGTTTTACGGTATTGAAAAGGATATTGCAAAGCTTGCAGACATTCTCGGTCACTCAAGCATTAACACCACCAGAATTTATATTATTTCAACCGGAACGGAACACCGTCAGCGTATGGAGAATATGCAGCTGATTATATGAAAAAAGCCACCGAAACCGGCGGCGTTCACATAATACTGATTATGTTGTATCTGAAATGCTCGTAACTACATATACCCCTCATTATATATATTGAATTATAGCACAAAAACGAGATAATGTAAAGAACGACAGTGATGAAAAGTGCGAAAGCACGAAATTGTCAAGAATTGAACAACACAATAAAGCCTTTTTTAGGGTACACTTTTTGAACCGGAAAACAAGGCTTGGCTTTTTATACTCTTTTATGGCTTGCTGTGTTCCGGCAAGTCTTTTTTATTACCCGACTTACAACATAATCAGTATTATGTCGCAAATTTAGGGGTGAGAAAAGGCGTGACAAAACAAGTTAAATCAAAGCAGAGGGTTGCCGATCACGGCGAAGTCTTTACCGCCGAGCGTGAGGTCAAAGCAATGTGCGATTTAGTCGCTCAGGAATGTGACCGAATTGACAGTCGTTTTTTGGAGCCTGCCTGCGGCAACGGCAATTTTCTTGCCGAAATTCTTACAAGAAAACTGGCAACCGCAAAAAGACTTTATAAAAGTAATCCGTATGATTTTGACCGCTATTCCGTGCTTGCCGTTTCAAGCATTTACGGTGTGGATATTATGCAGGATAACGCCGAGGAATGTCGCAAGCGGCTGTATGCCATTTGGGAAAAGGAATATAAATCGGTTTGCAAAAAACAATGCAATGACGATACCCGAAAGTCGGTTAAGTACATTTTAGAGAAAAACATTTTATGCGGCAACGCATTAACGCTTATGTGCGTTGATGAGCATCAAAAAGACACCGATACTCCGATAATTTTCCCAGAATGGAGTCTGATGCTCGGCACAAAACTGAAAAGGCGTGATTTTCGCCTTGATGTTTTGCTTAAAGCAAATGAAAAGCCAACACAAAAACAAAGTACGCTGTTCGATACGGAAAACGATAGAACCCGTTATTTATCTGAAAACCCCGTTACGGGAGAATATATGGCGGAGCCGATATGCGAATATCCGCCGATAAATTACAGGAGGATATGGGAAAATGGCTGACAGTTTTTTTGATAAAATCTATAGGGATAAAACACAGCACACGCCCGATGTGCTTTCTTGCCTTGCAAATCTTTCAAACGACGAGGTTTTCACTCCGCCCGATGTGGTGAATAAAATGCTCAATCTTTTGCCGCAGGAATTATTTTGCGACCCGAATACAACATTTTTAGATCCGGCTTGCAAAACGGGCGTATTCCTTCGTGAGATTGCAAAGCGGTTATTGGTGGGGCTTGAAGATAAAATTCCCGATTTACAACAGCGCATAGACCATATTTTTCATAAGCAGCTTTTCGGTATTGCCATTACAGAGCTGACAAGCCTTTTATCCCGCCGAAGTCTTTATTGCTCGAAATATCCCAACGGTCCGTACTCAATCACACACTTTGATGACGCCGAGGGAAATATTCGGTACAGAAGAATAAACCATACTTGGGTGAACGGAAAATGCAAGTATTGCGGTGCAAGCAAGGAACAATGGCAAAGAGATAAAGAGCTGGAAACACACGCATATGAGTTGATTCATTCAAGCAATCCCGAGGGGATATTTAATATGAAATTTGATGTTATAATAAGTAATCCTCCATATCATCTTACAGATAGCGGAAATGGAACAAGTGCAAAGCCGATATATAATTTATTCGTAGAGCAATCCAAAAAATTAGCCCCACGCTTTCTTATTATGATAATACCCTCACGTTGGTTTGCAGGTGGAAAAGGATTAGAGTCCTTTCGACATTCAATGCTATCCGACAAACATATTCGTAAGTTAGTAGATTTTGAAAACTACAAAGATGTTTTCCCCGGACTCGGTGGACTTGCTGGTGGAGCTTGCTATTTTGTATGGGACAGAGACAATCCGGGGCTCTGTGAAGTTGTTAATAAAACTTCTAATGATGAAAATATCTTGATGCGTTCTCTCGATGAATTCGATGTATTTATAAGATCCAATAATGCTCTTTCCATTATTAATAAGGTGCGAAATACCCATAACGGTAATTATTTAAGCGACATCGTTTCCTCAAGAAAGCCTTTCGGGCTGCCGACCAATTATCCTCCGCAAGACAATGGAATGCCGTGCCAATTTATACAACGTATCGGATTAAAATATGCAAGAAAAGCCGATGTAACCGACCAATTCAATCTATTGAACAAATGGAAAATCATTGTTCCCAAAGCACCGATTGCTGGGCAAACGGATTTTTCAAAACCCGTAACAATTTATTATGAAAGCAACACGAAAATTTTACCACCTGGAACTTGTTGTACTGAATCTTTTATTGTCTTATTTGCTGCCGAAACAAAAGAAGAAGTGCTATCGTTTAAATCATATATTTATACTAAGATTGCTCGCTTTTTGCTGCTTATGAGTGTTGTTTCCCAAGACATTACGAGAGATAGATTTAGATTTGTACCGAATTTTAATAAGTATGATATGGAGTTTTCGGATAAATACTTATGTGATCTGTGGGGATTAACTCCAAGCGAATATGAATATATCAATTCTCGAATCGGAGATTCCGGAGGTGACAACTAATGGCAGGAAGCATCAGCCTATCCGACATACTGCATAACCGCCCTGCGGTTGTGCCTACAATTTACGGCTACGCTCTGCCCGATGTTGCTGATCATAACGGCTACATAAAAATCGGATATACCGACCGTGAAGATACGGAAACAAGAATCAAAGAGCAGTTGCATACCGCTGCGATTCCGTTCAGAATTTTGTTTAAGGAATCCGCAATGCGTTCCGACGGAACTTGCTTTACGGATAAAGATATTCACCGATTACTAAAGCACAAAGGTTTTCGGCAATTAAACGAAGGTGAAGACCGCAACGAGTGGTTTTGCTGCACCGAAAAGGACGCGCTTGACGCCATAGAGGAAATGCGTACCGGCATTCGTTTTGAGGGACAGCGCACCTGGACTTTTTCTATGCGCAAAGAGCAGCAAACTGCCGTTGAAATGGCGAAAAAATATTTTGAGCAGGCAAAGGAAGAAGACCCGACCCGTCCGCCTAAATTTTTATGGAATGCTAAGATGCGTTTCGGCAAAACCTTTGCAACATATCAGCTTGCACGGGCTATGGATTTCAAAAAAATCCTGATTTTAACCTTTAAGCCCGCGGTTGAATCGGCGTGGCAGGAAGATCTTACACACCATGTTGATTTTGCCGGGTGGCAGTTTGTTTCCAATAAAGAGGCGCGGTTTGACGCAAAGCAGCTTGACGAACAGTTTGAGGCTTGCGATAAAACAAAGTCTATTGTTGTTTTCGGCTCGTTTCAGGACTTGCTCGGCACAAATGACGCAGGCGGCATTAAAGCAAAAAATGAGTTTATACACTCAACTAACTGGGACTTGGTGGTGTTTGACGAATACCACTTCGGCGCGTGGCGTGAAAATGCCAAAAACCTCTTTGAAAGGTTTGACGAGGAAAACGACGATTTTGATATTGAAAAATATCAAAAGGAAGAAGCGGGAAACGCCATTAACGAAACTTTCCTGCCAATATCCGCTTTTCATTATCTCTATCTTTCGGGCACGCCGTTCAGGGCGCTCAATTCCGGCGAATTTTTAGAGGATCAGGTTTTTAACTGGACATATTCGGATGAACAGTCGGCAAAGGAAAACTGGGAAGGTCCGGGTGAAAACCCGTATGCGGCACTGCCGAAAATGATTATGCTGACATATAAGGTGCCGGACTCCATTACAAATGTTGCCACAAGCGAGGGCTACGACGAATTTGATATTAACGAGTTTTTCCGTGCCGAATATAAGGAAAAGGGCAAGCCGGAAACCGCAAGATTTGTATATGAGGATTATGTGCAAAACTGGCTTAAAATGATACAGGGCAACTATATGCCCGTAGACGGTTTAAAGCTCGGTGCGGAGCGACCGCCTATGCCGTTTTCCGACACAACATTGCTTAATGTACTCTCCCATACACTTTGGTTTTTGCCGAATGTGGCAAGCTGCTATGCAATGTATAATTTGCTGCGGCAAAAGCAAAACAATTTCTTTGATGATTATAAGGTCATAGTGTGCGCGGGAACAAGGGCGGGCATAGGCATTGACGCATTGGCGCCGGTGCTTAACGCAATGGGCGACCCGCTTAAAACAAAGACTATAACGCTATCCTGCGGCAAACTTACAACCGGCGTTACGGTAAGACCGTGGGCGGGCGTGTTTATGCTGCGCAACTTAAAATCGCCCGAAACATATTTTCAAACGGCATTCCGTGTGCAGTCGCCTTGGGAAATTAAAGACGAGCACGGCAACCGTGAGGTTGTAAAGCAGGAGTGCTATGTATTTGACTTTGCTTTAGAGCGTGCGCTTCACCAAATTTCAGACTATTCCTGCCGTTTAAAAGTGGATGATACAAGCCCGGAGCAAAAGGTTTCGGAGTTTATAAGCTTTCTGCCGGTGCTTGCGTTTGACGGGTCATCAATGAACAGAATAGACGCACAGGACATACTGGATATTACATATGCCGGAACATCCGCCACATTGCTTGCAAAGCGCTGGCAAACCGCGTTGCTTGTTCATGTTGACAATGATACTCTTAAAAAGCTGCAAAGCAATCAGGATGCACTGGATGCGCTTATGAATATTGAGGGCTTCCGTTCGCTTAATTCCGAAATACAGACAATTATAAACCGCTCGGAAAAGGTTAAAAAGCTTAAAAAAGAAAAAGGCGACGCCCTTACAAAGGAAGAAAAAAAGGAACTTTCAGAAGACGAAAAGAAAGCAAAATCACTGCGAAAACAGGTGCAGGAAAATTTGCTCAAGCTCGCCGCTCGTATTCCGGCGTTTATGTATTTAACGGACTACCGTGAGCAGACAATAAAGGATGTTATAACGCAGATTGAACCGGAGCTTTTTAAGAAAGTAACGGGTCTTTCGGTTAAGGATTTTGATATTCTCTGTTCCATAGGCTTGTTTGACCCCGAAAAGATGAATCAGGGAATTTTCGGTTTCCGTAAATATGAAAACTCCAGTCTTTCCTACACTGGGATTGACAAGCACGAGGGAGAGGCGGTCGGCGGCTGGGATACGGTACTCCGCCGTGAAGAATACGAGGCGCTTTATTCAAAGCAGCAGGCAACCATTGCCGATTTAACGGAGGCAATTAGCCCCGCCGACACTAAAGCGGCAAATATTCAGCCCAAAACAAACGATACAGTGCATAGCGTAGGGGCAGGCTACAAGCCTGCTACCACCTCGCAGCCCGCCCCCGAAAAAGATTGGGACAAGCTTCTTGCTCCCGTAGGTGTGGGAACTGCGGTAAAACACAAGACCTTCGGCGAAGGTAGCGTTGTTTGGATGGACAAGGCTAAAAAGTATATACGCGTTAAATTCGCTGCGGGTGAAAAACAGTTCATCTTCCCCGATGCCTTTGTAGGCGGATTTTTGAGCGTTGAGTAAAAACATCCCCTTCGTACTATACAAGTACTAAGGGGATGCTTTTATTATTGGCTTGTTACTTGGGTAACTAATTATAGTGGCCGACAAAGCCGATAGGATGTTATTTTGTAAGCTGAATCAACAAAAAATGTTTGAATGCATTAATGGTAAAATACCAATTGAAAGAAATGTCGATATATGATATAATATAAAAAAGCCTCTTAACATATAATACTATATGTATTATGCTGTTTGGAGGTACACATGAAGGAGTTATTTAACATGGCGAACTGCAATACAATGTTAGCATTAGCTTATATTCAAGAATCTGAGAACCCCCTGCAGGTTATTTGCAATGTTATACAATATTGCCTTTCTGTTTCGCCAAGCAAGGAATTAAGATATGATATTTTAAAAGAACGCATGTTTGAAAATTTAGGGTTTTCTATTCCTAACCATGTGATTAATTCATGTATAAGATACTTGGAAAAAAAGAAACAAATCGAAAAGATTGCGGATGGAGCTGGATACAGAATACTATCTTCTAATTTCGATATTAACAAGTTTAACAGCGATAAAATAAACCTTTCCATACTGGAAGAACGTTTTATAGAATCGCTCTGTAAATACACAAAAGATTATTTTTCTATTGAATGGGATAAAAAAGAGGCTTTTAATTATTTCGCCGATTTAGTTCTCAGGGATAGTTTTAATGAATCGGTGATCGAAAGTAACGACATGGCCAGCACTAAAAATAATTATATTCCAAATACTTGGTATGTTAAGAAATTCATTTTTTACTTATTAGAAAATAAAAGTGACAACAATTACGATTACTTTTTGAAAGTATTCAATGGGCTACTCACACTAAATGGATTAACGCAAATATCTGATTACAACCAAAATAAACAGCAAAAATTTAGGGGAACACCGTTTTATTTTGACACAAAATTCTTATTAAGACTATTAGGTTTTTCTTTTCCATATCATACAGAAACCGCCATGGAACTCATACGATTAATTCGCAGCGACTACGAAGGGAAACTCTATGTATTCAGACATACTATAAGCGAAATAAGATATGCTATTAGTCTTGCAATTAACGACTTATCAAAGCAGCAAGTAATTATAAACTACGAAATGGAATTTTTCCGAAAATCACATAATTATTCAGTGGATGATTTCAAAATTGCTGCCGATTCAATTGAATCAAGGCTAACTAAGGAATTTGGATTTACTATTGTGGATGGAATTGACTGGAATGATCTGAACTCAAGAAAGTATTGCATTGATACTGAAGCATTGAATGATTATCTTGCAAAATCAAACCCGGAATGGAGCAAATCCGGCATAAGAAATGATGTGCATTCAATTACTCAAATTAATATTGAAAGAAACGGCTCTTATGATATTAAATTTGGCGGAAAATCAAGGTTGCCTATATTTATCACAAGCAATAACAAGTTAATACATGACATAAAAGAATATACTGTTAAATGCTCAAATGATGGTATACCACTGCCTTGGCATACAAATAAACTGCCTTTAATAAGTGATTACGACTTAACCTGCCGACTGTGGTTAACATCAAAACATCAGGAACCTGTATCGCTTAATCTGATAAAATCTGCATATTTATACCAACAATCTGACAATGAATTTTACAAAAAAATACTTGAAACCTATCAACAAGTAAAAGAAAAGCACAAGTATAATGTTATAGATTTGGATTATATTAGATTTGAAAAACTCAAAGAACTTATCATAATTGATACCAAAGGAGATATTGAAAGCATTAACGACGATGTAGTCGCTACCTCGTTTGAAGAATTAGCCACACGCCAATCACTGGCAAAAGACAAGACGATAGAAGACTTAAATAAACAGAGAAATGCAAAAGATATAAAGATTAATCAAATTACAGATAGCTTTATAAAAAGTGTTTCTGATAGATATAAAGAAAAAATAAGCATTTTCCAGCGTCTAATCTCATTCGGGATTTCCAATTTACATTGGATTATATCAGCTTTGGGTATTATATTAGTATTTGTTTTTGGTCAGCTTCAAAACGAAAAAATACTTTCACAATACAACTTGTTGGCTATACTGCCTATAGTTATTTCAATTGTATTCGAATTTTTGGACAAGAAGGTGTTTACCGAATCAATACTATTAAAATGGCAAAATCGGTATAAGTCTATTTGTAAGGGTAGATTTGAGTCAATGATTATTTCAACATTGCGCGAAGAGGAACTTCCATATAAAGAAAGAATCATTATGTGCAGTATAGATAACACGAGATTCTTTAACACTGACGGGAAAACCTGATACAACAAACAGACATATCTTTTGCAGCATTATTGCTGATGCTATTTTGTAAAATACGTAGTAAATGCTCTGAAGAAATAAAGCCGGTTGGAGTAAAACTAAATTTTATTCCAACCGATATTTTCGCACTCAAAAAATATTTAGGTGCATTCCTCAATTTATATGCCACTGAATGTTTTTTCAAAATCACAGTTTGGAAAACCCTTAATCAATTTGTGACTGCTAACTCTTTGAAATATTTTTCTTTATTTAATCGTGTGTATTATTTCATAACATACGATTTCTGCTGCCCGATTTCGTATGTTGTTCATTTTGCCCACCCACGCCATTTGGTTGGCGGCTTTCAAGTGCTCGGTAACACCCTCTGACTCAGCCATCTGCTTTACCAGCCGTTCAAACATTTCCTCCGCCTGTCGGTCAATGTCGGCAAGATAATCATTTAATTTACCGCTGATTTGCAGGCTCGACAAAGTAATTCGTTTGTTGCGGCGGATAAACTCGTGGTATTGTTTTCCCCATATCCCGATTGGCTTCTGTTCTTCCCACAACTCGTCATCTCCGGCGATAAGGTAATAATCACCGACCAACTCATATTTTAGCCCCGTGCGTTCATCTGTAATGTATTTTTTCATAAAAAATTCCTCCTTGCAATGAACATTGTACCGCAAAGGAGGATAAAATAAAAATGTGCGTTCAGACAAAAACGCTGCCGTAGGATTTCCTACGGCAGCGTTTGCTTTTGTATCAGATTTCCACCCTTGTTACAAAATAGCCTTTGAAAAACAAGGTGTTCGTCCAATACCTGTTTGGTGGAGACAGGGGGACTCGAACCCTCGACCTCACGGATGTGAACCGTGCGCTCTAACCGGCTGAGCTATGCCTCCGTCATCCGGCATTTGCCGGATGTTATCATTATACATCAACCGATGCGAAATGTAAAGTACTTTTTTGCTTTTTCCGGATTTTCAGAGCTTAAAATTTACCCCGGTCTCTTCTCCTTTATCGTTGTCAAACACATAGTCGTTTCCGGGGAATATCGCGTTGAGGATTATTCCGACGAGGGCGGCAACGGCAAGACCCGAAAGGTGGATCGATGCGCCGAATACATTGAACGAAAGAGCTCCGTCAATGCCTGCCGCAGCGTCAAATCCCATGCCGGTGCTGTATTTGATACCGAATGCGCAAACGAGGATAACAGCAGCGATTATGACGTTTCTCGACTTCGAGAAATCAACCTTGGATTCAACGACATTGCGAACACCGATCGCAGAGATCATTCCGTAGAGAATGAACGAGATTCCTCCGATAACGGCAGTGGGGATGGAGCTTATGACCGCCGCGAATTTGGGAGAGAAGGAGAGAAGAGCTGCAAAGCATGCTGCGATGCGGATTACGCGGGGATCGTAAACCTTGGAAAGTGCAAGCACGCCGGTGTTTTCACCGTAAGTCGTGTTCGCAGGTCCGCCGAACAGCGATGCGATCGATGTTGCAAGGCCGTCGCCGATGAGCGTTCTGTGAAGTCCGGGATCCTTGACGTAGTTCTTTCCGCAGGTTGCGCCGATCGCGCAGATGTCTCCGATGTGCTCCATCATGGTTGCGAGGGAGATCGGAACGATGGCAATTATCGAGCTCCAAATAAGCGAAGTCTTGCTCCAATCAATGCCGAGCACGGTGCTGTTTTTGTGAATGGGAAGTCCGATCCATTTTGCCTCGGCAACGGCGCTGAAATCGATCGCCCAGCCTTCAACACCGAATCCGTTTCCGACAATGAGAGCGATTATGTAAGCTCCGAACACACCGAGAAGGATCGGGACGATCTTGAGCATTCCCTTGCCCCAGATGTTGAACACGATAACGAGGGCAAGAGCGATGAAAGCAAGAGGCCAATTTGCCGAGCAGTTATTAACGGCGGATGCCGAAAGTCCGAGACCGATTGCGATGATAATAGGCCCGGTAACTACCGGAGGGAAGAAACGCATTACCTTGTTCGTTCCGACAAGCTTGATAAGAAGTGCAAGAATGAGGTAAACGAGACCGGCAGCCGCAACGCCGAGACATGCATACGGCAAAAGCTGTGCCTGAGTCATTCCGTCCTTGCCGAGCAGCGGGGCAACTGCCGAATAGCCGCCGAGGAAAGCAAATGACGATCCGAGAAAAGCGGGAACCTTTCCCTTGGTGATGAGGTGGAAGAGAAGCGTGCCGAGACCCGCCATGAGAAGTGTGGTCGCAACGTCAAGTCCCGTGAGAAGAGGAACAAGCACCGTTGCTCCGAACATTGCAAACATATGCTGCACACCGAGTACAAGCATACGTCCCGCGCCGAGCTTACGGGCGTCGTAGATGCCTTCGTCGCCGATCTGGAGTTTTTGTTTTGCCATGATTTTACCCTCCGATATTAAGTTGTATATTGTAAACCGATTTATTCTATCACAAAAGTCGAATTTTGTAAATATATAGTTTGCACAAAATTTTTAATTTGTCGATTTTTTGCCGAACGGTTACGACAGCATCATCCTGTATTCAATCCTCGGCCTTCCGAGCGGCGGTGTGCTCCGAAACACCTCCGCAAATCCCGGCGCGATTCAAAACCGCCGAATTCGGCAGATGTCTAACCGGCACCTGCTCTCCCACGATTTGACGCTCGGGCATTTTATTTTCTTTTCCGCATATACTTTTCTCAGTAAATCATTCCGGAGGCGTTATGAACGGTATAAAACGGTTCGTCGTGAGCGCATCATATCTCGCCTGCGTCAGCATTCTTCTGCGCGCCGTTTCCGTAAGCTTCAACGCATATGTCAGCACGAAGGTCGGCGCGGAGGGAATGGGGCTTTTTTCCCTTGTAATGAGCGTCTATTCGTTTGCGGTCACGCTCGCCTGCTCCGGAATAAATCTTGCCTCAACGAGACTGACGGCAAAGATATTATCTTCGGCAAACGCAGAAAATATCCGTTCCGAGTCACGAAAACTAATGCGTTCCTGTGCCGCATACAGTCTTTTTTTCGGAACGGCAGCCGGGGCGGCGCTCTTCTTCGGCTCCAGGATCATCGGCGAAAAGCTTCTCTGCGATGCGCGTACCGTGCCGTCGCTCAAAGCGCTCGCACTCAGCCTTCCCGCAATTTCGCTTTCTACCGCCCTGTGCGGATACTTTACGGGAGCGCGCCGCGTTTCGCGCAATGCTGCGGTAATGATCGCGGAGCAGGCGAACAAAATACTTCTCATAACTGCGATGCTTGTTCTGTTTGCTCCGCGCGGGCTTCAGTGGGCGTGCTTTGCGGTCGTTGCGGGAGGCAGCGTGTCCGAAGGGTTTTCCCTTGCTTTTTCATATCTTTTCTACCGTGCGGATATGCGCCGTCTCAAACGCGGTCGAAATATATTTTCTGCAAATGTAAAGAATGGGCTTGAAGACACCTCTGAGATAAAAAATCCCGCCGAGAGAGACAACGTTTCGCGCGCTTCGGATAAAGCGGCACGTCATAAGCTTTTTTCGCGTTTTCCCGTCTTTGGCGAAATAAGCGATATTGCAATTCCGGTCGCGCTCGGCGCATATATCCGTCAGGGTCTTGTCATGCTTGAGCACGCAGCAGTGCCGTGGGGGCTGCGCAGATTCGGGAAAAGCTCGTCCGATGCGCTTTCGTCATACGGCATACTCCATTCGATGGCGCTGCCCGTCGTCATGTTTCCGTATGCCGTCATCGGCGCATTCACCTCGCTGCTCGTTCCGGAAATGACCTCGTTTGCGGAGCGCGGCGAATCGGGGCGCGCACTGTCCGCCGCGCGGCGTGTGATAAGCACTACCGTTTTCTTCGGGATCGGTGCGGCGGGGATATTCATGACCTTTTGGTACGAGCTCGGAATGTCGGTTTATTCCTCCGCCGAGGCGGGGCGAATGATAAGGCTTCTCGCCCCGGTGCTTCCGATGATGTTCCTCGATACCACCGTTGACGCGATGCTCAAGGGACTCGGCGAGCAGGTCTACTGCGTAAAGGTCAACATTGCCGATGCGGTGACAAGTCTGTTTCTCGTACTATTTCTTGTCCCGCGCGCGGGGATATTCGGATATATCGCCGTAATATATGTCAGTGAAGCCGTGAACGCATCCCTTTCCGTGAGCAAGCTTTGCCGCGTCGTCGGGCTCGGCATGGATCTCACAAGATTCATTGCGCTCCCGCTTATTTCTCTCGGCTCGGCGTTTTCTTTTTACGGGCTCTTCTCGGAATATATCTTTATGTTTTTCGGCTTCTCGGACGGCTCCCTCGGGATAATTGTTTACTTCATTATATACTGCCTCACGGGAGCGATTCTCACAAAGCTGCTTAAGCATGCAAAAAAATCGCAGACTGCTTCGCCTCCGCTGTAATTTCGGTATTGACAGCGCCGCCGAAATAAGGTATAATGGACACGGTAAATACTATTGTATAAATCCGCACGTTATCCTACCGTGTCCTCGAGTTTGCCGCATAGCGTCAAACTCCGATGAAGCTATCCGAGACAGACGCACGGTAAATACTATTGTATAAATCCGCACGTTATTTTACCGTGCCCTTTCGGCGGCGGATCGGCATGTCGGGGGGGACGGTCAAGAATGCGGCAATTGCAGTATTTACAATAATATGGGGGTATAGCTCAGCCGGGAGAGCGCTTGAATGGCATTCAAGAGGTCAGCGGTTCGATCCCGCTTATCTC
>ERZ857984.734-NODE-734-length-34799-cov-4.692004_pt1 | contig 34799 bp, 33 predicted proteins | sample MGYA00519914_ERZ857984 | MGnify/ENA primary metagenome ERZ857984 (study PRJEB31778, sample SAMEA3449417) | human gut metagenome | biome: human gut; feature: human-associated habitat; material: faeces | place: United Kingdom | collected 2010/2012 ... | reverse complement strand
GCGCCTTTTTTCAGATTGAGGACTCCCTCTAGCCGTGGGCGATGTTTTCACAGTAACTCCTCCTTGTTTTTTGTTGTGAATGCCGTTTGTGACGGAGAACGGATCAAACGGTTAAAATTGGATGTGCAGGGACTGCCCCGCTTGCGGAGGGCGCCCTTAAAAATCCCCATTCCCAGCGGCTTTTGCGAATATGCATGGCCTTGGGATAAATCCCAATCGGACTTTATTGACAGGTTGTGCCGTTCACGGCAGCCAACGGATACTGAGGTTTTTGAAAAGCTTCGGATGGGGACCCTTGACACACGGCCAAGATGCGCAGAACGCCGGCGGCTCGCCGTCTGCGCGCCTGCACGGCCTTTGCATGGGGTATTTTAGGCTCGGTCTTTATAACGTTTGTGTGATTTGTCGCGTGATACCGTGATACAGTAAACTGCCGCAAAACGTCGGGTTTAGTCGATCACGCGGTATGTAAAACCGTGCTCACGCGCCCAATCCAGCGCATAGGAGCCTGCGGGTACGTACAGCAGCGCGTTTTTCGCCCAGCGCAGGGAAGTCTGCCGCTCGATGCAGGTCAGTCCGCGTCCGAACGTCACCTTTTCCAGCTTGCTGCAATGGATCAAAAGTTCGGCCGCAATGGTTCGGACGCCGTCCCCGAAGGTCAGCTCCCGCAGCTCCGAACAATTCTGGAGCGCGTGTTCGTTGATCTCCGTCACGCTGTCGGGGAAAACCAGCGACGTAATCGGCGTCACCGTCGGGTCGTTGTACTGGTAGAATGACGCCGCGATGCGCTCTATGCCGTCGGGGACGACGACCTCGGCCGTGTCGCCGTCGTATCCGATGAGGACGTTATGGAACACGGCGAACGCGCCGTTCTCCTCGTGCAGTCTGCGGACAAGCGCCGTATTCCAGAAAGCATATATGCCGATGCTGCGGAAGTCCTCGGGCAGGATTACCTCCGAAAGCGACGTGCAGTTATGGAAAGCACCTTGCTGGATCTCCCGGATGCCTTCGGGGAGGACAATTCGCTCAAGCGCGCTGCAATCACGAAAGGTAAAAATCCCTACGACCTCCAGCGAAGCGGGCAGATTTACCTCCCGCAGCGCGCTGTAGCCGTTAAAGGCGACCTGCATTTCCCTGACCCCATTCGGAATGTCAATCGTTTCCAGCCGTTCACAGCCATCAAATACGTCGTATAAAGTGGTTATCCCTTCGGGCAGCTTGGCGGCCTCCAGTTGCTCGCACCCGCTGAACGCAGCGCTTCCGATGCTGTATACGCTGTCCGGCAGGAAGACGCTTTTGAGCGTTTTGCAGTCGGAGAACGTACCGTTGCCAATGCTTTTCAGTCCGGCGGGGAATCGGAATTCTACCAGCGTTGTGCAGTTGGAAAACGCTTCGTCTCCGATGCGCGTCACGCTGTCGGGCAGCACGATTTCCCGCAGCGCTTTGCAGTCGGCAAACGCGCTGCCGCCGACCTCGGTCAGCGCGCTGTCCGCGCCGAAGCGGACGCTTTGCAGCGCCGAGGCGGCGAACGCATTTTCGCCGATGCGCAGCAGACTGTCCGGCAGTGTCACATGCTCGACCGGTTGGTCTCGAAACGCGTCTGTAATGAACTTCACGCCCTCGGGCACGACGACGTCCTTGTCATTGCCGTTGTAGTCAATGAGCACGCCGTCGCCCAGAATGACGAACTCGTCCGTGAGCCCGTCCCGGTAAGCGGTTCCGTCGAACGCGCCGGGGCCGACGCAGGCCACGGTCGGCGGCAGGGTGATTTTTTGCAGGCTGCGACAGTACGCGAACGCTTCCGCACCGATGCATTCCGTGCGGTTGCCGAGGAACGCAGCCTTCAGCGTATTGTTGAGCGCAAACGCTTCGTCGCCGATGTGCGTCACGCTGTTCGGCAGCGTAATATGGTCGGTTTCGAGCGAACAATAGAACGCACGGTCCCCGATCTCCTGCGGGCCGTCGCTGATGGTCAGCTTCTCAATGCGCACATTGGAAAACGCGTCCTCGCCGATGGCACGGACACTGCCCGGGATCGTGACCGTATGCCTCCTATACATCTGTATCGGCGTTTGGGAGAGCCGGAACGCAATGAACCGCACGCCGTCCGGGATGTCCAGATTGTTGGTCTCGTTCAGCGGATTGTCGTCTGCGGTGTTGTAATCGATGAGCACGCCGTCGCCGACGATGACGAACTCGTCGGTCTGCGCTTCCAGCCATGGCGTTCCGAAGAAGGCGTCAACCCCAATGCGCTGCACGCTGTCGGGAATCGTGACCGCTTCCAGCCTGGTTTGCGCAAAGGCTTCGGCGCCGATCTCGACGAGTCCGTCGGGCAGCACGACGCGCTTGAATGTGCCTTTGGTGTAGATGTTGTTGAGACTGCGCACCTCCGTGACGGGATGCCCGTCCAGCTCGGCGGGGACGACCACCTCCTCGGCCGTGCCGAGGTAGTTTGTGATCGCAGCCTCGCCACGCTCGGGTGAAAAAGCATATTGATATTCGCCGCTGCGGCGGAGCTGCTCCGGGAACGTCTCGCGGATTACCCACGGCTCCTCTGCCGGCGTGCAGGCGAAAAGCGGTGAAGCGCACAGCAGTGTGCAGAGAAAAGCGAACAGGACCGAAGCGTGTTTTTTCGTCATGATAAACCTCTCCCTTTTTACATATGGTCTGCTGTATTGCCTGACTGACGGAAGGGTACATATATCCTTCTTTATCATAACGGATAGGAGGAGATTTGTCAATGGCGCTTTTTGTTCGAAGCCTTTCGCAGGGTATATTTGTGCATGCTGCCAAAATTGTAAAATAAAAACAGGAACGAATGATTTCGCTCCTGTTTTTGACGGGGTTATTTTTTAAACTTGTCGAAGAAGGACTGTTTTTCCTTGTGATTCTTCGGCTCGCAGGCGTTTGCGAATGCGCTCAGCAAATCTTTTTGCTTTTTTGTCAGATTCTTCGGCACCTCGATGTTGACCTTTACGCGCAGATCGCCGCGTGACCTGCCGTTCACGCTCGTCACGCCTTTGCCCTTGAGCACAAAAATCGAACCGTTCTGCGTGCCCTCGGGTATGGTGAATTCCGAACTGCCCTCAAGCGTGGGAACCGTGACCTTGGCGCCGAGCGCCGCTTCTACGAAGGTGATGGGCATCTCGCAGTAAAGGTTGTTGCCCTGCCGCTCAAAGATCGGATGCGGCCGTACTGAGACCAGAAGAATCAGGTCGCCGTTCGGACCGTTGTTTTCGCCTACGCTGCCCTGACCGGTCAGTGAAATACGCTGCCCGTCGTCAATGCCTGCGGGGATGGACACCTCCAGCGTTTTTTTTCTGCGTACGTACCCGTTTCCGCGGCAGTCGGGGCAGGGTTCTTTGACGATCTTGCCCTTGCCGCCGCAGGCGTCACAGGTTCGGACCGACTGCATCACGCCGAAGGGCGTGCGCTGGTTGACGCGCACCTGTCCGCTGCCGCCGCAGGCGGAACAGGTCTCGGGCTTGGTGCCCTTCTTTGCGCCGCTGCCGCCGCAGGACGCGCAGCTCTCCACGCGCTCGTAAGAGACTTCCTTCTTGCAGCCGAACGCCGCCTCCTCGAAGCTGATAAAGATCCGCGCGCCGATATCGTCGCCCCGCGTCGGCGCGTTGGAGGCCCGGCTCGACCGTCCGGAGGAAAAACCGCCGCCGAAAAAGCTGCCGAAGATGTCGTTGAGATCAAAATCCATACCGCCGCCGAAGCCCGAGAAGCCGCCGCCTGCGCCCATATTGGGATCGATGCCCGCATGGCCGTACTGATCATACTGCGCCCGCTTCTCCTTGTCCGACAGGACAGAATACGCCTCGTTGATTTCCTTGAATTTCGCCTCGGCGCTTTTATCATCCTTATTTGCGTCGGGATGGTATTTTTTTGCAAGCGTTCTGTACGCTTTTTTGATCTCGTCTTCTGAGGCGCTCTTGGAAACGCCAAGCACCTCATAATAATCTCTTTTATCAGCCATATGTTTATCCCGTTTGGGGGGAACGCCTCCGGCTGTCCGGCGCGTTCCCCTCATCCTATCTTTCCGTATTTATTCGGCTTTTCCGGCATATGGAAAGCCGTTTAAGACCGGTAACAAACGGTATTATTTGTTGTCGTCGGTCTTGTCGGTGAACTCGGCGTTGTAAACGCCGTCCTCGCCCGTTGTACCGCCCTGCTGTGCTCCTGCGTCGCTCTGCTGGGCGTTCTGCTGCTGATACAGCTTCTCCGAAATCGGATAGAACGACTTCTGCAGCGCCTCCGTATCGGCTTTGATAGCGTCGGTATCGGTGCCCTTAACCGTTTCCTTCAGCTTTGCAATCGCATCCAGCACGGGCTGCTTCTCCGAATCCGACACCTTGTCTCCCAACTCGCCGAGCGCTTTTTCGCTCTGGAAGATGAGGCTTTCCGCTGCGTTCTTGGCTTCGACGGCTTCTCTGGCCTTTTTATCCTCCGAGGCGTGCATTTCGGCGTCGCGGACAGCCTTTTCGATGTCCTCCTTGCTCATATTGCTTGAGGACTGGATCGTAATATGCTGCTCCTTGCCGGTGCCCTTGTCCTTGGCCGTGACGTTGACGATACCGTTGGCGTCGATGTCGAATGTGACCTCGATCTGCGGCACGCCGCGCGGCGCCGGAGCGATTCCGTCCAGAATAAAGCGGCCGAGCGTGGTGTTATAGGCGGCCATATCGCGCTCGCCCTGCAGGACATGGATTTCCACCGAGGTCTGCCCGTCCGCAGCGGTCGAGTACACCTGGCTCTTCTGTACCGGGATGGTCGTGTTGCGGTCGATGATCTTGTTGAACACGCCGCCCAGCGTTTCAATGCCGAGGGACAGCGGGGTGACATCGAGCAGCAGCAGATCTTTGACCTCGCCGCCGAGCACACCGGCCTGCACGGCCGCGCCGATGGCTACGCACTCGTCGGGGTTGATGCCTTTGAACGGCTCCTTGCCGATGAAATTTTTCACCGCTTCCTGAACCGCCGGGATACGCGTCGAACCGCCGACCAGCAGGATCTTGTCGACCTGATTCGGCTTAAGACCTGCGTCGTTGAGCGCCTGGCGCAGCGGAACCATCGTTTTTTCCACCAGATCGGCTGTCAGTTCGTCAAACTTGGCGCGCGTAAGCGTTACGTCGAAGTGCTTCGGGCCGGTCGCATCGGCTGTGATATAGGGAAGGTTGATGTTCGTGCTCATCATACCGGACAGCTCGATTTTCGCCTTCTCCGCAGCTTCCTTCAGACGCTGCATCGCCGTTTTGTCGTTCCGCAGGTCGATGCCGTTTTCCTTCTTGAAGGTATCGACCATCCAGTTCATAATCTTCTCGTCGAAGTCGTCGCCGCCGAGACGGTTGTTGCCTGCTGTTGCCAGTACCTCAAATACGCCGTCTGAAATTTCCAGCAGAGAGACGTCGAACGTGCCGCCGCCGAGGTCGAAGATCAGAATCTTCTGATCCAGTTCCTTATCCAGACCGTAGGCCAGCGCAGCCGCCGTCGGCTCGTTGATGATGCGCAGCACTTCAAGGCCGGCGATTTTGCCCGCATCCTTGGTCGCCTGCCGCTGTGCGTCGGAGAAGTAGGCGGGGACGGTGATGACTGCCTGGGTTACTTTCGTGCCGAGATAATTTTCCGCGTCGGTTTTGAGCTTTTGCAGGATCATCGCCGAAATTTCCTGCGGCGTGTAGTTCTTGCCGTCAATGGAAATTTTCCTGTCTGTGCCCATATCACGCTTGATGGAGATGACCGTCCGGTCCGGATTGGTGATGGCCTGCCGCTTGGCGACCTGACCGACCATCCGCTCGCCGGTCTTGGAGAACGCTACCACGCTCGGTGTGGTTCTGCTGCCCTCCGCATTGGGAATGACGACGGGTTCGCCGCCTTCGTACAGCGCGACGCAAGAGTTGGTCGTGCCAAGGTCTATACCGATGATTTTGGACATAAAACATTCCTCCGTTTGGTTGAAATTCTTTTTCTTAATTTATTTGTTTCTGATAAAGCGGTTTCAAACCGTTTTATCAACCGCAGCAAATGCCGCGGCTTGCAAATCCTTTTTGGATTTGCAGGAAACAGATACTGTTCGGCTTATTTCCCCGGTGATGCCGGGGCGTCATTCGTAAAAGCGAACGACAAGAAAACGATTGTATGCACAATGGTTCGGCTCTGTATCAGTTGACTACCTTGACCATCGCATGACGGATCACCTTGTCACCCAGCCGGTAGCCGCGCTGGAAGGTCTGTACAACGGTGCTTTCGGGCTGCGATTCGTCATCCTCGTGCATAATTGCGTTGTGCAGCGTCGGATCAAAAGGCTTGCCGTCGGATTCGATTTCGGTGATGCCCAGCCGCCCGAAAATATCGGTAAGCTGTTTCCGCAGCGCGTCAATGCCCTTATCTTCCGGCGCAAGCTCTGCCGCGCGGTCGAGTGCGTCCGCCATTGGCAGGAACAGCTCCGCCGCTCCCGCGTAAGCATCGGCGTAGATGGCTGCTTTTTCCGCCGCCGTTCGCTTGCGGTAGTTCTCATATTCCGCCGTGATGCGCACATAGCTGTCATTGCGTGTGCTCAGCTCGGCTTTGGTGTCTTCGAGCGTTTTACCGAGCGCCGCGTATTCGTTTTTCAGCGCTTCAAGCGCGTCCCTCAGCTCCTTTTCCGATTCCTTGACCGTTTCGGCCGGTGTCTCGTTATTCTCGTTTTTTTCTTTCGCCATACGCTATGCACCTGTCTTTCTATGTTTCTGTTTTCGGCTTGCCGTGTCCGTCCAGCTCCTCGGAAAGCCCTGTTGCGAAGTAGTCCAGACTGGCAAGCACCTTTTTGTAATCCATCCGCTTGGGTCCGATAACGCCGATAGCGCCCACCGTTTTGCCGTCTACAGTCACCGGCCGCACAACGAAGCTCGAGTCGGGCAGCGGCGAATCCGCATCGTCTCCGCCGATGAAAACATTCGCCTTCTCCGGATCGGCATCGGTCAGCATCGCGGTGAATTTTTCCCGTTCGCCCATCAGTTCCAAAACGTCCTTAGCCTTCGTAACGTTGTTGAACTCGGGATAGGAGAACAGTTTCGTCACGCCTTCCACATGCACCCGTTCCGTGTCGGTGGCGTTTGCCATTTCGTACAGAACCCGCAGGATCGGCGTGGATAAGTAGGCGTATTGCCCGAGCGCTTCCTCAAATTTCAGCACGACCGGCAGCGATATGTCGCTGACCGCCGTGCCGAGCAGGACGCCGTTGAGCGCCTTGCGCAGCGCCTCCAGCGCCTCCTGATCGATCAATGACTTCAGCCGAACGTTTCGGTTGCGGACCGTGCCGTTTGCACCGATCATAATCAATAGGAAGCTGTGGTCGTCAATGAGCACCGTTTCGTAGCGGTTGACGTCGCTTTCCGGCGGTTTGATGACCGCGAAGGTGGGGTAGTTGGTCACTTCCGAAATGACATGGCTGGCCTGCTCCATGATTTTGCCCAGTTCGTCCATCTTGTACGCTGTCAGCTCGTTGAGCAGCGAAAGCTCTTCCAGCGATAGACGGTAACGCTCCATCAGGGAATTGACATAGGTTCGATAGCCCAGCGCCGTCGGAACCCGTCCGGCCGAGGTGTGCGGCTGTTCAAGATAGCCCATCTCTTCCAGCTCGCTCATTTCGTTGCGGATCGTAGCACTCGAGAGCGGAATCTGCGAAACCGTTGTCAGGAATTTCGAGCCGACCGGCTCTCCCGACGCGATATACGCATCGACGACCGATTTGAGTATCTCTTTTTTGCGCTCGCTCAGCTCCATTCCGTTCGCCCTCTTTCCATTTGCCGGAAGCATTTTTTGCTCCGCAGCCCCCTTTTTAGCACTCTCGATATTCATCTGCTAACATTTCTTATTATACGCAGAAATTTCCATTTGTCAATGCTTCTTTATGATGAAAAATAAAAAACAAATGCGAATAAAATTGTTGAAAATTTCGTCGTTTCGAGGCTTGCTCTGCGCGAAAACAAGAAGAGGGTTGGCAGATATCGAATGCGTGTGCCAAACCCTTGACAAACGCCGTGCAATATGTATAATAATGTCTGTTAAACAAACCGCAAGAGGTTGATTCGTGCGGCATATCTGCGCCATTCTTTCCACGCCGAGCCGATTACGGAAAGCATTAAAAACAAAAACGTCTTACCCTCTTGCGGATCATTCGACAGTATCGCGCATATCCTGTCCGCTTGGCGGGGAAGGAAGCGCTTTTCTATCATTTTTTGCCGGCGGGCATTATTGGCCTTATACGGAGGTTTGCAAATTCGTGATATCCTATATTTCCACACGCATTGCCTGCTACAATGGGCTGATTGTGCAGGCGGCGATCAATAATCTGCTTCCATTGTTTTATGTGATTATCCAGCGCGATTTCAACGTCAGCGTCGAAAAGCTGGGAATGCTTACGGCTGTCAATTTTGTGACGCAGCTCCTTGTCGATTTGTTCGCAGCAGCATTCGTCGACCGCCTTGGCTGGCGGCGCAGCATATGCCTGTCTCATATCCTTGCTGTGGCCGGGTTTGCGGCGCTCTCATTCCTGCCCGGGATGATAGACCCATATATGGCGGTTGTTATATCGGTCATTGTCTATGCGTCTGGCAGTGCGATCATCGAGGTGATGGTCAGCCCGATTGTAGAGGCGCTTCCGTCAACGGACAAAGGGGGTCAGATGGCATTGCTGCACTCCTTTTACTGTTGGGGACAGCTTGCTGTCGTACTGTTGTCCACAGTCGCGCTGGCTGTTTTCGGAGAATGGCTGTGGAAATACCTTCCGCTGTTCTGGGCAATCGTTCCTATCGTGAATTTTTTCTTGTTTTTGAAAACACCGCTCGTTATCCCCGACCATGTGCAGGAGAAGAAGCGGCTCGGCAGTGAGCTGCGTGCTCTGTTTACCAACCCGATGTTCCTGCTGATGATGCTGATGATGCTCTGTGCGGGTGCATGCGAGCTGGCGATGGCCCAGTGGGCGTCTTATTTTGCTGAAGCGGCGCTTGGAACCTCCAAGCTGCTCGGCGATTTGCTCGGGCCCTGTATGTTTGCATTGTTTATGGGTGCGGGAAGGCTGACCTATTCGCTTGCCCAGCGGAAGCCTTCTCCTCCTCAGATCGTGGCAATGTGCGCCGGATTGTGTATCGTATGCTATGCGGTCGCCGGCCTGTCCGGCAACGCCTACGTCTCGCTGGCCGCCTGTGCACTGACCGGCCTATCCGTTTCGCTGATGTGGCCGTGTACATTCTCCTACGCGGCCTCGTGCCTTCCTGTCGGCGGCACGGCGATGTTTGCACTGCTGGCGACTTGCGGCGATATCGGCTGCGCGCTCGGTCCTGCTGTTATGGGATATATTGCCGACCTTTCCTCGTTCCGTACCGCGCTGACCTCGATGACTGTTTTTCCGATGCTCCTGCTGGCGGCTTCTGTTTTTGTGCAAACAAAGAGATGGCGGCGCAATTAACGCCGCCATCTTTGAGAAGGGCGGTGCTATAAGCACCTCCGTCTCTGAGAAAAGCGGCGCGATAAGCGCCGCCCTCTCCTGTGAGAAGCTGCGCATAATGCGCATCTTCCTCTTACAGGTCGTCCGCGTCCTGTACAGGCACATCGTCCGTTTCTCTCGGTACTCCCGTATAACTTCCGTTTGGGTCGGTATCGCTGAATAGCAAATCCTCGCCAAGCATCTCCGGTGAGATATCCAAAAACTGATTGCCCGAGATATCGATCGGCCGCTGGTTGTAAGGATAGAAAAACCTGCTGTTTTTCCGAATGTCCTTCGGAAAAGCTGTTTTCTTCTTCTTTTTTTCCATAGTAAGAAGCTGTCCCTTTCCGCCAAATTAAACCGTTGCAAAAGCTTTGTTTGGTTTCCTTGGACGCTTATAGTATCTGCAGAGCAGACGATTCTATGCGGCGAACCAATCGGAAAAGAAAGGAAATTTTTGAATGATTTATATCGGAATCGATTTCGGGGACGCCCGCGTCGGAATTGCAAAAAGCGATCCCGCGTGCATCCTCGCCGGTGCGGTCGGAACGCTGAAGGTCCGCGGCTTGGCGGACGCGGCCGAGCAGACGGCCGCTGAAATCAAACGCCTCGGCGGCGAAGCCGTGGTCGTTGGACTTCCGCGGAATATGGACGGCACGGAGGGCTTTCGTGCCGAACGGACGCGCCGCTTCGCTTCGCTTGTCGCGGAAAAGACCGGCGTCAAGGTCATGTTCACCGACGAACGACTGTCCACCGTCGAAGCGTATACGTATATGAACATCACCGGCGTTCCCGGTTCCAAGCGGAAGGGAAAGATCGACGCGCTCTCTGCACAGATCATTTTGCAGTCTTTTCTGGATTCCCAAAAAAACAGATAAACCGCCCGTTATTCCTGTTTGCCTGCCGAGCAAGCGGATACGGAGAGGGAAATTCCCCGCATATGGTTTGCGCATTATGCGAACGATATGTATGCGTTTTGCCGGATATGAATGTTTTATATAATTTGTGCAAAAATGTTTCGCGCTTTTTCGAACGAAACTTTTTTTGGCTTGAAAATTTGAGAGGGGACTTTTTTTCAAAAGTCCCCTCTCGAAATATTTGCGCGGCCGACAGCTTTATCCTGCGCTTATTCGTAAAGAAAAAGCAGCTCCGCCGTTTTTCGCGTCGTCTCCAGACACGGCGCGCCGAACCGCTCGAACCATTCGGGCGGGATGGGCTCGGTATCCTTCGCTTCCGAAACGACCTCCTCCGGGCAGAGCATCGTGATGAGGTACCGCGTGTTCCCGCACACGGCCGCGAACTGCGTCCGTACCGGCTGGCCTTGCGGAAAATCCATAACCAGCGTATACGGACGATGAAAATTCTCCCCTTCATATTCGAGCGAACAGGGACCGAGGCTTGCGCCGATGTAGGGGAAAATAAACGCCAGCGCGTCCTGCTTCCGCGGAAAGGTCAGCGCGTCGATCCTCAGCCGGCCGCAGCGCAGCGTTTCATGGCACACGCCCTCCGGTACGGCCTTTTCGCATTCGTTCCGACCGAAACGGACGCCGCCGTCGGCGTTGGGCGCCAGCCTTTCCCGGCCGAAACGGACGACGTTGCCGGCGCTGGGCATAAACCGGCAGCCCGTGTGTGCCTCCAGCCTTTCCCGGAGCATGTCCTCCGCCTCTGTCTGAAAGCTGCGAATGACGTAGGCGCAGCGGCTCAAAACACTGAAAAAGCTTGTGAAAAAGCAGCCCTGGTCCGACGGAGCCGGCAGTATGGCGTCGATGACGGAAACCACCTCCTGCGGCCGGAAGGTTCCGTCCGAAAACCGCGCCCGCAGCCAGCCGTCGTAACCGGCAGCCGGCTGTTCCTTGACCAGATGGCGGAAGATGTACAGGGACAGCGGTACACATCCGTTGTATCGGTCCGCGTTCCTTTGGACGATCTGTTCCTCTGTCAGGATGCCGCAGCGGCACAGGATGTAATACTCCGCCGCCATCACGAACTCTTCCTCGTCGCCGGAGTGCATATCGGTCAGAAGCGCGTGGTGCGTCGCGCGCAGATACCGGTTGCTTTCCATAAACGTAAGATACTGCTCGACCAGCTCTGACGAAGCGAATCCATGCATCAGCTCATGGGCGATCAGCGACAGAAAGCCGCTTTGCAGATATTCCTCATCGTCTTCATGAACCGTGTCCAAAAACTGCCCTTCGCACAGCGAAAAGGCAACGGGATAGGACAGCAGCGAAATGCATACGGAGACGCTTTCCAAAGACGTTCCTTTCATGTCGGAGATCAAGCCGAGCATCCCGCTGATGTCTGTGTCTTTGAACGCGGTCCGCAGCCGCTCGATTTGTGCCTTCTCGGCCGGCCGGACCCGTTTGCGCCACAGCGATTCAAAATCCGCTTTTTTAAGCGCCGCGATGTACGTCCTGTATCGCGCCGCCCAGCCATCCTTCAGCATATCCAGCGTCGGCAGCATGTAGGAAGCGGTAAACGCGTCGCGGATGGAGCTGCGGACGGCCTTTTCCAGCGCACCCATATCCGCAAACAGCTTGTCCAGTTCGTCCAGCGTCGCATTGGAAGGGTCGGGCAGCGCTCTTGCGGCGATCCCGCACATTGTGGAAAAAGACAGCGCCCCGCCTTGGAAGACGTCTCCCGTTTTCTCCCGCAGCAGCGCAAGAAATTCCTGCTTTTCGGAATTGCCCCGATCCTTCTGCTCCGCAAGCTCGGCGCAGGCACATAGGGCGTCGAATATAACGGAGGAGTAAAAACGAATTTTCATATTTTACGGCTCCCTTTCATGCGTTTGTATTGGCTTTAGGGAAATTGTGTAAAAGCGCCGGAGTGCATATTCGCACTCCGGCGGCTTTTTTTGGTTTAGCTGCGGCGCTTTCTCAATACGAGCGCGCCTGCGACTGAAAGTCCGGCCACGATCAGCAGAGCGGCAAGACCCGTGTCTCCTGTAGAAGGCGTTCCGCCCGAAGACGAGACGGGGGCTTCGGAAGAAGCCGCCGGTGCGTCGGAAGATACAGCCGGCTCTTCCGAAACGGCGGGCGCTTCGGAGGATTCGTCGGCCGTGCTGCCATCATCGATGACCAGTTCGTTGACCGTGTATTCCGCACCGCCGGTGGCGTACAGCGTCACTGCGGTGATGGTAATCTTCCCGTCTGCCGGCGTATAGTCCTTCAGTCCGATTCCGTCGGCCACCTTCAGCTCGGCCAGCGAAATTTCGCCCTCGTATGAGCCGTTCATAATATCGCCCGAGCCGGAATCGTAACCCACGCCCGTTTCGAAGTCCACGCTGTCGTCGGTGAACAGACGGTGCGGCACGATCACCTGTGTATCGCTGAGCGTAATGAGGATCGCCAGATTGCCGGCTGTGTTTACGTTTGAAATCTTGTAGCGCAGCGTGGCGTTCTCGACCTCAACGGTCACCGGTGTCTCCAGACTGTAGGCGATGTTCGGCCAGCCCGCGCCGTTATCTTTGACGGTAAGACCGTTTTCTCCGTAGCTCCAGCTTGCGCTCGAGCCTCCGGCTTCCGTCATCACCCAGTCCGCGTCGGCCGGAATCAGGTCGATCTCCGCCGCACAGACGGTTGCGCTCAATGCTGCCATCGCAACGAGGAGCGCCAGTAAAACTGCGGTTGTTTTCTTCATAGTCGCTTACCTCCGTTTAATCGTTCTGCATCCATGCAGAGCAGCCTGCCGTGGCTTTATGCGATTCTGTATCTGAAAAACAGTATAACATACGGAGTTCATAAAATCAATACTTTTGACTAAATTTTTTCAAATATCCAAAGTATACTCTTGTATTCCAGAGAAAGATGGATATCGATGCCGAAGCCCATCAGCTCGCGCCCGCTGAAAATGCGGCCGGAGAAGCGTTCTTTGTAATTTGCGTCGGGTTCCAGTCCACGCAGGGGGAGCCGCTGGTTCGGCCCGTACATCCGCACATGCGTGAGCACGAAGCCCGCCACGCAGACCCGCTTGTCCGATGAGACGACCGACCACGCCGCGCAGTCCTTATCATAGGGGGAGATCAGACGGTGGTAATCGCCCTCCGCCAATACGCCGCCCAGTTCCTTGAACAGCGCCGCGCTCTCACGGATGGCCTGCCGCTCCTCCTCCGAGATTGCCGTCGGGTCCAGCTCGTAGCCGAACGAGCCGGTCAGCGCTACCGTCAGCCGTGTCGCAAAGTCGGTTACGTGACCGGTTTGATGGTTGGGCGAGGCCGAAACATGCGCCGACATCGCCGAAAGGGGATAGACCAGAGATGTGCCGTACTGGATTTTCAGCCGCTCAATGGCGTCGCTGTTGTCGCTCGTCCAGGTCTGCGGCATATAGTACAGCATTCCCGCGTCAAAACGCCCGCCGCCGCCCGAGCAGGATTCAAACAGCACATCGGGGAACGCAGTGACCAGCCGCTCCAGCAGTGCGTACAGCCCGAGATAATAACGGTGAGGAATTTCGCACTGCCGCCGCGCGTCCAGCAGCGCACTGCCGACCTCGGCCATGTTGCGGTTGAAGTCCCATTTTACATAGGAAATCATCCCGGTTTTCAGAATGTCCGCGATCGAATCGTACAGGTAATCCTGCACGTCCTGCCGCGTCAGGTCCAGGATGAGCTGGTGACGTCCTTCGCTGCGCGGCCGGTCGGGGATATGCAGCGCCCAGTCTGGGTGTGCGCGGTAGAGGTCGCTGTCGGGCGAGACCATCTCCGGCTCGAACCAGATGCCGAGCTGCATTCCGTTTTTGTGTATGTTCTCATAGACCGCTTCGAGGCCGCCCGGCAGCTTCCGCCGGTCGACCACCCAGTCGCCCAGCGAGCAGTTGTCCGTGTCGCGCCTGCCGAACCAGCCGTCGTCGATGACCAGAAGCTCCACACCGAGGTCGGCCGAGCAGTCGGCAATCTTTTTGATGCGCGCTTCGTCAAAGCCGAAGTAGCAGGCTTCCCACATATTCAGCAGCACCGGCCGCCGCGCGTCGCGGAATTTCCCGCGGCATAGGTTGCGGCGGAACGCTTTGTGGAAGCGGTGGGACAGCCCACCCAGCCCGTCGTCCGAGAAGCAGAGAACCGCTTCCGGCGTAGTGAAGGACGCGCCCGGCTCCAGCATCCAGCCGAAGCCCTCGGGATTCAGACCGATGAGCGCGCGCGCCGCGCCGAACTGCGTTCCCTCGACTGAGGCCGAGAACGAGCCGGAGTAAACCAGCACCAGTCCGTAGGCGCTGCCGGCCGTTTCGCTCGTCTCCGAATCGCAGAGAATCAGGAAGGGGTTATGGACATGTGACGAAGCGCCCCGACGGCTGGATAGGACCGTTTTACCGCGCCGCAGCGGCGCGCGTTCGATCTGCCGCTCCGCACAGTGGGTGCCGTAGTTGGTGATTATATCCAGATCTGCGCGGTCAAAATCGACCGCCGCTGACAGCGCCGCGCCCAGAATCGCTTCTTCGTCGGACAAATTGGTGAACACGGCATGCCGGGTGATGATGTCCAGCTCGTAAAAGACGGAATAGAAGAGAGTCAGCCGCATCTCGCCGACCTTGTCCTCCAGTGTGATTTCCAGCGTCTGCACGTCGTCGCCCGCGTTGGCGTACATCGCCGGAAGTCCGCAGAGCGGCGCTTTGCCGTCGGCAACGGTATGGGAAACGTAACGGAAATCCGCAATGTTCGACCCGTTCGGATGGATGACCTCAGCCGCGGGTGAGCGGTTGTCGCCCCGCCCCCAGGTCGGGTATTCCAGCCGTATATCATCCAAAATCGGACCTGTACAGCCCTCCATACGGCAGGAAAAGGCGGCGCGGCCCTGTTCCCAGTGCATATAGCTGTGGTCGCGGTCATCCAGACGCGGACCCCAGTACAGGTGCAGCAGCAGCCCGTCCCGAATCTGCATCACATAGCTTGAACCGGTGGTGTTGAGTTGAATTTGAGCGGCTTCCTTGTTGAAATAGACGGACATGGAATTTGTTCCTTCCTTAGATTTTATGGGTAAACAGCACTGACGCTGGGATAACGCCGAAAAAATAGCAGTTTTGGATTACATCCGCAGCTCGGGAATGAGCATAGAAGCAATGTTAAAGAAGAACAACAACGACAGCGCGTCTACAATCGTCGTGATGAACGGACTTGCCATTACCGCCGGGTCGAATCCCAGACGCTTAGCCAGCATCGGCAGCGTCGCGCCCACCAGATTGGCCGTCAATACGGTTACGACCAGCGTGAAGCACACGACCAGTGCCACCCGCAGGCCCACCTGGTCGAGCAGCATCAGCTTTCCGAAGCCCACGATGCCTAAGGCAACGCCGCACAGCAGCGCTACGCGCATTTCCTTCCAGAGAATACGGAGGATGTCGCGCATCGAGATTTCGCCAAGCGATAAACCGCGGATGATGGTCACCGAGGATTGGCTGCCCGCGTTTCCGCCCGTGTCCATCAGCATCGGAATGAACGCCGTCAGGATCACCGCTTTTGCAAGCGCGTCTTCAAAATAGGTAATAATGGCTCCCGTAAAGGTAGCCGAGATCATCAGCAGGCACAGCCAGGGAATGCGTTTGATAAACGATTCCACAACGCCGGTCTTAAGGTATGGCTTGTCGGTCGGTGTGATGGCGGCCATCTTTTCGATGTCCTCCGTTGCCTCCTCCTGCATGACGTCGATTGCATCGTCGAAGGTCACGATCCCGACAAGACGGTTTTCGCCGTCGGTCACCGGCATGGCCAGAAAATCGTATTTGCTTAACTCCTGTGCCACCAGCTCACGGTCGGTGTCGGTACGTACGGAGATGACATTGCGCTCCATTATTTCGCCCACTGTTGTGGCTTTATCGCTCAACAGCAGCGTTTTCACCGTGACCAGCCCGATCAGACGCCTGTCCGCTGCCGTGACATAGCAGGTATAGATCGTTTCCTTGTCAACGCCTTCGCGGCGAATACGGGCAAAAGCGTCCTCTACTGTCATCTCTTCGCTCAGGCGGACATATTCGGTCGTCATGATGCTCCCCGCACTGTCCGGCGGATAGTGCAGGATCTCGTTGACGGCTGCACGTGTCTCAGCATCAGCGCTGGCAAGGATTCGTTTGACCACGTTCGCCGGCATTTCTTCGATGATGTTGACCATGTCATCGACAAACAGCTCGGCAATAACGCCGCGCAGTTCTGTATCGGTAAAATTTTGAAGGAGCCGCTCCTGCAGATCGCTGTCCATTTCCACAAAAGTCTCCGCCGCAAGCTCCTTGGGCAGCAGGCGAAACAACAGCAAAACATCGTCCGCCGCCACGTCATCCAGCAGCAGTGCGATATCCTGCGGCGTACAGGCGGTCAGCAGCGTCTTTACGGAGCGGTAATCCTTTTCCGTGAGCAGCTCGGAAAGCTGGGTGTGAATTTTCTTTTCCAACATGTTTTGTCCTCCTTTATACAAAAAAGTAAAAAGAAAGACACAAAGCGCAGTCAGGCGCGCAAAAACAGAGCGGGCGGAACGGGACCGTCCACGGTATGCGTACTGTGCGCGTTTATGCCTTTACTTCCCGCGGGGTCCATATTTCCACCTGCCTTTCAAATCTTTACCTGTAAATGATAATCGAAAAAAAAGATTTTGTCAACCGCAACGCAAAAAATAAATGGGAGAAAAAGCGCAAAAAAAAATTGATTTTTTTCTCCTTATATGATATAATGCGCGATAGAAGGGCAGGGCAAAGCCCGTCAGGCGGGAAAGGAATGGATAACTGATGAGTAAGGTGTCGGTATTCGATCATCCGATGATCGCGCATAAGCTTACGCTGATGCGGTGTAAGGAAACGGGCGCAAAGGACTTTCGCAATCTTCTGAGTGAAATTTCTATGCTGATGGCATATGAGATTACGCGCGATCTTCCGACCGAGCTGGTCGAGATTGAGACCCCGATCTGTAAAACGACGGGACGCAAGGTGCTGGGCAAAAAGCTGGCGATTGTGCCTATTCTCCGCGCGGGTTTGGGGATGGTGGACGGATTTTTGTCCATCGTGCCGGTCGCTAAGGTCGGGCATATCGGCCTTTACCGCGACCCGGAAACGCATCTTCCGGTTGAATATTATTTCAAAATGCCTCCGGACATCAGCGAGCGCACGGTTATTCTGCTTGATCCGATGCTGGCGACCGGCGGCAGTGCTTCGGCTGCCATCGACTGTCTGAAGGCGCGCGGCTGCCGTGAAATCCTGCTGATGAACCTTGTCGCCGCGCCCGAGGGAATCGAAGTTGTTTCCAAAAAGCATCCCGATGTCGACATCTATGTCGCCGCCGTGGATGAGAGACTGAATGAGCAGGCGTACATCGTTCCCGGTCTGGGCGATGCGGGCGACCGTCTGTTCGGGACGAAATAATGGTCCATATCGGCAACCGCTGGGATGAGCTGCTGGCCGGCGAATTTGCGAGTGAATCCTATCAGCGGCTCCGCGCGTTCCTGAAGCAGGAGTATTCCACGCGCCGCATCTACCCGCATATGAATGACATTTTCAACGCTCTGCGCTATACCGATTATGATGATGTGCGCGCCGTCATTCTCGGGCAGGACCCCTATCACGGACCCGGACAGGCACATGGTTTATGTTTTTCGGTGCAGGACGGGGTTGCAAAACCGCCGTCGCTGGTGAACATCTTCAAGGAGCTGCACGACGATATCGGCTTCCGTGAGCCCGAGAGCGGCAATCTTACCCGCTGGGCGCAGAACGGTGTGCTGCTTTTGAATTCCGTGCTCACCGTTCGCGCAGGCATAGCCGGCAGCCACGCCGGTATGGGCTGGGAGACACTGACGGATAAGATCATCGCTTTGCTCGGCGAACGTGAAAAGCCTATCGTTTTCCTTCTTTGGGGCGGTTATGCAAGGCGGAAAGCCGCGCTGATCCCGAAGGGCAGGCATCTGATCCTCGAAGCGGCGCACCCCAGTCCGCTTTCGGCGCACAACGGCTTTTTCGGCTGCCGTCACTTCAGCAAGGCCAACGCGTTTCTTGATGAGCCTATCGACTGGCAGCTTTGATAGCTGTCTTTGATTCCCGAAACACGAGCTTCGGAACGGGAAAAGATAACGTTTCTTGCCGTCTTGGGAGAACGGAGCGCTGCCTTGTATAAAATCATCATTGCCGCGCATCGCGGCGGAACGGAGAGTGTGCTATGAGCGATATCGATAAGAACGAGCCGACCCTGCTGGAGAACATCCGCAGCGGCTACGACACGTTTTCCAAGGGACAGAAGCGCATCGCCGGCTATATTCTGGACAACTATGTGTCGGCAGCGTATATGACCGCCGCGCGGCTGTCGAAGGAAACGGGCGTCAGCGAGTCGACCGTCGTGCGTTTTGCCACCGAATTGGGCTATGAAGGCTATCCCGAAATGCAGGATGCGCTGCAGGGGATGCTTAAAAACCGCCTTACGCCGGTTCAGCGCATCAACCTCGCCGCCGAACGCATCGGGGACGATATCCTCGGTGCCACTTTGCGCGCTGATATCGCCAATCTTAAGGCTACGCTGGCGCAAACCGATCGCGACAACTTTGCCGCCATCGTGGACATGCTTTTGTATGCCAAAACCATTTATATCGTAGGCAACCGCTCGTCCACCTCGCTGGCAAACTTCATGTATTTCTATTTCTCCATCATCTCCGATAAGGCGCGTCTGGTGCAGAACGCTTCGGGCAGCGACATTTTTGAGCAGCTTTTGCGCATCGATGAAGGCGATGTGCTCGTCGCCATCTCTTTTCCGCGTTATTCCCGCCGTACCGTCGATGCAATGCATTTTGCGCGTGATGCGGGCGCCTTTTCCGTAGCTATCACCGACTGCGAACAGTCGCCTATCGCACGATTGGCCGACCGCGTGCTTTATGCGCACAACGAGATGGCTTCGTTTGTCGATTCGCTCGTGGCCCCGCTTTCGCTCATCAATGCGCTTGTCAGCGCCGTCGGGCAGAAGCGCCAGCGCGAGGTTTCCAATACCTATTCGCGTCTCGAGGGGATTTGGGAAAAATACAATATATATGATAAGGATAAATAAAGCCGTCGTCGGGGCAGGCGCCGCCGGACTGATGGCGGCGCTCACCGCAGCGCGGGCAGGCAAGCAGGTGACGCTTATCGAGAAGAACCGCGCGCCCGGCCGGAAGCTGAACATCACCGGCAAGGGACGCTGCAACGTTACCAACGATTGCGACGTAACGGCCTTTCTGGAAAATGTCGTTTCCAACCCTAAGTTCCTCTACGCCGCGCTGCACGCGCTGCCGCCGCAGGCGATGATTGCGTTGCTTGAGCAGGGCGGACTGAAAACCAAAACCGAGCGCGGCCGCCGCGTGTTCCCGGAGAGCGACCGCGCCTCGGATGTGACCGATTTCCTCGTGACCGCATGCCGCCGGGCAGGCGTCGAATTCGTCCGCGCCGCCGTGCAGGGCCTCGTGCTTGAAAACGGTGCCGTCACGGGACTGCGTATAAACGGAGAGACCGTCGGCTGCGACAGTGTTATTGTTGCCACCGGCGGGCTTTCTTATCCGCAGACCGGCTCGACCGGCGACGGGTATGCCTGGGCGCGCGCGGCCGGACATACCGTTGTGCCGCCGCAGCCCTCGCTTGTGCCGCTGAATGCGGCCGGGGATTTTTGCCGCGCCTGTATGGGGCTGTCGCTGAAAAATGTCCGACTGTCTTTCCGCACTGCGGACGGGCGTGAGCTGTATGATGAAACGGGGGAGATGCTGTTCACCCACTTCGGCGTTTCCGGTCCGGTCGTATTGTCCGCTTCGGCCTATCTGCGCGGCCGATATCCATGCGAGCTGTATATCGATCTCAAGCCCGCGCTGTCGGCCGAAGCGCTCGACCGCCGGCTGCTGCGCGATTTTTCCGAAAACGCCAACCGCGATTTTATCAATGCACTTGACGCGCTTCTGCCACAGAAGCTCATCGCGCCTTTTGTTTCGCTGACCGGCATCGATCCGCGCAAAAAGGTGCACGAAATTACGCGGGAGGAGCGGCGCGCCCTGCTGCAAAAGCTGAAGGCGCTGCATCTGACGATTACGTCGCCCCGTCCGATCGCCGAGGCCATCGTCACCGCCGGCGGTGTCGACGTTCGCGAGGTGGACCCGAAAACGATGCGCTCGAAAAAGGTTCAAAACCTGCTTTTCGCCGGTGAGGTGCTCGACGTGGACGCATACACGGGCGGCTATAACCTTCAAATCGCTTTTTCAACGGGTTATCTGGCGGGACAAAATTGCTAAAAAGCGTTCGGCTTCGCCAAAGGTGTTGTGCTTCGATAGGCTGATGCGTACTGCGCCGCCGTCCGGCGTGCCGAGCGCCCGATGTGCCAGCGGTGAACAGTGCAGTCCCGCGCGGACACAAACGTCTGCTTCCGCGAGCGCGGCTGCGACCGTTTCGCTGTCTTTCCCGTCGATGTTGAACAAAAGAATCGGACAATAGGGCATTCCTTCCCGCGTGGGCGCGCCATAGAGCGTCACGCCTGAGGTCGCCCGCAATCCGCTGAGCAGATACGAAAAGATCTGCTCTTCTTTTTTGCCGGTTTGCCCGTCTTCTGCCACTGCTGCGGCCAGCGCGGCAAACGCAGGCGCGTTCATAGTGCCGGCTTCCAGCCGTTCCGGCAGAAGCGCGGGCATCTCCGGGTCGGCCGAAAAGCTGCCCGAGCCTCCCTCGAGCAGCGTCTCCAATACGCCTTCAAAGTAGGGGGATACGAGCAGCGCGCCCGTTCCCAGCGGACCGTAAAGCCCCTTGTGGCCCGGCATACACAGCGCGGTGAGCCCGGGCAGCTCCCGCAGCCGCAGGTCAAAATGTCCTGCCGTCTGGGATGCGTCGCAGATGAGAGGGACTCCCGCCTGCTTCGCCGCTTCGGACAGCGCCGGCAGCGGAAGTACGCGCCCGCAGATATTGGATGCATGCAGCATTACGCAGGCGCGCACATTTTCATCCAGCGCGTTTTGAAAATTTTGCACCGTCGCTTCGTCATCGCCGATGTTGACGTGAAAGGAGCGGATGCGGATGCACCCCTGCTTTTCCAGCGCGTACAGCGGCCGGTAGACGGCGTTGTGCTCCAGATCGCTGATGAGTACGTCGCCTTCGCGAATGATGCCCTTGATTGCCAGATTGATTGCGTGCGTGGCGTTCATCGTCAGTACGACGCGTTCCGGCTCGGTGCCGAACCGCTCAGCCAGCCGCTCGCGGCAAAGGTATAGAAGCTCCGAAGCATGTGCGGCATACGGATGGCCTCCTCGTGAGGCGTTGCCGCAGCTCTGAAAGGCTTTTTTATAGGCGCGCAGCGCTTTTTTGCTTTTGGGCAGCGTGGTCGCCGCGTTGTCGAAATAGATCATACGCTGTGACCCCGCGCGTCAAACGATTGCCAGCACGCTGATCGACTGTGCGGTTAAAAGCTCCACCGCCTGATCAACCTGCTCGGCCTGTAAACGCAGCCCGTAGGCGCAGCCCTTGACGGCGCGTACCGCCGCCGAACGCATGATCGTCGAACGGATGCCGGCGCTTGCGAGGATACGCTGCGCCTTTTGGGCGTAGGTCACGGAGGAAAGGACAAGTGCTTTATACATTTGCTTCATTCCTTTCTCGGTGAGGGAGGCATCGGCCGACCGCCTGGCTGCGGCGTCGCACGCCGAAACTTCCCTCCGTACAGTATATGAGAAAGCGAACATTCTGCCATGTGGGCGGCGGACAGGAACGATTCGCCGTGTACGCCCATGGGAAGACTTTTCGCGTCGCAGGGATATATGCTCAAACGGCTTTATGCATTCTTGCAGGAATTGTTCTGCTTGTGGCAGAAAAGTAAGAATAAACGGGAGTTTTTATCCCGGCAGCAAAAACGGAAAAGTTATCGTGCAGAATTGAAAATAAGTGTAAGAATGGATCTGCGCGAACTGACTTGGATATTGTGGAACCGTAAGAAAGTATGGGAAATCGCGGCGCGGACATGAAGAAATATACAAGGGCACGGTGAAAAGGCGGTGCGTATATTTGGAAGAAGGAGACGGAGGTCTGATGAAAAGAGACGGGGCAGAGCTTGTGCTACCGGTGGCACACTGGAAGAGGCGGACCACCTGAGTTGAATAAAAAGGAGGAAGATTGAATTGCCGAGAAGCAATGTTTGCAAATGGAGATCAAATGCTTGAAAACCCGATGCCATAATTCAAAAAAGGTTGCAAAAGGAAAAGAAAAAGCAGCGATCATCAATGGATGAAGGCAATGTGATCCATAAAATGACCTGCTGCAATTGTCAGGATTCGCTCGAATCGTAGCACCAAAACGCTGATAAGTATGAGGAAAAACGAAAAATCCTGAATATATTCAATGCTGAAAAGAAGATATGGTGCCGCTTTTGAAAAGCAGCACCGCGTGTTCGTGTCCGGCGAACGAAAAAACATGTCAGCATCATCATTTGCGATACGGCTTTTTTGACGCAGAAGCACCCCCTTTGTCAGACGGAGAGCGTTTTCCGTTTGTGTATCGGCGCTGGTATTCGCGCACCAAATACGGCTGGATGTCGGGATAAGTCCAGTATGAGGGGGTATCCGGCGGATTAGCGAAAAGCACGATGCGTTCCATTTCGCCTGATTGCGGCAGCTTTCCGAACGCACGGATATCCGCGTAAAACAACATCCCAAGATTTTCGCCGCCCTCGGGTACGGCGCGGGTGCGCCCTGTGACAGCGTAGATGCATACCGGCTTGAGAGTAAAGTCCGAAGCTCCTGTCTCTTCCCACAGCTCACGTTTGGCTGTGGAGACGATGTCCTCGCCGGCCTCACGGCGGCCGCCCGGCAGCTCATATGTTCTGCGCGCCTTATGCTTGCAAAACACCCAAAATCCGTTATATTTGGCAATGACGACCGCGAAGCGCAGCCGGTCGTCAGACGTTGTGTCGTAAAACGATACGGCCGCCATCACATACAGAAATGCATAAAGCGCAGAATTTCATAAAAGTCGTTGCTTTCAAAGACCACCGTGTTCGCGTCGCGCAGAAACGCGCCGGGATAGAAGGAATTGCGGTATGCGCGCGGATGCTCCTTATACGATGCTTCGATCGTAAAGGAATCGGGCAGCCGCAGCCGTCCCGCTGTCTCGACGCACTCGGGCGTCAGAACCGCCGCAGCCGTGCGCTCGATGAGCGAAATCGCCGCGCGCGGGTGCAGTGACAGTGTGCCGCCGCCGCTTCCGACCTGCGTGCAGACTGTCGGCAACGTGGGAAGCTCCTTTTCCGCGTCGAAGCAGATGCCGTAATCGCCTGTCAGCATCAGGACCGGCACGCCGATGCGCGCAGCCGCGTAGGCGTTTAAGAGGAATTCCGAGGCAATACGTCCGTTCAGCCGCACTTCATACAGGCCGGTATCCATCGTGTGCGCCAATGGCGAACCGCCCGAATGGGCAGGGGAGTGGAACCCCGTAAACACCACGCCCGAAAAGCTGCCGTCCAGCCCGGACAGCATACCGTACGGGTCGCCCGTCCAGCCCCGGTAGACTCGCGCCTGCTCGGGAAGCAATTCGGGAAGCAGATTGCGCGCGCTGTCATGCGCGTCCCGCACGACTACGCGGTCAAAACCCGCAGCCAGAGCACCGCGGCATACGGCGGCGACTTCTTCGGTCATCTGCCTGCGAAACGCCTCGCTTTGCGGCGCACCGGGCTGCGTTTCGGCCCAGTCGGTGATTCCGCAGCAGCCCTCGATGTCCGCACAGACAAACAGCTTCATAGCATAGCTCCTTTCACTCAACGCGAACGCCGCCCCGAAGGAAACGAAGCGGCGTGCGGATCAAATTACCAGATTGTAAATAACGGCAAATAGTTCGGCCGCCAGCAGGATAAGCGAAATCCACAGCCAGCATCCGCACTTTCTCTCCGGGAACGCGTACATCGCTGCACTTACCGCAACCAGTGCGAATGCCAGCGGCAGGAAAACCGCCTTCGGCATTCGCGAGGTCGGACTGCCGTCAAATGAAAGCTGTGTCACGAGCGTTTCCGGCAGCAGGAAAAAGCCGATGACGCCGACGGCCAGCGCCGCTGCGGCAACCGCAGCAAAGATCCGGTGCTTTTTGCTCACGCAGAGACCTCGCCGCTCGTCTCGGGCGCCTCATAGTCGGCCACGAACGTCCAGCGGCAGCTCGTGTGCCATTCCGTACCCTTCTCTACCTTCGTAGGCGTGTTGTCTTCAAATTTGGAGAAGTAAAGCTTGTTGTGCGTGGTGTTCATATCCCAGTAGAAGGTCTTGCTGGTGTTGGCAAAGTTGTCCAGCGAATCCTCGATGGTGAATACCTCGGCGTAGAAGCGGTAATTGGGGTTGGTTTTGCCGTATATTTCACAGACCGAAGCGGCGTTGCCCTTATACATCGGGCCGGTATAGTCCGCTTTGCCGACCTCAAGCGTCTCGACAGTTTTGGTCGAGCCGTCGTTGTTCTTGAAGTCGATATACAGCCCGTATTTTTTATTGATCGGGAACATGCAGGTGTAGGACAGCCAGAAATACGTGTCCTCGGTGAAGACATAATCCACGTCCAGCGTAATCTGACGGCCGACGACGTAGTAGGTGCGGACAACGTCACAGTAGGTCGCGTCCTCATCGCCGAGGTGCAGCCCTGTGGTCTCCACGATTTTGATGCGTTCCACATCGACCGATTCACCCTTTGCCAGCTCGAGCTTCTCACCGGTTATGTCATCATAAAATTCCAGCGAAATCAGCTTTTCGTTGCCATGGTTGCCGCCGGACCAGACCCATCCGCTCGCCGTCGCGCCTGCACGGTAAACGTACTCCCAGTCGGTCGAGCCGCCGGTGAACGCTATGCCGTCGTAGATCCAGTCGGCAATGTTCCACGTGCCCCATGTTTTCTTGGTAAAAGTCGTCTGAAAGGATTTTCCCAGCTCATCGGTGCAGGACATTCTGAACATTGTGTCGGAGACCATTTCCAGTTTCATCGGATAACTCTCGATTTCATCGACAGCGGGCTCCTGCGCAGGGACTCCCGTGCTTTCCTCCGGCTCGGAGGATGCTTCCTCCTCGGATGAGACGTCCTCGGAGACGGCGGCCGAGCTGCCGTCCGATTCGGCAGTACTGCTTTCGTCGTCATCAGTCGTGCCGCAGGCGGCGAACAGTACCGTCGTGCTCAGAAGCAGGCCGGCCAACAGCAGCGTCAATATCTTTTTCATCGTTTGCTTGTGTTCCTCTCTGATGATTTTTTCTTATTATACCTCATCTCCATGATTTTTGCAATACATTTTGAAAAATCCGAAGAATTCACTTGACTTTTCCGGCATATTTATGTAGAATGTCGATAAAGGCCTGCGGTGCTTGCCGTCGGCGAAGTGTTAGGAGTGATTTCAATGGAAGAGGAAAACAAAATCCCTTCTCCGCCGGAGGAAATCCCGATTGCCGCTTCCGAGCCTGACGCCGTATCCACATCGTCGGAGACGGTTCCCGCAGATGCCTCCCCGCCGGCAGCCGCGCCAAAACGGAAGGGCAGCGCCGCGCTCGGCGCTCTGGGTGCGTTTGCAGGCGCCTGCATCGGCGCGGTTCCGTATGTGCTTATCGGCGCTTATCTCGGCATTCTGTCCGGCTGGCTTTGTTTTATCATTGCCTTCTGCGCCGCAAAGGGTTATGACCTTGCGGGCGGAAAACCGGGCGGGCTGCGTCTGCTTGTCGCGGGCGTGCTGTCTACAGCGGCGGTATTTGTTGCCACTTATTGTATGTACGTGCTGTCCGTTATGCGGGAGCTTTCACAGTTGGGATGGGAGGTGCCGGGCTTCTTTGCGCTGCTTGCGCCGCTTTGGGAAATGCTGATGGATCCCGAGGCGGAGTTGCTCGGACCGGCAGTGAAGGATCTTTGCTTCGGCATTATATTTAATTTTCTCGGTCTGTATTTCTTTTCGGACCGCCGCAAAAAGGCTGATGCACGGCCCGCCGAATAGGGGCCGGTCAGATATAGAACACATTCATTTTTGGAGGAACTGAAACTATGGTTGTCAAAACGCCGCCTATGGGCTGGAACTCGTGGAACACGTTCGGCCCGAACATCAACGAAGCGCTGATCCGCGAGACGGCGGACGTAATGGTCGACAGCGGTCTTGCCGCAGCCGGCTATAACTATCTGGTCATCGACGACTGCTGGTCGGAAAAGTTCAGGGACGAGCAGGGGCGGCTGGTCGCGTCAGCCGAAAAATTCCCCAACGGTATGAAGGCCGTTGCCGATTATGTCCACTCTAAGGGGCTGAAATTCGGAATGTACTCCTGTGCGGGCATCTTCACCTGCGCACGCTATCCGTCGTCCTACGGATATGAATTCATTGACGCGGATACGTTTGCCTCCTGGGGCGTGGATTTCCTGAAATACGACTACTGCAACAAGCCCGCCGGCATCCCGGGGCATCTGCTGTATAAGCGGATGGGCACGGCGCTGGCCAACTGCGGCAGGGACATCCTGTTTTCGGCTTGCAGCTGGGGCGCGGATGAAACGCATAAATGGGTCAAATCGACCGGCGCGCATATGTGGCGTTCTACCGGCGACATCGTTGACAACTGGGAATCGATTAAAAATCTTACCAATCGCCAAATCGAACTGCAGCCATACAACGGCAACGGCTGCTTCAATGATATGGACATGCTTGTCGTCGGCATGCATGGCAAGGGCAACGTCGGCGTCGGTGGCTGTACCGAAGTAGAGTACCGCACGCACTTTACCATTTGGGCGTTTTTCAATTCGCCGCTGATGATTGGCTGCGATATCCGCAATATGAGCGAGGAAACCAAGTCCATCCTGATGGATAAGGATATCATTGCCGTCAATCAGGACCCCGCAGGCCGCCAGCCGTATCAGGCAATTGCACATCCCGATTATCCCGTCTGGGCCAAGCATATGGACAACGGTGACATTGTCCTCGCCTATTTCAACCTTGGCGAGCATAATTTCAACCAGTTTGTCACCTGGGCGGACATCGGTATCGAGCGCTCCTCCGGCGTCAAGCTGGAACTGACCGACCTTTGGTCAAAGCAAAATCTCGGTATATTCGACACCGGTATCGAGTTCGGTGCGGTTGAGCCGCACGGCTGCCGCATTCTGCGCTGCCGCGTCGTCCGTGGCTGATTGCGCCGGCTGCGGCCGTGCGCTGACTGCCGATGAGGTCGGACTGACAAAAAAACTCATCAACCGCGGCACGGATACGTTCTACTGCGTCACCTGTCTTTCGGCGATGTTCAAGGTGGGCGAGCCGCTGCTGTATGAGAAGATCGAACAGTTCCGCGCGCAGGGCTGTATGCTGTTTGCGGGTCCCGATGATGAGGTGAGAGCCCTGTAAATCCACCTTGGAAGTAAAATTGATGAAAGAGAACGGCCCGGGAGAGGAAGAACGCTTCCGGGCTGTTTTGGATTTGCATTAGGAGGTCTTTTGTGTGAAACGTTTTCTCATTGCAACCCTTTGCGCGTCGATGCTGCTCGGCGCAGTGCCCGTATCCGCTGCCGGTGAGACGAACGCGCCGCCCACGGTCATTCCTGCCGTACGCGAGTGGGAGGGCGGCACGGGTCATTATGTCCCGACTGCGGATACCGTCATCGTTTATCCGTCGGGCAGCGAGGCGCTCGAAAAGCGCGTCGAGATCGTGCTTGGTTATTTCCGAGATCTGCTCGGTATGGAGCTGTCTTCGTCCGACGACCCTGCGGCCGCCAAGGATGGCGACATCGTCCTTCGGTTGGATGAAGCTGACCGTGAGACCCTTGGTGAGGACGGTTATATCCTTGAGGTCTCCGAGCAGAACCTGACCGTAACCGCACCCGAGCCGCAGGGATTGTTTTATGGTTTGATCACGGCGGTGCAGTCGCTCTCGGCAGACGGCTATGTACCTGTCGGGCGTGCGCGGGACTATTCGTATTATCCCATCCGCAGCGGGATGATTGACGTCGCGCGTGCTTATCTGCCGCTTGAATACGTTGAGGAAATTACAAAATATTATGCTTATTTCAAGCTCAATGAGATCCATCTGCATATCAATGATATCGGCGAGAACGATTATTTTATCTTCCGTTTGGAAAGCGATGTGGAGGGCCTGACCGCAACCGACGGCTACTATTCCAAGGACGATTACCGCGCTTATCAGAAGCGGATGCTCGACTACGGCATCACCGTTATCACCGAGATCGACACCCCCGCGCATTCGGCCTGCTTCGGGAAGGTCGTGCCTGAACTGATGCTGGACGGCCGCCATCTCGATGTCTCTAAGCCCGAGACGGTGGAGTTTATCAAAGCGTTGTTTGACGAGTATATCACGGGCGACGATCCCGTGTTCGTCAATAAGAAGGTACATATCGGCACCGACGAGTATCCCATCGAGTACAGCGAGGAGATGCGCGCTTATATCGATGCGCTCATCAAGCATGTCAACTCGAGAGGGTACACGCCCCGCTTCTGGGGCTCGTTCGGAAATGACGGCTTTAATGGTGAGACGCCCGTTTCCAACGAGGCTGAGGCGAATTTCTGGGCTGTTTCGCTTTCGGACTACAAGACGCTTTTTGATATGGGCTATGACATCATCAACACCTGCGGCCCCGTGCTGTATGTTGTTCCCGGCGGCAATTACGGATTTGTCGATTATTACGATCTGGAAATGCTGTACGGCTCCTGGTTTGTCAACTATATGGGCAGTGATGCGTCGACCGCCGTTGATCCCGATCATCCGCAGCTTAAGGGCGCTTCCTTCGCACTCTGGAACGATCGCCACACCGCGTACGGCGGATTTTCGATGTTCGATATCTTTGACCGCCTGAAGGGAATGGTCTGTCTGATTGCCGAAAAGACGTGGTGCGGCGAACAGACGCGCGAGATCGAACCGGCGGACTTTGTTGCCCGCTTCGAAAAGCTTTCCGCCCGTGCGGGAGACGCGAACCCTGCATACTATGTCCCGCTTTCGGAAGACGGGAGCGTACCGGAGGGTACGAAAGCCGTCGGCTTCCCGTATCTCGTTTCCGTAGATGTGCGTGTGGACAGCTTCGGCAGCGGGACCGATCTGTTTGCGGGCGATGTGGGCAGCTTTTATATCGGCTCCGACGGCAGACTCGGCTTCCGCCGCGAGGTCTACGATTTCAGCTATGACTATAAGCTGCCGCTGAACGAGTGGGTCAATATCAAACTTGTTGCGGATAACAGGCAGACCGTACTCATTATTGATGATACCTATTATTACTATCCCATCAACAACCGGAACAATACGCTTAAGCAAAGTTCTACCTTTGTCCTCCCGCTTGAGCGTATCGGCGAAGGTCTGGATGGCGAATACCGTGATTTGAAGATTTTGGAGAATGATTTTGATCTCAATTCGCATATTGCGAACCGTAACCTTGCTTATCAACGGCCAATTACCGTCAGCGGGCTGGAAGTGAACGACGGCCGTCTCGGACCCGAGAATGCTGTCGACGGCAGCGCTCAGACCCGCCTGTCCTTCGCACGTGAGCAGGATGTGCAGTGGATGATCGTCGACCTTGGCGAGGAACAATCGGTCAACCGTATCATCATCAATTATTATCAGGGCATCACGGAGTATAAGCTGTATGGCTCGACCGACGGCGAGAACTTTACCGAGCTTGCGCATGTCACGAAGGACGAGGACGGCGTTGCTCGTACAGATACGATTGCGTTTGAGCCGACCAAGATGCGGTATATCAAATATGAGCAGCTCAAACGCTTCTATATCGCCGATTGGAACGCCTATTACAGCGGCGGCATCACCGAATTCGAGGTCTACGGCTTTGATCCGGCGCCGTACCAGGCTCTTTTGGATGAGACGGAGGGCATCACCGACCGCGATGTGCGTGTTGCACGTGCTGCATTGCAGGAGTACTTGGAACTGGATGAAATTTTTGATACGCATATTGAGCAGCTGCGTACAACGCTTGAAGCGGCATATGACGCCTATCTGAATCCGGCGTCCGAGCCGGAGGAAGCGTCTGCACCGCAGTCGGATGCGGGCGATGCGGAAAGCGGTGCGGAATCCTCTTCCGGGCAATGGCTTCCGTGGGTGATTGCAGGCGTTGCCGTTGCTGCCGCAGCGGTCGGTGTGACTATATTCTGCAAGCGGAAAAAGAAAAAGAGTGAATAACAAGAAAACCCAATCAAGTAAAAAGCCTTCGCAGAATCCCTATATGCAAGATTTATGCTCCGCTTTTTGTACGGTTTCCGCTCGGGTTTCCGTACAAAAAGAACGGAAAGCATAAATTGCTCCCCGTTTGGCTTGAAAAGCCCCGGCTGCTCTTTTGAGAGCCGGGGCTTTTTTGCGGGCGGAACGGCGCCCGTTAAAAAATCAGTCGTAAAAATCCACGGTCGCGCGGTCTGTGCGCACCTTTTTCACGTATTGCGAAACCGCTGCATGCAGCGGGTGATCCTTGTAAATACGCATGTCGTCCAGCGAATCGAATTCCACGATCAGCCCGCAGTCGTAGGACATCTCGCTCCCGAGTACGTCCTTGCCGATCTGCATCGAGCGGATCTGCGGAATCTGCGCGGGTAGCTTCTTCAGCTCGCCGATGACATAGTCCAGATTTTCCTCCCGCGTTTTGCCCTCGGCCTCGGGGGCGAATTTCCACATCACGATGTGCTTGAGCATCAACGATCCGTCCTTTCCTGCATCGTACCCTGGATAAAATGCCACGCGCTGCGGCACATATCCTCCAGATTGTGCTCGGCCTTCCAGCCCAGCTCACGGTACGCCTTTGTCGGGTCGGCGTAATACTCGGCGATGTCGCCCGGCCGCCTTCCCGTCACCGTGTAGGGGATGGTAATGCCGTTGACCTTTTCAAACGTGCGGATGATGTCGAATACGCTGTATCCGATGCCCGTGCCGAGGTTGTAGATGAATACCCCGCGGTCGCTCCGGTGCCGCAGCGCCTTGATGTGCCCGACGGCGAGATCGACCACGTGGATGTAGTCGCGTATGCCGGTGCCGTCCTTGGTCGGATAGTCGTCGCCGTAGACGTGCAGCTCCGGCAGACGTCTGGCCGCCACCTCGGTGATGTAGGGCATCAGGTTGTTGGGGATGCCGTTCGGCTCTTCCCCGAGCAGCCCGCTTTCATGCGCGCCGATCGGATTGAAATAGCGCAGAATGACCATCGACACCGTGTCGTCCGACGTGTAGACGTCCTGCATAATCTGCTCGATCATCAGCTTGGTCTTGCCGTAGGGTGATGTTGGCGTCGCGACGGGAAAATCCTCGCGGATCGGTACCGTTTTCGGCTCGCCGTAGACCGTGGCCGACGAGGAAAAGATGAAGCATTTGCAGCCGTATTTCCGCATCGTCTCCATCGTGACGACAGCGGTGTCAAGATTGACGCGGTAGTAATCCAACGGCTTTCGGACCGACTCGCCGACCGCCTTGAGACCGGCAAAGTGAATCACCGCCTCAATGCTGTTCTCGGCGAAGATTTTATCCATCGCAGCGCGGTCCGCTGCGTCCTCGTGGTAAAACTTCGGCCGTTTGCCGGTAATTTTTTCGATTTTGTCCAGCACCGTCAGCTTGGAGTTGTAAAGATTGTCGACAATGATGACGTCCTCGCCGCTGTTGAGCAGCTCGACGACGGTATGCGAGCCGATGTAGCCCGTACCGCCCGTGACCAGAATGGACATAAGCGCAGCCTCCTTCTATTCCTTATCATTATACACGCAAAAATATCGCTTTTCAATAGGGATTTTGAAGTTATTTTTGTACCGGCCGCTACATATTATTGTACAAAAAAGAAAGAGGGCGGTAAGCGGTGGGCCACAAACATAGGGATATACGCGCATTCGGCGCCGACTGCACGAGAGCCGAGCAGCTCGGTCTGTATATGATCGAAAACGACACGACTATCCGCGCGGCTGCGGCTGCGTTCGGACTCTCCAAATCTACGGTACATAAGGAGCTTTCGCAAAAGCTCAAACGTGAAAATCCCGCGCTCTATAAGCAGGTCGAGGAGGTGCTGCGCCGTAATCAGGCTGAGCGCCATATCCGCGGCGGCTTGGCTACGCGGCTGAAATATCTGCGCGAAAAAGAAAAAAAGATTGACAAAAACGCAGAAATACGGTAATATAAACAAGGAAAAGAATTTTTTATGGAAATTTATGGAAGTTTGAAAGGGCGGTTGTGATCCTATTATGGCAAAGCGTGTTCTTGTGATCGGCAGTGCAAATATCGATTTTATCGTCAGGACGCCGTATGTGCCTGAGCGTGGGGAAACCCTTGTCGCCGAGGGCGGTTACAGTCTGATGCCCGGCGGCAAAGGCGCCAATACTGCTGTCGCCGTGTCCCGGCTGGGCGCGCAGGTCGTTTTCTGCTCCCGCGTGGGCGACGACGCCTACGGCGAACGGCTGAAAAAAATCTATGCCGAAAACGGCATCGACCTCCGCTTCGTCCGCACCGATAAGGTTGGGCAAACGGGGCTTGCCGTTATTCTGGTGGAAAATGACGGCTCCAACCGCATTATTGTGTACCCCGGCGCGAATATGCGTATCAGCGAGGGCGACGTCGAAAGTGCGTTCACCTGCTGTCCCGACGCGGTTATGGCACAGCTCGAATCGGGCGAGGACGTCGCGGTTTATGCATCCCAGCTTGCGGCGGACGAGGCAATCCCCTTTATCCTCGACGGCGGCGGCGCGCGCAGCGACTTCCGGTTGAATAAGCTGGCAAAAGTGGATATCTTTTCCCCCAACGAAATCGAAACCGCACTGATTACCGGCATTCGGCCCGATACGCTGGACGACTGCCTTCGGGCGTCAATGGCCATTTGCTCACAGACCGATGTGCGCTATGTCGTTCTTAAGCTCGGCGCACGCGGCTGCTATGTGTACGACGGGAAATACTGCGACCTGATTGCCCCCTTCGTCGTGCAGGCGGTTGATACCACCGCAGCCGGCGACGCGTTTACCGCCGCGCTGGCGACCGAATTCCTCCGCACCGGCGATATCACCGCTTCGGCACGCTATGCCAACGCGGTCGGCGCGCTCACCGTGACCACGGCCGGCGCCATCCATTCTCTGCCGACGCGTGAGACGGTCCGCCGGTTTTTGGAACAAATCTGAATCCTATCGTGAAAAATGCCCGCGGCTGGATGCCGCGGGCGTTTTGAAAATAAAAGGGGGAACAAAACATCCGCATCCGTTAGGAGCGCTTGTTTTGAAATATAAAAAAGGAGGAAAGAGTTAAAATGGCGGACAAGAAGTTCGGAACCCGTGTGAAGCTGCGGAGGCAGCAGTTGGGGCTGACGCAGGCACAGCTTGCGGAAAAGATCGGCGTGACGACGGCGTTCATAAGCGACGTGGAACAGGGCGTCTCGTTCCCGCATTATGACCGGCTCATCAAGCTGATCGACGGACTGGAAACATCTTCGGACGTGTTGTTCCAGGATGTAATCCAGTTTCCGTTCAAGGACAGACCCTCGCTGCTTTCGGATGAGCTGCGCGGACTTCCGCCGGACTTGCGCAAACGCATCCTGGATTTCGTCGATTTTGCAATCCGGCAGTACAAGCGTGATCTCGAGTATGAGGATTGAAAATCCTAAGCAGAACGTATGTTTTGTGAGAGATTTCGCAGGACAAATTTGCGCAATGCAAACGCTAAGCCATCATTTGATGGCTTAGCGTTTGTTTACAAAAGGGAGAAAAAGGTTATACTACTTTATATAAAGTAGGTGAAAAAATGCCGGATAAAAAATTTGGTAGGCGTATAAAAGAACGTCGTGAATTTCGCCGGCTGAGAAAAAGGAAGTTGCCCCACTAATTATGTAGGAATTAACGGATAAGATCAGACAACTATGCCACTTTCCGTTTTTATCTCTTCACCATCCGGGCAACGCCGGTTTACCGGCGTTGCCCGGAAAAAAGACAGCGTTGGCCGAAGGGTTTTACGAGTAAGATGCAGGCGAGTTTAAATCAAACGTATGTTTTCTAAATTTTTACAATTTTCTTTGTAAAATCAAACGCTGCGTTATAGTACTCTAACGGAACGTTTCTTCACATAAATTTGGTTTGGGTATATGATATATACATCAAAGTCAAGAGGAGGATAAAAAAATGAAGAATATTTTGGAGGAATTCTATTATGGAAATATCGACCCGCAAATGCGGGAAGTGCGGAAAAATTCAAAGTTATACAAAACGATTCATCGGATGGAAGAAATTGAAACACAATTTCTAAATACTTTGAATGAGGATGACAGGGAACTGTTCAGCACATACATAGATTTAGGGAATCAAACCGAAAGTGCTTCGTCGCTGGACAGCTTTCTTGTCGGGTTTCGGCTCGGCGCAAAGTTTACTTACGACACGTTTGTAAGTGAAGAAGCGCCCTATTCGGACGGATAGGCTTTTCTCTCTTACCGGGGCACGGCGGCCGCA
>ERZ857984.729-NODE-729-length-34947-cov-4.985297_pt1 | contig 34947 bp, 34 predicted proteins | sample MGYA00519914_ERZ857984 | MGnify/ENA primary metagenome ERZ857984 (study PRJEB31778, sample SAMEA3449417) | human gut metagenome | biome: human gut; feature: human-associated habitat; material: faeces | place: United Kingdom | collected 2010/2012 ... | reverse complement strand
CACTTTTGGAGCAGTTTGCCGCTGAACTGACGACCGGCAATGCCATTCCCTTTGCGCAGCGCTGCGACCGCGCGCTGTTCACCATTGCGTGCAAAGCCTCGCTTAAGGCGGGCGTACATAACGCGCCGGTGCACAACGAGTGGCTGATCGAGCGGTTCTTTGAATCGGCTACGGTGCGCTATTGCCCGCACGGCCGGCCTGTGAGCCACGCGCTGCCGAAGCGCGAGATCGAAAAATATTTTGACAGATAAGGAAAACAGTATGGGTACCTTTGACTGTATTACGACCGAAGGCCGCGCGCGCCGCGGGCGGCTGCACACCGTCCACGGGGACATCGAGACGCCGGTTTTTATGAACGTCGGCACCTCTGCGGCCATCAAGGGGGCCGTCTCGACCGATGATCTGCGGGAAATTCATTGCCAGGTGGAGCTTTCCAACACCTATCACCTCCATGTCCGGCCGGGCGAGGATTTGATCTATAAGCTCGGCGGGCTGCACCGCTTCTTCAATTGGGACAGGCCCATCCTGACCGACAGCGGTGGGTTTCAGGTTTTTTCACTTGCACAGCTTCGGAACATCACCGAGGAGGGTGTCGCCTTCGCTTCGCATATGGACGGCGCGCACATCTTTATGTCGCCGGAGAGCAGCATGCAGATTCAGTCCAAGCTGGCTTCGACCATCGCGATGGCGTTCGACGAGTGTCCGTCCTCCGTGGCCGAGCGAAGCTATATTCAGCAGTCCTGTGCGCGGACGGTCCGCTGGCTCTATCGCTGCCGCGACGAAATGGCAAGGCTGAACGGGGAAGAAACGACGATCAACCGGAAGCAGCTGTTGTTCGGCATCAATCAGGGCGGTATTTATGAGGATATCCGCATTGAGAATATGAAGCAGATCGCCGAGCTGGAGCTGGACGGCTATGCGATCGGTGGTCTGGCCGTCGGCGAGAGCGCGGAGGAGATGTACCGCATCATTGAGACGGTGGAGCCGTATATGCCTGCTGACCGGCCGCGCTACCTGATGGGCGTGGGGACGCCGGTGAATATCTTGGAGGCGGTCGAGCGCGGTGTGGACTTCTTCGACTGTGTGATGCCGTCGCGCAACGCGCGGCATGGCAATCTGTTCACCTCGGTCGGCTTTCTGAACCTGAATAACCGCAAATACTTCGACGACGCTCGGCCCATTGATCCCGACTGCGGCTGCCCGGCCTGCCGCAGCTATTCGCGCGCATATATCCGGCATCTGTTCAAAGCGCGCGAGCTTTTGGGGATGCGTTTGTGCGTGCTGCACAATCTGTATTTCTACAACCGACTGATGGAGGACATCCGCAGCCATCTCGAGGCCGGGACGTTTTCTGCTTTCAAGCGTGAGCGTGTGCCTGTGCTTGGCCGCCGTGCCGAAGACTGATGTGCCTGATTCCAGAAGCAGGAATGAAGAAGCCGTTTGCTGCGAATCGGGTTGCGTGCGGTATAAGATTGACGCTTGGAGAATGAACCGTTCAAACATCGTGTAAAGCAATCCGCACATCTGTGTGGATTGCGGCGCTCGCTGCCCCCGTCGGGCAGCGATTTTGCTTTGCGGCATCCTGCCGCCGCGCTGCGGCGGTATCCTTTGTGCAATGGAATGCAGACTGCGAGACTATGAAAGCCGGGTCATACAATACGCCGCCCGCTGCTTTGCCGAAGGGTCGGAAGCGTACCGTCCGCTCGTTTCCTTCGCCTCCATACGGAGCAGGACACTTCCGCACATCTGTGCCGCTCCTTTCATACGTCTAAAGGAGGGAGTCCCGATACCTGAACAACAAGGTACTCTTCCCCAAGCTGCGGATTTGTTTTTCGGCTTTTTCCGCGCAAAGCGGAAGCCAGTCCTCTTTGCGGATGGTTTCATTATGATTTCTACAGTGCAGCATCGGATTCGGAAGCATACATTTAATGAAGCGTGCTTCCTAAAAATCTGCGGATTTATAAAAAAACTGTCGAAATATGACGCTTCTTGTCTTTTTGAATCAAAAATTGTCGCGCCGGAACGAACGTGCGTTCTTTTTTCTGTTGACAAAATTGGAAAATAGTGGTATAATTGTGTCAAACGAGCCAATAAGCATTCCTCAATAGCCCCGTCTGCCGGCCGGTAAACCGGCAGTGCGGCGGCTGCCTTGTTTGGGCCGGCTCGGTCTGCCCCATGCACGCACACGGATGCGGCCTTTGGAACGAAGGCACGCCGTGTACCAAATCAAATAAGAACATTTGTTCATAACACGCGGATCACGCAGGAGAAAGGAACAAAGAAGGATATGGATTATCGGAATTATGCGATCGATCTTCTGAAACGCAAAACGCAGCTTGAAGCGGCGTATGAATCGCTCGGTTATGAGCTGGAAATGCTCGAAAATGAAAAATATTCGGTTTCATCGGCAACCATCTCGCCCGCGCCGGTCAGCGGAACGGGCGGCAACCGATACGAAAATAAGCTGGTGAATCTGATCGTGCTCATCGACGATGCGCGGTTTCGCCGCAAGATTGTTGAGCGTGAATTGAAGATGATTGAGATGGGCTTTTCCGTATTGGATGCGTATAAACGCGATTTGCTGGAAATGCATTATGTCAACAACATCCCCTCGCCGACCGTAGCGGCTATGGAGAAATATTATAAGGAACGCTCGCAGATTTTTGAGGACAAAAAGAAAGCACTTGAAGCGTTTACCAGAGCCGTGTACGGGGTTGTGTTTATTTGACCGGCGCACGGGCCGGCGTAAGATAAAAACCGGCGGCGCAGATATTCTGCGCCGCCGGTTCAAGTGTCGGGGAGAGCGGTCGGCCGTATACAGCCGGAAGGCCGATTTTGCTTTGTTTTCACATAAAAACGAGGAAAAGCCGTATGCGGGAAAAGGTACAGCTGATCGTGTAGGGTCCAAGGCGAGGCCTTCGGGTCTGCTTGCTCCCGGGCGATCCGGGGGGATGGAGGTGCACCGGGCGCATTGCTGTTCCGCCGTATTGGACGTTTTACGGGAGACGGTTTTGCGGTGCGCAAGTCCCTTTCCGGCCGCCGTCCTGCCGTATGCGTGGCAGTCCTGTGCGGCGCTATTCCATCGGAGACGCTTCGCCGGACAGCGTGAAGCTGCCCCTGGAATAGGTCGCGTCCATCAGGTCGGCAACGCCTGCGAGCAGCATGATGATGCCCTGCACACGATAAGGGCGGACGGCGTACACTCCGCGTTCCCCATGCTCTTCTTCATACACCAGATCTGCCGCTAACAGCGGCCGCAGATGATGGTACACCTGCCCGGTTGTACGGAAGCCGCAGCTTTCCACCATTGCGGCGACGTTCATCGGCTTGCGCATAAGCGCAAGCAGCAGCGTAAGCCTGTCCTGATTCCCGATGCAGCGCAGAATCGCTTCGGCCGTGCCGTCTTCGGCCAGCGCAATCAAGTCGTCCGTGCTGACCGCGCTGCGGATCCAGTTGGACTGTCTCCCGCCTGAAGCAAAAACGCCGAGGTAGGTGATGCTGCCGGTTCGGTTTTCCTGCTCTATGGTTCGGTTGAGCGTTTCCATAATCCGGTTGAGCGTCGGATCGGGGTGCGGTTCCCGGACGGGAGCGGAAGGCGGTGTTTTTGCGCCGGTTGCGGAGTGGCCGTCGGTCAGATGCGAGACGGCGGCTTTCAGCATCTCCATCTCCTTTTTCAGATTCTCGAGTTCTTGTTTGACGGTTTCCATGTATTAGCCTCCTCGCGGTTTGAATTGCGTATATACATAATATCATAATTTCTTTGACTTGTCAATGGAAAATTCCGTAAATACGTAAAATATGAAATTCTGTCCGGCGGCAGACGGCAGTAGCGAAACGGCGGTTCGGGCGCTGCGGTGCTCAGGATGAACGCAGGGATTGCGGGAGCGATTGCGGAAAGCATGCGAACAACAGCACTGCGGCGGTGCCGGCGGCGCGTTGTCCCTTGATGCAGCCTGCGGCTGGCTGTAATCTCTTTAGATTTGCAGAAGAATGCAGAGCAAAAACGGAAAATTCCCCGCATAATATGCGGACGGCAAATAAAAAATCGGCTCGAAGCCGATTTCCTGTTTGCGGATTAAAACCGCTTTATGGAAACGTTGTCCCTGTGCTTCCGCATAAAAGCCGTCTCATAAATCTCAGCGCATATATGCGCGTCCGGGCGAATGCGCGTCGCCGTTTTGCAAGAAGCGGTTGGGAGGTTCGCCGTCCCTGGAGGTTTTCCGCAGAACGGCGAGCCTGCACCGGGAACACGCCCCCGCCGTCCTGAGGACGGCGGGGGCGTGTATGCGTACTTCCTTCCCGCTGCGCGGCGTGCAGTGCGTTTGAAGCCGACTTGGCTATGACAGGCGGTCCGGCAGCGGCGGCGCCGTTTTTCGGCTTTCAGAGCGACATCGCCTTGTCCAGCGCGCGCGTGAAATCGGCTTCGCACAAGCCGAGGGCTTCGGCGATTTCGCCGGCACGGGAAAGCGTGTTGTCCTGTACGTGCAGCTTGCTGCTGTGACGGTCGCTGCCAAGGAAAAAGTGGCAGCCTGCACTTTTGGCCGCGCGGAAAAAGCGCGCGTAACCCGAGGATGCAATCCGGTCAGAGGGCAGCTTAGAGAAAACGCTGCCGTTGAGTTCCAGCGCAAGATCCGCTTTGGCGGCGGCCCGGCAGATAAAGAAGAGCGCATCGTCGGTCATATGTGCGAACAGCCTGTCGGCCTCATCGACGGTTTTCCCAATGGGGTACATCGGGTGCGCGATGCCGAGGATGTATTTGGCCAGCGGGTGCATACAGAGCGAATAAAAGCTCTTGACGAGGAAGTCGGCGTGCTTTTCGGGCGTGTCGGCGTCTGTGGGAAGGACAAAGCCCTTCATGTGCGTGTGGGAATGCGGGCAGATGATGTAATCAACGAGCGAGGCGCTGTGCGGCGTGAAGGCGACCACGCCGGCAGCCATCTCCGCCTCGGCCCCCAGCAGGACTTTCAGTCCGGTTTCGCACTCGGCTTCCGCGCGGCGTGCAAGCAGCCGTTCATAATCCTGCGCGGCGTACCAGGGCGAGGCGCCCGCGACCGTTTTTTCCCACGCGTGGTCTGCAAAGCCGATCACCGGCAGGCCGGCTTCGCGGGCGTCGGCGCAGTATTCGGCAATGGAAGCATCCCGCGCGGCGCAGGATGACAGAGCGGTATGGACGTGCAGATCGTAGAGCTGCATCGTCTTAAAAATCGAATTCGGGCAGGCCGGAAACCGGCAGGCTGCTGCCGAGGATCTCCTCGGCTTCCTCGGGTGTGCAGACATTGGATGGCACTTCGACGGTGAAGTCGTCGATTTTGACGATCGAATAGCTGCCGCTGAACGCAAAATCGAGTGTTCCGGACATTTCAAGCGAGGTGGAGAAGCGCATTTCGATTCCGTTCTTATTCTGCTGCATACTCATCCGGAGAGGGATGGAGATGCGCATGCCGTCCGCGCCGACGCTGAGCGCAAGGTCGGCGTCAAACGCGTTGTCGCTCTGCCGGACTCTGCCCGTGAGCGTGAGGAGGGCGGGCTGCTGTTTGCCGCCTTCGGTCGGTGCAAGCGAGGCGTTCAGTTCTTCACCCTTCAGAGTGAACGAGCCGGTCAGACCGTCGCCGTACGCATCTGCAATATTGAGGGAAGCGTCGACGCCGCTGCTGCTTTCCGTGTAGCGCAGCGTGACATCCGCGTCCTCGGCCTTCAGAGAGGCGGAAAGCAGCTTTTCGCCGCCGTTCCGGGAGCCGTCGGCCGTCAGAGTCAGAAGCTCGGCGCCCTGCTGTGCGGCACGCACGTCCAGCGAGAAGGCCTGCTTTCTGCTGCTCGGGTTGAGCGTGATCAGCTCGCCGGCAACTTCAATGCTATCGTCGCCCGTAAGCGTGAAGGCGGCGGAGAGCTGGCGGCCCTCCTTGAAGGTGCGCGTCAGCTTGAGCGAGATGTCGGGCAGTTCGGACGCGCTTTCGTTGAGCTCGGCAATCGCGTCGTCAATCGCTTCGCGGTATTCGGCTTCGGTCATCGGTTCGCCCGACAGCTCGGTGATAAGGCTATAGGCGTCGCTGCTGTCGCGCAGGTAGGTCAGCGCGCCCGCCAGCGGCGTGATGAGCTGCTCGGCGGTCAGTTCAAGCGTGACGGCGGTGCCGGTTTCCTCCAACTCCCCGCAGACGACGGAGACCTGCTCGGTGGTCAGCGGATAGGACCGCAAAGCGTTCAGCATCGCATCCAGACAGCCGGTCAGCACAGGCTCGATGCGCGTGAGAAGCTGCGTGTTGAGCGAAGCGGAAAGCTCATTTCCCAGATCAATACCCGTCTGCCCGAACAAAGAGGAAATCGGGATCGGCAGCCATTTTTCGCCGAGTGTGTCAGAAAACACATAGGCGTTTTCGCCGGTCATCAGGAGGTCGCAGGCGACTTTTTCGTCCGGCATATCAACGGTCAGATTGCCGCGGAGATCCGCTTTGGAATTGCAGTCCATCGAAAAGGAGAAAGCGGTTCCCGACAGGTCGGCCTGCATGGGGATCGTGAATTTGTCGAGCGAGAAATCCACATTCATCCGCAGCGGCTGTCCGGATGCAAACAGGTCGTACAGCGCCGAGTCCTCAAGCGTTTCGGTGATCCCCGAGGAGACGGGCAGGGCGTAGAACAGTTCCTCCGGCGTGCGGTCGTCGGCCGGCTGGCCGCAGGCGGCGAGCATCAGCACGGGCAGCAGCAAACAGAGGAAGAGGGAAAGCGCTTTTTTCATGGAAATACCCCGTTTCGTAAAATTTTTTATGTGTCATCTCCGAATATGGCGCGCGGCCTGCGGAGAAGAAAATGGTTTTTGGAGCCGGCCCTGCTGCGGCAGAACCGGCGTGGCGCGGACGGAATCGGAACACGGGCGCGTTCCGGCTTATGCGGTTCCCGAATGGATGGGCACGGTATATTTTGCCGGAGGGCAGGGAATGCCGGCGGCGCAATCGTCTGACGCTTCGTAGCAGGCTATGCGGCAGACAGTCTTTTTTATTGAAAGAGCCGGTCTTTGCCGTTCGGGAGAAGGACGGAACAGTTTGTCAGGGGATTTTTGGGATACAGCGTTTCCGACGGATTGCGAAAAGCCATGTTCATGACGCGGCAGCGCTGTTTTCCGAACTGCGCAACCGGCTGCGGGGTCTGTTTTAGATGATGCGGTTCCCCGCGCCGTGGAAAAGCAAAAAGCGGAGCGGATTTCCCGCAAGCGCAATTCAAACAGATCCGGTGCGTCTCGCACAGCCGGAGCATCGGAATGTTTTGGCCGGAATTGCTGCGGATGGTTTCCGGTATTCTCTGCATAGAGGTGCGGCCGGGTTGTTCCATACAGCGGAGGCCTGTTCGGCCGAACAGCATGCCGTTCCATTTTGCAGACTGCTGAAAAAAGTCCCTTCTGAGCCTCGGCTGAGGGCTATTTCCTTTCACAATCCCGTTTCTTAAAAGTCTTAGAGAATATAAATGGGATTTGGAGCAAAGCCCCGTTCGGTTACCGTTCGGCTTTCATGCGCAGGTCCCTTGCGGCGAGGAGCGCGGCCTCGGTGACAGATTCGCCGCCGAGGATGCGGGCCAACTCGTTTTCGCGTCCGGCGTTATCCAGCAGCGTTACGCGTGTTTCGGTACGGCTGCCCTCGACCTGCTTTTCGATCAGGTAATGCGTGTCGGCCTGCGCGGCAAGCTGCGCCGAGTGGGTAACGCACAAAAGCTGCGCGCCGGTGCCGGCGGAAAGCGCGTGCAGCTTCCGGCCGACCTTATAGCTGGTGCTGCCGGAGATACCGGCATCGATTTCGTCGAACACGGAGGTCCTTTCGCCGCCGCCGAACACGCTTTTCATCGCCAGCATAATGCGGGAAAGCTCGCCGCCGCTGGCGATCTTGCCCAGCGGGCGGGGCGCCTCCCCCGCGTTGGCGGAGACGAGGAATTCGACCTTATCCGCGCCGGACGGCCCGGGCTCGGACGGTGTGAGGGAGATGCGGAAGACCACCTTCGGCATATCCAGTTCGGCCAGTGCGCTTCCGACCGCCTTTTCGAACGCGGCGGCGGCCTTGACGCGGGTCTTGGACAGCGCATCGGCCCGCTTTTGCAGTACGGCCAGCGCCTCCTGCTGCGCCTGCGCGGCTTCGGCGAGGTGCTCGTCGAAATGCTCGAGCTGTGAAAGCGAGGTGTTGATCTCGTCCAGCAGGTCGGACAGGCCGTCGGCGTCGGTACGGTATTTTTTTCGCAGCCCCTGGATGTCGGACAGGCGCTGTTCGAGCTTGTCGAGCCGTGCGCCCGGCTCCTCGGCTTCGCGGTAGTCGCGGAGCGATTCGGCCACGTCCTCCAGCTCGAACATCGCGCTTTTGACCCGTTCGGCAAGCGCCGCGGCGGCAGGGATATAGGCGGACAGCTTTTCAAGCGCGTCGGCGGCGGACGCGGACAGCTCGGCGGCGGCGTCGCTGCCGGTAAGCGCATCGTAGGCGGCGTTCGCCAGCAGGGCGATCTTTTCGGTGTTGACCAGACGGCTGCGTTCTTCCAGCAGCGCATCCTCCTCACCCTTTTTTACGTTTGCGGCGGTCAGCTCGGCCGACTGGAAGGCTAAGATTTCGGCACGCACGGCGCTGTCCTTTTCGCTTTCGCAAAGCGCTTCATAGCGCTGCTTTTTCTGTATGTATTCGGCGCGCGCGGCGTCGTATTCGGCGCGGACGGTTTCGTTTCCGGCGTATCCGTCGAGCATCGAAAGCTGCTCCTGCTCCGAGCGGATGGATTGGGTATCCTGCTGGCCGTGGACGGTGACCAGCTTCGCAGCGATGGCGCGCAGCACCGACAGGGGCACGGGCCGCGCGTTGACACGCGCGCCGCTCTTGCCGTCGGCGGTCAGCGTGCGGGTCAGGAACAGCTCGCCGTCCTCCGGCTCGACGCCGTATTCCGCCAGCACGGGCAGCGCTGCTTCGCCGATTTCGAAAACGCCCTCGACGACCGCCTTCTGCTCGCCTGTGCGGATCAGGTCGCGGTCGCTCCGCGCGCCGCAGAGCAGCAGCAGCGAATCAAGGATGATGCTCTTGCCCGCGCCGGTCTGGCCGGTGAAGACGTTGAAGCCGGGTCCGAGAGACAGGTCCAGACGCTTGATGACGGCAATATTCTCGATGTGCAGAAATTTCAGCATTTCGACCACAACTCCCCTGGAACCGGTTACCCGAGCAGCTCCAACAGCCGCTCGCGCAGTACCATCGCCGCCTCCGCGCTGCGCACGACGATGATGACCGTGTCGTCACCGGCGACGGAACCGACCACCTCCGGAAGGTGCAGATGGTCGATGGCGGCGCCGGCGGCGCTGCCCATCCCGGTGAGTGCCTTGACAACGACGATGTTTTCTGCGCAGTCGACCTCGCGGACGGCTTCGGACAGGATTTTAATGCTTTTTGCATCGGCCATTTCATTGGTGCTGACGCGTGGCAGTCCGTAGCCGTTTTCGGATTTTGTCAGTCCCAGCTCGGCGATGTCCCGCGAGAGAGTGGCCTGCGTGACGCGGAAGCCCTGCTCGAGCAGCGCGTCGCAAAGCTGCTTCTGCGTGGTGATGCGCCGCTGGCTGAGTAGGGTGAGGATTGCCTTTTGTCGGCTGCGTTTCATCTATATGCTCCTTCCCGCGTTGAATTTTTTGTAAAGCGTCTGGTAGAACGCATCCTTTTTGATGCGAATGAGCCGTGTGCGCAGCGCGGCGCGGCGCACGGACACGCAATCGCCGCTTTGCAGTTCGGCGACGGTGCGTCCGTCGCATGTGAGCAGGATTTTATCCGGCTCGGCGGCGGCAACAGTCGCCGTCAGCACCGATTCGGGTGAAAAGACCAGCGCCCGTGCCGCTGCAAATGCATGCGGGCATACGGGGCAGGCGGCAAACGCGTCCAGACGCGGGTCGACAATGGGGCCGCCGGCCGACATCGCGTAAGCGGTCGATCCGGTGGGGGTGGAAAGGATCAGGCCGTCCGCGCGGTAGGTGGCGGCGGCCGTCCCGTCGCAGTCGAGGCGGAACTCGAGCATCCGCACGGCGGCGCCGCGCGAGATGAGCGCTTCGTTGAGTGCGTAGTCGATCACCCGTCCGTCCAGGGACGCTTCCAGCATCATCCGTTCTTCGATGCGGACGTCGTTGCCGCAGAGCGCGGCGAGCTGGGGGATCTCGTCTTGCTCCAGCTCGGCCAGATAGCCGAGCGTGCCGGAATTGACGCCGATCATCGGCAGCGACGCCTTGGCCGTTTCGACGGCGTAGCGCAGCAGCGTGCCGTCCCCGCCGAACACGACGGCGGCGTCGCAGGCGGCAAACAGGCCGTCTGCAATCGAGCGGTATTCGTCCGCGTCGACGATGTCGCGGTTCTCCGTCTCGGCCAGCACGCGCAGGCCGCAGCGGCGCAGGAAGCGCACCGCGTCGGCTGCGGCCGCAGCCGCGCGCGTCTTTTGCCGGTTTGGAAGCACGGCGATGTTTTTCATCCCTTTTTCTCCGTCCTTTCCGTTGCCCCGGTCCCTTCCGCGCGGACGAACAGCGCGAGAAACTCGGCGTTTCCGTCGCCGCCGCGGATGGGAGAGGGCATGCGCCCCCGCAGTTCAAGGCCGCATTCTGCCGCCGTGCCTTGCAGGCGGGCAAAGATTTCGTCGAAAAGCGCCTCGGAGGGCTTTACGATTCCGCCCTTGCCGATGTGCGCGCGTCCCGCCTCGAATTGGGGCTTTACAAGCGTGACGAGCGTGCCGCCGGGCATCAGTACGGCGGCGAGCGCGGGATAAATGAGCGCCTGCGAAATAAACGAAACATCCATCACCGCCATCTGCGGCGGGATGGGAAACAAATCAGGCGTGATGTGCCGCGCGTTGACTCCCTCCATCGCCGTCACGCGCCCATCGGTGCGCAGCGAGGGGTGGAGCTGGCCGTGCCCGACGTCGAGCGCATAAACATGCTTTGCGCCGCGGTCGAGCAGGCAGCGGGTAAAGCCGCCGGTCGATGCGCCGACGTCCAGTACAGTCAGTCCGGCACAGTCGAGCGCGAAATGCGCCATCGCTGCCTCCAGCTTCTGCTGCGCGCGGGAGACAAGGGCAGGGGAATCGGCGTCAATCTCCAGGACGGCGTCCTCCGGCGTATCGGCCGACGGCTTGCGGACGACGGCGCCGTCCACCGTCACTTTTCCGTCGCGGATGTACGCGGCGGCACGGGTGCGGCTTTCACAGAGGCCCTTTTGGAACAGCAGCGCGTCCAGCCTCATGCTTCCAGCCCCCGCAGGTCGTCGGCAAGCTGCTCGGGCAGGAAGCCAAGCAATTGCTTGAGTGCTTTCGCGTCGCCGTGGGGGACGAAGCCCTCGATGGCGCGGATGCGGGTCCTGCGGCCGCCCGCAAGCTCTGCGGCGATGCCCTCGGCTACGCCGCCGGCGTGGATGCCCTCCTCGCACAGCAGCAGCGCTTCGGCGCCGTCGAGCAGCGCGCCGAGGGCTTTATAATCAATCGGATGGATTTTGACGAGCTTGACGACTCGCGTGTCGCCGGCCAGCGCGGCTGCGGCACAAACGTCCGCCGCCATCCGGCCGTAGGTGACGGCAACCTTTTTCGGGCTTCCGAAATCGCGGTATTTGAGGTCGCCGTCCGCACAGACGGTGTATGCCCCCGTATCTTCTGCGCATTCGCTGCTTTTGGGATAACGGACGGCGGCAGGCGTTTTGGAGGCAAAAGCCTTGTCGAACGAATCACGCAGCTCGGAGGCGGTTTCGGGCGAATATACGGTCATCCCGGGAACGGTCCGCAGGAAGGAAACGTCGAACACGCCGTGGTGTGTCGGCCCGTCGGCATAGACGAGTCCAGCGCGGTCGATGGCCAGCACCACAGGCAGCGCGGGGAGCGCAGCGTCGTGCAGGATCTGGTCGAAGCAGCGCTGGCAGAACGAGGAATAGATCGCCAGAACGGGGTGCGCGCCGGCAGCGGAAAGCCCGGCTGCAAAGGTGAGCGCGTGTTCCTCGGCGATGCCGACGTCGTAGAACCGGTCGGGGAACATCGAGCGGAAGGCGCACAGCCCCGTCCCGTCGCACATTGCGGCGGTGACGGCGACGAGCGCGGGATCGGCCTGCGCACGTGCGCAGACAATCTCGCCGAACAGTGCGGAAAAGCCGGTGCAGCAGCCGTCCGGGTCAATACCGCAGGCTTTGTCAAACGCGCCGACCGAATGGTAGGCGTCGGGCCGCTGCTCGGCGCCGGGATATCCCTTCCCTTTGGTTGTACAGACGTGGACGACGCAGGGTTTTTCCATACTTTTCGCTTCACGCAGCACCGTGTTCAGGCGGCTTATGTTGTTGCCGTCTACCGGACCTATGTATGCAAAGCCGAGCAGCTCGAACAGGTTTTCGGACACGAGGATGCGCTTGAATAGGTTTTTGACGCCGCGAAGCAGGCGGAAAAGCGGCCTGCCGATCAGCGGCAGCGCCAGCAGCAGCCGTGCCGTTACCCGTTTGAAGCGGAGATAGCGGCCGCCGGTGCGGAAGCGGGAAAAATAGCTGCTCACCGCCCCGACGTTTTTGGAAATGGACATTTCATTGTCGTTGAGGACGATGATCAGCCGCAAACTTTTATTGCCGCAGTTGTTCAGCGCCTCGTAGATCATTCCGTTGGTAAAGCTGCCGTCGCCGACGACGGCGACCGTAAAGCGGCCGCTGCCTTTCCGCGCTTCCTCTTCCGCGAAGCCGAGCGCCGCCGAAATGGAATTCCCCGAGTGCCCGGCAACAAACGCGTCGTGCGCGCTTTCCGTGGGGTTGGGAAAGCCGGACAGGCCGCCGAACTGCCGCAGCGTGTCAAACTGATCCCGGCGGCCGGTGAGCAGCTTGTGTACATAGCTCTGGTGTCCGACGTCCCACAGGATGCGGTCGTCGGGCGAGTCGAAGACGAAATGCAAAGAGACGGTCAGCTCGACCACTCCGAGGTTGGAGGAAAGATGACCGCCGTTTTTGGATATCACGTCTATCAGCCTGCCGCGCAGCTCTTCGGCAAGCGCGGTCAGTTCTTTGGCCGACAGCTTTTTTACGTCGGCGGGAGAATTGATCTTTTCGATAAGCATCGGAAACGTCCTAACTGTAAATGGCTTGCGCCTTGCGGCGTCATTTTCTGAATCCGCACAGCAGTCTGGCGACCCAGTAAACGATTTTTTCGTTGTAGCGGACGGCGTACTGCTTGCCGAGCGCCTTGCCGCCGACGGTCATCGCCGCAATGAGCGAGGTCAGCATCAGGGAGAGCCAAAATTCGGCTTCGGAAGCGGAAAAAAGCTGCGCGGCGATGGCGGCGCCCGTGGCGCCGGAGACGACGCCCGCAATGTCGCCGATGACGTCGTTGCAGACGGACGAGACCTTTTCCGTATTGGAGATGAGCCAAACGGCCTTCCTGCCGGCCTTCAGCCTGCGGGCGGCCATCGAATTGAAGGCGGTGATGTCCGCCGTGGCGACCGCAAGGCCGATGATGTCGAATACGATGCCAAGCGAGACAAACAGGATAAGCACGATGATCGATGCGAACATCGGCAGCGTCTCTATGATTTCGCCGGAGGCCAGAGACAGCAGCGCCGTAATGAAAAAGCTGGCCAGCAGCACGGTCAGCGCCCAGCGGCGCATCTGCCGCTTACGGCCCTTCTCTTTCTCCTTCTTCCGGCGCAACGGGCCGTCGGACGGATTTTGCATAAATGATAAATCTCCATTCCGCCGCCAAGCTCGCGGCACAAAAGTTGATGAAATTCGCCTGCGCCGACGAAGCCGGCAGAACCGGGCCGAAGCCCATTTTCAGACGGAATTTGCGCATAAAGCAGGTGAACTTTGATTATTTCGCTGCGCTGTTTTTACGCAATATGGGATTTCAAACGTGCTTTTTTGGATGGCGGCGCGACGCGTAAACCTTGTGGCATACGGTCAGGTTGGATTTCCCCGACGGCTGCTCTTCGTCGCCGACAGAGCGGTTTCCCATTAAAGCCGAAGCCGGCGTGTCGCCATCGCCGGGACATGATTGCCTTTAAGTCCACACTGCAATCCGCATCGCGTCTCAGACGCCCGATAAAAGCAAACGGGCTTTGTCTGAACAGCCTAGGAGATTTCCTCCATAATCCGCTACCGTTTCCTATCCTCTTTTGCAGCCATGATTTCAGGGGCTATAAGACCGGGCGATTCGGCCGTCGCCGCTTCGCCGGCGTTTGCGACCCCATCCGCCATAGCCACGCAAGGCAGGCTACATCTATCCACAGCATCATAAAACGCACCGCGCGATAGGTTTAATCTTAATTCTGTAAGCGCCTGCGGCCCGGAAGGCCGCTCGCCCACAGAAAAAAGCCTCCAAGGAAAGCGGGTCAGCTCCCGTATGCCGTTACGGGCAGCCCGCAGACCAATCTCCCAGCACTCACCCTAAACTGGGCGTAAAAAGCAAGCACAAGGAGCTTCATCGATATGCCATCCTGCGTATTTTTAGGCACGCTTTCAGAAACGACGGATTAACTAAGGATACTGCGCCATCACGGAAAATTTGATTTTTATCAGCCGCGCCCGCGGCGGGACGGCAATGCCGGATATCCGCACGCATCCGCATGGGCGAGGGGCGTATCGGCCGCAGCGCCTGTGCGTGTGCCGTTAAGCGGCGCCGCATCTCCGAAAAAAGAGGGGCGGGGAAGCGTTTCGTCACGAAGAAACGGATATCTGCCCGTGCGCCCGGGCCGTATGCACCTCCGGCATATGCAATGGCGAAAGTCGTTTGAGCCGGTCAGAACATTGCTTTTGCTCCGGCCCGTGCCGTCTGCTCACGGATGCGTCGGATACAGATGCGGCGGTTCCGTATGCAAAGACGGCTGCATCTGTGCTCTGGGTTTTGCTTGTATTTATTATTGATAAAAATGCGCGGAAAAATACGGCGCGGCCGCAAGCACTGTGCATTTATCCGAAAATGGCACCGTCACAGCCCGCTTGGCGGATTGTCGGCTTCGCTGCGGGACGGGAATCGACTGCGGGTGCGGCAGAGCTGTTTGCAAACGTGTTTGCGCGACCCAAATGACAATTTTATTATATCACGCTTTTCCCTGTTTTTCAACCCCGTTTTTCAAACGGCTCCCGCAGTCTTTGCAGGCGCAGATGATAGGCGCGGAAAGGAAAAACAGGGAAAAGCGTCATACGTGAGGGGAAATGCTGACGGAATCCTGAAAAACGCAGGGGAACCCCTGCATCCTGCAAGCAGCAGCCGAACGACGCGTTCACCGTCCGGCCTTCCGGCGGCGTAAACGCCGAATCGCTTCTGCGCGCTTTCTGCGGATTACCGGTCGGCGGGCCATATGGCGTGCCCGGACGGCTATGCCTAAAGGCAGTACCGCGCAATGCACGGCTGAAGCCTTGATGGTTTGGCGGCGTTCCGTTTCTTTTTCGGACGCGGCGGCAGGATGACGTGCGGCTCTCGTATAATGCTTGAATATGTTTCCGTTTGAGATTTTTCCGAAATCATGTGGTCAGGAAGGCTTGCACGAACGGTCTCCGTCCGGCGCGATGTCCGCCTGCCGGCCTCAGCGGTCGCGCGCAAGGAGGAAATCGGTCAGTTCATAGAGCAAGGCGGCCTTTGCGCCGTCGCCGAAGGCGTCCAGCGCTTCCTTTGCCTGTGCGCTGTATGCGGCGGCGAGGCGCTCGGTTTCGTCGGCGCCGAACAGTGCCGGATAGGTCGCCTTGCCGGCCGCCGCGTCCTTCCCGGCAGTCTTGCCGATCGCTGCGGCGCTGCCGCGCAGGTCGAGCAGGTCGTCGACCATCTGGAAGGCCATCCCCAGTGCGACGCCGTATTGTGCGGCGGCCTTCATTTGGGCGGGACTGCCGCCGCCGGCAATCGTTCCCAGCTCTGCGGCGGCCGCCAGCAGCGCGCCGGTCTTCTTTTCGTCCTGCTCGCGGAGGACGTCGCCGTCGGCTGCTCTGCCGGTGTGGTCGAGGTCGATCTGCTGCCCGCCGCACATCCCGTCTGCGCCGGCATAAAACGCCAGCCGGGATGCGGCACGGGCGCGCTTCTCCGCTTCTGTGTCCGCGTCGGCAAGCAGGCCGAAGGCTTTGATGAGCAGCGCGTCGCCCGCGAGGATGGCCGTCGCTTCGTCGAACTTCTTATGATTGGCGGGCTTGCCGCGGCGGAAATCGTCGTTGTCCATCGCGGGCAGGTCGTCGTGAATGAGCGAGGCGCAGTGGATCAACTCCACTGCCGCGGCGAATTCGTCGGGCAGGGAAGCGCCCAGCGCGTCGGCGAATGCGAAGGCGACGAACGGCCGGATGCGCTTGCCGCCGTCCAGCGAGGAATAGCGGATGGCTTCAAACAGCCGCGCGGCGCGGCAGCCGGGGTCGTAGGCGAGGAAGCGGTCGAGGAACGCGTCGGTGCGCGAAGCGACCGCCTGCAGCGCGTCGGTCAGAGAGCCGTTCATGCCTGGTCCAGCGCCTCCTCGCGCAGCGTGCCGTCGGGATTCGGGACGAGCTTCTTGACCTCCTGTTCGGCGCTGTCCAGCAGCTTCGTGCAGTAGTCGACGAGGGCGCTGCCCTCCTTGAACAGCTCAAGCGACTTCTCCAGCGGCGCATTGCCGCTCTGGAGGTCGCGCACGATGGTCTCGAGCTGCTTCATCGCTTCTTCAAAGGTCAGTTTGTTTTCAGTCGTGTCTGTCATAGCTTTGCTCCGTTTAACAAGTTTTATCCGTCCGGACGGATGCCCAGCCCGTGCAGCAGACGGAAGGCCTCGGGCAGGGAAAAGGCGGCGTCCTTAAGTTTGTTGGCCGCAGCGTCGATTTGGTAGCCGACGGCGCTGCGGAAGTCCGACCGGCGCAGGTCACAGTGGAAAAATTCGGTGCGGTCCAGCCGGCAGTCCCGAAAATCGTATTCGACAAGCTCGGATTCGCCGAACGTGCAGCCGATCAGGTCCGAGCCGGAGAAGGTGAATTTGCGGAAGTTGATTTTGAAAAACCGTTGTATTTCAGCCGGCAGCCTTTCATCGCTTCGAGCGGCTCGGCGAACATCCCGGCGGGCAGCAGCCGGGCCCAGTCCACGCCGACGAGGGCGCAGTCTGTCAGGACGGCCAGGCTGACCGTGGAATGCAGCGTTTCCGGCTCCGAGACGCGGCAGCCGGTAAAGCGGCAGCCGGAAAACGCACAGCGGACGAGCCTGACGTTTTCAAGCACGCAGCCGGAAAAGGTACAGTCGCAGAAGGTATACCCCTCCAGCGTGCAGTCCTTTTTGACGATCCCCTCGAATGTCCCGCCCTCAAACCTGCGGCCGTTCATTCGTCCGTGCGGGCGACCCGCACGCCGCCGTCGGCGAACCGCACCTCAAAGGGTTCGTCCGGCACGCGCGAAACGCTGTTGATGACCCGGCCGCCGGCCGAGAACACGGCCGCGTAGCCGCGCGAGAGTACCGAAAGCGGGCTGAGTGATTCCAGCCGTCCGGCAAGCGCGTGCAGCCGTTCGCGGCTTTTTGTGACGGCCGTTTCGGCGAACAGGCAGAGCTTGTCGTCCAAAGCGCCCAACGCCAGCCGCCGCTCGTCAAAGGAGGCCAGCGGGTCGGTCAGCACACGGTTTCCGCGCAGCGCCTGCAAAACGCGGCGCTCGGACTGGATTTTGTCGGCGAGCGGCTTGCGCATCGCGGTGATGACGTTCTGCAGCCGCCGCTTGGTCTCGGCCCGGTCGGGGACGACCAGCTCGGCCGCGGCCGACGGCGTGGGGGCGCGCAGGTCGGCGGCGAAATCGCAGATGGTATAGTCGACCTCGTGGCCGACGGCCGAGACGACCGGGATTTCGGACGCACAGACGGCGCGCGCGAGGGCTTCGTCATTGAAGGCCCACAGGTCCTCGGTCGAGCCGCCGCCGCGTCCGAGAATGATGACGTCGGCCTTTTTTTCGCGGTTGAACGCCCGCAGCGCCTCGATCATCTGCGGCGCGGCGCCGTCTCCCTGGACGAGGGTGGGATAGAGCAGGATTTTCGCCAGCGGGAAGCGCCGGCCTGTGACGTTGATCATATCGCGGATGGCGGCCCCCGTCGGCGCGGTAATGATGCCGACGGTGCGCGGGTATTTGGGCAGCGGCTTCTTGCGCGACGCGTCGAACAGCCCTTCGGCGGCCAGCCTGCGTTTGAGCTCCTCGAACGCGGCGAACAGGTCGCCCGCGCCGTCCTTCCGCATCGAGCGGACGTTGAAGGTGTACTGCCCGCGCTGGACCCAGAGCGTCACCCTTCCCTCGGCTGTGACCTTCTGCCCGTTTTCGGGCATAAAGTCGAGCGAGGAGACGTCGCTCCTCCACATCACGGCCGAGACGGCCGCGCCCTCATCTTTAATGGAAAAATAAATATGCCCCGTGCGGTGCAGCGTGACGTTGGACAGCTCGCCCTTGACGCTGATATTCCGAAAGAGCGGCAGGTTCTCCAAATAATCCTTGGCCAGCGTGTTCAGCTCGGTGACGGTCAGCGTGCGGATCTCGGGCGCGTTCATGTCCGTGCGCTCCCGACGGCGACGACCGCCTTGCTCAGCACGCCGTTGACAAAGGCGACGGCTTTCTCGTCGGCGTAAGCGCGGCAGATTTCAAGCGCTTCGTTGATGACGATTTTTTCATTCTCCGGCCCCGTCGTCAGCAGTTCGTAGACCGCCAGCCGCAGCACGGCCAGCGGCACGCGCGCAATGCGTCCCAGCCGCCAGTTGTCCGCCGACGCGGTGAGGATGGTGTCGATCTCCGGCAGCCGGGAGCAGGCGCCCGTAAACAGCTCGCGCGTAAAGCCCGAGAGCTTTTCCTCCCTGTTCTCCACGGCGGCGTTGACGATTTCCCCGGGAGTCTTATGCGTGTTGTAGCTGTATTCGTAAAGCAGGCACATCGCCGCTTCACGCGATTCGCGTCTGGTCATTTCAGGAAGCCTCCGCTTCGTTGTATTTCTATCATTTTTCGGTGTTCTTTCCGCCGCGGCGGGTCTGCTTCATTATAGCAAACCGCGCCGTGTTTGTCAAACGCTTTCGCTCAGAATCCGGCTGCGGTTTTCGGCGACCATCGCAGGTGTAATGACCGCGCGGCCGGCCGCATTCGCGTGCGGCTCGTAAAGGAAGGGACCGTCGTAGTCCAGCCGCTCCAGTCCGGCGACGATGGCCGGCCAGTCGTTTTTGCCGTTGCCGGGCAGCTCGTGCCGTTCGTCGGTGAAATCGTAGTCTGAGATGTGCACGCTTCCGATGCGGCCCGCCAGACCGGCTTCGTACAGCCTGCGCAGGAAATCGGGGTTCGCCTCGCCGAGCAGGTGGTTGCTGTCAAAGCACATATACAGACCGGGGATCGCTTTCAGATGCGCGATCATCTCCGCGCTGCTGTTGCACAGGCAGGTGCGCGGCAGGTTTTCCGCGCAGAGCCTTGCGCCGATTGCTTCCGCTTCCCGAACGAGCAGGGCGAGATTTTCGCGCGAGCGACTGAGGCATTCCTGCCGTTCGGCTTCCCCGATGGGTTCGGAGGACGGGTGGACGATAAATATGCGGATGTCCGCTTCGGCGGCGGCGTGCATCGACCGGCGGATGCGTTCCATCGCCGCGCGGTCGGCAGCAGGGTCGAGGTTGGCGGGATGCAGTGTCTGCGAGAAGGGTATGTGGAACGAACGCAGCGTCACGCCCTCGGCCTCCGCCGCGTCGCGGATTCTGCGCGGATGTTCGTAAAAGCCGGCGGCCATAAGCTGCCCGTCGGACTGCGAAAGCTCGGCGATGCGGATGCCCGCCCTGCGGTATTCGGCAAAGACCCCGGCCTCGCGGCCGGCCAGCGCTCCGAAGTGCGAGGTGGAGAGACCGACGGGCCAGTTCTTTCGGTTTGTCATACTCGGCATGCCCTTTCATTTTATCCGTTTTTCTCAATATAGCACTGCGGCGCGCGCATGTCAAGTCTGCGGGCGAAGAAAATAAAACTCCCGCGCGGCGGCATCCGTTCGCGTCCGCTTCCTTGACAATTCCGCGCGGATGTGGTAAGATACCCTTGTCACACAAACTGAATCCGGCAGATTGCAGGGGCTGTATTTTTATCCATTCGGTAAAAATGCAATCTCCATTTGTGCATTCCCTGCGGTTTGCCGAAGTTTGTGTGACAGCAATCGGAGATGCGTTTTTCGGTGCGCAGCTCCGGCTGCGCACTTTTTTATTGGAGGAATGTACAAATGCAGGAGCCGGTCTTGCCGTTCTGTGCGTGCGGCGGAGGAATGCCGACGCCGGAACCGATTCGGGAGGTGTGCCGTTATGGGACGTAAAAAGGCATATGCCGTCGTCGCCGTCTGCATGGCGGTCTGCGCGCTGTTTATGTATTTTTTTCCGTTTGTCTCTCTGCCCAACTATAAAGTGACGGGGGTGGAGCTTCTTATGAATGCCTTTGATCGGCTGGCGGGGGAGGGGACAGCCTCGCCTTTCCCGGCTTTTCTGCTGCTGTTTTTCGGTTTTTTCTGCGCGCTTCTTGCGACGGTGCGGCAGGCGTTTTCGGCAGGCGCGGCCGTTGCGTTCGTCTTCGGCGCGGCGCTGCAGATTTCCGGGCTGGAAGGGCTTTCTTCCTATCTCGGCGCAGGTTTCTTTCTGCAGCTGTTCTTTTTGGCTGCCGGGGTTGTTTTTTCAATCGCGGCGCTGGCGGCGAAGGACGCTCCGGCGGCGGATGACGAGGAGGACGAGCCGCAGCAGTTCTGTTGGATCTGTCATAAGTGCGGCACGCTGAATCGGGGTCTGTACTGCACCGACTGCGGAGCCTCCGCGTTTTCGGGGGAAATCCTTAAATGCGGACGGTGCGGCTGGGAGCCGGAGGGGGACGCCGATGTGCCGAGATTTTGCCCCAAATGCGGAAGCCGGTTCGACGGAACCGGCGGACGGGATGCATAAGGATACAGCGGGGACTCGTAAAGAGTCCCCGCCGCTTTTTTGCCGGCATCTCGGAGGCCCCGCCAATCGGTTTCCGTGCAAGGCTTTTTGAAAAACCGGCGGGCTTTAGCGCTGCCTGCGGACGAAAGGGGCTCTTCTGTCTCACCATACAGCGGCTGCGCCGATTGGGCGGTGCACGGACACTAAAAAAAATACAAAAATCTCTTGTAATGTTCGCGTATTTGCGGTATAATGATTTGAAAAACCATACATTTCTGTCAGAAAGGATATAATAAAAACATGCAGAACGGAATTTTTAAGGGCGAAAAGCGCCCGATCGTGACCATCGTGATGGACGGCGTGGGGCTTTGCAGGCGGGAAGCGGGCAATGCGGTGCGCACCGCGCGCACGCCGACGCTGGACAGGCTGATGGCCAATTATAAAATGTTCTCGCTCAAGGCGCACGGCACGGCGGTCGGCCTGCCGTCGGACGACGACATGGGCAACAGCGAGGTCGGCCACAACGCGCTCGGCGCCGGCCAGATCTTCGCGCAGGGCGCTAAGCTGGTGACGGCCGCCATCGAGAGCGGCAAGATGTTTGATTCGCAGGCGTGGAAGGACGTCGCGGGCGGCTGTGCCGCCGGCGGCACGACGCTGCACTTCATCGGCCTGTTTTCGGACGGCAACGTCCATTCGCATATCGACCATCTCAAGGCGATGCTTGTCCGCGCAAAGGCCGACGGGGTGAAAACCGTCCGCGTCCATATCCTGCTGGACGGCCGTGATGTCGGCGAGACAAGCGCACTGGAGTACGTCGAGCCGTTCGAGGCGTTTCTGGCTTCGCTCAACGACGGCGGGTTTGACGCGCGCATCGCTTCCGGCGGCGGACGGATGACCATCACGATGGACCGCTATGAGGCCAACTGGGATATGGTCCGCCGCGGCTGGGAGACGCACGTGCTCGGGCAGGGGCGGCAGTTCGCTTCCGCGAAGGAGGCCATCGAGACCTACCGCGCCGAGACCGGCTGTATCGATCAGGACCTGCCGGCTTTCGTCATTGCCGAAAACGGCTCTCCGCTCGGTACGATTGAGGACGGCGACGGCGTGATCTTCTTCAACTTCCGCGGCGACCGCGCCATTGAGATTTCGCGCGCGTTCGACGAGTCGGATTTCGACAAATTCGACCGCGTGCGCTATCCGAAGGTCAACTACGCCGGGATGCTTGAGTACGACGGCGACGCGCACATCCCTTCCCGCTATCTTGTCTCCCCGCCCGAAATCAAGGGCACGATGGGCGAGTTCCTCGTCGCGCACGGCAAAACGCAGCTTGCACTGTCCGAGACGCAGAAGTACGGGCATGTGACCTATTTCTGGAACGGCAACCGCAGCGGGAAGTTCTCCGAGGAGCTGGAGGAATACATCGAGATCCCCTCGGACGTCGTCCCCTTCGAGCAGCGTCCGTGGATGAAGTGCGCCGAGATTTCCGACGTGCTGATTGAGAAAATCAGATCCGGCCGCTTTGATTTCCTGCGCGTCAACTATCCCAACGGCGATATGGTCGGCCACACCGGCTCGTTCGACGCGACGGTCATCGCAATGGAGGCGCTCGACCTCTCGCTGGCGCGGGTGCTGAAGGCCGTGGACGAGGCGCGCGGCATTGCCATCGTCACCGCCGACCACGGCAACGCCGACGAGATGTATGAGATTTCCAAGAAGACCGGCGAGCCGGCCAGGAACGCGGACGGCACGCCCAAGGCCAAGACCAGCCATACGCTCAACCCCGTCCCCTGCATCCTTTACGATAATTTCTATTCCGACGCGTACACCTGCGTCGACGGCGCGTACGGATTGGCCAACGTCGCCGCGACCGTCGTCACCCTTGCGGGGATGACGCCGCCGGACTACTGGGAAAAGAGCATGGTGGCGCTCAAGTAAGGGGAATCGTTTATGTTTAACTTGCTGCGAAACGATCTGGGGCTGTTCCTGCTGATGGTCCCCGCCGTGCTCATCGCGCTCGTCGTGCATGAGGTCAGCCACGGCTACGTGGCCTATCTCTGCGGCGACAACACCGCCAAGGCGTACGGCCGGCTCACGCTCAATCCGCTCAAGCATCTGGATCCGTTCGGCGCGATTATGATGCTGCTGATCGGCTTCGGCTACGCCAGGCCCGTGCCGGTCAACTACCGCAATTTGCGCAAGCCGCGGCGCGACATCGCGCTTGTGGCGCTGGCGGGGCCGCTGTCGAACCTGCTGCTGGCGCTCGTCGCGTGCGTGCTGTATTTCGTCATTCTTCTGATCTATGCCGCTTCGGCGGATGTGCGCTTGGAGACGGTGGCGGCCGGCATCCGCTGGCTGCCTTCTCCGGCGGCTTACTACGACCAGAATTGGCTGATGAATGCGTTGTTTATGGGAGAAGTCCCGCGTCTGCTCACGACGTTTATGCAGTTCCTTACGCTGTTCGCGACCGTCAACATCGGTTTGGCGCTGTTCAACCTTGTTCCGCTGCCGCCGCTGGACGGGTCGAAGATCCTCGGCTCGCTGCTGCCGCCGCAGACTGCGGCGCGCTATCTGCGGCTGGAGTATTATTCGCGCTTTTTTTTCCTCGGCATCGTGCTGCTTTCGTGGCTGTTCCCGTCGCTGTACGACATTGTGTTCTGGCCGCTGGAATTCCTGCGTACCGCCATATTGAACTTCTATCAGTGGCTGATGCTGCTGCTGTTTTAGCGCGATGGAGGAGCTGAACCTCAAAATCGAGCAGTACGAAGGCCCCCTCGACCTGCTGCTGGCGCTGATTGCCAAGAATAAGCTGAACATCTTCGACATCCCCATTGCCGAGATTGCCGAGCAGTACATGGCGCACATCGAAGCGATGCGGCGGCTGAATATGGAGGTCACGAGCGAGTTCATCTACTACGCGGCCGAGCTGATGCTCATCAAATCGCGCATGCTGCTGCCCCGCGAGGAGGAAGAGGACCCGCGCCGGAACCTTGTCGACGCGCTGCTCGAATACAAGCGCGCCCGCGCCGCGGCCGAGCTGCTGCGCGAGCGGAGCGAGCTGTACTACGACCGCTTCACCAAAGCGCCCGATGAAATCGAAACCGCCTACGAGCGGCCGCACGCCGTTTCGCTGCTGGCCGAGGCGTTCGAGCGCATCCGCGCGCGGCTCGCGGACAAGCCCGAGCAGGGCGAGGTGGAGCTGTTTGCGAAGATCGGGCAGGAGCGCTACTATACCGTGGAGGAGAAGTCCGTTGCGGTGATGAAGCGGCTCTGCCGCCGGGGCCGGACCCCGTTTCTGGCGATGTTCGACGGCTGCCGCAGCCGCAGCGAGGCGGTGGCCGTGTTCCTGGCCGTGCTCGAGCTGGTACGCTACGGCCGCGTGGACGTGGAAAAAACCGAAGGGGACGAGCTGCTGCTGACCCTCAATCGGGAAAGAAAGGAGCGGGACGCGCTTGAATCCGACTGAATTGGACGCCGCCCTGGAGGCGGTCGTGTTCGCCTGCGGCAGCCCCGTTTCGGCAGACCGCCTGTGCGAGACGCTCGGCGTGGGGAAATCCGAGCTGCGCGAGAGCGCCGCCCGCCTGTCTGAGCGGCACGAGGACGCTGCGAGCGGGATTTCGCTCATCGAGCTGGACGGCTGCTACCAGTTCTGCACGAAGGCCTATCTGGCCGTTTACGTCAAGCGCGCGCTTGAGCTGCGCAAAACGCCGCCGCTGTCCAAGGCGTCGCTCGAGGTGCTGGCCATCGTCGCCTATAACCAGCCGGTGACCCGTTCGTTCATCGAGGCCGTGCGCGGTGTGGATTCGTCGTACATCGTCACGTCGCTGCTGGACAAGGGGCTCATCGCCGAGGGCGGACAGCTTGACGCGCCCGGCCGCCCGACGCTGTTTGTGACGACCGACGGCTTCCTGCGCTGCTTCGGCCTGCAGTCGCTCGCCGAGCTGCCCGAGGTCGGGCTTGAGGACCCGCAGGAGGGGACCGAGACGCTCACCGCGCTCGCCGAGCGGACGGAGGCAGACGGGGCGTGACGGAAGGAGGTGCCGCGTGTGACGGCGCTGTATATCATTGCCGGCTTTCTGCTGGTGCTCGCGGCGCTGCTGCTTGTGCGCGTGAAAATCGGCGTGTCCTATATCGGCGACCTGCGCGTGTACCTGCGCGCCGGACCGCTGCGGCTGGATCTGACGCCGCAGCCGTCCGAGGAAGCCGGGCCTCCCGCGGAGCCGACGCCGGAACCGCCGCATAAAAAAAAGGAAAAGAAAAAGAAGAAAAAAAGCTACTCCGCGCGCGAAGCGCTCCCTGTCGCGCTGGATACGATCGGAAAGCTGCTCCGCCGCACCAGGCGCTGGCTCTACTGCGGGCGGTTCGTGCTCAAGGTCAACGTCGCCTGCGAGGACCCGGCCGCGACCGCCGAGCTTTACGGACTCATCAGCGGGCAGGCGGCCGTGCTTACCCGTGCCGTGCTCGCGCTGCACCATTCGAAGCGGCGCGGGAACGTCTATTGTGAGATCACGCCGGATTTTTTGTCCGAAGCCTTCGACGCGATGATCGACACCGAGTTCGGCCTGCGTATCTGGCAGGGGCTTGCACTGGGGATCACCGCGCTGCGCGGGTTTTTGAAAATACGAAAAAGCGCAAAGAAAGAGGACGATGCAAATGAACAACGAGCTTCCACTCAAGCAGATCATTGACGCTGCGCTTTCGCGCATCGGCAGCGTGGCGGATGTCAACACCGTCGTCGGCGAGCCGCTTTCGGTAGGCGACGGGGTCACGATCATCCCGTTTTCCAAGGTGTCGGTGGGTTTTGCCTCCGGCGGCGTGGATTTTGACGGCAAAAACAAAAAAGAAGGTGACGCCCCGCACTTTGCCGGCGGCAACGGCGCGGGCGTGTCGGTTGTTCCGCTCGGCTTTCTGGTCATCGACGGCACGGACGTGCGGCTGCTGGACCTCAAGCATCCCGAAGCCTATGCTTCGCGTCCGCAGGATCCGGTGAACAAGACCATCGACGCCATCAACGGCATCGTTGACCGCGCACCTGAGCTGGTCATCAAGATCAAGGACCTGTTTTCAAAGGACCGTACCGCCGAAGAAACGGCCGAGCCGGTCGTCGCTCCGGCAGAGGACTAAATCAGGGGGCGGGCGAATAAAATACCCACGGGGGACAGCCGTCCTCCGAATCTGATGACGAAAGGCTGAGGCTGTTTTCGTATGAAGAAATGGGTATTTTTATCCTGCGTGCTGGCCGCGCTTCTGCTGGCAGCCGGTTTTCTTCCGCTGGTCGCTCCCGACCTTCCGGAGAATGCGCCGGTCGTCCCCGCGGCAGTCGACCGTGCGGGCGTATATTATAGGGAAAACGCCGTGGCTACCGCTGCCGCTGCCGACATTGTGATGGAGCAGAGCGGCTACGTCCTCTCCGCCGGAAACGAAAACGTGCGGCTGGGGATGGCGTCGACGACCAAAATCATGACCGCGCTGCTGGCTATCGAGCTGCTGGAACCGGAGGCTGTCGTCACCGTTCCGAAGGAGGCGGTCGGCATCGAGGGCTCGTCGATTTATCTGATTGAGGGCGAGCAGATCACCGTCTCCGACCTGCTGTATGGCCTGATGCTCGAATCGGGCAACGACGCGGCGACGGCGCTGGCCATCGCGGCGGGCGGCACGGTGGAGCATTTTGTAGCGATGATGAACGAGCGCGCAGCCGAGCTGGGGCTGGAAGACACGCATTTTTCCAATCCGCACGGGCTTTCGGCCGACGACCACTACACCACTGCCTACGATCTTGCGCGGCTGACCTGCGCAGCGCTGGAGAACGAGACCTTCGCCGAAATCGTCTCCTGCAAAACGAAGACAATTTCGGACGGCAAGCGCTACCTGTCCAACCATAACCGGCTGCTGCGCAGCTACGAGGGCTGCATCGGTGTCAAGACCGGCTATACCATCGCCACCGGGCGCACGCTCGTCACCGCCGCCGAGCGGGACGGGCTGACGCTCGTCGCTGTCACGCTCAACGACCGCAGCGATTGGGCCGACCATACGAAGCTGCTGGATTACGGGTTCGCAAATTATGAATCGGTGGCGCTCGAGGGCGTTTCGGATATGCCGCTGCCCGTTGTCGGCGGCATTGCGGAATCGGTGTCTGTCAGCGCACCGGACGGGAACGTCGTGCTCCCGAAGGGACAGACGGTGACGCGGCGGCTGGTCATGCCGCAGTTCATATACGCGCCGGTCGAGGCGGGCGACGTCCTCGGCTATGCGGAATATTACTGCAACGGCGAGCGCATCGCCGTGGAGCCGCTGACGGCCGTCTCCTCGGTGGAGGTGCGCCGTCTGAGCTTCTGGGAAAGGCTGTTTGGATAAAAAGATGACGGAACAGACCGTAAAACTGCAAAAATACGTTTCCGACTGCGGGCTGATGTCGCGACGCGCCGCCGAGGCGGCCATCGTGCGCGGGGAATTTAAGGTCAACGGTCTGCCCGCGACGCTCGGCGACCGCGTGCTGCCTTCGCGGGACGTCGTGCGCTACCGGGGCAGGAAGCTTCGCGATCCGGGCCGAAAATGGTACATTATGCTCAACAAGCCGCGCGGCTACGTCACTACGATGGCCGACGAGCGCGGCCGGAAAAGCGTGGCTGAGCTCGTGTCCGACCTCCCGGCGCGGGTCTATCCGGTCGGCCGGCTGGATATGGACAGCGAGGGGCTGCTGCTGATGACCAACGACGGCGAATTCGCCAACCGGCTCGCGCACCCGTCCTTCGGCCATCGGAAGGTGTACGTCGTCACCGTTGCCGGCTGCGTCGGGAACGGGGAGGCCGACCGGCTGCGCACGATGCGTGAGCTGGACGGCGAGCCGATTGCGCCATGCGAGGTGCGCATCCTCGAGCGGAACGTGAACAGCAGCCGGCTGCGCATCGTGCTTACGCAGGGAAAGAACCGCCAGATCCGCCGGATGGCCGAGCGGGTCGGCCTGAAGGTGACGGCGCTGCGCCGTGTCGCCGTCGGCTGCGTGACGCTCGGCGAGCTGGAGTCCGGCCGCTGGAAGGAGCTGTCGCCGCAGCAGGTGCGCGCGCTGCGCGGCGGGGACAGGCCCGCGCCGCGCCGGCGAAAAGATACGGAACGTTGAGGCTTTCCCGCACAACGCACGGCTGAAGCTATGACGGCACGGTGACTTGCGGCATTTCCGTTCACTCGGCACAAAAAATACTTTGTATAGGATTTCCCACTGTCCGCGCGTATTTATGTTTAGACTGACGAAAAATCTGACGGCGCAACCGCTTTTTCAGATTTGTGCGGGGAAGGCATATCGGGTGGATCGGCAGGCGGCTTTGGGCCGAACGCCGGTCCGATGTGGAGTTCATATAAAAAGGAGAGACCAAAGGGATGATTACGACAAAGCAGCGCGCCGCCCTCCGTTCGCTGGCGAACCGGGAGGAGGCGCTGTACCAGATCGGGAAGAACGGCATCACCGAAAACCTGCTCCAAACACTGTCCGACGCGCTTGAAGCGCGCGAGCTGATCAAAATCACGGTGCAGGAATACGCGCCGCTTACGCCGAAGGAGGCGATGGGCGAGCTGACGGACCGGCTCGGCTGCGAGCCGGTGCAGGTCATCGGCCGCCGGTTGGTCGTCTACCGCGAGAGCAGAACGAATAAGCGTATCGAGCTGTAATGGGCACGCGCATCGGCTTCTACGGCGGCACGTTTGACCCGCCGCATATGGGACATACGGCCGCCGCAGCCGCGTTTGCCGCTGCGGTCAGGCCGGACAGGCTGTATATCATCCCCAATTATCTGCCGCCGCTCAAGGACGGACGGGTTCCCGCACCGGCTGCGGACAGGCTGGCGATGGCGGCTCTTGCTTTCCCGGGCTGTACGGTCTGCGATTTTGAATTGAAATCCGGCGGCGTGAGCTATACGTATAAAACGGCGGAATATCTGCATCGCCTGCATCCGGACGGCGCGCTGTTCATGCTCATCGGCACCGACCAGCTTTTACAGCTGGACCGCTGGCGGAACCCTGCCGGGCTGCTGCGGGCGGTCAATGTCTGCGTGGCGCTGCGGCGCAGCGGGGAGGACGGGCGCGCGGCAGCGAAGGCCGAGGCGCTGCGTCGGGATTTCGGCGCAGTCGTGCGCTTCATCCCCTACGAGCCGGTGGAGGTCAGTTCCACCGAGGTGCGGGAGGCGCTGCGCGCGGGGCGGACGCATCCGCTGCTGGACGGCGCCGTGGCGGATTATATACGCGAAAAGGGGCTTTACCGATGAACGAGAGGGAAATATGGATCGCCGGCCTGCATTTGTCGGACAGACGATTGACGCATACGTTTGGCGTAGAGAAGGCGGCGCTGGCTATCGCCGCGCGGCACTTTCCGGCACTGTCTGAAGCCGAGGTGTCGGCCGCCGCGCTGCTGCACGACTGGACGAAGGAGCTGACGGAACGGGAGCAGCTTGATCTCTGCGCGGATTTGGGGATCGAACTCGGTCCACAGGAGAGACGCTGCATCAAGGTCCTTCATGGCTGGACGGCGGCCGCGCTGGCAAAGCGGGAGTACGGACTGCCGCCGGCGGTCTGTGACGCGATCCGATGGCATTCCACGCTGCGCGCGGGCTGCGCGCCGCTGGACGCGGTGCTCTTTCTGGCCGATTTCATCGAAGAAAACCGCCGCTCGCTGGCCTGTGTGCGCTGCCGCGAGTATTACGAGGGACTTTGGCGCTGCGGCGATACGGATGCGCTGGAAAAGGCGCTCGTGTTCGGACTGGACGCGGTCATTCGGGAAAATCTTGAAGAAGGAAACCTGATTTTGAAGGATACGCTTGAATCGCGGAATGCGATCTTATATACATTGCTGCAGAAAGCGGACGGACAGGCCTGAAGCGGCCGCTGTCCGGAAAGGAGGAATACCGATATGAACGAAAACGAAAAGAAACAGCAGGAAAGCGCGCTGACGCTGGCAAAAGCCGTCGTCGAGGCGCTGAATGCGAAAAAGGCCGTAGAGGTCAAAACGCTCGCCGTCGCGAGTAAAACGGTGCTGGCCGATTACTTCGTCGTCGCGACGGGCACGTCGTCCACGCATATCCGCACGCTGGCCGACGAGACCGAATTCCACGTGCAGGAAACGCTCGGGCTCAAGCCGCTGCGGGTCGAGGGCTTCTCGGACAACGCCTGGACGCTCATTGATTACGGCAGCGTGGTCGTGCACGTGTTTACGCAGAGCGCGAGAGAATTCTACAAGCTTGAAAAGCTTTGGGAGGACGCGCAGGCGGCCCCTTCTGCGGACGTGTGAGCAGGTAAAAACGCAGGCGGGGGAACCCGCTTTCGCTGGGATAGAAAACTACTGCGGCGCGACAGTCGGGCGCCGGGAAGGATAGGATGTTTAGGATGAAGTACGATTTTACGGCCACCGAGAAAAAGTGGCAGAAGCGCTGGGAGGCTTCGGACATCTTCCACGCATCGGACGATCTGACGAAGAAAAAATATTACGCGCTCGTCGAGTTCCCGTACCCTTCGGGCGCAGGGCTGCACTGCGGGCATCCGCGTCCCTACACGGCGCTGGATATCGTTGCCCGCAAGCGGCGGATGCAGGGCTACAATGTGCTCTTCCCGATGGGGTGGGACGCGTTTGGTCTGCCGACCGAAAATTACGCCATCGCCAATAAGATCCATCCGGCGGTGGTGACGGAGAACAATGTGCGACGCTTCCGCGAGCAGCTCAAGGCGCTCGGGCTGTCCTTTGACTGGGATCGTGAGATCAACACCACCGACCCGGCTTACTACCGCTGGACGCAGTGGATCTTCCTGCGGCTGTTCAAGGCGGGGCTGGCCTATAAGAAGGAAATGAACGTCAACTGGTGCACCTCCTGCAAGGTGGTGCTGGCCAACGAGGAGGTCGTCAACGGCGTCTGTGAACGCTGCGGCGGCGAGGTTGTGCACCGCGCCAAGAGCCAGTGGATGCTCAGGATCACCGAATACGCCGACCGCCTCGTCGACGATCTGGATACGGTCGATTACATCGAGCGCGTCAAGACGGCCGAGCGCAACTGGATCGGCCGCTCCTACGGCGCGGAGATCGATTTCGCGACCACGGCGGGCGACGCGCTGCGCGTTTTCACCACACGCGCGGATACGATTTTCGGCGCGACCTACATGGTCATCGCGCCCGAGCATCCGCTGGTCGAAAAATGGCGCGAGAGGCTGACCAACTACGATGAAGTTGCCGCCTACCGTGAGCAGGCCGCGCGCAAAAGCGATTTTGAGCGCACCGAGCTGGTCAAGGACAAAACCGGCGTCCGCCTTGCGGGCGTGGCGGCGGTCAATCCCGTGACGGGAAAGGAGATTCCGATCTTCGTCTCCGATTACGTGCTGATCACCTACGGCACCGGCGCGATTATGGCCGTCCCCGCGCACGACGAGCGCGACTACGATTTCGCGAAGATGTTCGGCCTGCCTATCGTCGAGGTCATTGCCGGCGGGGACGTTACGCAGGCCGCGTTCACCGACACCGCGACGGGGACGCTCGTCAACAGCGGCTTCCTGAACGGCCTGTCGGTTGCCGAGGCGAAGGAGAAAATGATCGCTTATCTCGAGGAGCGCGGCATCGGCCGGAAGAAGGTCAACTATAAGCTGCGCGACTGGGTGTTTTCGCGCCAGCGCTACTGGGGCGAGCCGATCCCGCTGGTCTGGTGCGACAAATGCGGCTGGGTTCCGCTGGATGAGTCCGAGCTGCCGCTGACGCTGCCTGAGGTTGAAAGCTACGAGCCGACTGACACCGGCGAAAGCCCGCTGGCCGCGATGACCGACTGGGTCAACACCACCTGCCCGCACTGCGGCGGTCCGGCTAAGCGCGAGACCGATACGATGCCGCAGTGGGCGGGGTCGTCGTGGTATTTCCTGCGCTACTGTGACCCGAAAAACGACAAGGCCTTCGCCGCGCGGGAGAAGCTGGATTACTGGATGCCTGTCGACTGGTACAACGGCGGGATGGAGCACGCGACGCTGCATCTGCTCTATTCGCGCTTCTGGGCGAAGTTCCTGTATGACGAGGGACTGATCTCCTGCCCCGAGCCTTATCTCAAGCGCACCTCGCACGGGATGATTCTGGGTGAGGACGGCGAGAAGATGTCCAAATCGCGCGGCAACGTCATCAACCCCGACGACGTCATCCGCGATTACGGCGCCGACACGATGCGTCTGTATGAAATGTTCATCGGCGACTTTGAAAAGAGCGCGCCATGGTCGACCGCGTCGGTGCGCGGCTGCCGCCGCTTCCTCGAGCGCGTGTACGCGATGTCGGAGCTGCCCGAAAAGCAGAGCGACGCGCTCACCCGCTCGCTGCATAAAACCATCAAAAAGGTGTCCGACGACATTGAGAATATGAAATTCAACACCGCCATTGCGGCGATGATGTCGTTTGTCAACGACGTGTACGACAACGGCGGCATTCCGAAGGAAGAACTGAAGACCTTTGTGCTGCTGCTCTGCCCGTTCGCGCCGCATCTGGCTGAGGAGCTGTGGGAAAGGCTCGGCGGTGACGGCTTCGCGTCGCTGCAGCCCTATCCGACCTACGACGCGTCGATGCTTGTTTCCGACACGGCCGAGGTCGCCGTGCAGCTCTGCGGGAAGTTCAAGGGTACGGTGACCGTCCCGGTTTCCGCGTCCGAGGACGAGGTCTGGGATGCGGTCACGGCGGCCGGGCTGCTGGCCGGTCCGCTCGAGGGCAAGACGATCGTTAAGCGCATCTATGTCCCCGGCCGTATCTTCAATGTCGTGGCGAAATAGCGCCGCGCCTATATCGTTTGGAGGGATTTACATATGGAAAAGATCCGTATCGGCATTCTGGGTTACGGCAATCTGGGCAAGGGCGCCCATCTGGCCGCTGCGCAGAATCCGGATATGAAGGTGGCGGGCATCTTTACCCGCCGCGACCCGTCGTCGGTTGCGCCTGTGCTGCCCGCGCCGGTGTATGCCGAGAGCGAAGCCGAGCGGCTGCGCGGCGAGATCGACGTGCTCCTGCTCTGCGGCGGCAGCGCGACCGACCTGCCTTCGCAGGGGCCGCGCTTCGCGCAGCTGTTCAACACCGTCGACAGCTTTGATACGCACGCGGCGATCCCCGATTACTTCGCGGCCGTGGACAAGGCTGCCAAATCCGGCGGCAACGCCAGCCTGATCTCGGTCGGCTGGGATCCGGGTCTGTTCTCGCTCAACCGCGTGTACGCGCAGAGCGTCCTGCCCGACGGCGCCGACTACACCTTCTGGGGCCGCGGCGTCAGCCAGGGGCATTCCGACGCGGCGCGGCGCGTGTCCGGCGTGCTGGACGCGCGGCAGTACACCGTTCCCGTTGAGTCCGCCGTGGAGGCGGTGCGGCGCGGCGAGATGCCTAAGCTGACCACACGGCAGAAGCACACGCGGCTTTGCTATGTCGTCGCCGAGCCGGGCGCAGACAAGGCGCGCATCGAGCGTGAGATCAAGGAGATGCCCAACTACTATGCCGATTACGACACGACCGTCGTCTTTATCACGGCGGAAGAGATGGCGCGCGACCATTCGGGACTGCCCCACGGCGGGTTCGTCATCCGCAGCGGCCGGACCGGCGTGCAGCGCGAGACCAGTCATGTGATTGAACATTCGCTCAACCTCGGCAGCAATCCCGAGTTTACCGGCAGCGTGCTCGTCGCTTACGCCCGCGCGGCGTACCGGCTGGCGAAAGCCGGCTCCTTCGGCGCGCATACGGTGCTGGATGTCGCACCCGCGCTGCTTTCGCCGAAGAGCGGCGAGGAGCTCCGCAGAGAGCTGCTGTAATCCTGCCGTTAGAAGCGGCTGAAATCGTTTGGCGAGCTTCGGCGCCGGCGAGCTTTTGGGGCTTTAGATAACGAGTTCCGTCCGGCAGATGTTCGTATGGGGCGTTAAGCGGATGCCCGGTTCGGGAGTCGGGCGGGCGCCCCACGGGGTGAAAAAGTATCCGGAAGACCAAGCACGCCGATATACGTTCCGAAGACCGAGCAGGGGAGTTTGCACTTCGGGCGGACTCCCCTGCCTTTCGCTCTGCCGGACAGAAACGGTACGACGCCGGGCCTGTTTCAAACGGCCGTGGGCCGTTTGTGGAGAAGCTCTCGTGCTTGTAACCGGCGGTCGGCATAAAGGCGTCTTGTGGAAGCCGGCGGGGATTTTTCAGTCCTTCCGTATTTTTCTTGGCTGCGCAGCATTCCTCGAAACCAAGGCAGAGCGCCTTGTCCTCAGGGACACCCGAAACCGCTGCGCGCTTCCGATGAAACCGGGATGGCAACAAAGCGCCTCTCTGCACCGATTCCGTGGGAACGCGTCGGTGCGTCGGGCGCGCGCCGGAGCGGTCTTTCGGCGAGGGATTCGCCCGATGGGATAATTGCCGCAGACGGCTTGCATCAGCCGGTTTGGAAAAAGCCGGGGCGAGCGAAGCAATCGACTCCGCAGGGACGGATGGCGGACATTGCAGGGACGGCAGGGGATTCCGCAGAGGACGGGCAGGGAGGCTTCGAGCTTCGCGCCCTTTCGGTGCCGTATCGTTTGCAATCGCTGCTTGCTTCATTTTGGCTTAATTGCTTTGCACGTCGAAAAAGGAACTTGCACGGGGCTCTGTGTCCCGCTTGTAAAGGTGATGCCCCATAAAAATCCGTTTTCGGGAAGTTTGGGGGCAAGGATTTGACCGATAGGCCGAGGGCCGCTTTGCAAAGCGGCCCTTTCGCTGACGAAGGGGGTACATTCAAATTTGAGCACAAAGAAAATCAAGACGAACGCTTCGCGGCTGCTCGACGGGCGGAAGATCGATTATGCGCTGCTGACTTACGAAGTGGACGAGAGCGACCTGTCGGGCGTCCATGCCGCCGCTGCGCTCGGACTGGATCCGGCGTGTGTGTTTAAGACTCTCGTCGCGCGCGGCGACCGCAACGGCGTCGTAGTCGCGTGTATTCCCGTCGCCGCCGAGCTGGACCTGAAGGCGCTCGCACGGGTGAGCGGGAACAAGAGCGTCGAGCTGCTGCCGCTCAAAGAGCTGCTTCCCGTCACCGGTTATGTTCGCGGCGGGTGCAGTCCGGTGGGAATGAAGAAGCGCTTCCCGACCTACATCGACGCGTCGGCCGAGCGCCTGCCGCGCATTGCCGTCTCTGCGGGCGCGCGCGGGGTGCA
>ERZ857984.710-NODE-710-length-35607-cov-165.686909_pt1 | contig 35607 bp, 38 predicted proteins | sample MGYA00519914_ERZ857984 | MGnify/ENA primary metagenome ERZ857984 (study PRJEB31778, sample SAMEA3449417) | human gut metagenome | biome: human gut; feature: human-associated habitat; material: faeces | place: United Kingdom | collected 2010/2012 ... | reverse complement strand
TACACTATTACACTATTACAATTACACTATTACACCAACACATTCAATACATTCAATACATTCAATACACCAATACATTCAATTTTTTCAATCACTATCATAACTATCATAACTATCATAACTATTATTATCATTATTATTATCATTATTATCATCATTATTATTATCATCATTTTCAATCATTATTATTATTATTATTATTATTATTATTATTATTATTATTATTATTATTATTATCACTATCATCATTATCATCATCATCACTCTCACTATCACTATCACTATCACTCTCATTATAACTTTTCATTTCATTTTCATTATCGTTATCTTTATTACCTTCATCTTTATTATTTCCATTATCTTCGCCCTCATCTTTATAATTCTCATCATTTTTATCATAATATTTAATTCAGTCCTCACCAATATCTACAACTTCAGTTGCATACAAATCTTTATTCGCAATTACAATACCTTTATCAGTATCATTTTTAAATAAAACAAATTTATCAACTATAAGTCTATCTTTATCATCAAAAGTTTTTATTAATTTAGCTTCACTAATAATATTAATAAGTTTGTTAACATCACCTCTAAATATGTAAATAGGATTAACAACATAAATATTTTGTAAATTAGTTCTTTTAATAATATTTTCATCTTCAAGATAAGCAATAGCGTTATAATAATCTCTATAATTAGGCTTAACTAAACCATAACCTTTAATTAAATCATGAGAAATATAAATAACATTACTATTAAATTTAATATTTTCAGCAATATAACCAATAAAAGAAATAATAACAGCATATCTATTTTTTCTTATTATATCCCAAACTCTCATACCAATAGTAACAAAATTACGTTTAATGCCAACTTCTTTACTAAGATGATAACCATTATCAAATTCAGCAACTATACCAGTTCTGGTACTTTTATTATAACTAAAAGGATTAGCAACAACAAGTCTTTGTTTTTCAAATTCTTCTAAACAATCAGCATTATAACAAACATCATTAACAAGTTTATTATAAACTTTAGTAGGTTTAAAATTTTCTTTAAAAGTCATAACAATAACATTATTAAGTTTAACATAAAAATATATTACTCTATGAAATATCGAAATCTATTCCATGTATGGTATAAATATAGCAAATAAATAGCGAAATCTATTCCATGTATGGTATAAATTAGTATTTGTAATTTATTGATAATCAAGTAATTATAAAGTAGCAATAGTATCTATATAGATATATATTATATATATAATATTAATATAATCAGCATTAATAGATTCGCTGTGACCCGCTCCGAGCTTCGCTCTCCGCTATACTCCCCGTGGAGGATGAATACAATCAGTATCAATCACATCAAGTTAATCAATACTATCATTATTATTATTATCTCTATTAACATCATTAATACTAATATGATTAAGTCTAGCTTATCTTCATCCTCCACGGGGAGTATGACTTGCATATTTATAATCATATAATCCTCTACGATTAAAATGTTAAAAATAGTTTTTCTCTTGGTAGATTCATTCAAACTCTTACATTTGCTAAAAACAATTAAGTTATGGGTAAAGATAAAAGTGAAACTAAACCTAAATACACTAGAGAATTTCATAGTGGTGAAAGGAATAAAAAAGAAGTTAAAGTTCCTAGTAAACTTAAACTTGGAAATATTGGTATTGATAGTATTATTAAAACTAAATAATTTAGTATTATGATTAAAGTTGAAAATAAATTTAAAGATTTTGGTATTCAAATACCTACTGACATTAGCGAAATAACAAGTGAAGCACTTGACGCTATTCTTACTAATGTAGTTATTGCTAAACATTATTGTGTTGTTGCTCTTTGCCAAAATGAAAGTTTGTTTGGTGTTATTAATAATAAAGTTAGTACAGTTGAGGTTATGCCAATTATTGCTAAAATTAGTAAAGAAGATGCTGAACTTATTGGTATGAATCAAATGGATAAGATTATTATTGACCGTTCTACTCTTGAACGTGGTTATCATCTTTATCTTAAACATAATGTTCTTAGCCCTCAATTTGTTAATAAGTATATTACTAATGATACTGAACTAACTCGTTCTATTACTGTTGGTACTTTTGGACAAAATCAAGGATATACAAAAGGACAGAAAGTTTGGTTTGTTGAATTTAAAGTTATAGCTATTAATGATTTAAGAGCTGCTATTACTGATAAACATAAAGCTATTAATCCTTTTGTTTATCATTCTGCTGAAAAAGCTAATTAGCCATTTCGTCTAAATAATCGAACTCTTCTTAGAACTACTTATGTATAATTTAAAATTATAGGTACTTGTGTTCTTGTTTATAGTAGTAATCTAAGAAGAGTTCTTAAACTTTCAATTATGGATTTTAAGACTAATACTAGTTTTAATATTGCTAATACTAGTTCTCATGAAGATTTTGATGATGATTATATTCTTATTTATAAAGATATAAATAATATATTAGATGATATTGGATTTCAAGGTGATGATAGAATACTTTGTAAATCTATTATTGAAAGTCTTGAAAAAGAAGCTAGTATTAATATACGAAAAGATAAATGTGTTGCTATTCCTCATATTGGTACTATTCAAAAGAATTGGTATCGTTCCAAACTTATTAGTCATTATAAAGACTTTAAAGAAGCTAGAAAAACTATGACTAGAGAAGAGTATAAAGAATATACTGCTAAAGTTATGGAAGAAGAAAAGCAAAAACATTATGAAGAAGAAGAAAAGATTAAAACTGAACATAAGTTTAAAAAGAAACTTCTTCCTACTTGGATTAAACTAAGTAAAAAACATAGTGCTGCTTATGCTAATCTTTGGCTATATGCTATGGGTAAACTTGAAATTATTGAATTTGATGAAGAAGTAGAAGAAATATATGAACGGTTTGGAATTGGATTGGATGCTGACCATAGATGAAACTGGTATGCCAAAAGCTCCTACACTTAAACAACTTCTTGATAGAGATGTTAGTCTTCTTTATACTAGAGATAAATCTCCTAATAAAGAGATGTATGTTAAAGAAGTTGGAGTTATTTATTATCTTGGTGACCCTAAAGGCCCATGCCTACAAGAAGGTCTTAGTGAAAAAGAAGCTCTTAAGAAAGCTATTGAAAACTTTGATTTACCTAAAAATTATCAACCTGATGTTCTTGTTTGGAAACTTATTAAAAGATATTATAATCAAAAAGCTGGTGCTGATATGGAAGCTGTTCTTAATATTAAGCGTGGTATTCATAATGTTGCTCTAGCTGCTAGCAAGTTAAATGAATTGTTGAATAACAAGTTATCTGATGGTGCTAGTCTAGAAGATGTTCCAGTTGTTATTGGTTATATGAAACAAATTAATGATTTAGCTAATCAGTTTCCAAACACGATTAAAGCTCTTAATGTAGCTAAAGAAAATCTTCTGTATGAACAAGAGAATGTTGCTGCTAGAGGTGGAGTTGAAATTACTAGTAGTATGATTGAAGAATAAGCTGATGCTAATCAACTCCATCCTCTACGGGGAGTCTAGCGTAGGCACGTAGTGCCGAAGCGGGTCCAAGCTAGTGTTGAACTTAATAATATTAATATGGAACTTAAAGATAAAAGATATAATGATATTAGACTTATTTTTCATGAAGAAGAACATAAGTATAACGATAGTCTTGGTAATGATTATATTTCAACCACTACTATCCTTCATGGATATCAACCGAAGTTCGATAAGAACTATTGGTTGAGAAAAAAGTCTAAAGAACTAGGAATAAGTGAGAAGAAACTAGAAGAACAATGGTCAACTATTACTAAAGAAGCTTGTGAACGTGGAACTAATACTCATAATGGTCTTGAAGATGGTGTTAAAGGAGCATCTATGTTTCAACAAGCTATTAATTATCTTGATAAACGTGAAGATGGTGTAATGGTTACTATTGCTGATATTCCAAATTTTGGTGCTAATTATAAACTTCTTAATCTTAAAGATTTTATTGAACTTACTAATAATCGTTATCCTCTTATTTATGATGCGTTTAAAATGTACACTGAAAGAGGATATAAGATTTATAGTGAAATTGGTATGTTTCTTATAGATTGGTTAATTAGTGGAACTATTGATATTCTTCTAGTTAATGAAGATACTAATTGTGCTGTTGTGGGTGATTGGAAAACAAATCGTGGCGGATTAAGATTTAGTAGTGGATATTATAAGAAAGATAAAACAGTTAAACCTGCACAACAAACTAATGTTTGGGTTGATAAAGATGAACGACTTTTAGCTCCTCTTAATCATCTTCCTAATTGTAATGGTGCTATATATAATCTTCAACTTAGTATGTATGCTTTTGCTGTTGAATATATACTTGGTTTAACTATTAAAGGTATTTGGTTATGTCATATTGATAGTGATTTTGAACTTAATGAATATGGTATGCCAAAAAGATTTTCTGATGGTCTTTATCATATTAAAGAAAATCCTGTTGAAACTACTAAATTCTTTACTATGAATTATCTACGTGATGATATTAATAAAGTTCTTAAAGATAGAGAATTACAAATTAAAGCTAGTAGTGTTCAAACTCAATTTAAACTTGCTATATGAAATTAAATAAAGACAATTTAATTGGAGTAATTATTGGTTTTATTGTTTTAGTTATATTTGCTATTTGTTTATCTAGTGGATGTGCTAAACGTATTACTCCAGTTCCTGAAATTCGTTATGTTCCTGTTACTGATTCTACTGCTGTTAATGAATTAGTTTTAACTAAAGAATTACTTCGTAGAACTCAAGATTCTCTTAACGCTTATAAATCTGATACTACAATTAGTGCTGATTATTTTGTAGCTAAATATAAACTTGAGCGTATTAGATATTATAATGATATTGCTGGAAAAGGAAATAATATCAAATATCTTAGAGGTTGGATTCGTAGAACTCTTGATGAATAAGTTATGTATATTATTAATCGTAGAAAAAATATAAGATTAATTGGCGATGAACATCATATTGATGATGACTTTGAATTTGTAATTTATAAAGTTCAAATTAAAGTTCTTTGGTTTTGGGTTACAATTAAAGAATTTGATGAAGATGAATATTATGACGCTGTTGATTGTTTTAGATATTGTACTAATCCTTATATAAATTAAATTATGGCTTACTTTGAAGATGCTTTTAAAAAACTATCTATTAAAGAAGGTGGTTATGTAAACGATAAAGATGATGCTGGTGGAGAAACTTATAGAGGTATCAGTCGTAAATATAATCCTACTTGGCAAGGTTGGATTATGATTGATTCTTATAAGAAACATTATACTGTTGGTAGTAAAGAGTTTAAGTCTAAACTTGATAATGATGTTCAGCTTCAGAAACTTGTTTGGGAAAAGTATAAAATAGGTTATTGGGATGTATTTGAACTTGATGATTTTAATAGTCAGAGAGTTGCTGAACAATTATTTGATACTAACGTGAATTGTGGTCAAGTTGCAGCTATCAAGATGGCTCAAAGAGTTCTTGGTCTTAAAGAAACTGGTAGATGGAACCTTGATTTACTTAATAAACTTATAGAAATAAAAGATTAACTTAATACTGTATAGAATTATGAAGAAGATGCTAATAGCAATATTTATAATAGCGATTATTAATTTATGTGTTACTCTGTATTTATCAATAAGTCGTTTTAGTGTAGAAGTCAATTCATATAATAAAAGTGACACCGCTATTAATCATGTTCGGATTGATTCTATACAGTTAGTTATAACTGAAAGAGAAAGTATAGTTTATAAACTTAAAGAACATGAAAAAGATATTGAAGATAAAGTTATTAGTCTTAATGACAGTGCTACTTGGGAGTTATTCAAGAAGTTGGTGTCAGAGTGAGATTGATGATGTAGTGCATCCTCCACGGGGAGTCAACACTACTGATACAACTGTTCTTGTTCCTATTAATATGATTAAGATTGCTAATACTAAGATTATTAAAGCTAAACTTTATAAAGATATTATTAACAAACAAGATAGTATAATTAATCTTCATAAGATTAAATATAACGCTCTTTATAAAGAAGTTGAAACTTTACAAAATAATCTTGATAATAGTAATAAAGTAAATGATAATTTAAATAAGTCTATTGAACGTATTAAACGTAAGAATAGATATTTGGTAAGCGGTGGTGCTGTTTGCGCTATCGCTTTTGTTGTTTGTTTACTAGTTAAATAAAATATTATGGCTGATGGTAAATATCCTTTTCTAGAATACATTGAAGAACCTGATAAAGAGAAAAAGTATAAGAAAGCTAGTGATTGTGGATGGCATGACCCTCATAATAACTTTTTAATTGGAGATAGTGGTGGCTTTCTTTTAAATATTAGACCTGGCAAATTTGTTAATACTGAACTTTTTAATGAAGTTGCTAGAACATATCAAGCCACAGGTAAATATACTCAATTTAAAGTTGATAGTATTCCTCATAGACAATTTAGACGTAGAGAATGTGATAGACGACGTAATGGTTTTTCTGCTCCTTGTTGGCAAAATCCAGATGGAAGTATAGAAGATGTTTGGATAACAGGTGGTCATTATAATTTTCTTAATTATACTCGTATGGAACGTACAGATGAATCATCTGTTATTGTTACTGAACATGGAGCTACTGCTAAAAAGATTTATAGTTTTCCTAGTTTTATTGATGCTCAATTTTGGACTTGGCAAATTATAGAATTTTGTAGACGTAATGGTTTACATCTTATTATTGATAAAACTCGACGTGGAGGTTTTTCTTATATTATGGCTGCTGATAGTTCTAATGAAGTTAATTTATCTAAGCATAAAGTTGTTATTCATGTTGCAGCTGATAATAAATACTTAATTAAACAAGGTGGTTTAAGTGACTTTGCTGTTAATAACTTAAAGTTCTTTGAAGAAAAGACTCCATTTAAAAGAGGTATATATAGTCCTACTACTGATAGTTTTAAACTTGGTTATCGTATGAAAAATGGAGTTGAAGCTGATGATAGTTGGTCTAGTTCTCTTTTAAGTGTTAGTGCTAGTAATAATCCTGACTGTGCTATTGGTAAAGATGCTGTTACAATTAAAGTTGAAGAGCTATCTACAATGCAGAATTTTGATGAGTTTATGAATGTAACCGAACCTACAATGACTGTTGGTACTCGTACTACTGGTACTCTTATGGCTTGGGGAACTGCTACTGCTGCTAATATGCAAATATTTGAACAAAACTTTTATAATCCTAGAGCATTTGGATTTATGGCTTTTGAAAATGTTTTTGATAATGATGCTCGTAATGAAGTTTGTGGATTTTTTAAATCTTATGCTTGGGGTCTTGAAGGAGAAATAAATGGAGTTAAAGGATTTGATGAAGATGGAAATAGTAATCTACGAATAGGGCTTAAGCTTGCTGCACGAGAAAGAATTGAAAAGAAAAAGACTGCTAAGACTTTTGCAGAATATCTTAATTATCTTGGTCAGCGTGCTTTATTTCCTGCTGAATCTTTTAGTAGTGCTAATGAAAATATATTTAGTAGTGAAGCTCTTAATAAGTTTGAAGATAAACTTCGAATTGATAATAGTTATAAGTTTTATACTGATGGTGAACTATTTGAAGATGGAACTAAAAAGATTTATTTTAAATCTAATGCTCGTATAAGAATTGAAAGTCCTGATATGAAAACTTATGATTATATTCAAGGAGTTCCTAGACGTGGTAATGAAGATCCTCATGGTTGTATAAGAGTTTGGTTTGCTCCTGAATATGAAGAAACTTATATTAATGATAGACTTGTAAGAGCTATTCTTCCTGGAACTTATGTTGCAGTTTATGATCCTGTTGGTATTGATAAAGATAAGAAAGAAATTACTGATAGACATTCTCATAATAGTATGTTTGTTGTTGAAATGCCTAGAGAACGTAATGGATTTAAACCTAAATTATGTGCTGCATATTATGGACGTACTGAACGATTAGAAGAAGCTGATGAAAAGTTTTATCGACTATGTAAATGGTATAATTGTATTGGTACTGGACTTGTAGAAATAAACCGTGGTGAAACTGTTTCTAATTTTCGTAAATGGAAAGCTACTAAATATCTAGGTTATGAACCTTTATATGTTTGGGATTCTGCTGTTAAAGAAAAAGTTAGTACTAGTTATGGTTATAATATTGGTAGTAGTCCTAAGAAACTAGATGGTCTTCGACTTCTTAAAGAGTTCTTATATGAAGTTATTGGTAAGAATGAATTTGGAGAAGATATTTATGTTTTTGAAAGATTTCTTGATTATCAAACAATTCTTGAACTTAAAAAGTTTAATGCCGAAGGTAACTTTGACCGTATATCTAGTCTTATACTTTTAGGTATATATTGGAAGTCTATTGATATTAAAGGTAAACGAGAACTTGCTAGTCGTAAGAAAGTTACAGAAGAGAATGATAAAACAGATATTTTTAATAGACAATGGTTTTAAGATTAAACAAATAAAGATATGTATAATTTTGGTAGACTTGATTTCCCTAATCAGCATGTTAGTTATGCTGAAAAACAAGAAGTTGATTGGTATGCTAAGTGCTGTGATTATGTTATAGAAGCTGGTATTGCTTGTAAAGCTGATTTTAATGTAGAAGAAAAGTTTAATATTCTTCTTGGTAATATTCCTAGAGAATATTATAGAAAAACTCTTAATCCTTATAATGAGAAAGATGAAAATCTAACTCGTTTTCCAGCTACTATGCGTAACTATGATATGATGAAAGGTATTATTAGAAGATATATTGGTGAATATATTAAGAATCCACATGATTTTATTGTTGGAGCTAATAATCCAGAAGTTGTATTTGCTAGAGATGCTGAACTTGGTAAACAAATTATGATGCTTGCTGAACAAGCTGTTGCTAAGAAGATACAAGAAAGTTATATGCAGTTTGTTAATGAAGGAAATAATCCTGAACAATTTAATCCTGAACAAGCTGTTGATATTGAAGCTTTTATTAAAGAATTTAATGAAAATTTTATTGATGATATTAGTGCACAAGGACAAGATTTAATTAATGTTATTGATGACCTTACTGATGCTTTTACTATATATGCTAGAGCTTATTTTGAATTTGTTGCTTTTGGAGCTTGTTATACATATAGAGATGTTGTAGGTAGTCAATTAATTAAACGTGTTGTTAGTGTTAGAGATGCTTTTCCTGTTCCTAACGATAATATGTTTGCAGAAGATTATGATATGTTTGCTGAACGTCGTATGTTGACTAAACAACAAATTATAGATGAATTTTATGAATATCTTTCTGAAAAAGAACGTGAAGCTCTTGATACATATTATCAATATAGTGCTACTACTTCTAGCGATAAAGCACTTTTAAATTGGGATAAATATATGTATTATTTTGGTGATATATGTAGTAAATTTAATAAAGATGATTTACAACATATTAAGAACACTAATATAATGGCTCGTGATGCTAATAATGGTTTATTTGAAGTTTGGCATACTGTTTGGAGAGGTGAAATAAAAGAAGGTATTCTTACATATAGTAATGGAGCATTTGTTACAACAAGAATTGTTGATGAAACTTATCAGCTTAACCCTGCTGGTGGTGATATTAGTATTGAATGGGTGTGGCGTCCACAAGTTTATGAGAGCGTTAGAATTGGTTCTCGTGCTACAAGCATATATCCTTATAAGGCTCGTCCTATTGCTTATAATAGGAATGGCAAACTTCCTTATAATGGTATTGCAGAACTTTTGCCTGGTTTTGGAAGATTTAGTGTTGTAGATACAGTTATTCCTTATCAAGTATTTCGTAATATAGTTTCTTATCATAGAGAAATGGCTATTGCTAAAAATAAGATGAATGTTCTTATGATTGCCAAATCTCTTCTTGGTAAAAAACCTGCTGAAACTATATATCGTATGGCTGCTGATGGAGTGCTTTATATTGATGATGAAGATGATGCTAATCTTGTTAAAGCACAAAATGTTCGTTATCTTGAAAGTCGTATGAATAATTATATTACAGAACTTGGGCAACTTATTCAAGAGATTGAACAGACTGCTAAAATGGAATGTGATATGACTCCACAACGTTATGGTGAGATTGCTAATAGTGCTGGTAAAGGAGTTACTGATGAAGCAGTTATTCGTGGAAGTATGGGTTCTGTTATTATTGAATTTATATTTGATAAAATGAGAGAACGAGATTATCAAGCTGAAATGGACTATACTAAACTTGCTTGGATTGATGGTCTTAATACTTCTTATAAAACTAAAGATGGCGATATTAGATATTTAAGTCTTGATGTTAATAGTCATATATTTGCTAATTATATTGTTACTTGTAAAACTTCTGTTAAAGAACGCGAGAAACTTGAACAATATAAACAACTTGCATTTAGTGCTGCTCAGAATGGTAATATGGATATGGCTAATGCTGCTATACGTGGAGATAATGTTGCTCAAATTAGTAAACTTATTGATAAGTATCAAAATATTCAACGTGAGCATGAACTTGATGTTGAACGTGTTTCTCAACAAACAGAACAACTTCGTCAAGAATTTGAACTTGCTAAGATTGATAGAAAAGCAGAACAAGATAGAGAAACAATTAGAGTTGAAAAATATCTTGATGGTCAGATTGAAGCTATGAAAACAAATGCTAATATTATGAGTTTTGATAATGGTCTTAGTGATGCTGAAAAGAGCCAAGCTGAAGAACGTATGGAAAATGCTAGACTTAATCTTGAACGTAGTAAACTTAGTTTAGATGCTCAAAAGACTTCAGTTGAAGCACAACTTAAAGAAAAAGAATTAGCTGTTAAACTTAAAGAAAGTGATGATAAAGTCAAGATTGCAAAAACGAATAAAAATCGTTATGATAGTAAAAGTAAATAATCGGCTGTACTTCTAAATTTTGTTCATAATAGGGCTGGACTTGCTTGTGAAAGTAGGTTCAGCCCATTTTCATTTTTCTTTACATCACATGAGCCATTTTAAGCTCATTTTAAGCACTTCATTCATTTCGTGATAGATTAATCATTATGATAAAATTTGATTCATACACGGCTTCTCTGAAAGCGACAGGCTAGGTTATCAGTAATAAATATCCTAGTTAGCAATAGTATGTTAGTCGGCAAATCGGCTTAAAGGTGAACATATTTTAACGATACAAGTAAAACTCATATTATTATCATAGTTTATATTTGTGATATAGTAATTAATTAAAAACAAAGAGTTATGCCTAATTTTGATAGTTTTGGTTTTAATGGTGAAACATCTAATGGTGATGGAAAACCTACTGACGACATTACAGACCTTGATACAGGTAAAACAGGGCAGTTAGATGCTGATGGTAATTCTATTGATGATATTACTAATAATGGTAATGGAGATGGGAATAGCGATTCTAATGCTAATAAAGATAACCAATCTTCATCCTCCACGGGGGGTCAGCCTACTAGCAAAGCGAATGACGCTGATGCTGAACATGGTTTAGAAGAAGGTACTATTATCGAAGATGGAGATAATAAATATACTGTTGATAAAGACGGTAATCTTATTGACGATAAAGGTAATATCTTTAAAGCTAAAAATGAAGTTGCTGCTTATCTTAAAGAATTTGAAGTAGAAGATACTAAAGAAGAAAATACTATTGATGTTAAATCAATTCAAGAACTTGTAGGTGTTTCTGTTACTTCAGAAGATGGTAAACCAGTTGCTTTTGATAATACTCCTCAAGGAGTTGCAAGTTATATTCAATCCGTTATTGATTTAAAACGTGATGAATTTGCTCAAGCTGGTGTTAATAAGTTATTTGAAGATTATCCTATCGTTGGTGATTTTCTTAATTATTATGTTGCAAATGGTAATTCATTTGAAGGCTTTGGTGAACTTCGAGATAGAAGCGGTATTGAAGTAGATGAAAATAATGTAAGTCAACAAGAAGCTATTGTTCGTGAGGCGTTTAAGGAATTTAATCGTCGTGGTAATGTTGATAAGTATATTCAATATCTTAAAGATAGCAATGAACTTTTCAATGTTGCTAAAGAAGAACTTGAAGCTCTTCAGAAAGCTGATAACGAAATGCGTGAAGCTAATGCTAAAGAAGCTATGCGAGTTAAAGCAGAAGAAGAGAAACAACTTGTGGAATTTTGGAATGGAGTTAAAGAATGTATTGATAAACGACAAATTGCTGGTTATCGTATTCCTGAAACTGTTATTATTGAACGTAATGGAAAACAAATTTCTACTACTCCAGAAGATTTCTTTAATTATGTTTATCAAGTTGATGATAAAGGACTTTCTCGTTATGAAAATGATTTAATGAAGTTATCTCCTGCTGAAAGACGCGATGAAGAACTGCTTAAGGCTTGGCTTAAATATACAGGTAAAGGTTATGATAGTTTGATAGAAATGGCTGTTTCTGATAAAGAAGCTAAAAAGTTGAAACTTACTGCTAGTCAACGTAAATCTACAAAAGGAGCTATTAAAATAACTAAACCTGACAGTAAAAAAGATGCTCTGAAAGATGAGCGTTTTGGTTATTAACATAATAGTAAATTTGTAGATGAAAACATTACGTGTTATTGGACAAACTCGTTATGAAGATAGAGGTTATTCTAATGAAGAATCAATTGCTTATCTTCAGCTTCAAAAGCCAGAAGAAATTAATAGTTTTCTGACTTATAATTATGGTATGGATGATGACCGTTTTCCTTTAAGTTTTATTACTGAAGGTCAAGGCAGTCGTGGTATTAAAGATGTTGCTACTGTACAATGGACTTGGAAAACTATGGGTCGTATGAAGTTTACAGACTTTGTAACTTACTTTAATACTGCTGTTACTAAACCCGGTCAAAATGGTAGTGAATTTGAAGTTCATTTCTCTACTCATTGGTTTATTGAACAACATGGTCTTACTGCTCCCGATGGTGTTACTCAAGTTCGTATTCAGAAAGACTTAGGTGAATCTGCTTATGGTTATGCTTATCTTTTGAAACTTACTTCTCCTAATCCTGATGCTTATGTTGATCTTCAATGGTTGGCTAAAGGTATGTATTGGGCAATGAGTGCTCCTACTGTTTCTGAATCTTATTCTAAAGGTAACAGAAGCAATACTATGGGGCCTGCTGGAATGACTTCTCAACTTGAGTTTTATCGTTATTCTAAAGAAATAGCTGGTAATCTTGCTAATGTTGTTACTCAATATCAATTCCAAAATGATAATGGTGGTACTTCTAATCTTTGGATTAACGAAGAGATGCGACAGTTCAACTTGCACATGAGAGTAATGAACGAAGAACGTTTGTGGAAGTCTGAATATAACCGTTTACCTGATGGTACTATTCCTTTGAAAGACCATGATAATGGTAAACCTATTCCTCGTACTGCTGGTATGTTAGAAATTTGTCGTGAATCTAACTACGATACTTATGGTGAAGTTCTGACTCTTAACAAACTTGAACGTACAGTTGGTGATGTTCTTGACCGTGATACTCAAGATGGAGATAAGAAAGTTGTTCTTATGGGTGGTAAAGGATTTATTCGTGACTTTGAAATGGCTATCAGAACTGATGCTAAAGAAAACGGATTTATTACTCCTCTTGGTGAAAAGATGATTCAAGATAATGGTGATGGTCTTTCTTATGGACGTTACTTTAATAAGTATAAAACTCCAGATGGATATACTATTACTGTTATTCATAATGCTTATTTCGATAAGGGTACTGATGCTGAAGCTGCTAAGCAAAATGGTATGATTCATCCTACTACTGGCTTGCCTATTACTTCTCATCAAGCTGCTTTGATTGATATGAGTAATTATAAAGGTAATCAGAATGTTCGTATAGTACGTCAAAAAGGACAGGCTTATAAAGCTAAAGTTATTGAAGGTATGACTGATATTCCTGCTTGCTGGGGATTGCCTAATACTAATCATGCAGCTACTGAAATTGATATGGCTCGTTATGAAGTTAAGGGCTCTATTGGTTTGCAAGTAGATAACACTACTAAGATGTTCTTATTGAAATGTGTATTATAATCATTTAAAAGAAGCTATTTAAGATATGGATTTTAACAAAGTAAATGAAGCTAATAAAGCAGGAGAAAATACTCCTGCTGCTTCTAATGTAAATACAGATAAACAGGTTATACCCCCCGTAGAGGATGGAGTAGATAAACAGCCTGCTAATACAGTAGGATTTAGAGATGAAAGTCTTGATAAACCTTATACTGAAAAACGAACTATTACTATTAATTTAGTTACTAATTATTCATTATATCGTAGAGTTAATGATAAAACATTACCTAAACGAATGGATAAGATTGGTAGTTGTGTTCGTAGTTCTCGTACTCTTTCTTCTAATAAAGGTGAGATTGAATCTTATTTTCCTGCTTTAATTGGTCTTGCTCCTAATAATGAAAACTTTATTTCACGGGTTAAGGCTTATCTTAATAATATTAGTGTTTCAGTTGATGAACTAGGTAAGACTTTTGATATTTCTTTCTTTTGGAATCGTAAACGAGATTATCTTCGTTTTAGAGCTGAAGAAGAAGCTATTGAAACTGCTTATATGAATAGTGACCGTAAAGGAGTTAAAGAACTTAGAGAAGCTCTTGAAGCTAAGATTACTAAGTTAAATCTTCTTGAAAGTGAAAAGTATAAATATGGTTATCCTATTGTTCTTGATGATTATCTAATTTATCGTCATTGTTTATTGTATAAAGATGTAGCTAAAGATATTGCTCTTATTAATTCTGACCCATCTATTAGATTTTATTTTAAAGATGACCAAAGAGAAGCTGAGCGTCTTGCTAAACATCGTCAGGAAATTAATTCGGCTAAAGGCAATTATGTTAAACTTCTCACGAATAGTGATTTGTTTGATGCTGTATTTATTCAATACTGTGTTGCCAATAATATTAATATTCCTAACGGTATGGCTATGGATACTGTTGATAAACAATCACATCTTGATAAATTTAGTACAAATGAACCTGCTAAGTTTAATAAACTTTGCAATGATAAAGATATTACTATTAAGTCTTTAATTGAGGTTCTTATTTCTCGTGGAGAATTTATCAGAGCAATTCATAATCAGAATATTACTACTCCTGATGGTGAGTTCATTGGTGCTAATGTTAAAGAAGCTGTTACATGGTTTAAGAATCCTACTAATAGTGCTCTTGTTAGTGCTTATAAAAATAAACTTAAAAACATTTGATTATGAACATTGGGGAGATGCACGTGACGTTCAGAGAACTGGCACAACAGATGGGTATGCAGACCGTTCGTGCTATTCTCATGGAAGATATAGATATTTGTCTTAATGCTGCTATAATTGAAAAAGCTAGAAATGTAATAGTAGAAAACGTCGGACCTGTTCCTTATAATGATAAGGTTGCTCGACAAAATGCTTCTATTAGTCCTGTTAATGCTCTTAGAACTTTATACACAGCGGGTACTGTTAACGGCGAAGATATTACAGGTGGTGGAACAGAAGTTGACCCTTATAAAATTAACATTGATAGCGACGGAATAATGCTATATACAGGCTTTCAAGTTAGTTATAATGGCAAGACAATTTATGATTGCAGAATTATTGAAGCTGAAGATTTAGGTCAAACGCTAAGAGATTTCTGTAATCGTGCTGCGAAAGATGCTCCGATAGTTACTATATTTGGAGATGAATCTGGTATCAATGTTGATATATATACTGGACGTAATAATACAGTTAAACCTCAATTAGTTAAATATCTTTATATCAAAGAACCTGCTAAAGTTAAATTTGATGAAGATAGAGAAGAAGATTGGGTTAATTGTGATTTACCTCCTTATTTACATATGGAAATAGTTATGCGTGCAGTACAGATTTATCTTGCTAGTATTGGTGCTACTTCTAACGGAGCTGATAAACAAAGTTAAACTCTAAATTAAATTAAAAATGAGACAGTTTTTGTTAGCGGGCAATGTCGCTTATGGAGCGAGCTTACCTCTTGCTGCTGGAGCGGTTGCTTTTACTTATCTTGCTAATGGCCAGGAAATTATTGACGCTAACGGTACTAAGATTACCGATAAGTTTTACATTAATCTTGGTCGTGAAGCAAATGGTCCAGTAGTTCTTCCAGCTTATAAGAAACATCTTACTTTTGTTAAAGGTGTTTATCAAGCTGCTACTACTTTCTCTGCTAATCTTACTATCGGAGATGTAAATGCTTATTCTGATTATTCTATTATGATTGTGAAAAAAGGATTAAAGTTCAATGAACGTAATCGTTGGACTGCTACCATTCATACTGGTCTTAATCCTACTGCTAATGATGTAGCAAATAAATTAGCTAACCAAATTAATAATAATACTGTTGGACATGGTATTAAAGCATCTGTTGCTGAGGCTAAAATCACTCTAACTGCTGAGTCTAAGGGTATTGATTATGGAATTCTTGGAGCTGATGAATTAGTTGGTATTGCAGTCACAGTTACAGCTCACGGTTTACCTGCCTATGGTGACGCTGCTTATATTACTGATTTAGCTAATAAGGCTGCTGCTGATGCAGGTATTGAATATACTTACCGTGATACTTATACTGAACTGTATCCTGCATATCCTATTAATCCTTTGAAGCAACCTGATAGTGCAGATGCTGGATATATTATCTTTACTCTTCGTTTTGCTGTTCCACGTGAAATGAAAACTAGAGATGAAGTTGTTCATCAGATTGTACAAATAGCATTCCCTACTGGAGCTACTGCTATTGCAACTGTTGAAACTATCCTTAAAGCTATTGCTACTGAAGAAAAAGCATAACCTATTACCCGACTCGATTAGGTAAATATTAGGTAATATTAATCGAATAGGGACTATTGGTATTAGCATTAGTGTTGATACTGATAGTCCCTATTCTTGTATCTGTAAAAATGGAATTAATTCAAAATGCTTTTGAACAAGGTCTTATTCCTGGTATTGTTATTGTTATTTATCTTATAATTAATAAGATAATTGATAATAACAAAAGAAATCCTTTAGATGATATTGCCAAACTTCTTGACATAGTTACTAGAGATATTATTGAAAAAGATAGAGAAAAATCTAAATCTGTTGTTTCTATTGCTATAAATAATGCGGCATCAGAATGTACAAAATTTGTTGCTTCAACTATTATTACTAATAATATCGATAGTAATCGTGACCAAATAGAATATAATGCTAGCCACTTAGTTAATAGTGTTTATTACGATACTTATTCTAAACTTAATATGTATCGTGGAGATGAAGATTATCTTAGTCATTATATGAAAGAAGAATGGAAAGAAGATATTTATGGTGATATTATAAATATTGTCTATAATAAAAATCTTGATTCTAATCAACGTATTCTTGCGTTTAATAAACGTATTAATATTAGAGTTAATGATTATACTGCTTATATTATTAATAAGGCATTTAAATAAGATGGTATTATGATAAGAGGTTATATTAATAATCCAAAACAGCTATCGAAAGAGATGCAATTACGCATCGCAAGCATGGCTGAAAAACAAGCGAGAATAGCAGAATTAGGCTTCCCATTGGACGAAAAAAATTGGTGCAAACTAACACAAGGGCAAATTTTAATTCAAGCACTAGAAGCCTTAGAATTGCTTTCTGATGAGCAACAAAAATCAATTATTAATTCATACAATAACTTGATGATAGAATGAGTGAACAAATAGATGATAATTATGTTAATGGTGTCTATGTAAAAGCTGATGGAACTGAACAAGTTGAGATTGATCCTCAATATGTTTATATGACTGTTCCTAGCAAATATGTTTGTGTTTATCATAAACTATTAGTTCTTATGGCACAATATGGACTTGATATGCTTAATGATTGTTCTGCTACTTGTAAAGGTAATAATAAGAATATTGTTACTTGCTGGAATATGTTTCAATCTGCTATGGCAGCATATCAACTTGGTCAAGATAAACTTGCTGAAACTCTTCTTAAATATATTAAAGGTCAACTTAATATTATTTATGAAGGTAGTGAACAAGTTCAGTATAGTGGTTCTATTACGCTTCCTGTTGATGAAGAAGGTAAAATTCATGCAATAGTTAGTTGTGGAGATGCTCCTAAATTTTATGTTGACCCTGAAACTGGTAAACTTTGGGAGAAGAAAGAAGAAGGCAAAGAATATAATGAAACTTATAGTCTTAGTGATGTTGATTATGATAATGAATAATGTGAATGTGTTCCATCCTCTACGGGGGGTCTACACTATGAATTTAGTAAACCTAGAGAACGTATGAAAACAATAGAAGAAGAACTTGGTAAAGTTAGCCTTACTTGTAATGGTCAATGGAATGATAGACCTTATGAAAGACTATGTATAGTTCATGACGGTTTCTATGCTAGCTATATATCTCGTAAAGCTGTTCCTGCTGGTATTCCTTTATCTAATGAAGAGTATTGGCAACCTATTGCTAAACTTCGAGAAGATTTAGTTATTGATTATGAAACTTTCAAGAAAGAAATACTAGAACTTATTGCTGTTGTTCAAAGAGGTCTTAAAGCTGCTAGAATTGTAGTATCTACAATGGAAGATAGAGATGCTCTTACTTGGGAACAGATTGGAGTAGGTTGTGAAGTTTATGTTATTGAAACTAAAAAGAGTTATATTCTTGATGAAATAACTCCTGTTACTAATGCAAAGAAATGGCATCTTGAAGCTGATTCTGAAATTGGTTCTAAATTTGTAGAATCATTTAGTGGTATGTTTCCAAGAGCAATTGCAGAACGCGCAGTTGCTGATGAATTTGGTATTAATATTCAAGATAATTATCTTCGTCGTAACGTAGTAGTTAATTATATGGCACAAGTACTTAAACAGTATTTTGAAGATAATGCTGTTCAAATACTTAAAGGCCAGATTACTCCTGAAATGCTTAGTGAATCTGTTAAACAAATGTTTACTGCTTCACAGATTACTAATGCAGCTGATGAAGAAGATTTAACAGTTGTTGATAATCTTCTTAAATTTGCAGATAAAGACTATAATACAAATGGTTATAGTGGAAAGGCTCGTAAATATCTTCGTAAGAATATGATTAGTGGTGTTAATACTCTTACTCAAGATATGATTAACGAGCCTAATACTATTTATATACTTCAATATGATTATTGTTTAGCTGGACAAACTATTGAACTTCCAGATAATAGTATTATTCTTTGGAGAGGTGGTAGATTATATGATGGAGCTGTTAAACTAAATAAATGTAGACTTCTTAGTAATTATCGTCAAGAAGATATGTTTGATAAAGAAACTATATCTTTAGATGGTGATTGGGCTAAAGGTCAAATACTTTATCATCCTCTTGATTTAGGCGAAGATAATAAACAAGTTGAAATTACAGGTTGGGGTGGTTCTTATACTAATGATTTTTATTGGTTTTGGGATGGAGAAAAATGGGTAAGTATGGGTTTTGATTTATCTGTATATCTTACTCGTGCTGAATTTGAAGCTTTCTTAGAGAAGTTAAGAGAAGAGATGGAAAAGTTTTATGCTTGGCTTCTTGGAGAACTTAAAAAGATTAATGATCATCTTGAAATTCATGACCAACAAATATCTGAATTACAACAAGATATAACTGATATTAACACTAGAATTGATAATCTTATTACTGAATATAATGCTAAGTTTGAAGATATTTATAATAAGATTGGAGATTTAAATAGTAGTGTAGAAGATAGTATTAATAATCTAGAACAATATATTAATAATAAGATTGAAGAGATTCTTAATAAGATAGACCAAAGTGGTGGTAACATAAGTAATGAGTATAAACAATATTTTGAAGATAATTATGTTTCTATGTTTAAGAACATGATTAAAGCTGGTACTAATATTACTTTTGTTGAAAACTCTGATGGTACTATTACTATTAATGCTGCTGGTGGAGGTTCTGGCGGAGGTGGATTAACCGAAGAAGAAGTACGTAATATTATTAATTCTATACTTAATAATTATTATACTAAGCAAGAAATTAATGATATTATTGCAGGTCTTGAAGGTGGTGGTGGCTCAGGCGGAGATGGTACTCATAATGTTATGTCTACAACTCAACTTGGTGAAGCTAGAACAGGTAAATATCTTGTTATGAATAAATTTGCAGATAGTGAAACTAAACCTAGTAGACTTGATGTAGATTTTAATTCTCTTTATACTGATATTAAAAATAAATTAGTTGGAGAAGGATTTGGATCAGGTGGTGGAAGTGGAGAAGGTGGCGGTGTTGCTGCTAGTCAAATTCAAGCTTGGATTGCTGCCGTTGTTCCTATTGGTTCTATTATGCTTTGGGATACTTCAACTCCTCCTAATGGTTGGGAAGTTTATACTGCTGCACAAGGACGTTTTGTTATGGGTCATATAGGTGGTGGTATTAATATTTATAATAATACTAAACAAAATACTCTTGATTGGAGTACTGTTCTTAAAAATGTAGGTGATACTTATGACCCTGCTACTCCTGGTTTAAATATTGGAGCTTACGGTTTTTATATTGGTGGTGCTGATTTACCATTACATCAACATGCAATTGCCGCTAGTTCTGGTAAATGTGGTGATGGTAATCATCATGTTGTAGTTCCTAGTAACTGGCGAGCAAATGATCATGGTAGACTTTTGGATCAAGATTGTAGAAATACTTATCCTTATGGTACTACTAAAACTAATTATTGGGATTTAAATATTAATAAAAATACCAATTGGTATATGACTGGACCTAATATTAGTAGAAATGGTGAAATGGTGTGGACACAAATTAGTACAAATAATTGGACAGGAGATTATCTTGCTATTAATAAACTATTACCTACTGTTGCTTTACATTATATTAAACGTGTTTCTAATCCTTGGTAATTATGTTAGAAGAGAATGTTTTTGTTGGTACTAATTGCCAATCTTTTGATCCTAGTAAAGTTCAATGTGATAAAGAAGGCAATATGCCGATTCATATACTAGATAAGTATTGTGAAGAAACTGATACTAGATATAATATTTATCCTTTGACTGTTATTCAAGCTATTTTTGATGGTGTAACTGGAACAAGATTAGATAGAATACTTGCCGCTTGTAATAGTATTTATTTAACTTGGGAAGGTACTTTTGCCGATACTGTTAATAAACTTGATAAAATTTATCGTCGTAAAGGATATATTATAACATATCGTGATGAAACTAATGTTAATTGGACTCAACGATATAATAGTGATGATATTAGTGATGAAGCTTGGACTAATCCTGACAATTGGGAAGGATGGTCTTTTGATACTGTTATTAAAGATTTGTCTGAAGCCCTTGAAAAAATATTTACTAATATAGGTGATTATAAAGATTTTCTTGATGTTATTACTAGTTTTATTAACGAGTTTGTTATAAATGTATTTAATAATCTTAATAATTATCCTGAACTAGTTAATATTATTAAGAATAGTACAGTTGAAAGTTTACCTATTATTGTTAAAGACATATTCAATAATATTAATGATTATCCTGAACTTAAGAATATATTTAATGAATATGTTAAACAATGGACTGAAACCATCTTTAATAATATTTCTTCTTATCCTGCTCTTAGTCAATTTATTACTAATGCTATTAATTCTCATGTAGAAACTACTATTAATAATATATTTGATAATATTGATAGTTATCCTGCTATTAAAAATCTTATTGTTACTAATACTATTAATAAAGTAGTTGATATATTTAAGAATATTGGTCAATATCCGGAATTACAGGAAGCTATTCAGAATAATATTAATGAACGAGTTGATTATATATTTAATAATATTAATAATTATCCTGAACTTATTGGTATTCTTTCTGATTTAGTTTGTAATTGTGTTAAGAATATATTTGCTAATATTAATAATTATCCTTCTCTTGTTACATGTATTAATAATGCTGTAAACAGTAGAACTGAATATATATTTAATAATATTGATAGATTCCCTATTCTTAAGAATCTTATTGAAACTAAAGTAGAAGCTAGAGTTACTTATATATTTGAACATATTAATAATTTTACTGAACTACTTAATGTTATTAAAGGTAATATAGAAAATATCTTTGATAATATTGATAATCATCCTAATCTTAAAGTTGTTATTGAGAATAAGGTTGAATCTACAGTTGAATATATCCTTAATAATATAGATAATTATCCTATTATTAAAGAGAAGATTATTCAATTCTGCAATGAAGTTATTGAAGCTAAACGTGGTGTAGCAAATGGTATTGCTAGTCTTGATGGAGATGGTAAAGTTCCAGCAAGTCAATTACCAAGTTATGTTGATGATGTTCTTGAAGGATATTTTATTGATGATACTCATTTTGCTGAAAAATATGTTGAAGATGCTCCTGTATATTATACTCCAGAAAAAGGTAAAATTTATGTTGATATAAGTGAAGATACTGAACATAGCGGTAAGACTTATCGTTGGTCTGGAACTAAATATGCAGTTATATCTGAAACTTTAGCTTTAGGTGAAGTTACAGGTACTGCTTATGATGGTGGTAAAGGTAAGAAAACTACTAATACTGTCAATAGTTTATCTAATGAACTTGTTAGTAGACTAGATAGAGTTGAACAAATAGCAGAAGGACTTAAAATTGTATATAGTAAATCTATTAAAAATAATGATACAAATCTATATAATACTCCAAGTCCTGTTGGTCTTGTTTTAAATAATGCTAGTAAAACTGCTAATGGTAGTATGTCTGCTGCCGATAAAGTTAAACTTGATGAAACTTTACCTAATCAAATTACTGAACTTAGTAATAATGTTTATACTAAAGAAGAAATTAATAATAAGTTTAATGATGTTCCAACAGTAGAAAATACTTATACTAAAGCGGAAGTTGATAAAGCTATTGCTGATGCTATTAAAGCTTTAATTCCTGCTGGTTATGAACTTGTTATTAAAAAGAAAACAACTTAATATTAATCATGGTGGTACTGAATAAGTGCCACCATTTAAAGTTTATAAAGTTATGCAAGATATTAATCAACAACTATATGAAAGAAAAGATACTCCTGAAGGATTTATTCCTGTTTATGGTGTAGTTATAACTGTTCCTACTGGAATATATACTAGTGGACAAAAAGAATTTACTTGCGATAAAACTTTTGATGAAGTAAAAGAAATACTGTTAAAAGGTGGAAGTATTATTGCTGTTGATAATAATAGTAGAGTTAATTTTGATAGAATTGTTGTAGGCAGTAACGATATTAGTGCTACAATTACTTATTTTTCTGCTGGTGGAATTAATAAAATTGATTTAAGCTGGGATAAAGGTATAGCTAGAGTTAGTGGTGAAGAAACAAAAAGTATTAATACTTTTGTAGCTATAAATAGTAATTCAATTATTAATAGATATAATATTGATACAATAATTAATAAAATACTTGATAGTGCTGATGGTTCAGAAGTATTAGCTGCTATAAATAATATATTTACTAATTTTGGTAATTTTGTTACTGCTATTTGTAATCCTAATTCTGTATTTTATAATGGTGCTGGAAATTTTAGTCTTAGATATAGTAGAAATGTAGTTGTAATAGTATGGGATGCAGATACATATATAGGGCATATTACTATTAACAATGAAGGTGCTTATACTTATAATACTATTCAAATAGTTGACCAAACTCTTTATAGATTAAGTAATCTTACTATTGAGCCAATAGTTAATCCTAAAATATGGATTGGTACTATTGTTCAATATGCAGCTATTGCTCAAAAAGATAACAATACTACTTATATAGTTAAATCAGAAGATTAAGTTATGGCTATATATCAAGGAGACATTGGAATACATGATATTAAACTTGGTAGTATAGATGTATTTGAAATATATCAAGGTTCTAAACTTGTTTATCCAGAGAATACTGAAGTTACTATTACTTTTAAATTGAATGTTTCCGGAACTGTTACTATTAATGGTTATACTCCTGTTATAAGTGAAAATAATACTAAATTTGTATTTACTATTCCTGTTAAGACTGATTATACTGCTAATATTACTGCTGAACATTATAAATCTCAAACTATTAGTGGTAACAGTGGTTATTTACCTATAACTCATAATGTAGAATTAGAATGGGAACAAAGATTTATTTCTTATACTGTTACTTTTCCTACTGATGGAGTTAAAGTTTTATTTGATGGAATAGAAAAAGGAGTTATAACTAATGGTAAATTAGTTGTATTAATTGACGATACAGAAGCTAAAGATAGTTATACTGTTACGTTTAAAGGTAGTAAAGCTAGTATATATGATACTAGTGGATTAAAAGTAGTAGATAGTGCTATTGCAAATACAGGTGGAAGTTATGATTTAAAACTTCCTACTAGTTCTGTTAAGAGTGGATATAAGAGAACTGATTATGCATCCTCCACGGGGAGTATAACCAAAGGTTCTACTTATGCTGGAACTTGGATTGAAACTGTTGTTAGTCTTACCGCTAGTTTTACTAGTTCTACTACTTTAGGTAGTATAAGTAATAATGTATTAACTATACCTAATAATGAATCTACTAATGCTAAAAGTGGAACTTTAACTGTTATATTTACTTTAGAAAATAAACAAACTAAAGAAGTTAGTGCTGCTTTAAATCAAGCTGCTGGAGCTAAAGTTTATACCGATTGGGTACTAGATTTACAAACTGATGGAACTAGTGTTGAAGCTAAAGGTGGTACTAGAACAGTTACAGCTAATATTGCTCGTAGAACTTATAAATGGAATAACACTGGTACTGTTTATAGTGAAACTGCTACTCCTACTCTTAGTATTAGTGGTAGTGCTAGTCTTAGTGGAAATCAAATAAAATTTACATCAAACGAGAGCGTTTCAGCCCGTTCAGCGACACTTACAGCTAGTTATGTAGGATTGTCCAAAACGGTTACGATAACGCAGCAGGCAGGCGCAAAAGTGTATTCAGCGTGGTCTGCTTGGACTGTTTCTATCTCGGCAAGCACGCAAACGATAGCTGCAAGTGGTGGTTCATCTACGATAACTACTAATGCTAGTCGTTCTCGTACTTGGACTTGGAATGGAGTTGGTACTACACATACTGATACTGAAACTGCTACACCCACACTTAGTGGTAGTGCTGGCGGATTTACTTTAAGTGGTAAAACTGTTACTGCTAGTAACAATACTACAACAAATAGTCGTAGTATAACTATTACTGCTACTAGCAATAGTGTTTCTAAATCTATTACTATAACACAATCAGCTGGAGCTAAAGTTTATGGTAATTGGTCTGCTTGGACTGTTAATATTAGTGCTGATAAAACTAGTATTGGTGCAACAGGTGGAACAGCTACTATATCAACTAGTGCTAGTAGAACTAGAAGTTATACATGGAATGGTGTTGCCGGTTCTGGTGGTACAGAAACTGGAAATGGAAGTCCTACATTAAGTAAAGTTAGTGGTACAGGTAATTGGACTAGTCCTAAAGTTACTTATGGAAATAATACTAGTACAAGTGGTAAATCAACTGTTATTCGTGCTACTATTGATTCAACTACTAAAGATATAACTATTAATCAATCTGCTGGAGCTAAACAATATAGTGCTTGGTCTGCATGGACAGTTAATATTTCTAATAGTGGAAATGTTGCTCCTAGTGGAGGTAGTTCAAATATAACTACTTCTGCAAGTAGAACAAGAACTTGGACATGGAACGGAGTTAATGGAAGTGGTGGAACTGAAACAGGAACTGGAACTCCTACTCTTAGTAAAGTTAGTGGTGCTGGTTCTTTTGCTAGTAATAAAGTAACCTATGATAATAATACTTCTACAAGTGCTAGAAGTACAGTTATTAGAGCTACAATGGATTCTGTAACTAAAGATACTACTGTAACTCAAAATGCTGGTTCTAAAACTTATAGTAGTTGGGGAGCATGGTCTATTAGTTTAAGTGCTAATGTAACAACTATTGCTGCTGCTGGTGGAAATGCTACATTATCTACATCTGCTACTAGAAGTCGTACTTGGCAATGGAATGGTACAGGAACAACTTATACTGAAAATGCTAGTGGTTCTCCAACATTAAGTAAAGTTAGTGGTGCAGCTTCTTTAAGTGGTTCTACTGTTAGTTATGGTAATAATACTTCTACTAGTTCCCGTAGTTCTGTATTTAGAGCAACTATTGATTCAACTACTAAAGATATAACTATTAATCAATCTGCTGGTAGTAAATCGTATGGAAGTTGGTCTAGTTGGTCTGTATATTGTAATGCTAGTAGTTATACTGTTGCAGCATCAGGCGGTTCTGTTACTATTTATTATGGTGCTTCTCGTTCTCGTACTTGGACTTGGAATGGCGTTGCAGGTTCAGGTGGAACTGAAACAGAAAATGCTACTCCAAGTCTTAGTGCAGAAAGTTGTGGTGGAACTTTAAGTGGTAGTACTTTAAGTTATAGTAATAATACTAGCCCAGGTGTTAGAAGAACTAGAGTTACTGCAAATTATAATGGTGCTATTGACTTTTGTGATATTGAACAAAGAGCTGGAAGTAAAGTTTATGGTAATTGGTCTGGATGGTCAGTAAGTATATCTGCTAGTCCTACTAATATTGCTGCTGCTGGAGGTAGTTCTACTATTACTTGTAGTGCTGTTCGTAGTAGACAATATACTTGGAATGGAGTTGGACAGAATTTTCCTGAAACTGAAAATGGTAGTCCAACTTTAACTAAATCTGGAGATGGTACATTAAGTGGTACTACTAGCGGTAGTAAACTTACTTATGGTAATAGAACTACTACAACAAGTAGAAGTACAACTGTTACTGCTACTTATAGTGGAGTTAGTAAATCTATTAATATTACACAATCCGCTGGTGCTAAATCTTATGGTGCTAAAGTATATCATACTAAGTATTATGGTACTAATCCTGATGGAAGTGGACTAGATTTTGCAGGTTATCCTTATACTAATGAAATTGATACAGTTGCTAATGCTAATACTATATCTGTAAGTGTTTATTATACGTTATATACAATTCAATTTTGGACTTGGAATGGTGTTACTGGTTCAGGAGGAACTGAAACTGTATATTATAATCCTGATTATGTAAATGTAACAAATAAAGTTAATTGTGATGTATCTGTTGCAAATGCTTTTAATTATGCTAGTATGATTATAATAACATTCAAACTTTCTGTAAATAATTCTAATACTGCAAGAGAATATAAAATTGAATGGAATTGGCTAAATCATAATGTTATTACAAAAGGAACACAAAGAGCAAATCCTGTACGTGGTAGACTTGTTATTAAAAATGATTATTTTACTAGTCAAAATGTTGCTTTACCTATTTATTTAGATAGTGAAAATGTAGATTTAATATATAAAGGAGAAGCAAGTTATAATGATATTAAGAAAACTCCTATTAGTGTTTATGTATATATTCCTACTAATATTTCTATAATGAACGCTGGTAAATTGCAATTTTGGTTTGAAAATAAAGATGGTAATGGCAGTAAATATACTTGTACTTTAAGTAGTGTTATTACACCTTTAAATAATGTTTCTGTATCTAATAGTAATAATATTATTAGTGTTACTGCTAATACAACTACTTCTTTATTTACTATATTATGCCAATTTACTATAACTTCTAATAGTACAGTATTTAATGTAAAAGTTTTACTTGAACCATTATGAAATACTATTTAATATAACAATATTACTAATGCTTATATTGTTTATTTACTTATTAAAGTTATTTAAATTAATCACATAATTATGAATAATAAACAACTATATGAAAAACTAGGTCAGAATAGTTATGATAAAGTATTTCCTATTACTTATCTTCAAAATATTCTTGACAAAGATACAAACAATGATTTAACTGTTGTTCTTTCTAGGTTTAATCATTTATGGATTCCATATCAAGGAACTAGAGTTAATACTCGTAAAGCTGTTCCTGCTATTTTTAGACGTAATAGTCTTACTATTAGTTATTATGATGCTGAACATAATCTTTCTGTAACTGAAAGTTATATAGGTAGTAATCTTCAAGCTGGAGTTGAAACTAGTTGGGTTTCTGATGATAATTGGACAAAAATTCTTAGTGAGAAATATCTTGAAGAAAGTGGAGCTAAAATTCCTATTGCTGATGGTACTATTGATTGGGATATGCTTAATGAAGCTCTTAAACAAATGATTGCAGGAAATGGTAAAGTTGATATTATTAATTATCCTGACGAAGAAGATATTACTATTAGATTAAGTCCGGGTTGTTGTAATATTAATCGTCTTAGTCTTAAAGATAGACCTTATGAGCCTGAATATAAAAGTGGTAAAGGATATAAAATAGTTCGCAAGGTTTTACTCCCCGTGGAGGATGATGCTAGTAATGCAGAACAGCTTTTATTTGATGGTTTTCTTGATGATACTTATTGTGAACAATATGGTCAAATAATTCTTAATACTGATAAATATGAAGTTATTAGAACAGATTTAGGTAATACTGTTGGTATTTATTATGATACATATCATAAATTATTTGTTCTTAGAGTTAAGACTGTTCATGATGGAATTGGTTTTTATAATTATTATACCAGATGGACTATTGTAGAACCTACTGATAGAGTTCATCCTCTACGGGGGGTCAACACTCCTGTTTATGGAAATAGTGAAGATTATAATATTTATAATACTTGTCTTTCTGATGAACGTCCAAGACTTGGCATTATATATGTTAATTCAGTAGATACTATTAAATATTATTTTAATGAAGAAAATCTAGTTCAAGTTAAGAATAATATTTATCTTAATTATAAAGCTGTTCTTACTCAAGATATGCTTAACGAAGAAAATACTCGTTATATTATTCGTTATGCTTTTGATTTAAATAGTAAAACTATTACAATGCCTGCTGGTTGCGAACTTGTATTTGAAGGTGGTATTATAGAAAACGGTACTATTGATTTGAACAAATGTAAACTTACAGGTATGGTTGGTGAAGAGTCTGAATATTTTCCTAATGTAACTTGTAGTAATTGGGCTAAAGGTCAGATTGAATATCGTAATGGAAAGATTTGTTATTGGAATGGTACTGAATGGAGAGTAATGGGAGATACTTCTTCATTTGATAGTTATACTAAACAAGAAATTAATAACTTGCTTAAAAATTATTATACTAAGTCTGAAACTTATAATAAAGAAGAAGTTAATAATTTACTTAATAGATATGTTACTAATGATACATTTAATAACTTTAAAGAAGAAATAAATCAAACTATTACTAATAGTGTTAATCTTGATAAGATTCAAAAAGCTATTAATGACGGATGTGGAGTTAATATGACTATGCCTAGTGCAAATAATAATAAACTTAGTCTTCCAATTTGGACAGGAACTGCTACCCAATATGCAACTATTACCCCAGTTGCTGGAATGACTTATAATATTGTTGATGAATAATGAGTTTAACTCTTGGACGTCAAGGAGGAATTGCTAAACCTCTTAAGAAACGAACAGTAGGTCAAACTAATATTGCTCATGTTTATGATGGTGCTAATCATATTTGGCCTACTTCTGTTATTCATTTTAGTGATTTTACTAGTGTCCAACTTAGATATATTTGGGGTAGTTATGATGGACGAGATTTGGATACTAAATCATATTATGTTAATTCTCCTATTAATAACTTAAATTATACAGCTGTTGGTTGGTCTTGGAATTTAAGTCAAATTCCTTATCTATATTGGGGTGGTGATAATACTGATTCAGGTGCTGAATGTGTTATGTTTAATATTGAATCTATGATTGACCTTGAAGATAAAATGCCTGATATAATGAAGATGAATCTTTGTGCTAATTGGTTTGGAAGTTTGGGTAGAGGTCATGTTACTGTTGAATGTACTGCTTATAAAGGTGGTGTTATTGTTTATGCTTGGCGATTAAAAAATAATGAAATTGATGTTGATAATAGAGGAATGTTTATTTTTCCTTTGGCTGATGGAACTATTAATATGCCTGATGGACATGGTGGCTATAAAGAATGTTGGTATGGTGAAGTTATTAAAAGAGTTGCTAAATCTAATAATGAAGTAAAGTACTTTAGAGTTAATCCTGTTAATGATAAAGTTATTGGTTTAGATGATATTAAAATAATTCGTCATGGTGGTGGACTTGTTCATGGCAATGGTTATTGTTGGTATGAAAATAAACCTAATGATAAATATAAAGTTTGGAATAATCAAGTCAATACAACTGGTGCTCCTTTAACTCTTGATAAGCCAACTCTTAATATAACTAGCGATGATAATTATAGTTATGAATATCATACAGTTTTATTAAATGAAGATAACACTGTTTATAATGATAATTATACCGATAACTATACATTTGAATTTGGTTTTGTTGCAGGTAATTCTGAATTTAGAGGACAACAAACTATTCAATGTTATGTTGGTACACAAGGTGGTAGAGCTGATGATGGTAAGACTTCAATAGGTGAAATAAAATATACCAAACTTAATAAAATTGGTGAATTGACAATATATAGTCCTATTGAAAGTTAAATTAAAGTTAATGACCAAACAAAGATAAGCGAAAGTTGAGTTCCCTTTTTTATTTATCTAAATTTTAGTATGGACAGATTTATTGATGTAATTGTAGATGGAATCCTTAGTAATTTTGATTTTGGATTTATGTTTATTGTTAATGTTCTAACTTATATTATTATTAAAGTTATTGATTACTTTAATGGTGATAATAAAGTTCCTACTTGGCAAAAACGATGTGTATTAGTTATAAGTATTGCTACTATGGCTATGATTTATATTGCATCTGGGTATGATAATACTATTATGCTTGTTAATAGTGCTGTTCTTGCTCCTGTGTTTTGGAGTTGGGTTGTTAGTCCTATTCTAAAGAAACTTGGAGTTGGCTATAAAGATATTGATAATACTATTGGTTAAGATTGTATAAGATTAATTAGCTAGGTTTGATTGACTGATTCAAGCCTGCTCCATCCTCTACGGGGAGTATAGCTTGCCGAATTTGGCTAGTTTTAAGCCTAGCTGATTAGTTATACACGATTGAATAAAAGTCTTACTATAAGCCTAAAAAGTGGCTCTATGAACGTACATAAATATTTACAATATTAAATTTCAAAATAGTAAAGTTATGAGAGTTATTAAGACTAAACATTTTCCTTTTGGTGGTTATAAAGCTATTAATCTTTTTGGTATTGTATTTACTAAAGGTGAATTAAGTAATAAAGAACTTAATCATGAAGCTATTCATACAGAACAAATGAAAGAAATGTTATATATCTTTTTCTATATATGGTATGGTATTGAATATCTTATTATAAGACTATTTCATATTAAACAACATGATGCTTATAAAGATGTAAGTTTTGAAGAAGAAGCTCATATTAATGATGATAATCTTAATTATATTAGTGAACGTAAACATTATACTTGGACTAAATATCTAGGTATTAATAGTTCTAAAACTGCTTAATTAAAAAAATGTTAATAATATTGTTAAACTACTTGTTATTAATAATATAATTTATATTTGTAACAAACTAAATTCTAAAGATATGGAAGATGATAAAAGAGTTAATTATAAGTTAGACGCTATTAATAAACTTATTAATAATCTTAAACTTAGTATTTCTGGTAATAAAGAACATGATGAGCTTGGAGAAAATAATGTTATAGTTAATCTTGATGAGATTAGTCAAAAGATTACTGAATTACATGAAATGGTTAAAGCTGAATTTGATGAGTTTGAAAATCAACATAAAAGTGAATCAGATGAAACTCAAACTCTTCTTAATAGTCGTTTTGATAAAGTTGATGCTAAATTAGATAGTATTAAAGCTGCTGTTGATAGTATGAAAACTACTATTGGTAATAAACTTGATACTGTTAATTCTACTATTAATAAAGCAAATACAGATATAGTTGCTGCGATTAATGCTATGAAAGCTAGTAATGATACTAAGAACGATGCTATAATTGCTGCTCTTCAAGGACTTGTAACTCAAGTTAATCGAAATACTAGTAATATTAATTCTCTTGATGGTCGAGTTGATGCTCTAGAACAAGCTTGATATGAATTTTAATTTAGTAGAAATGTATAATGGCTTGTTAAGATTTAATAAGCATATACTAAATGAACTTGCAGAAGGGCTTAAACATTTACCTAATTTAGATGGAGTATCTAAAGGAGATAGTTTAATTATTAATGAACAAGGTAATCCAGCTTGGGGTTCTGCTGCATTTATTCCTACTTTTGAAAATGCTGCGTATGGTATTGAATGGACTAAAGATGACAATGATATAATCAGAATTGGTAATGCTAAATTTCATAGAGAACTTCCTATTCAAAATAGACTTAAAGGTTGTGTCTATAATGAAAAGAAAATCAGTTATTTCCTTAATCCTACGGGTTGGGCTAAACTTCTTGAAAATGGTTTTATTCCTCCTCTTGATGGAAGTGATGGCGATGAAAAAAGCTGACTATAATTGGATAAAAGGTAATAATGGACAAGATACAGATAAAGCTGTTCGTGTGCTTCTGCTTGGCGATAGCGCTATTTACGGTTCTTGGGCTGGCTCTGGTGGCTTTCATTCTGATTGGGTTCGGTCGGTTTCTGCTGCTGTTGTCGGCTTCTTTACCACAGTTAAACTTGATTAAATAAGTCCACGTGGAACTGTTGCTAGGAGTAGTTGGTTAATTAATTTGTTTTCTGTTTTTGTATTTCTCGATACTACTCCTGTAACAGTTTATTATAATATTAAATATAATAAACTTAAAACATAATATATTATGACTAAAGATAAACTTAAAGATGATATTATTAGAACTATATGTTGTTTAAATAGTGATATATCTAATAAAGATAGAAATTTATTAATTGAATTATTAAATTCTATTGTTGATTATACTAATAATACTGAACTTGAACAAGATGTTAAAGTTATAACACAAAAACATAACGAATTAGCTGAAACAGTTAATGAACTTAAAACTAAAGTTGAAACATATTCTAATAAGATTAATGAACTTGAACAAAGAGTTCATCAATTAGAAAACGCAAGTCAATCTTAACATGGCTAGTCTTAATCAATTAGTTAGTGAATTTGCTCATGCTGTTGGCAATCCTAATAGTATTCCTCTTAGACGTAATCTTCGATATGCTATTCTTCATGGTCGTAATGAACTAATTCGTAAAAGTTATGAAAATCATAAATATGTTGATAAAGGTTTGCAACAACGTATTCGTGTTTCTATTATTAATGTTCCTGATGGCGACTTATATAATAGTCAAACTCTTGGGCTTCCTGCAATTAAACGTACTAAACAAGAAGTTCCAAAGCCAGTTAGACTTATTAATAACTTACCTTTCCAATCAATTAGAACTACCGGACATACTGGGATAGAAATACCATTTGCAAAAGAAGCTAGTGCTAAGTTTTATCATTATCTTGCAGGTATGTGTAATCTTCCTGTTTATGATTATATTAATGGTTATATTTATTTCTTTAGTAATAATAAAGATTGGTTTCAAAATATAGGTTCTATTATTATTGAATCTCCATTTGAAATTCCTTATCTTGTTCCTACCGAAACTGTTGAAAAAGCTAAAGATGTAAATTATGACCCTATTGATGATGAAGCTAAATACGATGATGATGAATTTCTTATTCCTGAAGATATGATTGGAGCTCTTAAAGAGATTGTATTTAAACGTAATCTTATTGAAGTTCCTCGTCAAACAAATGAAACTCCTATTGATAATTTTGTAACTAGATAAATTATGATTAAAGATATAGATATTAGTCATTATTATAAAAAGTTTATTGAAACTTCTAATGACGATATGGCAAAATATAATAAAGAACTTGAACTTATAAATAAGATGAAAGCTGATTGTCGTGCTTATATTAAAAGTAAAAATCAAGTTATTAAAGATGATTTAAAAATTAATCTTAATGAATATGGGTTTCAATTTCTTAATGATAATGTTGAATTAATTAATAAGTTAGAGCAATTAATTAATAATCGACTTAGTTATACAGTTGGAGAAAGACGTATTGTTCTTCTCCAACTTTTGCGTTATTGTAACTTAGCTAAAAAAGCAAACGATTATATTATTGCCCTTAAACTTGCTACAAGACGTTCTGAATTAAGTCTTTCTGATTATAAAAAGTACATTCATAGGTATTATAGTTATGGTGTTCATAAATGTGTTCTTGAAGGCTACGCTTATCATTTTAAATATGAAATTGGTGATTTAGTTATTAATTTCTGGAGATATAGAGATAAACCTAGAGATACTTATGTTGATTGGAACGCTACTAGACTTAAAAAACAAGAAATTATTGATGCTGGTCTTAAACCTTATGATAAAGAAGAAGCAGAAATATATAAAATTCGTGGACTTAAGTATGATGGTATTCCTTATGTAGTTTATAAAACTAATAAAGAGTTTTATGAAATACAACTTATTAATAATGGAACCCATAGTTATAGTGCTATTAAATTTAAGTATGCTAATTATATTAATAGAGAACTTAGAGGTAAAGATGCTAAACAACTTAATTCTGAATGTAAAACTGTTGATGATATTTTTAATCTTAAATTAGGATTAAGAAGTAAACTTCTTGTTTATCTTGAACGAGAACCTAATGCTCCATTTAAATATATTAGAAATGTTAATCAACAAAAGTATGAACGTGGAGCACATAATAATGGTAATAAAACTAGATATAGTAATAAATAAAGTAATGTAGTTGAACGTTCCGCTTCGCTCCACTCAACTCCCCGTGGAGGATGGAGATACATCTTGAACTAATTCTAGCTAATACTAATCATACTCATCCTCCACGGGGAGTATCCACTAATGATTTTGCTAATCTTTTTAATGCTGAACTTATTAATATTGCTATTGTATGTATATATATAAGATAGGGTTAACATTTATTAATCGCTGATACTCAATAAGTTAGAAGAAAAAATAAAAAAAAGTTACGCCACCCATGGCGTGTTTAACACTTATTTTAACTAAAATATCGCCACCGGAGGTCGAATTTTCGTTATACTGATGAAGTTGTTAATCATTAAACAAATAAAGGTATGCCTGAATTTAATTTTAAAAGTCCTGTTGTTACTCGTAAAGTTCGTGAAACTGAACTTATTCTTGAAGAAGTAATTCCTAGTCCATTTTTTGTTGAAAAAGAACTTAAAGATATTAATATTGTTGAAGCTGAAGCTGCTAGAATAAAAATTATTCAAAGTTTTTATGAACGTAGAGGATATGCTCAAATAAGTACTGATTTACTAAATTATATTACTAATAACGCAAAAAGTGTAGTTATTGTTAAACTGATTTGTTATATTGCTAAAACTATTAAGTTTAATTCTAATAAAATTATACTTAAAGAAAATGATGAAACTAAGAAGATTTGTTCATTTATTCATCTTCATAGATATATTAAAGAACTTGAGATAAATAATATAATTCGTAGAACTACTAAACAGTCTGTTTATG
>ERZ857984.705-NODE-705-length-35793-cov-4.394818_pt1 | contig 35793 bp, 31 predicted proteins | sample MGYA00519914_ERZ857984 | MGnify/ENA primary metagenome ERZ857984 (study PRJEB31778, sample SAMEA3449417) | human gut metagenome | biome: human gut; feature: human-associated habitat; material: faeces | place: United Kingdom | collected 2010/2012 ... | reverse complement strand
TTCAACTTTACGCTTATATTGGATGAAAACAGTACTTTCCAGATATTGAAAAGCGGCCAATCATAAAGACTGACCGCTTTGTATATATAATACTGGATATGAAATTGTTAAATTAGGATTTTTCTATTTCAAATCAAAGAGGGAGTTTTCATAGTCCTTTACATAGTATCGTATATTTTTACGCCCTTTTTGAATAATGGTGTGTCCCTCTGCTTCTAATTTTTCTTTCTGTGCTTTGATACCATTTGGATATTTAGCATTGAGTTCTCCATTCGCTTTCAATGTTCTCCAATAAGGCGTTTCATCTTCTGAACGCTGATAACTCGCCCATGCCACGATAGAAACAAAAATCCCTGCTGTAATCGGTTCTGTAAAGTCCGCACCGCTCAACTCTGCAAAGTATTCTCGTATCTTTCCAACAGTAATCACTTTTCCATAAGGGATTTTTTTCATTACCTCGTCATAGTCAATTGGCGGTGCAAAATACATTTTACTTCCACCATATCTTTCAATGCTTTTCTGGTCTGTAATAATTTGAAATTTTGGCATATCTTTATTATTATGCAACATAGCATTAAAATCTTTTTTATCTTCGTTTGCCATTTCTGCCACCTCCTACTTTAAGGATAGTCTGTTTGTCATTCCTATGCAATGAGACTGTTTGAAAAATATTGACAACTTCTAAATTTGCTTAACTCTTTTTCTATAAACAAACTGAAAGCTGTTTATTTTTTCTTTTTAGGTTTTGGCGTTGGTAGTTCGTCATACATCACATCAAATAACCCCGTCAGAAAACCTTTATTATCAACTTCTTCCACTAATAACATTTCTTTAGCATTTTCGTATGGTATTTCATAGGTAACTGTCGGCATATAAGAAATTGCAGACTTTGTTGGTTTTACAAGTAACCTATCATCTTATATACCGCCAACGATTTTTCCACGATAATAGATAATAAATTCTCCCATCATTGCACGATATGTTATTTCTTGTAATTCTGATAATTGTTCTAAAACAAATTGTAAATAATCTTTACTTGAAGCCATTTCTAAATCTCCAATCTTGAATTTTATTATTCCAATGCTTTCTTTAAGTCCAGAACAAATTGCTTTTGTTGTTTTTTCAAATAGGTTTTTACAAAAGGTTTCATAAACCACTTTTTAGGTATCACATTTTCTGTAAAGTCTATTTGTGTTTCATTCCCTTTGTCTGTAAAAATACCAATCCAGTGACCTTTCATGTTGCTATTCTCCATATCAAATTCCCAGCGTTTATATGGTTCTGCAACGGTAACGGTAAATGTAGTAGCATATCCATTTTTTGTGTATTCAATAAATTGTTTGTCATTTATTATTTCTGTTTTGCTCAAATCACTTCGCCATGAGTTATATTTATCAACAGCTAAAACAATGTTCCAAACTTTTTGAATATCATTACTAATAATTGTATTTATATTTGAAATTGCCACTTTTTCATTCCCCCTTTTCAAACTGAAGTTTTTCCAACTCATCGACTTTTGGTAGGCTTTGAAAAAAATAAAAGATATATTCCAAAACCAATTTTAATCAGCCCGTCAATAAATGCTAAAACAATGAATGGAATTATTGGAAGAAATATTCCTATTACAGCATTAGCAGAACATAAAATCGCAATTCCTATCATTGAAATACCATGAACAAAATAGAATGGTATAAAATGAATTCCAACAGCGAGAAAAGTCATTAGCCAAATCATTCTCCAATTCTGCATTGGAAAAAATGAACCTGCTAAAACAAACATGAGTGGAAACAAAATAGCTATGGAAAAAATAGCCATATTATTTTGAAATTTCGACGATTTCCCATAGGATAATTTTGTTACCACTTTTTTGTTTATTACAGATAAATAAAATCCAACAATAAAACCTACAGTAAATATAATAGGGTGTATTTTTTGCTCTCCGCCAAAAATAGCAGAAACTATAATAACTACACCAATAATGATAAACCACAAACCACAACATCTTTTGTCATTATATTCTCGGATTTCACCTTTTTGATAGCCTAAAAATCCCACACACTTTCCTCCTCAAATTCAAATTTTTCTTTCAGTTAAACTAAGATTTATCGCATACAGGCATTGACAAATTTCATAGGTACATCCATACGTTCTGCTACTTGTTCTGGTGTCATTCCACTATTTAAGAAACGCTTGCATACTATTTTCATGTTCTCTCCAACTTCGATAATATGTTTATCTGGGTCATAGAAACGAACAACACGCTGTCCCCATGAATGTTCTACAATAGGGTGGACATATTCAACATCACATTCTTTCAGCTTATTCGCAAATTCATCAAAAATATCTTCTTCAAAGTAAATTTCAAAGTTATTGCCACCAAAAGAAATATTGCTTTTCCCGATAAAGTCTTTATATGTTTCAACTGTCTGCAAAGCCAAACCGCCAGTTAAAGTTTTATTTGCTCCAAAATCCATAATCACATGAAGCCCAAAAACCTTTTTGTAAAACTCGACTGATTTGTCTATATCTGTTACTATCAGCATGGGATTTTTCAATTTCATTTTCACTACCTCCACATCTTCCAATTTGTCTTTACATTTATTATATCATTTATCTTTAAGGATTGTCATTTCTTTTCTGCTTATGAAAAGTTACTTATCTGTCTATGATTTGTAAAGGGTGCTGTTCAGCATTGCTTACACAACAAGCCCTTGACAAACCACAGCCTGATAAGTTTAGAGTAATCAAGCAGAAATGAAATAGTCTGCTGTTTCACATCAATAAAAAAGAGATACCAAAACACATCAATGTAGTACCTCTTAATTCAATAACAATATTCTTTTATTCGCAAGCAGGTAAACACAGGCTATTCCTTAATATCCTTTTGTTTGGGAAACTCCACTTTCCCATTTAGAGATAGCCTGTCTGGAAACGCCTATCTTCTCGGCAAGTTGCTCTTGAGAAAGCCCGCTTTTTCGTCTGAATTTATATACCCGTTCAGACAACATTTGCTTTACCTCCTTAAAAACATTATACCGCAATCCATGGTTACACACTACCAACTACTATTGAAACTTCCGCAACCAGTAGTGGCACAACCAAAAATCTAAAAATTTGAACCCTTTTTTACTCCATAATATCATACTGCTGTTATATCTGTATATAGAGATCAGAAGTATCACCCATTTCTGAATGATAGCCCTGCTCTCTATCGTTGTTGATTTTTATTCGCCGTATCCACAAGATTATACACGAATTTTGACCGGGAACATAATGTCGAATTGGGGCAAAAATAAAAGCAGAAGAGAGAACCGTGCGTGTTCCATACACGCACGGTTTTTTTATGCAGCGGGTCAACCGTGCGGCACACGGAGAAACAGCTTCTTAATATGGTTTTAACATCAGAGAAAAAATCTTTATGCCGTGCAAAACTGCGGATACTGACATTCCGTTCGGAAAACGCTATAATGAGATGGATCGAAGGCGCCGGGCAGGGCCCGGCCGGCTTGCGGAAGAAAGGGGACCCGGATGTTCGGACGGTGCGGTGCAGAACAAGAAACAGGACGCCTGCGTATGGAGGGGGCGCTGACGCTTTCCTGGCGGGATATGGGCAGGACGGCGGGCATTCTGTGCGCGGCCTCCCTCGTCGGGCTGCTTTTTTACAAAGCGGGCATCACCGAGGCAAATATCGTTACGGTATATCTGCTCGCCGTGCTGTGTACGGCGTTGGCCACAGACGGACGGGTGTACGGCATTTCTGCGGCTGTTGCAAGCGTGCTGGTTTTCAATTATCTGTTTACCGTGCCGCGCTTTACGCTTAAGTTCAATGATGTGAGCCGGTATTCGGTCACGTTTCTTGTGATGTTCATTGCCGCGTGCATCACCAGCACGCTGACCATGCGGGTGAAAACACAGGCGCGCCAGGCGGCGCGCAAGGCGCACCGCAGCGAAGTCCTGCTGGAGACCAGCCAGGCGCTCCAGCGCGCGGAGGGAGAACAGCAGATATTCACCGCGGCGGCAGAGCATCTTTCCCGCCTGCTGCGTGCGGGCGTTTCACTGTATCCGGTGCGGGACGGCGCGCTGCAGCCTCCTCTGGTTTGCGACGCGCAAGGGACGGAGGCCGCGCCCTGTACAACGGAACGGGAGCTGCGTGCCGCCCGGACCGTGCTGCGCTGCGGCGGCCAGGCGGGGGCCCGTACGGCCGCCTGCCCGGATGCGGAATGCCTGTATCTGGCCGTGGGTGCATCTGTTCCGCCGCTGGCCGTGGCGGGGGTTGCCCTGCGGAAGGGACACATTCCGGATGATTTTGACAGAAACCTGATGGCGGCGCTGCTAAACGAATGCGCGCTGGCGCTGGAAAAAGAGCGCATCGCCCGCGAAAAATCGGACGCGGAACTGCAGGCCCAGCAGGAGCAGCTGCGGGCGAACCTGCTGCGCACCATCTCCCATGACCTGCGAACCCCGCTCACCAGCATCTCGGGCAACGCGGGCGTACTGATGGAGAATTCCAGCGTGCTGGATGAGGCGAAAAAACAGCGCCTGTATGCCGATATCTACGACGACTCCATGTGGCTCGTCCAGCTTGTGGAAAATCTGCTTTCCATCACCCGGCTGGAAAACGGCGGGCTGGACCTCCGCATCCAGCCCGAGCTGCTGGAGGAGGTGGCGGGCGAGGCGCTGCAGCATCTGAACCGGCGCAGCGCCGAGTATCCCATCCGTGTGGATATCGAGGACGACCTGCTGATGGCGAAGATGGATTCCCGCCTGATCACGCAGGTCATCATCAATATCGTGAACAACGCCGTCAAATACACGCCGCCCGGTACGGACATAACCCTCAGCGCGCGCCGCGAGGGAGACACGGTGCGGGTGGAGATCGCGGATACAGGCCCAGGCATTCCGCAGGAGGCACAGGGCAGGCTGTTCCAGATGTTCTATACCGCGGGCAACGACCGCGGTGACGGACGGCGGGGGCTGGGCCTGGGCCTGGCGCTGTGCAAGTCCATTGTGGAGGCGCACGGCGGGAAGATCGGCATGCGGGCCAACGAGCCCCACGGCTCCGTATTCTTTTTTACCCTGCAAGCAGAGGAGATAAAGCTATGAACAAAGCAAAAATACTGGTGGTGGAGGACGACAAGGCCGTGCGCAACCTGATCACCACTACACTGGAGACGCAGAATTACCAGTACCACACGGCGGAAAAAGGCAGCGAGGCGCTGCTGGAGGCTGTTTCCTTTCAGCCGGATGTGATGCTGCTGGATCTGGGCCTGCCGGATATGGACGGCATTGCCATCATCGAAAAGGTGCGCGGCTGGTCGGGCATGCCCATCATCGTCATCAGCGCCCGCAGTGAAGACAGGGACAAGATCGACGCTCTGGATGCCGGTGCAGACGATTATCTGACAAAGCCCTTCAGCGTGGACGAGCTGCTGGCCCGCCTGCGTGTTGCGCTGCGCCGCGCGCGGCAGGACAGCGGACACGCGGGCGCGCCCGAGGCGGTGTTTACCAATGGTGAGCTGACGATCGATTATGCCGCGGGCTGCACCTATCTGGCCGGGCAGGAGGTGCACCTCACCCCCATCGAGTACAAGCTGCTGTGCCTGCTGGCAAAGAACGTGGGCAAGGTGCTCACGCACAACTTCATTTTGAAGGAGGTGTGGGGCAGCGCCCTGCCGGGGGATACGCCTTCGCTGCGTGTGTTCATGGCTACGCTGCGCAAAAAGATCGAGCCGGTGCCGGCACAGCCAAAATACATCCAGACCCATGTGGGCGTGGGTTACCGGATGCTGCGCATTGCAGAGGGAGAGCCCGTACAGAAAAACGGATGATATTTGATGCGGAACCGTCTGCCCCGTCGGGGCAGGCGGCTTTTTTCCCTTCGGCGGGATTTTGCTGTTGACGGAAGACTGTTTCCATATTATACTAAAATAGTATAATACAAACGGAAGAAGGGGACCTGATGAGGAACATCATCAAACGCGACGGCACGGTGCGGCCCTACGAGCCGGAGAAGATCATCACGGCCATGGGCAAGGCCTTCCGCGAAACGGCGGCCGGGACGAGCCGGGAGGAGATGGAACGCCTGCTGCGCGCGGTGGAAAAGGAAATGGAGCACAAAGACGGCGGTTGGGCCGTGGAGGACATACAGGACGCTGTGGAACGGGTGCTGATGGAAAACGGCCGTTACGAGGAAGCAAAGCGGTATATTTTGTACCGGCACCGGCGCAACGAGCAGCGCGCGGCGCGGCGCGCCATGGCTCAGGCGGCGGGCGTTCCGGCACTGGACGGCGTGCTGGCCAAGATCGAAAAGGATTTCCCCGGCGAGGCGTATGCGCTGACCGTGCTGAACACAAAGTTTCAGAGCTTTGTCAAGCCGGGCATGGGCGCGGACGCGGCGCTGGAGGCGCTGGTGAAGGCGGCTGTGGAGCTGACGAGCCAGGAGGCCCCGCGCTGGGAATTCATCGCGGCGCGCCTGCTCAATGCACGGTTTGGCCGCAGCCTGGAGGAGCAGCTGCGCAAGCGGGGCATCGGCGGCTTGTACGACAAGCTGCGCCGCCTGACGGACGAGGGGCTGTACGGCGAATACATCCTGGCGCATTACAGCCGGGAAGAGATCGAGCAGGCGCAGAATTTTCTGCGGCCGGAGCGGGATGAGCTGTTTACATACTCCGGGCTGGACCTGCTGCTCAAGCGATATGTCATCCACGACCGGGCCCACGCTCCGCTGGAGACTCCGCAGGAGATGTTTCTGGGCATCGCACTGCATCTGGCCATGCGTGAAAAGCGGGACCGCATGGCCTGGGTACAGAAATTTTACGATATGCTCAGCCGGATGCATGTGACGATGGCCACGCCCACGCTGTCCAATGCGCGCAAGCCCTATCATCAGCTCTCCAGCTGCTTCATCGATACGGTGCCGGACAGCCTGGAAGGCATTTACCGAAGCATCGACAACTTTGCACAGGTAAGCAAATACGGCGGTGGCATGGGCATGTATTTCGGAAAGGTGCGCGCGGCGGGCGGCAGCATACGCGGCTTTGAGGGCGCGGCCGGAGGTGTGGTGCGGTGGATCCGCCTGGTGAACGACACCGCCGTAGCGGTAGACCAGCTGGGCATGCGCCAGGGCGCTGTGGCCGTGTATCTGGACGCCTGGCACAAGGACCTGCCGGAGTTTTTGCAGCTTCGCACCAACAACGGGGACGACCGCATGAAAGCCCACGACGTGTTCCCGGCAGTGTGCTATCCGGACCTGTTCTGGAAGCTGGCCAAAGAGGACATCGACGCCGAATGGGCGCTGCTGTGCCCCCATGAGGTGCTGACGGTAAAGGGCTATGCGCTGGAGGATTACACCGGCGCGGAGTGGGAGCGCCGTTACCGCGACTGTGTGGCGGACGCGCGCATCTCCAAACGTGTGGTCACGGTCAAGGAACTGGTGCGCCTCATCCTCAGATCCGCCGTAGAGACAGGCACGCCCTTTGCTTTCAACCGGGACGCCGTCAACCGCGCGAACCCCAACAGCCATAAGGGTGTGATTTACTGCTCCAACCTGTGCACGGAGATCGCCCAGAACATGGCGGCTATCGAAACGGTGAACCAGGAGATCGTCGTCCGCGACGGAGATACGGTGGTGGTGACCACCACCCGCCCCGGCGAGATGGTTGTGTGCAATCTGGCCAGCCTGTGCCTGGGCAGTCTGCCGCTGGAGGACGACGAAGCGCTGCGGGACGCGGTGCGCACCGCCGTGCGGGCGCTGGACAACGTGATCGACCTGAATTTCTACCCGCTGCCCTACGCGAAGCTCACGAACCATCGCTACCGGAGCATCGGGCTGGGAGTATCGGGCTACCATCATATGCTGGCCAGGCGCGGCATTCCCTGGGAGAGCGAGCGGCACCTTCAGTTCGCGGATGCGCTGTTCGAGCGCATCAACCGCTTCGCGGTGGAAGCCAGCAGCGATCTGGCGGCGGAGAAGGGGCGCTATGCGTTTTTTGAGGGCAGCGACTGGGATACCGGCGCGTACTTTGAAAAGCGCGGCTACGATTCGCCTCAGTGTCGGGCGGTCCGGGAAAAGGTGCGCGGGCAGGGCATGCGCAACGCCTATCTGCTGGCCGTCGCGCCCACCAGCTCCACCAGCATTTTAAGCGGCACTACGGCGGGGACAGACCCGGTGATGCGCCGGTTTTTCCTGGAAGAAAAGAAGGGCAGCATGCTGCCGAGAGTCGCGCCGGGGCTGAATGCGGACACCTTCTGGTATTACAAAAACGCACACATGATCGACCAGACGTGGAGCGTCCGCGCCTGCGGCGCGCGCCAGCGCCATATCGATCAGGCTCAGAGCGTGAATCTGTATATCACAAACGACTATACCCTGCGCAAGGTGCTGGGACTGTATCTCCTCGCCTGGGAGCAGGGCGTCAAGACCCTGTACTACGTGCGCTCCAGGGCTTTGGAAGTGGAGGAGTGCGAAAGCTGCTCATCGTAAAGAGAAGGAGGGACGCGCCCATGACCCGGCTGATCCGCCGCCCGCTGTTCAATCCCGACGGGGATACCGACGTGCGCCTGCGCCGCATGATCGGCGGCAACACCACCAACCTCAACGACTTCAACAACCTGCGCTATTCCTGGGTCAGCGCCTGGTACCGGCAGGCCATGAACAACTTCTGGATCCCCGAGGAAATCAGCCTGAGCCAGGACGTGAAGGATTATCCCAGGCTGGAGAAGGCCGAGCGCACGGCCTACGATAAAATTCTGAGCTTTTTGATTTTCCTGGACTCCATCCAGACCGCCAACCTGCCCAACGTGGCGGAGTATATCACCGCCAACGAGGTCAATCTGTGCCTCAACATCCAGACCTATCAGGAGTGCGTCCACTCCCAGAGCTACAGCTACATGCTCGATACCATCTGCAGCCCCACCGAGCGGGACGGCATCCTGTTCCAGTGGAAGACCGACGAACACCTTCTGCGGCGCAACACGTTCATCGGCGAGTGCTACAACGCCTTCCAGCGGGAAAGAACGCCGGACAGCTTCCTGCGGGCGCTCATGGCCAACTATATTCTCGAGGGCGTGTATTTCTATTCAGGCTTCATGTTCTTCTACAACCTGAGCCGCAGCGGCAAGATGCCCGGCTCGGCGCAGGAGATTCGCTATATCAACCGGGACGAGAACACCCATCTGTGGCTGTTCCGCAGCATTCTGCTGGAATTGCAGGCCGAGGAGCCGGGGCTTTTCACCCCAGAAAACGTGCGGATGATGAAGGAGCTGCTGAGGGAGGGCGTGAATCAGGAGATCGCCTGGGGAAAGCACGTCATCGGCGAGGATATCGTCGGGCTGACCGGCAAAATGGTGGAGGATTATATCCTCTACCTTGGCAATCTGCGCTGGAGCAGTCTGGGCTTCGGCACGCTGTACGAGGGCCATGAGGAGGAGCCTGCGGACATGGCGTGGGTCAGTCAGTACGCCAACGCCAACATGGTCAAGACGGATTTCTTCGAGGCCAAAAGCACGGCCTACGCCAAGAGCGCGGCGCTGGAGGACGATTTGTGAGCAAAGGGCAGGGCTGCCGAGCGGGCGGGCCTGCCTTTTCCATCGCCCGCCTCCGGCGGGGTGTTTCAGACGGGGGGCGGAGCGGGTAGATAAAAAGTATAAAAGCAATAGCGACGAACGAATCGCACCGTCCATTATATGGGAGGGGAAAAGCCATGAACGCACAGGTAGCCAGGCTGCTCAACGAGCAGATTAATCACGAATTCTATTCCGCCTATCTCTATCTGGACTTCGCCAATTACTATGCCGCAGCGGGTCTGGACGGCTTTGAAAACTGGTACCGCGTGCAGGCGCGGGAAGAGCAGGATCACGCCATGCTCTTTTATCAGTACCTGCACAACAACGGAGAGAAGGTCGTTTTGGCGGCTGTCGCCGCACCGGTGTGGGCAGGCGAAAACCACCTGTCCCCGCTGAAGGAGGCGCTGAAGCACGAAAAGCGCGTGACCGCCCTGATCGACGCCATTTACGCCGCCGCGCAGGAGGCGCGGGATTACCGCGCCATGCAGCTGCTGGACTGGTTTGTGAAAGAGCAGGGCGAGGAGGAAAAAAACGCCGCCGACCTCATCGCCAAGATGGAACTGTTCGGTACGGACGCGAAGGGACTGTATATGCTCAACAGCGAGCTGAAAACCCGCGCCTACGCCGCGCCCGCGCTGACGCTGTGAGCTGCGTTCCGCAGGTTCTTTCCGGGCTTCTTCTGCCCTTTGCGGGCACGGCGCTGGGAGCCGCCACGCTGTTCCTGCTCCGCAGGGAGATGGGCGTTCGTCTGCAGAAGGCGCTGATGGGATTTGCGGCGGGGGTGATGATCGCCGCGTCCGTGTGGTCGCTGCTGATCCCCGCCATGGACATGGCGGAGGAAATAGCGATTCCGCCGTGGCTGCCCGCCGCCGGCGGCTTTCTGGCGGGAGTCGGCTTTCTCCTGCTGCTGGATACGGTCGTCCCGCATCTGCACGGAGACGAGGCGGAGGGCGCGCCCTCCCGTCTGAGCCGCTCCGCCATGCTGGCGCTGGCGGTCACGCTGCACAACATCCCGGAGGGTATGGCGGTGGGCGTGGTGCTGGCGGCCATGCTGGAGGGGAGCGCGGCGGTTACGCCGGCGGCCGCTCTGGCGCTGTCCGCAGGCATCGCCATCCAGAATTTCCCTGAGGGCGCTATTGTCGCCGCGCCGCTGGCAGCCAGCGGCCTGTCCCGGCGCAAGGCCTTTGGGTATGGCGTCGTATCAGGAGCGGTGGAACCCGCCGCCGCCGTGCTGACTCTCCTGCTGACCGGGCTGATCCGTCCCGCGCTGCCGTATCTGCTGGCCTTTGCCGCCGGGGCGATGATTTACGTGGTTGTGGAGGAACTGATTCCCGAATCCCAGGCCGGCGCGCACAGCAACATCGGAACCGTCGGCGCAGCGCTGGGCTTTGCGCTGATGATGGCGCTGGACGTGGCGCTGGGCTGAGCGTTTATACACAGGACAATTTGAAGGAGGAGAAAACCATGAGCGAGAACAGGTACGCGGGCACTCAAACCGAAAAGAACCTCGAGGCGGCCTTCGCGGGCGAATCCCAGGCGCGGAACAAGTACGCTTATTTTGCTTCCGTGGCGAAGAAGGAAGGCTACGAGCAGATTGCGGCGCTGTTTCTGAAAACGGCGGAGAACGAAAAGGAACACGCCAAGCTCTGGTTCAAGGAACTCAACGGCCTCGGCGATACGGCGCAGAACCTGCTCCACGCCGCCGAAGGCGAGAACTACGAGTGGACGGACATGTACGACGGTTTTGCCAGAACCGCCGAAGAGGAAGGGTTCCCGGAGCTGGCGAGGCGCTTCCGCCTGGTGGCGGCGGTGGAAAAACACCATGAGGAGCGCTACCGGGCGCTGCTCAGGAACGTGGAAACGGCCGAAGTCTTCGCCAGAAGCGAAGTAAAGGTGTGGGAATGCCGCAACTGCGGCCATATCATGGTGGGCACGAAAGCCCCCGAGGTCTGCCCGACCTGCAATCATCCCCAGAGCTACTTTGAACTGCATGCCGAGAACTACTGACATTGCCCGAACCAGGAAAGGAGCATGAACCCATGGAACAGAAATTCTATCGCTGCCGGCACTGCGGCAACATCATCGCCAAGGTCAAGGACGCGGGCGTGCCCGTGGTCTGCTGCGGAGAGAAGATGCAGGAGATCCTTCCCGGCGTCACGGACGCTTCTGTGGAAAAGCACGTCCCCGTCTATACCGTGGAAAACGGCAGAGTGCAGGTGACTGTGGGAGCGGAGGAGCATCCCATGACGGATGAGCATTACATCGAGTGGGTATCGCTGCAGACCAAAGCGGGCAACCAGCGCAAGGAGCTCAGGCCCGGCGACGCGCCCAAGGTCTGTTTTTACATCTGTCCGGAGGACGAGGTGGAAGCGGTATTCGCTTACTGCAACCTGCATGGGCTGTGGCAGGGCTGAATGCGCGGCGCTGAATCGGAAGGGAGGCTGCCGCCCATAATGTACTGCGAGGACTGCAAGCGTCCCGACGTGGGGCGGGAAAGATGCCTCGTCTGTGCCGGCCGGAAATACCGTTCATTGATGACACACGATTTCTGCTTTTTGCGGAAAACGCCCGCGCCGCAAGGCGATATACCCCTCCACCGGGACTCCCGGTGAGTTTTCGACATAGCGGATGTGCTTACCTATCCCCCATAAAAGGGCTGTTGCAGACGTCGGAGCGGCATTGCAACAGTCCTATTTCAATCTCTGCCTGCCCAATCTGCTTTTCATGGCGAATCCAGCAGATTTCCATTCCTACCATATTTCGATTCCCTATCTTATGCCGTCTCCGGCAATTCTGTCGCAAAATAGCTGGGCCGATTTATCCTTAGTCCCCGGCTGTTTCGGCTAACGGGAGTGAGTAAAAAGATAGACAAAAAAGATTCTAAATTTTGCACATGGAAAAAAACCAGTTTTCGGCTTCAAATGAGCAAGTTACTCATGGATACTTGACAAACAAACAAGAACTATGGTATTTATTAAACAACGACTGTTGCCGCGATAATGCTGCGTAAGTTCCCTGAAGAGAAACGAGGTGTGTTTATGATTGCGCAAAGGTAAAAGCTGAAATAGTAGAGAAGCTTCTATCGTCTGCTGCGCAGCGCTATCAAGGCGGGAAAGCATAGTGTAATACGACTTATACGGTAGGGAGGATCAAAATGAAGAAAATTCTGCCAAGTATTCTGTTGGCTTTTTGTCTGGTTTTGTCCTTTGCCGGTGGTTCTTTGGCGCAGGGAGAGACCATCACCCTGATGGGGATCTCCGTCGATTTAAGCCATAACTATATGACGTCAATTATCCGTCAGTATGAAGAGAAAACCGGAAACAAGGTGGACATCATTTCGATTGACGCCAGCAATTTTGATACTATTGCCACCAGTAAATTTGCCACCGGGGATATCCCCGACATTTTCCAGCACTTCAATGATTCCAACATAAACAATTATGATGTTGCGAACAATTTTTATTATATGAACGACCAGCCGTGGGTGGAGGATCTGACCGCAGGCGCGTTGGATTACTCCAGCGACGGGGAAGGCAATTTATTGGGCCTGCCTTTCTGGGAAAGCTCGGTTTCCGGCTGCTTCTACAATAAAACATTGTTTGCCGAACTCGGACTTGAGCCTGCCGCCACGCAGGAGGAGTTCGATCAGCTGTGCCAGACTCTGACCGACAAAGGTTACACCGCTCTATGTTGGCCGACTAACGGCTGTAACTGGATGTACCAGTTCGCTCTGGATCCGGTGTTTGCGGACGACGGCGGTGAAAAGCTGGCAAAACTGAACAGCAACCAGCTTACCTACGCCGATATACCCCAAGTGCAGGCGATGGCGCAGTGGGTGAAGGATGCGGCGGATAAGGGCTGGTTCGGTTCCAGTTACCTGACCGACGGCTGGGGAGACATTACGGTGATGCTGGGCAGCGGCGAAGCCGCTATGGTGCTGATCTGGGATACCTGGTTCTATACCGATCTGGATGAAAGCTACGGCTATCAGAAAGAAGACTTTGGTATCATGCCGATGTTCTTGGGAACCTGCGACGAGGGTACCTACGAAGGCGGAAACCTGAACATGCTAATGGTGAACAAGAACAGCAAAAAGCTGGATCTCTGCCTGGAGTTCCTGGCCTTTTGCGCCACTCCTGAACACTATAACGAAGCCTTTAAGGACATCGCTACCGTGAGCGTGTTCAAGGGGCAAACCGCCAACATTCAGTCGGTAATGGTAACGGAGGCGCTTGCGTCCATCGAGCGGCTGCAGCGAACCTCTACGGCCAACCCCAAAATCATCGGATACACGCAGAGCGAGACCGGTTCAGCAATTCAGGAATTGCTGCTGGGCAATGTGGATGCGGCGGGCTGCGTGAAGCTGATGGATGACTATCGCATGTCCTCTGCCAAAGCGCTGGGCGCAGAAGGATTCTAAAAAGCTTTTCACCGTGAGAATGCACATGAGGGGGTCCGGCTGGACTCCCTCGGCCATGGTCAACGGAGAGAGGGAGAGGAGCTGGTTATGAACCGCGACAGAGTATATCCCAAATATATGGTGTGGGCGCCGCTGATCATTTTTGCGGTGTTTTTCGTCATTCCCTCTACGATCGGATATCTGTATGCCTTTACGAACTGGAGTTCTACGCGATCCAGATTTTCCGATATAAACTTTGTTGGACTGACCAATATCCTGGAGATGCTTTACAACAGGAGAATTCCAATTGCCCTGGGCAATACTTTTATCTATGCGATTGCCAAGACGGGAGCGGTAACCGTGATCGGCCTGATGCTTGCGTATATTCTCAACCGGGATATTCGCAGCAAGAACCTGCTTCGCGCGATATATTTTCTGCCGGCCGTGCTTTCCACCCTGGTAGTGGGGCTGATCTTCAAAGCGGTATTTCAGACCCGCGGAGGAACGGTCAACAGCATATTATTGGCATTAGGGTATAAACCGGTACAATGGTTGGGCAGCCGCTGGATCGGCGTATTCTCCATCTGCTTTGCGGAGATATGGCGCAACGTGGGGTACGCTATGGTTATCAGTCTGGCGGGTATGCAGTCCGTGAGTCATGACTACCTGGAAGCGGCCGCAATAGACGGAGCGGGAGCGTGGCAGGTCTATAAAAACGTGACGCTGCCCCTGATCATGCCAACGGTGAATGTGAATATTCTATTCAGCCTGATCTATGGGCTGAAAATGTTTGATTTGATCTACGTGATGACAGGCGGCGGACCCGGAGGAACGACGGAGAGCTTCGGCACGCTGATGATGAACGAGATGGGTTCGGGACGCTATGCCAACTCGGTTGCGGTCAACCTGATCTTCACGGTGCTGCTGGTCGTTGTCGCCATCTTGTACAAGAAACTCAGTAAAAGGTGGGAAAACATCGTATGAGAAAGCAGGAGAGAAAAAGAAACTGGCCGTACAGCGGTTTTCTGTGGCTGCTTAGCCTGCTGGTGATTTATCCCCTGGCTATGGTGCTGCTGACTTCCCTGAAAGAAAAACGCGAGGCCAACGCCCTGAATATTGCCTTGCCAAGGCAATGGCTGTGGGAGAACTACGTCCAGGTGCTGCAGAGCGGACGCATTATGCGCTCCTTTTTTAACAGCGTTTTTATCTCAGCGATAACGGTTTTGCTGGTGCTGACCACCGCCGCCCTGCTCAGCTACGCCATTGAGCGGCGAAATACCCGTGTCTGCCGGATAATCGACAGATTTCTAACCTTTGGCATTATCGCCCCCTTTGCCGCCATGCCCAGCATGCGTCTGCTCCAGACCATCGGCATATACGGAAGCCTGTGGGGGCTGATTTTCACTTATTCCGCGCTGTATCTTCCCTTTTCCACCATGATGATTACCAGCTATATTAAAGGTATCCCAAGGGAACTGGACGAAGCGGGGGTCATCGACGGGGCGGTCGGAATGGCGCTGTTTGTGCGCATTATGGCGCCGCTGCTTCAGCCTATCGCGGCTACGGTGGGCGTGCTGGTTTTCATGTGGAGTTGGAACGAACTGCAGATCCCCTTATACCTGCTCAATTCCTCTCGCAATTATACGCTTCCTCTTTCGGTCTATGATTTTTACGGCGCGTATAGCAACAGCTGGAATCTGGTATGCGCGGACGTAATTCTGGTATCTTTGCCAGTGATTCTTCTCTATGTGTTTTCCCAAAAATATGTCATTTCCGGCATGACCGCAGGCGCGGTAAAGCTGTAGACGGATTTGATGAAAAATTAGGAGCGCAATCGCATGAAAAGATTTGAACCGAACTGGGACAGTCTAAAGACTCATCGTGTGCCCTCCTGGTACGATCAGGCCAAGATAGGCGTGCTCATTCATTGGGGGCTTTATTCGGTTCCCGCCTTCGCGCCGCCTGTAGGCGAACTGGGAACCATCCCGGACGACGAATGGTTTGTAGCCAATCCCTATGCAGAGTGGTATTTTAATTCCGTGAACGTGGGCAGAGGCCCCACCTGGGAGCATCATCAAAAAACGTATGGCTCCAGCTTCCGATATGAACAGTTCGCAGATCTGTGGAAAGCGGAAAACTGGCGACCGGATCGTTGGGCGGAACTTTTCAGACGTGCCGGTGCGCGATACGTGGTACTCACTGCAAAGCATCATGACGGCTTCTGCCTGTTTCCCAGCCGCTACACTGATTACAACGCCCTGAGACATGGTCCGGGCAGGGATGTTGTCGGGGAACTCACGCGGAGCGTGAGGGAACAGGGGATGCGCATGGGTCTATACTATTCCGGTATCATTGACTGGTGCTTTCATCCGGAGCCCATATTTAACGACAGGGATGTGCGCCAGTGCAACTGTCCTACCGGAGAATACGCGGACTATGCCTATCATCAGGTTATGGAACTGATCGACCGATATCATCCCAGCGTACTCTGGAACGACATAGGCTGGCCCTATGCGGGAGAGCACATGCTTCCTCATCTGCTGGCTCATTATTACAATACTTGCCCGGAGGGAGTGGTAAACGACCGCTTTAATGGCCTGTTTTACGACTATACCACCAAGGAGTACCATCAGGGAGAAATGAACCGAAAAGGAAAATGGGAAAATGTGAGAGGACTGGGGCTGAGCTTTGGCTATAATACCCAGGAGGATTCGCGGCATATTCTCTCATCTCAGGCGCTGGTACGGGAGTTGGTGGCTACCGCCAGCAATGGCGGCAACCTGCTCATCAATGTGGGACCAATGGCAGACGGAACTGTTCCTCCAATACAGGAAAAAAGTCTGCTGGGCATGGGAAAGTGGCTGTCCTGCAACGGTGAAGCTATTTACAACAGCGAACGATGCAATATGCAGCCCATGACCGAGGGAAACTGCAGGGTATCCTTTACCCAAAAGGGAGAAGACCTTTATATCATTGTGGATAGCGAAGGCCCCGGCCAGATATTGTTGAAAAGTATTCGAACGGAAGGAGAGAGTTTGACCCAAATCTCTCATGTGCGCCGCCGGATTGAGGAACAGGGACTTGTAATCACGGTGGAGAAGGAGCTGGATTGTCCCGTGGTTTTAAAGGCGTTGGGAGCGGCTCAAGATTCGCGGCGTTGAGGAGAGCTTCCTTTCTCTTTGCATGCTTTCAGCGCACAGCTTTGTCCGTCGCAGGGGAGGAGGGCGGGCAGCATTGTTCATAGAGCACCTGAATGTCGTGTTTTCGGAAGAAATTCATGTATTGGGACGGGGGCTTCACATCAGTGACGACCGTGGATACTTTCTCAAGGGGGCAATAGCTGATTAGAGCGTTGTGGTTGAATTTGGTGTGGTCTGCCAGCAGCACGATACACTCACAGTTGGAGGTTACCGCCCGCTTGATTTCCGCCTCGAAATAGGTGGTGTTGGTTAGGCCGTGATCGACGGATACCCCTGTAGCCGCCATCACTGCGACCTGCACGGAAAGCTTGCGGATCGTATCCAGGACAGACAGCCCTACAAAGGCACCGATGGAGGGGTTGTAGATGCCGCCCGGGGAAATCAGATTGACTTCCTGCAAACTGGTGGCCTCGTTCAACACCACCAGACTGTGAGAAACAATGGTGAGCCCCTTGTGGTGACCAAGATAACGCACCACGTTTTTGGTCGTGGAGCCGGAATCGATAAATACAGTGGCGTTATCAGGTATGATAGAAGCCGCCAACTCCCCAATGGTTCGCTTTTCTGTCAGATTAAGCTGAAAACGTTCCGGCATGGTCAGGAGAGAGGACAACGTCAGCGACGCCACTCCCCCGTAGATTTTGCTTACGTGGCCTCTTTTTTCCAACTCATTCAGATCCCGGCGCAGGGTATTGATGGAGATTCCGAAACGTTTCTGTAAATGCGAGATGGAAACCTGTCCGTTTTGAAGAATATACTGTTCCATTGCATCCAGACGCGCAGCTCTCATGAAATTCCTCCTAACACTAAGGGAAACTATCAGTTTCTATATCATCAAATCGCGATTATGTCAACAGGGCGAATGTACGGAAATGAAGACCAACGCATTGAAACCTGGCGAAAAAGATACGCACGAAGGTTTTCGTGTCTGGACTTCCGTGCGGCAGCAAAAACCAGTTTTAGCTGCGCTTGTCGTTTCAGAAATTTATCCGATGCCCCACAGAGCAGGCTTATGACGGCGAGCTCCGGCCGGCACCGGATATTCTCACGGTTTATCTGCTGCAAATACATCACGCGACCACTTCTTTTCTACAAGTCGTCCGCTACGTGCTTATTATATCACAGGCTGCAAAGATTGTCATCTTTTCTGTTTTATTGGGCAAATAAACCAATTTTGAGAGCGTAGTGGGTGACTTAATCAAAACCTATTGACAAAGTTACAAGTTTTTAGTATGGTGAATGCAAAAGATGGGACTGAGAAATCGGCCATCAAAAATCAAACATGGGAGGGTCATATTAATGAAGAAGGTGAGCTCGCTGCTGTTGGTTCTGCTGCTGGTTCTGACGATGTGCGTCTCGGCGACGGCGCAGGAGGAACACTACAGGATCTCCGTGATTCTCAAGACCACGTCTTCAGAATACTGGGGATATGTGGTGGCGGGAGCCAATGCCTATGGCAAGGATCATCCGAACGTAACCGTCGAGGTGAAAGGCGCTACCTCCGAAACTGCCTATGACGAACAGATGAACATGATTGAAACAGACATGCAAAACGCGGACATCGACGGTTATGTCATCGCCCCCCTGCAGGCGGACATGGTGGCGAACATGATTTCCGGCCAGACCAAACCCATCGTGGCTGTAGACACGACCGTTGACGCTCCCGAGGTGCTCTCCTTCGTCGGAACGGATAACGAGGCCGCCGGCAAACTGGGAGGCGCTGCGGCAGCCAGGTTGGCTAAGGAGCGTGGCTGGGAAGAGATCAAGTGCATCGAGATTGCCGGCGTGCAGGGCGACTCCACCAACGAGGCTCGCATGCGGGGCTACAAGGCGGGCGTAGAATCCGAGGGCGGCATGTTCCTGTCCGACGAGATTCAGTACGCCAACGCGGTAGCCGACCAGGCTGTCAACTGCATGGAAGCCATCATGCAGAATCACCCCGAAGGCGTCGCTATCATCTGCGCCAATAACGACGATATGGCCATGGCCGCCGCCCGTACTGCCGCGGGCAACAAGGCCTATGAGAACACCGTTTTCCTGGGCTTCGACGGCATCCAGTCCGCCTGTCAGTCCATTCTGGCCGGCGAAGAGACCATGTCCGTCTGCCAGCAGGGCTACCTGATGGGCTATCAGGCGGTTGACGCGGTCGTGCGCGCCCTGAAAGGCGAGACGATCGAAAAATTCATTCCCGCGGAGGCTACGGTGGTAGATCCCAGCACCGCGCAGGCCCGTCTGGAGGAACTGCAGGGTTACCTCAAGTAATCCATCCCTGAAAAAAGAATACTTAAGACTTTGCGCAGGTCCCGCTCAGGCCACCGCCGGGGCGGGGCCAATTCAAAAAAAGGGCTGAATCAATAAGGAACGAAGGGCGTGTATGGGCAGCGGCTGGTTCGGCGCCTTGGGTTCAGATCTGGACGGAAAGCAGGTGACAAAACAGGTGAGCGAATATGTGGTGGAACTCAGGAACATAACCAAACGTTTCCCTGGCGTGGTCGCGCTGTCCGATATGAAACTTGCTCTCAGACCCGGAGAAATCCACGGCTTGATCGGCGAAAACGGGGCGGGAAAGTCCACGCTGATCAAGGTGCTCACCGGCGTTCACGCGCCGGATGAGGGCGACATTTTTATCGGCGGCGCGAAGCGCGTGTTTAAGAACCCGAATGATTCCGTAAGCGCAGGGATCGCCTGCGTCTATCAGGAGCTGAACATCGAAAAGCTTTTGAGCGTGACGGATAACATCTTTATCAATAAATGGATTCACAAGGGGCTGCTGCTGGATTATCACGCCATGCACGCCAAGGCCGGGGAGGTTATGTCCTCTTTGGGGCAGGACGTGGATCCCCGGAAAGCGGCGGGCACTTTGGGGATGGGCGTTCAGCAGATGATCGAGATCGCCAAGGCGGTTCTCATCGACGCAAAGGTGATCATCATGGACGAACCCACCTCCTCCCTGGGGGAGAAGGAAGTAGAGCAGCTGATGAAAACCTGCCGGAAATTGAAGTCCCGGGGGATTGCCATTCTCTTTGTATCGCATAAGCTGGAGGAGCTGTTCGAACTGTGCGACTGCGTCACCGTCATGCGGGACGGCAAGTACATCGACAGCCGTCCCATCGGAGAATGGACAAACGATTCCCTGATTACCGCCATGGTAGGCCGCACCCTGGAAAACCAGTTTCCCAAGAAATTCGGCGTTAAAGGCCCCTGCATGCTGAAGGTGGAGCACCTGAGCATCGGCGGTGTGCTTCGGGACGTGAGCTTCGAGGCGTTTGGCGGCCAGATTCTGGGAATGTCCGGCTTGGTGGGCGCGGGCCGTACCGAAACGGTTCGCGCGATTTTCGGCGCGGATCCTGTTGATGAAGGCGCTTTCTATATCCAGGGGAAAAAGCAGAAAATCACAAGCCCCAAGAAGGCCATCGAGTTAGGCATCGCCCTGCTTACCGAGGACCGGAAGAACCAGGGGCTGGTGCTTGCCCAAACCATCCGCACCAATCTGATCCTGTCCAGCATGAAGAAGCACAGCAGAGGGTTTTTCCTGCACGAGGCGACCATCGAAAAGAACGGGCAGGACAAAATCAATACCCTTCGCATCAAGACGCCTTCCATCGACGAGGTTGTGCAGCAGCTTTCCGGCGGCAACCAGCAGAAGGTGGTCATCGGAAAGTGGATCAACGCGGAGGCAGATATTTACATCTTCGATGAGCCGACCCGCGGCATCGACGTGGGCGCGAAGGTCGAGGTGTATAACGTGATGAACGCACTGGTTGAAGCCGGCAAATGCGTTATCATGATCTCCTCTGAAATGCCGGAAGTTCTGGGCATGTCCGATCGGGTGCTGGTCATGCGTGGCGGCCGGGTTATGGCGTTGGTGGAGAGGGACAGCAAACATTTCAATCAGGAAGACATCATGAAAGCAGCGTGGGGAGGGAGCCTGGATGATTAAGAAAAAAGCAGGGGGCAATGCTCAGCTGGGAACCATTGCGGCATTGGTCATCATGTGTGTGATCCTGTCGATTGCAAACAAGAACTTCTACAGCTACAGCAATATCATGGGCATACTGAAGCAGACCGCCTTCAACGCCTTTCTGGCTACCGGTATGCTGCTGTGCCTGATCACCGCTGGTATCGATCTTTCCGTTGGCGCCAACGCCGTGTTCTGCGCCTGCGTCATGGGAGCCATGAACAAAGCGGGGGTTTCCAGCGGTATTCTGATGATTCTAGTATGTATGCTGGTGGGAGCTCTGGTGGGCTGTGTCAACGGCCTGCTGCTCACCCGATTGCGCCTGCCCCACCCCTTCGTGTCCACGCTGGGCATGAAAAACGTCCTGTGGGGATTGGCCCTGATCGTTACCAACTCCCAAATGGTCAACAATTTCCCCCAAAGCGTGCAGTGGCTGGGCAAGAACACCATCAACGGTTTCCCGGTGAGCTTCATTCTTGTCATTTTGATGTACGTGGTGATGCACATCTTCTTGAGCCGTACCTCCCTGGGCCGTTCCATCTACTGTACCGGCGGAAACCTGGAGGCTACCCGTCTTTCCGGCATCAATACCGCCAATGTGCTCACCTTCTGCTATACCATGTCCGGCGTTATGGCCGCCCTTGCGGGCATCGTATCCGTGGGACGGTCAGGTATCTGCAACGGAGCCAACGCCACCCAACCCTATGATACCGACGCCATCGCGGCATGCATCATCGGCGGCGCTTCCTTCAGAGGCGGCAAGGGCACCATGGTGGGCACCATGATCGGCTGCCTGATCATCTCGGTGCTGCGCAACGGCTTCGCCCTGCTGTCCATCAATTCCGCCGTCCAGAACGTTGTGCTGGGCCTGGTGATCATTCTGGCCGTGTTTATGGACGTGGTTCGCGCCAGCATGGAGGCCAAGCGCCGCCGTCTGGCTTCCGGCAAGTAAGGGAGGAATATGATGAAACAGTTGCGTATCGGCGTCGCAGGGCTGGGGCGGCTCGGCCAGGTGCATGCGAAAAACATTGCATACAAAATTCCCAGCGCCCGGCTGACCGCCGCGTGTTCCATTGTGGAATCGGAGTTGGATTACGCGCGGAAGGAATTGGGCGTTGAAAAGACATACCGGGACTTTGACGCGATACTTCAGGATCCGGAGGTGGACGCGGTGGCCATCGTCACCACTTCCTCCGTCCATTGTGAGCAGATCGCGGCCGCCATGGACGCGGGGAAGCATGTTTTCTGCGAAAAGCCCCTGGGGGTGGACGTGAAGCAGTGTCGGCTGGCGGAAGCGGCGGTAAAGCGGCATCCGGAGCTGACTTTCATGCTGGGCTTCATGCGCCGGTATGACCCGTCCTACGCCTACGCCAAGGAGAAGATCGACCAGGGAGCCATCGGGAAACCCTATCTTATTAAAGCCACCGGCGTAGATCCGGAGGCGCTTGTGGAGGGAGCCATCCGTTTTGCCGGCACCTCCGGCGGGATTTTTCTGGATATGGCCATCCATGATATCGACCTGATGCGCTGGTTCCTTGGCGGGGAGGCGGTGGAGGTTTACGCCCTGGGCGCCACCTTCAAGCATCCTCAGTTCCGGGAGGCCGGGGATGACGAAACCGGTGTGGCGGTGTATAAGCTGGACAACGGCGCGATAGGAATGGTGCATGTGGGCCGGACAGCGCCCCACGGCTATCACGTGGAAACGGAGATCGTGGGAACCGAGGGAGCCATCCGCATCTCCGCCGTGCCGGAAAAGAACCTGGCCATGCTCTACAACGCGAACGGCGCCTGCACTGAATGCGTGGGTTCCTTCCCCGAACGGTTCCAGCAGGCTTATTTGTCCGAGATGGAAGAATTTGTGGACTGTGTGCTGACGGGCCGGAAGCCGGGCACCTGCGTGGAGGACGGCGTTCTCTCCACGATCATCGGCTACGCCACCACCGAGGCGTGGAAAACCGGCAGGATCGTGCGCATCTGATCCACAGAGCCGCCTGATAAAACCGGGAGGGCCGAAGCGCCCTTCTGACGAAAAAAAGAGGAGAAGAAAAAACATGTTCGACAGAGAAAAGGTTCATTTGGGTATCGCGCCTATCGGCTGGTGCAACGACGATATGCCGGAGCTGGGTGCGGAGAACACGTTCCGCCAGACCGTGAGCGAAATGGCGCTGGCGGGCTTTACCGGCACCGAAATCGGCAATAAATACCCCTCCGATCCCAAAGAACTGAAGTGGGAGCTGGATCTTCGCGGTATGAAGGTGGCCTCGCGCTGGTTCAGTTCCTTCCTTCTCACCCAGCCTTTGGAGCAGGTAGAGGCCGACTTTGTAAAGGAGCTGGATTTCCTCAGCGCCGTCGGCGCGAATCGCATCAACGTATCGGAGCAGAGCTACTCCATTCAGGGGCAGCAGGAAACGCCGGTGCTGGCAGACAACAAGCATGTGATGAACGATCAGGAATGGGAAAGGCTCAACGAAGGGCTGAACCATTTGGGCAAAATCGCCCGGAGCCGGGGCTTCAAGCTGTGCTTCCATCATCATATGGGCACCGTGGTGCAGACTGCTGCGGAAACCGACCGGATGATGGCGGGCACCGACCCGGAATGCGTATTCCTGTGCTATGATACGGGCCATTTCACTTTTGCGGGCGAGGATCCCCTGGCCATGCTGGTGAAGTACGGCCGCCGCATCGGTCATGTCCATCTCAAGGACATGCGCCGGGAGGTGGTGGACCGGGTGGTGCCGGAGGGAATGAGCTTCCTGCAGGCTGTGCGCCAGGGCGCTTTTACCGTGCCCGGGGACGGCTGCGTAGATTTCGACCCGATCTTCCGGCGTCTGAGCGAGGTGGCCTATGAGGGGTGGCTGCTGGTGGAGGCCGAGCAGGATCCGGCCAAGGCGAACCCGCTGGAATACGCCGTCAGGGCAAGAAAGTATATCAGGGAGCATACCGGGCTGTAAAAGCCCAGGGAGGAAAACATGGATACCGACAGAATCATCAAAAGAGGCTATAATCCGTATCTGGTTCTGGGCGGAGAGGACGCGGGAACCAGCATGGACGTGGGGCTTCTGGTGATGGAACCGGGCGACGTCTTTCCAATCAGCGAAAAGGAGAAGGAAGTCTGCGCGCTGCTGCTGGAGGGCGATGTGGAGTTTTGCTGGCAGGGAACCGTGAAAAAGGCCGGTCGCCCCGATTGCTTCCGCTTTGACCCGTGGGCGCTGCACCTGTCCAGAGGCGTGCGGGGCGAGATCCGGGCGCTGACCCATGCGGAGATTTACATTCAGATGACCGGCAACGAGCGGGACTTTGAAAGCCGCCTGTACGCGCCCGAGGACGTCATTGTGGAGCACGCGGGGGCCGGTGGAGAGCTGATGGGCTGCATGCGCCGCGAAATCAAGACGGTTTTCGACTATGATAACGCGCCCTGGTCCAACATGGTCGTGGGAGAGGTGCTGAATTTTCCCGGCCGGTGGTCCAGTTATCCGCCTCATCACCATCCTCAGCCGGAGGTGTACTTCTACCGCTTCGATCACCCGCAGGGCTTTGGCGCCAGCTTTGCCAACGGCAGCGTGCAGATATCCCGCCATAACGGCCTGACGGTGATTAACCACGGTTTCCATTCTCAGGTGGCCGCCCCCGGATACGCCATGTGCTACGTTTGGGGGATCAGGCACCTGCCTGGAGATCCCTGGAGAAAGACCCGCATCGACGACGAGGAGCACGCATGGCTGTGGGCCCCCAACGCCAACGATCAGATCTTCAAGTTGGAGGAAAAATAGCATGAAAACCATTCGATTAACCATGGCTCAGGCTCTGGTGCGCTTTCTGGAAAACCAGTACGTGCGGTTTGACGGGGAGGAGCGTCGTTTCGTGCGGGGCGTGTTCATGCTGCCGGGCCATGGCAATGTGGTGGGTCTTGGGCAGGCGCTCGCCCAGGAGCGGCGCGAGCTGGAGATTTATCAGGGCAAAAACGAGCAGGGCATGGCGCATGCGGCGATAGCCTTTGCCAAGCAGATGAAGCGCAAGCAGATTTTTGCCGTCACCAGTTCGGTAGGGCCGGGAGCGGCCAACATGGTTACCGCCGCGGCTACCGCTACCGCCAATAACATCCCCGTGCTCCTGCTGCCCGGCGACGTCTATGCCTGCCGCCAGCCCGACCCGGTGCTGCAGCAGATCGAGCAGCCCTACGACCTGTCCCTGTCCACCAACGACGCCTTCCGGCCGGTATGCCGCTACTTCGACCGGGTCGTCCGGCCTGAGCAGCTCATGAGCGCCATGCTCAGCGCCTTCCGGGTTCTGACCGACCCGGCGGATACCGGCGCGGTCTGCGTGGCCATGCCTCAGGACGTGGAGGGAGAGGCGTACGACTATCCAGAAAGCTTTTTTGCCCGTCGGGTTCACAGGATCGAGCGCAGGCCCCCCGCCCGGGAGGCCATTCAGGAGGCTGCCCAGGCCATCCGGCGCAGCCGCCATCCCATGCTCATCTGCGGCGGCGGCGTGCGCTATTCCGAGTCTCACGCGCAGTTCAGGCAGTTTGCCCAGGCGCTGCATATCCCCTTTGGCGAAACCCAGGCGGGCAAGAGCGCCGTTCCATGGGATCATCCCCTGAACCTGGGAGGCGTTGGGGTGACAGGCTGCTCCGCAGCCAATGATATCGCCAAAGAAGCGGATCTGATCATCGGCGTAGGAACCCGGTATACTGACTTTACGACCGCCTCCAAGTGGCTGTTCCGGGAGGACGCCCGCTTTGTCAACCTGAACGTTTCCCCCTTCCAGGCCCTGAAGCTGGACGCGGTGGCGGTGATTGCCGACGCCCGGGAAGCCTTGTCCGCGCTGGAAAAGGAGCTGGAGGGCTATCGGAGCGGCTGGAACGGGGAAATCGCCCAGGCCAGGGAGCGCTGGACCAGAGAGCTGGAAAGGCTGGACGGCCAGACCTTTACCGGAGACGCTTACGTGCCCATGATCAACGACCGCAACGCCGCGTCCGCCCGGCGGTTTGCCGAAGATCTGGACGCCTGTCTGACCCAGACCCAGGCGCTGGGCGCCATCAACCGCCTGATCGATGAGGACGCGGTGGTGATCGGAGCCTCCGGCAGCCTTCCCGGCTGCATGCAGCGGATGTGGAGACCCCGCGTCCAGGACACCTACAACATGGAATACGGCTACTCCTGCATGGGCTATGAGGTTTCCGGCGCGCTCGGGGTCAAGCTGGCCGTTGGGGAAAGGGAGGTCTATGCCATGGCGGGGGACGGCAGCTTCTGCATGCTTCATTCAGAATTGCTGACCGCCGTGCAGGAGCGCAGGAAAATCAACGTCTGCCTGTTTGACAACGCCAGCTTTGGCTGCATCAACAACCTGCAGGTGGGTCAGGGAAACGACCCCCTGTGCACCGAGCTTCGCTACCGGGGCCCATCCTCCGCCCACGACGGAAGCTTTATTCATGTAGATTACGCGGCCATCGCCCGGGGTTATGGGGCGGTGGGCTATACCGTACGCACCATGGAGGAGCTGGAAAACGCCCTGCGCATGGCCCGGACGGTGAAGGATCAGCCGGTGCTGCTTGATATCAAGGTTCTGCCCAAGTCCATGACCGACGGCTACGGCGCCTGGTGGCGGGTAGGAACCCCTCAGACGTCGGAAAACCAGCGCAACCGCGCCTGCTGGCAAGATCATCTTGAACATGAGAAAAAAGCCAGAAAGTACTGACCTGAAACAGGAAGGAGAAACTGACATGAGTGAAAAGCTTCGCATTGGTATCATTGGAGCGGGCCGCATCGGCAAACTGCACGCCGCCAACCTGGTCAACCGCGTGTCCGGCGCGGAGGTGGCCGCCGTGAGCGACGTCGTTGCGGACGCCGCGAAAGACCTGGCCGAGAGCCTGGGTATCCCCGCCTATTATCAGGATTACCATAAGATTCTGGAGGATCCCGCCATCGACGCGGTGTTCATCTGCTCCTCCACCGATACCCACTCGCCTATCTCCATTGAGGCGGCCCTCAAGGGCAAGCATATCTTCTGCGAAAAGCCCATCGATCATGATCTGGACAAGATCGAAGCCGTGCTCAAGGCGGTAAAGGAAGCCGGCGTGAAATACCAGGTGGGCTTTAACCGCCGCTTCGACCGCAACTTCCGGCATGTGCGGGACGTGGTTGCCTCCGGCGGCATCGGGGATGTGCAGATCGTCAAGGTCACCTCCCGCGACCCCTCCGCGCCCCCCATTTCCTACGTCAAGGTATCCGGCGGCATCTTTGTGGATATGACCATTCATGATTTTGACATGGTTCGCTACCTGTCGGGAAGCGAAGTGGAGGAGGTCAGCACCTTCGGCGCCTGTCTGGTGGATCCGGAGATCGGCAAGGCCGGGGATGTGGATACCTGCATCATCAGCCTGCGCTTCAAAAACGGCGCGCTGGGGGTTATCGACAACAGCCGTCAGGCGGTCTATGGCTACGACCAGCGGGTGGAGGTGTTCGGCAGCAAGGGAATGATCGCCGCCGAGAACGAAACGCCTAACAACACCACATATTATACCGCCGACGGCGTATATAAGGAAAAGCCCCTGTACTTCTTCCTGGAGCGCTACAACGACGCCTTCATTCAGGAAGAAACCGAGTTCGTCAGCGCCTGCCTGGAAGACAGGGAAACGCCGGTGGGCTCTTTCGACGGCCTGCAGCCGGTTCTGATCGCTATCGCGGCCAAGAAGTCCTGGGAGCTGGGCGGCGCGCCGGTAAAGGTGGAAAAATAAGAGGAGGGGTCTCAAATGAAAAAGATCAAAGTAGGCGTGGCTGGTTATGGCACCATCGGACAGCGTCTGGCGGACGGCGTTGCCATGCAGGAGGATATGGAGCTGGTAGGCGTAGCGGATCTGGCTCCGACCCTCTCCGTTCAGGCGTTGGCCGAGCGGGATATGATCGGCGCAAACGGCGTAAGGTATGACCTGTATCTGGTGGACGGCGCGGACAGAGGCCAGTTTGACGCGCTGCATATTCCGGTGGCGGGCTCCTTTGAGGAGCTGATCCAGAAGGCGGACGTGATCCTGGACAGCGCTCCCGGCGGCGTGGGCATTCGAAACAAGGCGCTCTACGAGAAATATCACAGAAAGGCCATTTTCCAGGGCGGCGAGAAAAACAGCGTGGCGGACGTGTTCTTTCACGGCTACGCCAACTATGAAAAAGGCGTGGGCGCGGACTATCTGAAGCTTACCAGCTGCAATACCACCGGCCTGATCCGGGCCGTGGACGCTCTGGACCGGGCCGTGGGCGTAAGCAAGGTGGCCATTACCATCATTCGCCGCGTGGCGGATCCCGGCGATTATCACCGCGGATTGACAAACGCCCTGCAAATGGACAAGGCTCCCAGCCACCAGGCGGTGGACCTGATGACCATTATACCCCATGTGGAGGCGACGGGTATTCTGGTGCACACCCCCGTGACCCACGGCCATATCATCACCGTGCTGGCCAGCGGCAGGGATGGAAGAAAGATTACAAGGGAAGAGGCGCTGGCCTGCTTCCAGGCTCATCCCCGCATCCGGATGGTGTCCATTGATCAGGGCTTTAAGGGGAACGCCAGCCTGTTCAAATATGCCAGGGATCTGGGCAACCGCCGCGGCGACATGTACGAAATCGGCCTGTGGGAGGATTCCGTTGTGGAAAGCGGCAACGATATTATGTTTGCTATCAACATCCCCCAGGAATCGGTGACCATCCCCGAAACCATCGATGCGATCCGGGCGGCCATGAGCATGCAGACCGACCGGGAGAGCGGCACGGCTCAGACCAACCGGTATCTGGGCATCGGCCGGTTCAAGAAATAACCAGAACAGCGCGCGGGGGAAAAAGCTTCCCCCGCGCGGCGTAAGGAGGGTGGACATGCGCTTTGGCATCAATACGCTGGATCAGGTTCAGGTAAAGGGCAAGGTGGCGCTGTGCCGGGTAGACATCAACCAGCCGGTGGACAAAACCACGGGCGTCCTGAAAAGCACGCACCGCATTGAGGCTTGCGTTCCCACGGTGCGGGAATTGATGGAGGGCGGCGCCCGGGTGGTGCTGCTGGCCCATCAGGGGAGCGACATTGAATACAAGAACTTCTATACCACCCGTCCTCACGCCCAGGCCCTCTCCCGGTTTTTGGGCGCGCCCGTGAAGTGGGTGGAGGACGTGTGCGGCCCTCTGGCCCGGCAGGCGATCAGGGAACTGAAGGACGGGGAGGTGCTGCTGCTGGACAACGTGCGCTTTTGCTCCGAAGAACAGACCCTGTTCGAAAAGAGCCTGAAGCTGAGCCATGAGGAGCAGTCAAAGACGCAGGTGGTCAGCAAGCTGGCCCCTTTGGCGGATCTGTACGTATGCGACGCGTTTGCCGCCGCGCACCGGGATCAGCCCTCCCTGTGCGGGTTTGAACAGCTGCTGCCCAGCTATATGGGCCGGCTGTTTGAAAAGGAATACTGCGTCGTCTCCCAGCTGATGCAGCGTCCGGAGCGGCCCTGCGTGTTTGTGCTGGGCGGAGCCAAGGTGGCGGACGCTTTTTTGATGATGGAAACCGTCCTGAGCGGCGGCGCGGCGGATCGGGTGCTTGCCGGCGGCCTGGTGGGCAACATCCTGCTGGCGGCTGCGGGACAGGATATCGGGGAAAAGAGCCTGGCCTTTATCCGGAAGGAAGGCTACGGCCAGTTCATCGAAAGTTCCCGCACGCTGCTGACAGCCTACGCAGACAGAATCATGCTGCCCATGGATCTGGTTTACGCCGATGGCCTGGCCACGGACATCGGTCAGGAAACGGCAAAGGAATACCAAAAAATCATTCGCGAAGCGAAAACGGTATTTGTCAACGGGCCTATGGGCGTGTTTGAAAAGCCGGAGACGGAAATGGGCACAAAAATGGTCTGGGACGCTCTGGGTGATACCGGGGCCTATACGGTGGTGGGCGGCGGAGACAGCGTTGCGGCCACCAAAAAATACGGAAAAGCCCAGGCTATCGATTACCTGTGCACCGGCGGCGGAGCCCTGATCCGGTTTTTGACGGGAGAAGAGCTTCCCGTGGTGAAGGCCCTGCGGCATGCCGCTAAAGCAGAATAAACGGAGAGAAGGAGAAAAAAATGCAGACATACAGGATCGCAGTCATTCCGGGCGACGGCATCGGCCCGGAGGTGATCCGCGAGGGCGTGAAGGCGCTGGAAGCCGCCGCCGCGCTGGACGGAGGATTCAGGTTTGAATGGACGTATTTTCCCTGGGGCTGCGAGTATTATCTCAAGAACGGCCGTATGATGGCCGAGGACGGCATTGAAACGCTGAAGGGATTCGACGCCATCTATCTGGGGGCGGTTGGCGCGCCGGGGGTGCCGGATCATATCTCCCTGTGGGATCTGCTGCTGGTGATCCGCAAAAGCTTCGACCAGTACGTCAACCTGCGGCCGGTCAAACTGCTGCGGGGCGCGCCCTGCCCGCTCAAGGACGTACGGCGCGAGGAGATCGACATGACGTTCATCCGCGAGAACAGCGAGGGGGAATATGCCGGCAGCGGCAGCTGGCTCTATCGAGGCAAGCCCAACGAGGTGGTCATCCAGAACGGCGTGTTTTCCCGCATGGGCTGCGAGCGTGTCATCCGCTACGCCTATGAGCTTGCCCGCAGGGAAAAGAAAACGCTTACGTCTGTCAGCAAGGGCAACGCGCTGAACTACTCCATGGTCTTCTGGGATCAGATCTTCCGGGAGGTCGGAGAGGAATACCCGGATGTGAAAACCTGCACGCTGCTTGTGGACGCGGCCAGCATGTTCATGGTCAAGGATCCGAAGCGCTTCCAGATCGTCGTTACCAGCAATCTTTTCGGCGATATCCTCACCGACCTGGGCGCGGCGATTTCCGGCGGCATGGGCCTTGCCGCAGGGGCGAACCTGAACCCGGAGCGCACGTTCCCTTCCATGTTCGAGCCCATTCACGGCTCCGCGCCGGATATCGCGGGCAAGGGCGTTGCTAACCCGCTGGCTTCCGTCTGGTCTGCCAGCCAGATTCTTGATTTCTTCGGTCACCGCCAATGGGGGCAGAAGCTGCTGGAGGCCATCGAAACCCTTCTGGTCACCCAGCGGGCGCTTACGCCGGATATCGGCGGCAGCGCCAGCACAAGCGAGGTGGGCGACGCAATCGTGGAGATTTTGCGGGAAGGCAGATAAGGCGCTTAGGGAGAACGCGGCGCGGACGCTTCCCTGCGCGAACGGGCGCGCCAGCGCTCTGCGATAACGGCAGGCAAAGCCGACCGCGCCTGAAAGGAGGAATGGAGATATGAACCATACAAAAGACCTTGAGCGGCTGGCGCTGCAGATTCGGATCGGCACTGTGGAGCAGTTTAAGGCGCGGGGGTTCGGGCATGTGGGCGGCGCGCTGAGCGTGTGCGACCTGCTGGCCGTGCTTTACGGGCACGCCATGCGTTACGATCCCCAGAATCCCCGCTGGCCCCAGCGTGACAAGCTGGTGTGCTCCAAGGGCCACGCCGGCCCGGCCGTATACGCCGCGCTGGCTGTGGAAGGCTTCTATCCCTATGATGAGATCAGGACGCTGAACCAGCCGGGTACCCGTTTCCCCTCCCACTGCGACAGGAACAAGACGCCGGGGGTGGATATGACGACCGGTTCCCTGGGCCAGGGCAGCTCCCTGGCGGTAGGGCAGGCTTTGGGCGATCGATTAAAAGGGCGGCACAGCCGCACCTTCCTGATCCTGGGAGACGGCGAAATGGACGAGGGCCAGCCCTGGGAAGCCGCTATGCTGGCGGCTCATCGGGGATTGGACAACATGATCTGGTTTATAGACTGGAACAAAAAGCAGCTGGACGGCTACGTGGAGGAGATTCTCAAGCCCTTCGACTTCGTTGAGAAATTCCGGGCCTTCGGCTTCCATACGCAAAAAGTGAACGGAGGCGATGTGGCCGCCCTGCGGGAGGCTATCGACGCCTGCGCTTTGGAGAAGGGCAAGCCCCATTGCATCGTGATGGACACGGTGAAGGGAGCAGGTATTCCCGAAGTGGAGAACACGGAGTACAACCACAGCATGAACGTGACGGCGGAAACCTGCGACCGGTGGCTTGAGGATTTGCACGCCCGGCTGGCGGCGCTTACCGGAGGTGAAGAACGATGAAAACCGTCTATACGGGCGAGAAGGACGCCAGATCCTTTAAGGACGTGCTGGGAGGGACGATTGCCTGGCTGCTGGATAACGATCCGGACGTCATTTACCTGGACGCTGATCTGATGCGCTGCATCGGCACCTACGACTATTTCAAAAAGCATCCCGATCGCGCCGTTAACTGCGGCGTTGCCGAAGCCAATATGGCGGGCGTGGCGGCGGGACTGAGCGCCGCCGGCTTCAAGCCCATCGCCCATACCTTCGGCCCCTTTGCCTCCAGAAGGTGCTTTGACCAGGTGTTCCTCTCGGCGGGCTATGGGGATAATCCCATCACGATGATCGGCAGCGACCCCGGCGTTTGCGCCGCCTTCAACGGCGGCACCCATATGCCCTTTGAGGACATGGCGCTGTACCGTGCGATTCCCGGAGCCACCGTTATGGACGTCACCGACGCGGCCATGCTGGAAGACGTGCTGAAGCAGTCGGTGAACCGCCCGGGGGTAAAGTATATCCGTGTGGGCCGCAAAAACAACGCCAGGATGTATGCGGAGGGAAGTCGTTTTGAGATTGGCCGGGCGATTGAACTCCGCGCCGGCACAGACGTGACCCTGATCGCCTGCGGCGTCATGGTGCACGAGGCCATGCAGGCGGCGAACGCATTGGCGCAGATGGGGATTGATGCGGGCGTGGTCGATATGTTCACAGTCAAGCCCCTGGACGAGGAAACGGTGGAACGCTGCGCCAGAGAAACGGGCGCGATTGTGACCTGTGAAAATCACAATCGGATCGGCGGTCTTACAGACGCCGTCGCTCAAACGCTTGCCCTGCGTTGTCCTGTTCCTTTGGAGCATGTGGCGGTAGAAGACGAATTTGGCGAGGTAGGCCCTCAGGACTATCTACAAAAGCGCTTTGGCCTGACGGCAGATCACATTATTCACAAAGCCAGAAAGGTTCTATCCCGCAAGAGATAAGGTATGACAGCGCGAGGCGCTCCGCAAAGGGCGTACCCGCGGGCAAGCGATAGCGCAGGCCGTGGGCGAACGAGGCGAAGGCGGGGCGGGAAAGATATTTTTGCCGTTCCGAAGGCCCGACGCAAAGCTGCGCTCATCTGTCAGCCTCCTACTTGTTCTATGAAACCAGCCAATGGGGTCGGGGGATCCTCACGGTTGCCGCTGGATCAGTCGGCGTCCCGCAGATAAGCGGCCAACGCGCCGGCAATCTTCTTGATCTTTTGTCCAGAAGTATTGAGCATCAGGTCATAGTTTTCCTTGGCTCCCCATTTCTGACCGCTGAAATAGGCATAGTATTTCGCCCGTTCCTTATCTACTTCCTTCATCTGACGCCTGGTTTCCACATCGGACAGCAATTCATCTGCGGGCTTGCGCTCAATACAGCGCTGCAGCTTGCTTTCTTCGTCCGCATAAACGAAAATGCGGAAAGGTTTCATCTCCCGCAGAATATGATCCGCGCAGCGACCGATGATGATGCAGTCGGACTTTTTCGCCAGTTCCACCAACAGCTTATGCTGCTCCGAAAAAATGGTCATGTTGTGCTGAAATACCGGATCCGGCATGGGATAGAAAGGAAAGGTATGGCCTACATGAATGGGAAAGGATTCCACCGGCTTTTTTTCGCTGATCCGGCGCACATATTCCTCGGAACTCCGGGTGCGTTTGGCGATTTCCGTAACAATTTCCCGGTCGTAGTAGGCGATTTGCAGTTGTTCTGACAGACGGCGTCCCAATTCTCTGCCGCCGCTGCCAAACTCCCGTCCGATGGTGATGTTTTTTCGCATCTAACTCCGCTCCTTTCTGAATAATCAAACGGTTTCCGCTGGTCATTTCAAAAGGGAACCAAATTTCGCCTGGATTTGCAGCTTTCCTTTTTTTCAGAGAAACGCTTCAACGTTCACCGTCCCTTCGCAGGTACGCCGTAAAGGAGGTGGAATTTCCTCTATATTTATTATACAGAATCTCCGCCGTACCGTCAACCTGCCCTTTTGCGTCAAAACGGATTTTCAAATCGAATCGGTATTTTTTCACAATACAGCGTGATCGACCATCGTGTGATATTCCAAATTGACCAATTAACAGGTTTTTCTGGAAATGGCTGGCATTCAGGCGCTCTTACCTTGCGAAGTATCTGAAGATATGTTATGCTCATTTCGTTCACTGAGAATAAACGGAGGGATGGAATGAAAAAAGGAATTGGGCTTGCACTGCTGTGCATTCTACTGCTCTTTAACGTATGGAGCAAAGGAAGCGGAGACACCGGGTCAGATCGAAAGGTTCCCATGACGATCTTCCTGGGCGGGAACGAAACCGTATCCGAAGTGGTGGAAGAACTCAAAAATGCAGGACTTTCCAACACAGACGTGTTTCAGAACTGGGTTTTGGATTATGCGGCTACGGCTGGCAGAAACGCCGGGCTTGAGGATGGCTGGGTCCTCCCCTCCGAACTCACCGTAGATACGGCGAAATGTATGGATGGGTGGGAAAGCACTCATGATTATTCGGACGCCAACTGCAGAATGACGGCTTTCCTGCTGCTGGAGGGCTTGATAACTGCCGAACGTGTGGAAGAAACATATACTGGAACTTATCTGATGTTTGACATGGAAGCGATTGATGCAACTGAAAAATACGAACGAATAAAAGAAAACAGAGCGCTTTTTACTACACTTTTCGGCGACAAAACCGTACCGGAGGGAAAGGAGCCTCAAAACATATATTCGGAAGCCTGGGAGGAGTTTGGGCTGAAGGTTCACAGCAATCAGGTTTCCATGCTTAGCCTTGTCATCTATGATCCGTATTTCCAAACAACTTTCGTGGGTCATACGGGCGTTCTTCTAAACTACGGGGATCATATGCTTTTTATAGAAAAAACAGCGTTCGAGCAACCATATCAGGCGACGAAAATTTACGACCTGACCGAATTGCTGGATATGCTTTCCCAAAGGGCGGAATATTTTGGCGAAGAAGGAGAGCCAGGCCCCTTTGTTTATATCAACGGAGAATATATCGGAGAATTGAAACCTCACGAGAATAACGCGTTTGCTGTACGGGAATGATGTGAACATTTAGCTTTCGGTTCCCGCGCTTTTGTTCCTCCTGAAAGTTCTTTATATTACTTCCCTCAAACCCGCAAACGTTACGCCGAGTAAGCGTCACGAATTACGTGACGGTTGTCTTTGAAGCAGGTTCGGCGGTTCACTCTTTACAAAAAATCAAGGGAAAAAGTCGAAAATCACGCTCGAAAACACCCTGCACCTCTTGGACGAGCGAACTATATAATGCATAATTATTTTTACTGGATGAATATTTACTTGCACTTGCCTCCGAAACTATACGATATAATTGGTTTTACAGCGACCGCACTACAATAATATGCGAAAAAGAAAGAACCCGGACATTGTATCAATATCCGGGTTCTTTGGTGGAGGTGCCATCCGGATTTGAACCGGAGAATAAAGGTTTTGCAGACCTTCGCCTTACCACTTGGCTATGGCACCGGGTGTGGAGCGGTAGACGAGATTCGAACTCGCGACATCCACCTTGGCAAGGTGGCACT
>ERZ857984.704-NODE-704-length-35805-cov-4.882126_pt1 | contig 35805 bp, 30 predicted proteins | sample MGYA00519914_ERZ857984 | MGnify/ENA primary metagenome ERZ857984 (study PRJEB31778, sample SAMEA3449417) | human gut metagenome | biome: human gut; feature: human-associated habitat; material: faeces | place: United Kingdom | collected 2010/2012 ... | reverse complement strand
ACTCGAAATCGGGTAAACCGGCTAATAACCGGTCCGTGGGTTCGAATCCCACCTTCTCCGCCATCCAATCACGCAGATATTGATACAATGTCTGCGTGATTCTTTTTTATGTTCTTGGACAGAAAACGCTGAAAATAGCGGGCAAAAACGACAATTACAGGTGAAAAGTCGCATTATGCCCGCTTAATATGCTGATATGACCGGTTTGGGATTGCCCCCTGCCGGTCTTTTTTGTTCTTTGGGGAACGGATGGCACGGAATTATTTCATGGCTGCGGATAGAAATGCACCCACTCTGGACGATTACCATAAAACGTCCCGGGTAAAAGGAATCGTCCAGAGTATACTCATACCACAGGTCTGCGTATGTTACGTCAGATTGACATGGAGGGTGTAGTCGTCAATTTTCTCTTGGCGATTATAAGCTGCGTCGATATACGTTTCCGCCGACGAAATAAAGCTACTCCATTTAACGCAGGCAATATAAGAGTGCTCTCCAGATCATATGGTCGATCCGCTATTGCATACACGTTTCGCGGCGGAGTTGCTGTTGAACATGTTCTGACGGATGATATCAAATGTCACGCCTGTATGATAAAGCGTACAGTCGGAACTGCAGCAGTTCTTTTTCTCAAGAAAATAGGAGTATGCTCCATTGGCATCCGGGAGGATGACTGCTAACATGGCATTGGGATTGCTGGTGTAAGTATCGCCGTTTTGCCTTTTACGCGTAGTGGTGCGGAGAGAGAACGATACCTCCCAGGGAATCCATTGATCCTTTTCAACCTCTCCTGCCACTTTCATTCCGGGCGAGATAAAAATGATCGTCATCGTGCTGTCAAAAATTCGATCCCGAAGCTTTGACCAAATGGTATCTTCCTCCAGCTGAGAAAGATCCTCGCCATCTTTTTCGCCTTTATAGATATGGCTGGAACTGTCAAAATACTCCTCCAGCTTGTCGACATAGTCCCTTGCCGTGGAATTGCTCTGTCCATCAAGGTTTTTCACCTGATCATCGGCATACTTATATGAAACAAAAATTTTATGACCCTTTTTAACCTCCTACAACAAACATTACATAGAGCGTGGCAGCAATCAACGGAATGTACGTCAACAGCATGGTGGGTGAGAAAAGAGCTGCGCCATAAAGGCCGATGTTCCCTTTCTTGCGGCTGATAGTGAAATACTGCAGTTCCTGCGACAGATCCATATTTTTGCGGAACAGGTCACGGTACTGGCGTTCCATCATCAGAAAATATGCGTCTAGGAACCAAAACACCGCGATGGGGATATATGCAATCAATACATAATCGCCATTCGAACCGTTGGCAGCAAGTGCCATAAGCCCTGCCACAAGCGAAACAGCCCATCCTTTAAGGATGAATGACGTATTAGACAGGCGATCAATTACACGTTGGATCGCCTCAAGATACCTGATCCTGGATTCGTTGGTTTCCATAAGAATCACTTCCCATATATTTTTTGGATGAAATCCAATGTACTCCAGCGCCAGCCGGCTACGGAACTGAAAGACACTGCACCTACATCCGATGGTCTTATTGTACGATTTCAATTGAAAGATGTATATAGACATGCGTAAAGCAACTGGTGGCAAAATGAATTATATATAGATGAAATGTAAAGCGAGTGGTGGTAATGTGTTCCTATTCATGTTATACTATATTTAGAAAGCTTGAAAGGGGCGCGCATCATGGCAAGACAGGCAAAGCGACTTTGGGATGAAGAACGCACAGCACTTCTGGGCCAGCGCGAACTTTTTGTCGAAAAAGGAAAAGGTGGTCCAGATTATTTTCTTGCCTGGCTTCAAGCGCCCGAAGTGGATGCATGTCCTCTGTGCGCCGGCAAGGTTATCAAAATCCAAGATCTGTTTTTCAAGACCTATTATGATTTTGTTCAATCCGACGATGACTACATGGTCATCTCTCTAGAATATGACTTTCATAAATTCCGCTGTCTCAACGATGCGTGCCATCATATTTTTGCGAAGGAGATCCACTTCGCATCTAGGCGCGATAACGTTACATATCGTCTGGAAAACAAAATTGCCCAGTTGGTTATAGATGGTCTCTCTTATGGCAATATCAGCAATCAATTCCAGTCGACCATCAGCCGACAGGCTGTTGGGCAGATTTTCAATCGTTGGGTACGCAAAAAAGAGGAGCTCCGCAAAATGCAGAATTCACCCTCTAGCATTGCAATCGTATCCGGCGCAACTGATAAGGACAGATACACGGTCATAATTAATCTTGATGACGAAATCAAAATATATGATGTTTTTTACGGCGTACAATCGGCGGATATCGCTTCTGCCATCAGACGCATTGGAGCTGATCGCATCAAAACCGTATTATCGGATTGTGATCCAACAATCGTTGAAACAATAAAGGATAACCTGCCAAAGGCTTCCCATGTTATTCCCGTCCATTATTGGTTCAAACTGGTTTCAGAAGATTTTGCTGAGTTTGCCCATGAGCGTATCAAATGGTGTTCTGTTCTGGATAAAGACAACCTTATCTTGCAGCCGGAAACTGAGCTGGGATTTCGCGGTAGCAGTATATCGCGTCTTCTGAATGCGCGCCCGGTAATAGCGGCACCCTACAGAAATTTCAATGATTTGCGCGCTCTGATCAACCGCCGCGATGAAATGTGGGTATTTCAGGAATTGGTGGACTGGGTTGAAAATATGGATGCAGATTTCAGAGAATATCTATCCACTACGATAGACCGTCTCTTTTTATACCGGGAAGAGATTGAAAATCATATCCACTACAGGGACATGGTTCCGGATCTGTTATATCCGTACACAGAAGCGATGGAGCAGCGCCTCTCTCGCATGAAGACGTTTTCATCAGAAGTGCTGCGTGCGCGCGTACTTTATTCAAATGAAACAGACTTGCAGAACTGGAGCGGCATTCCTATCGAAAGCGTAATTGCCGCGCTGAAGGCTATGAACGGAGGATACACCAAATGAGCAATAGCGAAATGAAAATCAATGAAGTCGGTCGCCGCGCCCAGGAAAATGCGAACCTGATCTGGAATGCAGCAAACTCTCTTTTCGGCGCATTCAAACCGCATGAATACGGCCTTGTCATTCTGCCCATGTGCGTGATTAAGCGTTTCCATGATTGTCTGATCCCCACCCATGCCGCTGTTCTTGAAGCTAATCAGGAATTTGGCGCTCTCGGCGAATTGAAGGTCGGCTTTCTGAAGGAAGCGTCCGGTTATCAGTTCTATAATACAAGCCGCTTCACTTTTGGCAGCCTGATCACCGATCCCGCCAATATTGAAGACAATTTCCGCGATTATCTCGCCGGATTCTCCGACAATGTTCAGCAGATTCTGGCCCGTATGAACTTTCAGGCACAGGTGGATCGCATGGTTGAAGCTGGCGTGCTTTATCAGGTCATCGTGGACTTTTCAGCAGAAGATTTGGATATGAGCCCGAATCGTATTTCTACGGTAGATATGGGCTATATCTTTGAAAATCTTGTCCAGCGTTTCTCTGAGTCTTACAACGAAGAGGCCGGCGCCCATTTCACCAGCCGTGATATCATTTACCTGATGTGCGATCTGCTGCTGACGGATAATGATACCGTCACCGATGATGACGGCATTCACTGCACCGTATACGATATGACCATGGGCACAAGCCAGATGCTTACCTGTATGGAAGAACGTTTGAAGCAGCTGGACGAAAACGCTTCTGTGCAGACCTTCGGCCAGGAACTGAATCCTTTTACCATGGGTATCGCTGTGGCTGATACCATGATCCATGGCAGCGATCCTGACAACATGCAATTCGGCGATACTCTCTCTGATGACAAGTTCTCCGGATATGAATTTGACTTCGTCATTTCCAATCCGCCCTTTGGTATTGACTGGAAGCGTGAAGCCACGGTTGTGGAAGCGGAGTACAAAAAAGGTGAAGCCGGACGCTTTGCTCCCGGTCTGCCCAGCAAGAGTGATGGACAGATGCTGTTCCTGATGAATGGTGTAAAGAAACTGAAGGCAACTGGCCGTATGGCAATCATCCAGAATGGTTCTTCTCTGTTTACCGGCGACGCAGACAGCGGTCAGAGTAATATTCGCCGCTATCTCATTGAAAACGACTGGCTGGATGCAATTGTGCAGCTGCCCAACGATTCCTTCTATAATACCGGCATTGCCACCTATATCTGGATCATCAATAAGGACAAGCCCCAGCGCCATAAAGGTAAGGTGCAGCTGATCGACGCAAGCAAATGCCGTCTTGCCCGCCGCAAACCCATCGGCAACAAGCGCTATGATATTGCCAAGGCCAGCCGCGATATGATTGTGCAGGCGTATGGCGAATACTGCACTCGGAATTACGAAGGCGTGGAAGAGGATGGCAAGCCGATCATCTGCAAGAGCAAAGTTATTGAAGGCATCTCGCTCGGTTACAGCAAGGTCGTTGTGGAGACTCCTGTATATAACGAAGATGGCAGCGTACTGCTCAAACGAGGTAAAAAAGTAGCAGATGTTACCAAACGCGATACTGAAAGTATTCCGCTGACGGAGGAGATCAACGAGTACATCGCCCGGGAAGTGCTGCCCTACAATCCCGATGCGTGGGTAGACGAGAGCAAAACCAAGATCGGCTATGAGATTCCTTTTACCCGTACGTTCTATGAATACACTGCCATTGAACCCAGCGCAGATATCGCTGCCCGCATCGCTGAGCGAGAACAGAGCCTGATGGCAAAACTGCATGAACTTTTTAGAGAGGAGGATTAACGTGCCTATCGCCATAAAATATGCTTTATATAAAAATTCTGATAGCGAGTGGCTCGGTGAGATTCCTTCCTCTTGGCCTATGGTATTGCTTTCTCAGATCGTAACTCAGGTAAAAAACAAGAACTCCACCTTGTCTGAAAAGAACTTGCTATCTTTGAGCTACGGCCGAATTAAAAGAAAACCCATCGACACAAGTGGTGGTCTCCTTCCCGCATCTTTTGATGGCTATAATATTATTGAAGCAAATGATATTGTTCTTCGACTTACGGACTTGCAAAACGACCATACAAGTCTGCGGGTTGGTCTTTCGCAAGAAAGAGGAATTATTACTTCAGCATATACAACAATGCGTCCAAAGAATTCCAGAGGCGCGAAATATCTTTATTATTTGCTGCACACATTTGACATAAGAAAAGGCTTCTACGGAATGGGCTCCGGTGTACGTCAGGGTTTGAATTACGATGAAGTTAAGCGCCTCAAGTTGCCGCTTCCGACCGAAGAAGAACAAATAGCAATCGCGGAATTTCTGGACAGAAAAATCGCCTATATCGATTCCGTCATTGCCGAAGCCAAAGCCAGCATCGAAGAGTATAAGCGATGGAAACAAGCAATAATTGACGAAGCAATTTTAGGTTACGATGATATCCACATTAAACTTCGCCAACTAGGAACACTAAAAAATGGAATAAACTTCTCTCACTCAGAAGCTACTCCCAATATAAAGTTTTTAGGCGTTGGATGTTTCAAAGATAGTATGGTTCTTGATAGCATTGATAATTTTGCTGACGAGCATATTGACTTCACCGTTGGAGATGACTATCTGCTTCACGATGGAGACATCGTATTTGTTCGTTCAAATGGAAGTAAAGAGCTTGTTGGTCGGAGTGTGTTAATTGAGAATATAACTTATCCTCTTGCGTTCAGCGGATTTTGCATTAGGTTTCGTAATATGAGACAGGCATTGACTGACAATCTTTATTTGCTTTATTACTTTAGAACATCTCACTTTAAGCAAGCATTGCTGAAGTATAGCAACGACTCAACAAATATAAATAACCTTAATCAAGAAATGCTAAATGCAATACTTATTGATGCACCTCCAAAAGAAAGGCAATTGCAGATTATAGAAACACTTACACAGAGGATAAACGCTATTGATTGCGTTATTATGGAGAAGAAATCGCTTTTGACCGATCTTGAAGACTACAAAAAATCTCTTATCTTTGAAGTGGTCACAGGCAAAAGGCGGGTGTGCTAATGACGAACGAAGAATACAGTATTGCGCTTGCATCCCGTATTGAGCAGCTTCAAACCTTGCGCAAAAATGCTGTAACCATTGCGGCTGGCATCATAGGTGAAAGTCTTTGCATGGAGGATCTGTTCTTCTGTGCTTCTGTAGACAGATGCATGCGTTTGATCGATGGCTTCATTCCCATGCTGCAGGATCGCAACTTAACCTGCGCCGGTGTACTGCTGCGGATGCAGATGGATAACTGCATGAGAACATATGCTGCTTTCATTGCTGAAGACCGCAATGCAGCTGTTCAATGTGTTATTGATGGCAATCCGATAAAGAATTTGAAAGATACCAATGTCAAGAAAATGACCGACGGACATTTGAAAGACGAAATCACTAAAATAGACAGTGTCTTCAGCAAAGTGTATGATAATGCCAGCGGATATGTTCATCTGTCCGAAAAGGCATTCTATCAGACAGTCGAGAAATGCGCAGATAATAAGCTTGAGTTTCAGATCGGACAACCTCTTCCGGAAAAGAGAAATGATCCGCTTCTGGAATCAGCTGATGCTTATATCCATTTTGTGAAATTCCATTTCAAAATGCTACAGGCAGTTGTCGAAAGCAAAGAACGTTTTGACGCTGCTCAGTCCGAACGAGAAGCTCAGGAGGTGTAACCATGAACAGTCAAGAAGCACGTTTTCTCATGTACCGTGCCGCAGAGGACGAAATTGCTGTAAATGCACTAGTGAAGGATGATACTATCTGGCTTAACCAGAAGGGTATGGCAGAACTGTTTGATGTGCAGCCGCCAGCGATCAGTAAGCATCTGAAAAACATATTTGCCGAGGGCGAATTGCAGGAAGAAGTGGTTGTTTCCAAAATGGAAATAGCCACTCCGCATGGTGCAATCGCCGGAAAAACACAGAAGTCTGAGGTCATGTTCTACAACTTGGACGCCATCATTTCTGTGGGTTACCGCGTTAACAGCCGCCGTGCAACCGCCTTCCGTATCTGGGCTACTGGCATTCTGCGCGAATATATGATCAAAGGCTTTGCTATGGATGATGAGCGCCTCAAGCAGGGACAGACGCTCTTCGGCAAGGATTATTTCCGCGAGTTGCTGGAGCGCGTACGCTCGATTCGTGCCAGTGAACGCCGTATCTGGCAGCAGGTGACCGACATCTACGCCGAGTGCAGCATTGACTATGATCCCAAAGCGCCCACAACCAAAGAATTCTATGCAATGGTGCAGAACAAGTTCCATTATGCCATCACCGGAAAAACTGCTGCTGAAATTGTATATGACAGCGCTGATCATACCCGGGAAAACATGGGCTTGACCACATGGAAGAACGCTCCGGATGGACGTATCCTGAAATCCGATACTACCATTGCAAAAAATTATCTGGATGAGCAGCAGATCCGCAGACTGGAGCGAACTGTATCGGGCTACTTCGATTATATCGAAGATCTGATTGAACGTGAGAATACATTCACCATGCAGGAATTTGCGCAGAGCATCAATGAATTTCTGTCCTTCCGCCGTTATCAGATTCTTCCGGACAAGGGACGTATCAGCCGCCAGATGGCGCTTGAAAAGGCATCTCAGGAATATGATGTGTTCAACAGAACGCAGCGAATCACTTCGGATTTCGATCGAGCGGTTGCCAAGCTGACCGGCGGTCAGGAATGAGGATAGGCGTATGGCTGACAATGAGAAGCAGTTCGAAATAGACATTGAATCTTATCTGACCTCTCCGAATGGCGGATGGCAGAAAGCTACCGATGCTGGTTACAAAACTGGATTCCAGTACGACGGTACGGGCGCATTTACAGAAAACTATGCCCTTGATATCGTTACGCTTTGTACCTTCGTAAAGAATACACAGCCAGTAGCATGGGCATTGTTTGAAAAACGCTGCAAAAGCGATCCGCAGGCAAAGTTCTATAAGGCTTTCCAGAATGCCGTTGACATGAATGGTCTTGTCAACGTGCTTCGCCATGGTTTCAAACATCGTGGGCAGGAATTTAAGGTTGTTTTCTTCAAACCGGAAACCGAGCTGAACCAGCTTTCTATGACCCGATATAAGGAAAACATCTGCCAATGCGTTCGCCAGTGGCACTATAGCCCGCGCAATCACAACAGCGTGGACATGATGCTGGCGGTCAATGGTATTCCGCTGGTTGCTATCGAGCTGAAGGATCAGCTGACCGGACAAACTGTAGAGAATGCCATTGTTCAATGGAAGAAGGATCGCGATCCGCGTGAAGAAGCATTCCAGTTTAACCGCAGAATCCTGACCTATTTTGCTGCGGATCTGTATCGGGTGGCTATGAGTACCCGTCTGCTGGGAGATAAAACTTATTTCCTGCCTTTCAATCAGGGCAGCAACGGTCCCGGCATTGATGGCGGTGCGGGCAATCCCCAGAATCCAGACGGCGGCTATGTGACCGCATATCTGTGGGAGAATGTACTGCAAAAGGATAAGCTGCTTGACATTCTGCAGAAGTTCATCAGCTACCAGAAGGAGACCAAGCGCATTACTCTTCCTGATGGTAAAGTGCGGACCGATGTTTCTGAAAAACTTATTTTCCCACGCTATCATCAGCTGGATGTAGTTCGCAAACTGGTTGAACATACCAGAGAGTATGGCCCCGGTCATAACTACCTCATACAGCACAGTGCTGGTTCCGGAAAGTCCAACAGCATTGCATGGACAGCGTATCGTCTTGCGAGTCTTCACGATGAAGAAAACAACGCGATATACAATTCTGTTATTATCGTGACTGACCGCAAAGTGCTGGATAGCCAGCTGCAGGACACGATCAATGGTTTTGATCATACTTTGGGTAGCGTTGTTCTAATCGATGAAAAGAAGAGTTCAAAAGATTTGCTGAAAGCTGTAAAGGATGGCAAGCGAATCATTGTTACTACGCTTCAGAAGTTCCCAGTGATTTACGATCTTGTTGGTGATACTACGGGAAAAGCCTTTGCAGTTATTGTCGACGAGGCGCACAGCAGCCAGACGGGTCAGAGTGCCATGAAGCTGAAAATGGCGTTGGCAGATACCACGGAAGCTTTAGCAGAATACGCTGAGATGGAAGGCAAGGCTGAAGACGAACTGGACTTGGAAAATGATAAGTTCCTGCAGGAACTCATCTCTGCCGGCAAGCATAAAAACCTGAGCTTTTATGCATTTACTGCTACTCCAAAGGATAAGACGCTTGAAATCTTCGGTGAAGAATGGCAGGATGGATCATTTCATCCCTTCCATGTGTATTCCATGCGGCAGGCCATTGAGGAAGGCTTTATCATGGACGTGTTGGCTAACTATACCACATATAAAACCTGTTACAAGGTTGCAAAGAACATCCCTGATAACCCGGAAGTACCTTCCTCCAAGGCAATGAAGCTGATCCGCCGATATGCCGAACTTCATCCGTATAACATTTCACAGAAAGCTGAAATTATCGTTGAAACATTCCGCGAGGTGACTAGCAAAGCTATTGGTGGCAAAGGAAAAATGATGGTGGTTACAGCTTCGCGCTTGGCTGCAGTGCGTTATTTCCACGAAGTAAATGATTACATAAAGTGGCAGGGGTATGAAAATCTGCAAGTGATGATTGCTTTTTCCGGTAGCGTAACTGATCCTGATATTCCCGGCTCCGAATATACCGAGAGCACTATGAACGTGGATGCAGAAGGAAACAGAGTGACGGAAGGACAAACGAAAGCAGTTTTCCATGAGCATGGTGATGTGCTGATCGTTGCAGAAAAATATCAGACCGGTTTTGACGAGCCATTACTCCACACGATGATCGTAGACAAGAAACTGCGTGATGTGAAAGCTGTTCAAACAATTAGCCGCCTGAACAGAACCTGCCCTGGAAAGATCGATACTTATGTTTTGGACTTTGCAAACAAGACAGAGGACATACAGAAAGCCTTCCAAGCTTTCTATACAGAAACCAGTCTTGAGTCCGAAATCAATGTTGATCTGATTTATGAAGCCCAAAAGAAGCTGCGTGATTATAAGGTCTATACGGACGAAGATGTTGAGATTGTAACAGCAATTTATTTCAATTCTGAAAGTAGCAGAAAAAATAATTCTTTGCAGGCGAAGATTACCAATGCGTTGCTTCCTATTTCTGAACGTTATAATCAGGATCTGGACCAGCAGCAACGGTATGAATTCCGCAGACAAGTCAGAAGCTTTGTGAAGTGGTATAACTATATTACTCAAATAGTTCGTATGTTTGATCGTAATCTGCACAAAGAGTATATTTTCTGCAGCTACCTTGCGCATCTGCTTCCGGGAGAAGGAGAAGATCTTTGGGATTTGGGCAACAAGGTAACACTCGAATATTATAAGCTGGAGGAAACCTTTGCAGGTGCTATTTCACTGGATAAAGATACCGCAGGACAGTATGAAACGCCAACAATGAAAAAAGGCCATGCACAGCAGGGGAAAAAGAGTCAGCTTGAAGAGGTTATCGAAAAATTCAACGAGCACTATGCTGGTGAAATTACACCTGGTGATCGTATTCTTGCGGGCATTCTGATTGATAAAATGTCACAAGATGATGTCTTGCGTAAGTCTGCACATCAGGATGGTGAACAGATTTTTGTAAACAGCGTTTTCTCTAAAGTGTATGATAAAACAACTATGGATTCTTATAAAGAGAGTCGAGACGTTTTTGGTGCTCTATTCGCAGATCCTAAGAAATATGCTGCCTTGAAGAGAGCGCTAGGAGAGATTATGTATCGAGCCTTCAATCAAAACTGATGCATAATATAGTTTTGTGGAACGACTTGCACGACCTCCACACGTGCAGGTGCACAAAGCCTTCACGGTTAATGCCGTGGAGGTTTTTCTTATGCCCAGACATGCAGATTTATCTTGACATATATGCCCACCAGAGTGATAGATACCATACCCTGAGGATAGGAGGTACTGCACGATGGATAATTGGAAAGCTTGGATCAGGGAGATTGCGTATGATCGCATCGATCAGATTGAGCGTCAGTTGAACGCCAGCCCGGATTCATTCCCGGAGTTCGCTGATGCTGCTGGTAAGCTTGATGCGGCAATGGAGGAAACGGATGTCCATCCTGATGCAAAGCTGACGGAGCGGGACGATCTGTGGATGACATATTCTGCAGCATTGGCACTGGAAATGTATCTGGCCGGTACGCGAGATGGCGGACGCGTGTACCATGCGTTTATTACAGGCGAGTTGCCGACGCTTCAGAAGCGTGAGGAGGAACAGGATGAACAGACCGACGCATGAAGAACTGGATGATCTGCGGAGCCGTTACCCCAAAGGCAGTCGAGTGAAGCTGATCCGCATGGATGATCCGTATTGTCAGGATCTGAAGCCGGGCATGCTGGGCACGGTCATGCAAGTGGATGACATTGGCACGATCCACGTTTCCTGGGATTGTGGATCTTCACTGGGCGTTGTGTTCGGTGAGGATTCCTGTACACGTATTGATGAGGAGAATAATCATGAATGATAGAATCAGAAATACCTTCGGCGATTTGAAAGCGAGGCAGGATGCCGGCGAGCACATGCCCTGCCCACGCTGCGGACGGGATGCCATGAAGGAGAGCATCCACACCAATGCACTCAGCCGGCATGCGGATATTTATATCTGCGATACATGCGGCACGGAAGAAGCCTTGCTGAAGTTCATGCACAATCCGCTGCCGCTGCGCGAGTGGGCATGCTTCCGTCCGACGCAGAAACCTTCGGATTTCAAAACACTGCCCGCAGAGCAGATTTGGGAGCGTGTGCAGGATACACATCTTCCCTTTCTGATGAACCTGTACGAACGCTGGCAGGATGAACATGACTACGAAGATTTCAATGACTACCGCGCCGCTGCATTTGAAAACTGCCCGGGACTGACGGCACTGTGGGCACAGCCTTTCCGCGCAGAATATGCTGCCACCGGCGGAAAACTTGTGCTGCGATTCCGATTTACCGATGCAGGCATTGAGGTTGCCGCCGACATTACAAAATATCCAATTTGATTTGCAAGCGTCCTTCGGGGCGCTTTTTTTTGCCCACACGCGCCGCAGGTTGCCTCTGTTTCGGGCGCGGAGTAGCTCTAGCTATCATTGCCCAGCGGATTCAAAAGCCCGACGTGCGGGCAGACAGGCAAAGAAAAAGGCCGCCTCCGTATTTGGAAGCGGCAGTAGTGCTATGCAGTTCATCACAGGCTAAACCGTTTGCGTCGTTGGCTTCGCTGCAGCGCAGGTTCCAATACCCGCTGGATTTCGGAACGCAGCCCAAGTTTCACATATGCGTTATGAATGCCGCTGTAGTAGGCGGGCGTGGGCGGCTGCGGGCGGATCATGTTCATGATGTACACCATGCCCCAGAGCTCCGATCCGTCATCCATCACCACTCGGCGGCGGTGCTTGGTGTAGTAGGTAGGAAAACCTTCGTAGCGATCAAGGCTGCGTTCATCGGCGGCAGTGATCTCCCACACAGCAACCGGCACCTTCGCATCGTGTGCACGGGTACGTTCCACCGTCGCATGCAGGTAGAATTCCAGACGGTGATTTGGAAGATATCCGGTACCGATCAGCTTTGCGCCGGGGCAGCGGTGGGCCATTTGCTCTGCGACCATATTGGAGCCGTATGCGATGTATTTCATTCTGGTGTCCTCCTTCAGTTACGGCAGGTGGCAGGTTCAAGGTGTGCCTTCATGTCAGCCTCGATCAGAAAGTAAGCGATCTGCTCGGGACTGAGAGACTCTGAGATTTCATCAGGCTTGCCGCCGATAAAGGTGCCGACCGTAGAAACGGTGTGCCCGTTTCGGATGATGCGCCAATGATTGCGCCCCGGCGATTTGGAAGTCCAGTGGTAATCGGTTTCGTCATAGGGACTGATGCGCGTGACCTGCATGGTGCCGTCTGAAAGAGTATGCACGGCGAATTTGAAAGGGGTGCGCCTATCTGCGCGAGGGATAGTGAAGGTTCGGAAGCTGGTGTCTTTCATGGTAGATTCCTCCTTGGCGTATTTGGAAGCGTTGGCTTCCCGCGACGCTAGGCAGCGTTTCGGGCTGGTGGCCGTCCAGCCCATCATCAGGCGGGCTCAGGCGGCGCGTCGCCATGCGGCATTACCGGGCAGGCGCTTGGTCAGGTGCATGCGGGCGGTTTCAAACTCCTCTCCGATGAAGCCCAGGCGGAGGAGCCAGCAGCGGAAGGTGTATTTCGGGTTGTCGGTTTCCGGCCTTGCGGAGCTTGCTGACTTGCTGTTGAGTGCTTGGGCGCTGATGGCAAGGCAAAGCTGGATGTAGCTTTTGATCTCTCCGGCGTGTAGTGTTGCGTTGAAGGCGCGAAACTCGATGGTACGGGCAGGGCGCTCCGTGGAGAAAGCTGCATGAAGGTTGAGCAGGTGGTAGCGGCTGGAGTCGTAATGCCTGCATGCATATCTCCGCCAGTCGCAGGAGCTCCCTCCGCTGTGTTTGTACCAAAGCTCGGCGAAGGCATCCATGGTGGCAGGCTTCCTGCGGTTGAGAGCTGCGAGGAATTCCGGCTCCACCGGCTTGCACCAGCGTTCGCGCCGGCTGTAGCTGATGCCCAGTGCCTGGGTGAGGAGGTCTTCCTTTGCGTTGACGATGTTCACCAGATTGCGGAGTGTTCTGGGCGTGTGATCGCCAAGCCCGATGTGGATGTGGATGCCGCAGGTGCTGTCCACCTTCGCGCCGGCTTTGCGCAGAGCGCGGACAACCTCCTGCACCATTTCGATGTCTTCCCAGCGGCACACGGGGCTGACCACCTCTGCGGAAGGGTCGGTGACCGATCCATCGCTTTCCACCGTCCACTTGCGTCCGTCTGGCATGGGGATCTTCCAATCGTCGAGGTGAGCGCCGATGTGCTGGGCGGTTGTGCCGAAATACTGGGCGATGACCTCTGCGGTGCGCTTGCGTCCAAGACCGGTGGTTTCAATCTCGATGCCGAATGTCTGTGTTCTCATGGTGTATCTCCTTTCGGGGTGAGTGTGTTTGCCTGCGGCCGGGGCGCGACCGTCGCGTACACATACATCACTCTGTGTGCCTGAAATAGCAACCCGACCGATACACCAAATGTCCGGGACTGAATTAGCGCTTATGAGACAATGAAAAGGGCTGATATGCGGTTTCTTCCTATATGCGCGTGCGTATTTGCCGCTGATGGACGCGAAAAGAGCGGCTTTTCCTGCTGCTGTACCCGGGTGAAGGTCCAAATAACCCTACACGCCCCGCAAGCTCTGGCCGCTGTTTTTCCGCCAGATATCGCTCCAAACAGTCTTGTTGCGTACGAAAAAAGGGCTGTTACGCCCCTAAACACCCGTCAGTGCCGCCTATACGCCTGCCCCCAACGCCCTGTTTTGCCTGGTTGCAGCCTGCTTTTTGCCCGGAGACGCTCGGATGAAACCCTGGTTTGAAGGGAATGTCGCCTGGAGCAGCTGCAAACAGACACACCTCTGGGCTCTGGAAGCCCGGAGTACCAGACAGTTCTGCACGCCTGTGCCTGCAACCGATCGTCATATGTCGCGTGTATGCCGAAGAATGCTCCACATGCTGTTTGCCTTGTGCCTACCATGGCCTGCATGTCCGTCGTTGTCACTGCCTACCATGCCAGTCTGCCGTGATGGCAATGCGACTTCATTGCGATCAAGCCAGACCAGCATGGTGGGCTTTTCCGCTTCGCCGTGAAGAAGTCTATGCCCCCAAGGGGGGATCAAATCTCTGTGATCGTATTCCAACCGACCGCGCCGCCCTCTCGCGTGAATTTCCGCGAAATTAGGGGGCCGGGGGTCTGCAAGGAAAAACCACAAACCGATAAAAAACTGGACACCGAGGGGCAGAAAAATAGGAATTTGGTCGATAATACTTGAATGTTTAGCGGGAATAATGCGCACAAAAAAGACCCCACGCCAAATTTGCGCAGGGTAACCACGGTAGCCACAGTAGCCACTTTCCCGGGGATACATACAAGAATATATATAGAATAATTAAGAAGAGCGGAAGGAGGGCTGATTAAATGTTTCCTATATGAAGAGTATACCTGTGGTTACGTGGCTACTGTGGCTACCTATACTTGAAAACCCTTGATAATCAAGGGAAATATGAGCTTTCCGGGGTAGCCACTCCTATTTTCCGGTGGTTACCAGTGGCTACCGGAAAAGCGGCAGCATAATCATTTTGAGACTGAGCAGAAAAAAGTGTGCACACGAATTCACTTTTATTCACTCCAGTTCACTTGTGTGCAGGCATCAGGTGTGATAAGGTTATCATGTCGGAAAAGACGCAGCGCAAAAGACAGCATGCTGCCCAGCGAAAAGTGGCTACCTTCGCAGTTGAGTAGCAAATGAATGAGCGTTTTACAAATAGCCTATTGCCAAGCGGATCAAAATGTGATATAGTGCAAATGGATAAACGAATTTGCTGTTTGATAATTCGGTTTGTGTAAGGGAGTATCGCCATGAAGGTTTGCTTTGTTGAAAATACGAGCGTCATCGATCGGGAACATCACTTGCCGCTGGGCTGCCTGACCTGTGAGCAGTTGAACGGTCGCGGCTGGGATGAATACCGACTGCTGGAAGCTCATCTGGATTTTTTCATTCCGACCGAATATACTACTGCTGCAGAATATCTGTCGGGGTTAGATACTGCCTGCAAGACAATAGCCCGGATGAAATTGATGCTGGCTGAAAATCGATATTATCAGATGAACGACGAGGCTGCGAATACGTTTGCTTCTGTCGAAGCTCTGCTGGATGAAACCCGTCAGCAGGTCGAGAAGAATATGAATACCGAGGACGAATATGTCCTTGATATTGGTATCGAATTTGACGTAGCTGCACTGCAGACAGCTTCTGCTTATTTTTCTGCAATGTACATGACGCACGCAGAGGCAGTCCGTGTGTTTACCGAAGTGGTGGATGCGGTCATGATCCAGAACGACGCCTATCCCCAGCGCCGTCCTATCGAACGTATGCAGGCGTATGGCTTTGAGCGTTTCCAGGAGGCAGTGCGCGAGCTTGTACAGGAATCTGAAACAGCGGCATCGTCTGTGTACGCACCTGACTTTGATATGCTGACGCTTTCGGACGGTACTGTAAAGATCGCCCCAGTGGTAAGCATCAACAACATCGCGCAGCTGATGTACCATGAGATCATGAATATGATCATGCAGGGACACAGCATTCGCAGGTGTAAGAACTGTGGGAAGTATTTCGTGCAGTACGGTGACCGCATCGTGGATTACTGTGATGAAATACCCGAGGGAGAGACCAAGCCCTGCAGTGTAATCGGTTCTTCCCGCCAGTTCACTGCCAGCTTGAAGGACGATCCCATCAAGCAGACCTACACCCGCGTGTATAAGAAGTACGTCGCACGGCGCAGGCTCAAGACCATCACGGAAGGACAGTTTACCGAATGGTCTGCGGCAGCGAAGAAGTTGCGTACACATGCCTATGAAACAGGTATGCATGAAGAAACCTTCCGGGAAAAGCTGGATGAACTGATGGCGGAAATCACAGGAGAAATATAAATAGCAAATAATCAAACAAAAATAGTAATTGCTATTGACGTCTGAGACTGAATATGATACACTAGGGGTTGGAAAGGTATATCCATTTGAGGAAATAAGCTTCCGGTCATGATGATTGGAAGCTTTTATTATCCTCAAAAAGTAGCAAACAGAAAATATAAACAATGGTTGGATATTAGAAAGGGAGTGTAATCGGATGGATGCAGTACAGATGAGAGACCTGATGGAACACTATGGAAAGCTCAGAAGCGGAGTGGAGACCTGCAAAGGAAACATCCGTCGGATCAGGAGCGGCACCTTCGATGAATATATCGAAGAAAAGACGCATCGGAGTACCCTGGGCGAAAGCCGCCTGAACAGTGGTAAGCCTGCTAACCCAACGGAAACGCTGGGCATGTACGGGCGCAAGCAGTTTGAACTGGAGCGAGACTTTCAGCTTCGCAGCGAACAGCGCAGGCTGGCGGTTAAACAGGCTTTGCTCTGGCAGCTCAACAGCCTGATCGACCGGCTTGACGAAAAGGAACGCGAGATCATCGTCAGACGGTATGTGGAAGGTGTGCGCGTAGAGGAATTGTACGAGGTTATAGGTATCTCCCGCGCGACAGCGTTCAGACGGCTGGAGGCAGGCATACTGCGCATGGCGGATCTGTACCGGGAAATGTACGAACAGGCGGCATAAAAGGAACGGGTGATGCGAATGAATGCAAAGGAATTCATGGCCGAATTGTATAAGGGCGTGCCGGCAGACAAGGCAACGTATCTGTTTACTTGCCCTGATAATGCGACATATCCTTTTACAATCGGCAGCATGGATCGGATGCTGGAAAAGGCCATGCGTCTGACTCAAACGAAGGATGTGTATTTCGGCCTGCATCTGATGGATGAGCTGCCGCCTCCGGGAAAGCGTTCCAGCGTGGAAAAGATCAGCTGCATGTCCTTTATCCATGAGGAGTACGACGTCAAGGGACCGGCGCACAAGGAGCAGAACCTCCCAGAAACGCTGGAGGAATTGCTTTCGTTTCTGCATGGTCTGGAATGCCCGCCGAGCATCGTTGTTCATAGCGGCAACGGCGTTCACACCTACTGGCTTCTGCAGGAGTACATTACGGTTACCGAAGAAAATCGGGGATGGATTAAGCGGATCGTGAAGGGCTATGAAAAGCATACCCACCGGCTGGGCATGGAGCGCGGCTGGAAATTCGACCCTGTGGCAGACCTTGCCCGAGTGCTGCGCATTCCCGGTACGCTCAATCACAAGAGCGATCCGCCCAAACAGGCTGTGGTGATCGAAGCGAATCTGACGCGGTATCCTCTGTCGGCGTTTGAAAAGCATGCTGATGCGCAGAAAGCGTACAGCGGCAGCAAGATTCCTTTTACGCCCAATCCTGAACTTGTCGGTCCCGCCAAGCGTATTCTTGAGGGTTGTGGATTTATTCGGTACTGTCGCGACGATTCCGCCAATCTGCCCGAGCCGGCATGGTATGCGATGGTCACCAACGTTGCTCCGGCCTCGGATGGCATTGAAGCTGTCCATGAACTGAGCGCGGAATACGGTGACTACAGCATTGAAGAAACAGATCGCAAGATCAGGCATGCGCTGGAGCAGAACAAGCCCCATGGCTGTCAGTATATCCGGGATTGCCTCGGATTTGACTGCCCTGCAGGCGGCTGCGGCGTGAAAGCGCCGGTGGTTTTCTCTCTTTACACGAAGGAAGAACGTGTGCGTCAGTTGATGGAGAAGAACCTGACGGCGGAGGATGTGTTCGCAGAAAATACGCTCTCCCTCATGGTGTATGCAAAAGAAAAACTTCCCGGCGAGTACGGAAAGTTCAAGCTGCGTCTGCGCCGGCTGAGTATCTCGCTCCGGGATTTTGAACGCGCCGTTATCCATCAGGAGGAAACTGAAAGGACGAAGGCAATAGGATTTGAGGTGATCAGGGGCGGTCCGATCAGTCTGCCGGACATCGACCTGCACGGCGCTGTAGAGCCGGACGGCTTTTCAGTCTCTGCACAGGATGGTATTTGGAAAACTGCGATGAGCTTGGGAGTTTCAGTTACGCTGCCGGTTGCGGCAGAGCCTGTAGTGATCACGCGCAAGCTGGAGAATGTGGACGACGGTCAGGAAAAGCTGGAGATCACCTTTCGCAGAAACGGCAGGTTCAAATCTATCCGCATCCCGCGTTCGGCGGCGCTCAATAAAACCCAGCTGATCCGTTACGCCGACAGCGGCCTGCCGGTCAATTCCGGGAATGCGGAGGACATGGTCAGCTACCTCGCTGCTTACGAAGCGAAGAACAACAGCTGCATTCCCTGCATCCGTTCCATCGACCGTATCGGCTGGGTCGGAAAGGAATTCTATCCCTACCGAATGGACGGTGAAATGGAATTGGAAACAGACGCCGCCAGTGTTTCGCAGATGATCGGCGGGCTGACGCAGGAAGGAACACAGGAGGCATGGATGAAAGCCGCCGAAACCGTACGCGCCGGAAGCATCTCCCGGGCGGTCCTTGCTGGCTCGTTCGCATCCCCTCTTCTGCACTGGCTGAAGCACCGTGTATTTCTGGCGCATGTATGGCACGACTCCCGGGGCGGCAAGACCGCAACGCTGAAGTTGGCGCTGTCGGTGTGGGGAGATCCGGTAAAGCTGCTGACCAGCTATCATGCAACGGCAGTCGGTCTGGAACGCAGCTGTGCCGCAATGATGCACCTGCCGATGGGACTGGATGAACTGCAGGCGCTGGCGGAGAAGCGCATGACGGTGGAATCCATCGTATACAGCCTGGGTAATGGTTTTGGCAAGCTGCGCGGCGCAAAAAATGGTGGCCTTCAGAAAACGCTGCAATGGCGCAACATCATTCTCTCCACCGGCGAGATGCCGCTGATCCGGGAAAACAGCATGGACGGCGTCGGTTCCCGTGTGCTGGAACTGTACGGAAGACCCATTGCCGATGAAACCACCGCCCGGGAACTGCATCAGGTGAGCGAACGGAACTATGGGCACGCAGGAAAGAGGTATATCGAATACCTGACAGAAGAGATTCTTTCGGAAGAGGACGCACTGGAAAACCTGTATCGGAAAATGCAGAACAGTCTGCGCGAGGAATACCAAAAGAACCGTGCGGATGAACCGGGGGTACACTTCGACAACATTGCCGTTCTGTGCTTGGGCGACTATCTTTCCAGCATGTCAGTGTTCGCACTGACAGAGGAGGAAGCGTGGGCGCAGGCAGTCAGGCTGGGAACGGAACTGCTGGAAAACAACGCGCAGCTTCAGCCGGAGGATTCCATTCAGCGGGCATGGGAGTTCACGGTGGACTGGATCGGTTCCAATCGTGAGCATTTCCGGGCAGGCATATATACCAGCTTGACGCGCTATGGTTCCTTTGCAGCGGAACATGTGATCATCATCCAGAGCGTATACCGCAAGGCGCTGGAGGATGCCGGGTTCAGCTATGCGAAATCTGTCAGGGGCTTTGTCAGTCGGGGCTGGTTTGACAGCTTTACTGATGCCGACGGTAAGAACCGCAGTCAGTATCAATGCAAAATCAACGGCGTGAATATGCGTGTCTTCCGCTGCAAACTGAAAGTCGGCGCGGATGACGGCAGCGAGGATGACTTTTTGAAATGAAAACAGGATGATCGGGAGCGCTTGAGCAATCGGCGCTCTTTTCTCATCCCAGAAAAAAGAATGGAGGAAACTATATGAATACAAGAGGACTGAGCCGCTGTCAGCGGCAGCTGCTGGAGGAACTGGGCGAGCAGTATTGCGTAAACCGCATCGACGGCGCGAAATGCATCTACCGGGACTTCGGCGATCATGATGTGGAAATCTGCGGCGGCAGAACCATCCGCGCGCCGTTCCACATCTTCGTGTGGCAAAAGAAGCCGCATCTGGAAATTGTCGAGAGATTTATGGATCTTCCGCACGACTGCAAACAGGTTACTGCGCTGCTTCAGCAGATTGCGCAGCGATACGATGCCTAAAAAACAAGGAGGAAACTGATTATGAATACTACGGACAACCTTACCCCCGAAACCCGCGCTGATGATATGCGTCGTGCCTACGACCAGTATCTGCGCCGCGGACATGAACGCTACGAACTTAGCGATGTATCTCTTGACAGCATGGGATACCTGCTGCCCAAGCGTCTGGAATCGAAGCTGGTCAACGCCATGAACACCCTCAGCGTGCTGCGTCCTCTGTGTACCGAGGTGACCACATCCGGCGATCGTGCGCTGCCCGTTGTCAACGGTCACGGTAGGGCCGCATGGGTGCCCGATGGACATCCGATCCCGCAGGTACGTGACGCCTTCGACCGAGTGAATCTGGACAGCCACAAGCTGGCAGCGATCATCCGCGTGACCAACGAACTGCTGAAGGACTCCGCCGTCGACATCGAAGCATACCTGGCAGCCACCTTTGCAGACCGTCTGGCGGTCAGCGAGGAGGAAGCCTTCATTGCAGGCGACGGAGCAGAAAAGCCCCTGGGTCTGATCCATCAGGCGAAGGTCGGCTTCACGACGGAAAGCGCGGCCAGCGTATCCATCGAGGACGTGCTGAACCTGATCTTCTCCGTCCCCGAGAAGCATCGCCGCAACGGTACGCTGCTCTTGAACGACAAGACGCTCCTGCAGCTGTACAAGCAGTGCGCCGCGCAGGGGCAGAACCTGTGGCTGGGCAAGGATGATACCTTCTTCGGATACCGCATCGTCCGCTGTGCTTCCATGCCTGACGTCGCATCCGGCAGCATGACGATCCTGTTTGGCGATTTCAAGCAGGTTTACATCAACAACAACGGCGATCGCAGCATCAAGCGGCTGGATCAGTTGTTTATTGCCAACGACCATATCGGCTTCCAGATGATGGAACGCGTCGGCATCAAGATGACGGTACCGGATGCCGTCAAGGGACTGCAGGTTGCTTAATAGAAAGGAGAAACGAATTATGGAAAAGACAATGACCGTAAAGGACGCAGAGCTGCGTCTGGACCAGCTGAAGAACGGAAAGATCCCGCCCAAGGAAGTGCCCACGCTGGCGAAACCGATGTACGCGAAGGCGTATGACGGATTTATGAAACATGGCACCACCTGCAACACCCTGCGAGAGGGCTCCGACGGCGAAGGTGGTTATCTGGTGCCGGATGAATTCGAGCACCGCGTCGTACAGGCTATGGCAGAGAAAAACGTCTTGCGCAAACTGGGCACCGTCATGCAGACCGAGCGTACCATGACGTTTCCTATCGGAAAAGGCGTGGGTTTTGCAGAATGGATTCCCGAGGAAGGAGAAATTCCGATCGTTGCAGCAGAGTTTGATGAGGTGAAGCTCGGAGCGCACAAGGTAGCCACCAGCATCCGTGTGTCGGATGAACTGTTGGAAGACAGCACTTTTGATCTGGAAGGCTTCATCATCGATCAGTTTGCACAGCGCATCGGCGACGCAAAAGAGGAGGCATTCCTTCATGGCGACGGCATCGCCAAGCCTCTGGGGCTCATTTACCAGCTCGACCGCGAGGTGATCACGGAGAACGTAGGCAAAATCAGCACGGATGACTTGCTGGAACTGAAGCACGCCATTCCGCCGAGGTATCGCAAGGATGCCGTTTTCCTCATGCACGACAGCACGCTGCGCGAACTGTTCAAGCTGCGTACCGGCGAAGGGCAGTACATCTGGTATGAGAACCTGAAGAAGAACATTCCGCTGTGCATCTTCAGCCACAGGGTGATTATCAGCCCGTCCATGCCCACTATTGACAGTGGAAAGCCGCCCATTCTCTTCGGCGACTTCAAGCACTTCGTTATCGGCGACCGCAAGCATCGTCGGATCAAGCGCCTGACCGAGGTTCATGCCCAGCATGGACAGGTGGCGTACCTCATGAGCCAGCGTGTGGACGCAAAGCTCCTCGACAGGAACGCCATCGCCGCTCTGAAAGTGAAGTAACCCCAGAACAAGCCAGCCGCTGTGCTTCCAAAGAGCATGGAGGCGCAGCGGCTGGCAGCTATACAGGAGGTTTATTAGATGAAGAAATGGATATCGCTTTTCGATCTCTGCCCGATCAGGCCGGGCATGCAAAAGGACAGAGCTGCACGGATTACGGCTATGTCGTATCTGCGGGATTGTTCGGATAAAGAGCAGCGCATGGAAAAACAGCTGCTGGACAGCAGCGAGTACATCCTGCTGCGTGGTAAGGAAGGGAGTTTTACGGGACTGCTGCAGATGGTCGAAACTAATCCGGTCGGCAGGATCACCGGGCAGGCGCTTGCCGATCTGTACAACAGCGTACCTAAGTCATATCGGAAGAACGCGGTGTTCCTGATGAACACCGTTACGCTCAATGAACTTAGCCGCAGTCTGGGCTTGGATAGAGATCTGATTTCCTGCCGGGACGATGGTACGTTTATGCTTATGGACAAGCCCATCGTCCTGTGCAACGCCATGCCATTCATCAGCCAAGGCAGCGTGCCGATCCTGTTCGGGGATTTCAGCAAGGTCAGCATCGAGGACTGTGGGCGCGATGAATTGCATGAGGAGCCGTACGACAGCAATTCCAGTTCTATGAAATGTACCCTGACCGGCTATATGGACTGCAGGCTGGAAGAACAGCTGGCCGTTCGAGGCATCAGAATCGTTTGAGGAGGTTTCCCCAACAATCCCGGGGAAAGCAAAAGGAGGTCGCATGACGAACGGAGAGAAATTGCTGATCACCCAGCAGCGCAGGCAGGGATTGGGGTATACGGAGATTGCCCGGAAACTGGGCATGTCCGTGAATACGGTCAAATCCTTTTGCCAGCGCAACGGCATAAAGCCTGTCAGTAAGACAGCAATACCAGAGAAAGACACATGCAGGCAGTGTGGCAGCGTATTGGAGCATACACCCGGCAGGAAAAAGAAGCAGTTCTGTTCGGATGCCTGCCGCATGCACTGGTGGCATGAACATCGGGATATGAGCAAAACTGCCAAGGGAGCAAAATGCGCTGCCTGCGGTCGGGAGTTCATTACAGATCGTGCACAGAAATACTGCAGCCATGCCTGCTATATCGCTGCGCGGTTCGGAGGTATCCATGGGCATGAAACTTACCGCCGCGCAGTTTGACCGGGAAGCGGGCTACCGTTTCTCAAAGGCTGTGATGGGCGCACTACAGGAAAAGGGGCTGATTACACAGGAGGAGTATCGACGGATTGAACCAATTCTGGCGCAGAAATTCTCGCCCGTATGGGCTGGATATCCCGATGTTATCAAGGATAAATGCGCCTGAAATCGCTTGCTATTCTGTCCTTTCCGAGGTAATATGCCACACTGACAAAGGGATTGATACAATAACCCTTGGAAAGGACGGATGAAAATGACGGAGAGAATCACTACGGTCAGCCGCATTGCGCCGGCTGTGCGTGAGAAGAAACTCAAGCGAGTTGCGGCCTATGCACGCGTTTCCACCGGCAAGGACGCCATGCTGCACTCGCTGGCGGCGCAGGTCAGCTACTACAGCGACCTGATTCAGCGCAACCCTGAATATGAGTATGCGGGCGTATATGCGGACGAAGGGCTGAGCGGTACCCGAGAATCCAGACCTGAGTTTCAGCGAATGCTGAAGGACTGCAGGGATGGAAAGATCGATAGGATTCTGTGTAAGTCCATCTCGCGCTTTGCCCGCAACACAGTTGTCCTGCTGGAAACGGTGCGGGAACTGAAGGGCTTGGGTGTAAGCATATATTTTGAGGAACAGAATATCGATACCATGAGCGGGGATGGTGAGTTTATGCTTTCCATCCTCGCTTCTTTTGCCCAGGAGGAAAGCCGCAGCGTATCGGAAAACTGCAAATGGCGCGTACGGAAGAAGTTTGAACAGGGCATTCCCACGGGCTTTGGCATGTACGGCTACGAAGTCAGGAACGGTGTATTCACTATCGTTCCAGAGGAGGCGGAGGTTGTTCGACGAATCTTCCGTATGTATCTGGAGGGCATGGGCAGCGTACGCATCATGAAGGCGCTGATCGAAGAAAACATCCCCGCGCCCGAGGGCGGATTGTGGAATGCCAGCGTAATTATGATGATGCTGAGGAACGAGAAGTACGCCGGCGATCTGCTTCTGCAGAAATTTTTCACCAACAATCATATCGAAAAGAAGCAGTGCTTCAACCGGGGCGAGCTTCCGCAATATTTTGTGGCGGAGGATCATGAGCCGATCATCGACCGCGAAACCTTTGATGCGGTACAGGCAGAAATTGCACGCCGCGCCGCGATGTATACGGTCGCCGGCAAGAAGGCAGCAGAAGATGCTGAAGATGACATGGCGGAGCTGACGCCGGCGATGGAGTTGAACGACCGCATCCATTGCGGAATCTGCGGAAAGAAATACCGCAGAAAGATGGCCAAGCTGGGTACTCCCTATGCTGCGCCGATCTGGATCTGCGGAACATATTCATACCGTGGGAAGGCATACTGTGCATCCAAGCAGATTCCTGAAAAGATTCTGATTGACCTGTTTATGGAAGTATTGGGAACCGATCATTCTGCCGATGAGATTGATCATGTTGAAATGCATCCGAATAATCGTGTGATGTTCGTTTTTACGGACGAACATGCTGAGGAGCATTTCTGGAAGGATTATTCCCGCAGGGACAGCTGGGACGCAGAAAAGCGTAAAAAGGCTGCTGAGAAAACAAGGGCGCAGCATCAGGCAAGAAAGGGGCGTGCGGTACAGTGAGCGAAGCAAGAGCATTCGAACCGGCGACTGGAAGAACCAGAACGGTAACAGTTATTCCTGCACGCATCCGCGCGCTGCCCGGCATGCCTACGCTTGCCATTCAGAAAAAGCGCGTTGCTGCCTATGCCCGCGTTTCCACCAATAGCGAAGAGCAGTTGACCAGCTATGAGGCGCAGGTAAAGCATTACACCGAATACATTCAGTCTAAGGAGCACACCGATCATTGGCAGTTTGTGGATGTGTACACGGACAGAGGAATCACCGGGACAAGCACAGCCAAACGCGAGGGCTTCAACCGCATGATACAGGATGCTCTGGCGGGAAAGATCGACCTGATTATCACCAAGTCGGTTTCTCGTTTTGCACGAAATACAGTGGACACGCTGACCACCATCCGCAAGTTGAAAGAACATGGCGTTGAGGTCTATTTTGAGGAACAGAACATCTATACGATGGACGGTAAGGGCGAAGTGCTGCTGACGATCATGTCCAGCATTGCTCAGGAGGAAAGCAGAAATATCTCCGAGAACGTGACTTGGGGCATGCGCAAGCGGTTTGCGGAAGGCAAGGTGACGATGGCCTACAAGCAGTTCATGGGGTATCGGCGAGGCAAAAACGGTATCCCGGAGGTCGTGGAGGCCGAAGCGAAGATTATCCGCACGATCTTCAGAAGGTTTCTGGAAGGCGCAACCCCTGCGATCATCGCTAGAGAGCTGAACCTTGCTGGCATTCCCTGTCCCTCCCGCAAGAGCCTGCTTGGTGAGGATGAGATCGAAGCAGCCAAGGCTAGAAAGAAAACCGCACGGTGGAGTCCTTCTACGATTGAGAGCATCCTGACCAACGAAAAATACAAGGGCGACGCCATCTTGCAGAAGACCTACTGCACGGATTATATCAAGAAAACCTTCGTGGTAAACGACGGCAGCGAGATTCCCAAGTATTACGCGCAGAACAGTCATCCGGCCATCGTCAGCGCGGAGGTGTTCGATCTGACGCAGATGGAGCTGGAGTGGCGAAGGAGCCTGAAAGGAAGCTACAGCGGAAAAAGCTGTTTTGCCTCGCGCATCGTCTGCGGTGACTGCGGCGCCTTCTATGGCAGCAAGGTCTGGCACAGTACGGACGAGTACCGGCGCACGATCTGGCGCTGCAATAACAAATACGAAGGCGACAAGAAGTGCTCAACGCCGCATGTGACGCAGGACGAGTTGGAAAAAGCCTTCGTCAACGTGATGCAGAAGGTCATTGCTGAAAAGGAGACCATCTTCGCTGTCTGTCGCGAGGTTCTGGATGAGGTGCTTGACACGAGCGACCTTGATAGGATCGCAACAAGGCTGCAGGACCAGGCGCTGGGCATGGCAGAGCGAGTCAGGAAGCTGGTTGAAGAAAACACCAGGGTGCGAAGGGATCAGGAAGAGTACCAGCGGGAATACGATGCGCTGGCTGCGGAGCATGAAAAGCTCAGCGAGAAGATTCAGAGCATCGAGGAGCAGAAGAAGGACAAGACTGACCGCAGACGGCGGATTGAGGTATTCCTGCGAATACTTGATGAGCAGAAAGAATGCATGCGGTTTGAACCATATACATTTGTTGCGCTGGTGGATAAGGTGGTTGTTGGGCAGAATGGAAAGCTGGACTTTTGTTTAAGAAATGGGATAAAATGTGAATATGTAGAAGCTGTCTAACAGCACCACTCAGGCCAGGAAAGTTGTTTTGAACAGCGTTTCAGGCATTCTCTATGTTTTGAATCGATAGAATCTTGAAGTTGAAGTCGACTTACGCATGTTGACGCAAATCTAGAAACATGATAGAATGAAAATGGTAAATTGTATGTAGAGATAGATGAATATGTTGTGTCACGCTACGTGTAATTGTAAGCAACAGAAGCCGAATTCGACCGGAACATTGCGACACATGAAGGTTGCTCACAGTTTATACAAAACACGAGTTATTATCGATTTTCTATAGTGGTGGATTAAATACGGCAGACAGGAGGAAGAACAAATGCTGAAAATGCTCACGGATGATTTTTACCGTTTAAGTACTGAAGCAGAAGAACTGTTGCAGCGTGCAATAACGGAGTTGCATGAAGAACATGTACCCTCCGCTGAAGAGACGCTGAGAATAAGTACTACCTTGGCCGGACTTCAGGATGCTTATAGTAAAGTTAGAATGTATGCTTCCGAGAAAATAGCAGATGAAGATATGCCCGAAGAAAATGCTCCGGTCAGAGCCTATGTTGCAATTATCAATAACAAGAGACTGATTACGGAAGGGATTCTCAAGGATTTTCTGCGGGCTTACACTGACAATGAAAGATATGAGGACGTACTGAGAGATGCTCAAGAAAACGCAACCAGACTGCTTTGCATTTTTCAGGAAGATATGTCTTCTGAACTTGATGTGACTCCTTACAAGGCATTTGTTGATGGAATTAGAATGGGTCCTGAGCGACTCCTCAACAGCGACGAAGGAGACGATATCATAGATGCTGTTGAAATACTGGGGAAAAAGCTTTCTAGAGGACTGCAAGGAGGCTATTTTGTTCTGCACACGGAGTTATCTGCTGGTAATGAGAGTGAGGAAGTAAAACCCTGTCCAGTCGAGAAAGAAGAAACAACCATTCAGAAACCGGAGTCAAATTCGGCGGAAGATGCTCAGCTAGAGGAGAAGCAATCTGGAGAAGCGACTAGCGAGATTAAAGCAGAACCGGAAATAAGTGTAGCCATAGATGGAGGCGCCTTGTGTGCTGTTGATGATAACATTGACGATCCGGCAGCAGCTGATTCTGATAAAGATTACATATTCGCACGAGAACATAAAATGAAAAGTTCTTTACCTTCGTCTAAAAAGCTCAAAGAAGCGTTTAATAGTATCATGGGAGCGCTGTTGCTGGATACCATCGGTACGATTCATTTGATTTCGGATAAATTGTTTATTGCCCGCGCATATCCGAGAACAGAAAACCTCGATTGGTCTTCATGGCTAAATAGCATGGAGAAAAAAGGCTATTTGTCGGCATATGAAGTGGATGACGAAACGTATTATTGTGTTTCTCAGATGCTTTGTGGATGCCTTAATAAGCTTGAACGTTCGAAAGACTTGCTGGAGATTCTAAACAGATTTTTGTATCCTGGTTTTGCAGAACGCAACAAGAGGTTCCGATCTCCGATTATTAAGGGCGAAGAAAAAATCGAACGGAATACGCTGCTTAAGCATATTTCATGGTTGAAAACGGGCATCAGCATTTTGAAGGGTGATATGCCTGTGCACTTTGAATGGGATTCCGTTGAGAAGGCGTATCTGGTTTCTGGAGTCGAGAGTGCAAAGAATTCAATTTTTGCTGATGTTTTCTATGTGACGCCGGATGAGTATGCTTCCTGGATTACTAAAGAAGAGCGCTCTGTTTGCTCATACGGTGATACTCTTCCTGAATGGGGGACGATGAAGAACACGGTCGCCAAGAACTGTTTCTACTTTACTGATAGAATGTATCATTGGGATTCTAATGAATGGAAGGTATTTGAGTGGCGGGTCTCTCGAGAAAAGAAGGAAGAGAAGGATGTCGCCGTAGAGCAGATTGGTGATACAGAGGATGTCCATGAACCTGAAGTAATGCATGAACAGTCTGTTGCTGTGGAATCAGAAGTAGAAACTCCTATTGAAGAGCACAAAGAACCGCTGTCTTCCACGGCAGATATTACGGGTGAAGATGGTGGAATCACTGGCGTAGAGAACAAGGACGTGCCTGAATCGGAACCCGTTGCTGTTCCCGTACAACTTGTACAGGATGACGCCAAAGAAGCTGCGGAGATAGAAGTACCTATGGCGATGCCTATTCCGCAAACTAAGGCAAAACGAGATAATAAGGATAGTTTGGTGGCGATGATCCGAAGCACCGGATCTGCCGACCGGCGTGATTATTATCTCAAACTTGCATATGCCGCGTATGCAGAGGGGCGCAGGGGCGTTGGTAGTGTTATGATGCGAGCATTGGCTCAGATGCATCCTGACGTATATGCTGAGTGGCTCAAATGGGCATGTGCTACGGCAGATCCTGCGTATACCGGCGGAAGAAATGCGACAAGGTTGCAGGAAATCTATCCTGATGCCAACTATTCTGATTTGGCCAATTCTGCCCTTGCAGTTTCTTCGTATATTCGCATGTATTTTTCGAACGATGCTGCGAAGGAATATTGGGTAAAGTCTACAGACGCTGTTGCGTCTACGTCGGTGCTCAAGCAAATGAGCAGTTTACGTGAACTTATGCAGCGGCTTCAGAACTATGTCGATGCGAATCAGCACGGCATTAATGAGGCGACCTTGCTTACAATGCGTAAGGAATCTGGTATTGAAGACAAGTTTACCGGTCTGAAAAGCAAAGCGAATGACTTGCTGAAGGCGCGCTTAACCGAAACTACTGTGAGCAACCCTCGCGTCAAGAATTTGTTTGAACTTTTGTTCGATAACAATTCTTTGATAATCGATGCGCTGCAGTGCATCTGTGAGGATAAAAAGGGTGACGCTGTCAGAATAAGTGAAGCGCTTGAAGCGATTGATCCTGATTTGTTAAAGAACAGTCAAACGGCGATTGAAAGTTGGATTGAGGATCTGTGGGATAATAGCACGAAGAAAATGAAAGGCAAAGGTGCAAATGATCCCATAAAGGGTTCTGGTCGTAACAGCGCAGTAAACCGAACCAAAAATGCTCTTGGCGTCATCAACGAATGGATCGAACTCTGTATTCATAATGCTGAGTTTTCTGAACAGAACATTATTGCTGCGGCTGCAGAAGTAAAACATCTGGCAAAGCTTATTGCCGTCGCTATTGCAGATATAAATGCATATAAAACTGTACTGCGCGATGATGTGGCGGGTTATGGTGCACTTTCGATCTTGGAGGATACGCTTAAGTACTTTGCGGCACTGATGAACGGAGAAAGCCTTGCTGATGTCAGTTTGATGTTTAATGCAGAAGTGTCTGCATATGAGGCAATGGCCGTAGAGGAAGATGGCACAGTATATATCATCCCTGTGGAGGACATGGTTGTGCCATATGAGCAGTGTGATATTCTTGCGAACATTGTGAAAGAAGCGTCTGTTTCTGCCGAAGATGCGGCTCTCCGCTTTGTTACGAAGTCGATGACGAATATTGATGAGAACGGAGGAAACTTTGGTAACGGTCGCTATTTGCTGAATTGTGTGGCGAAGATGTATCAACCCTCTTTGTTCGCAGAATACAGCGATGCTGAGTATGCAGAAAAAACAAAAGCTGCTGCCGCTATTGTTGCTATTGAAGATAGGAAATTCCACGCTCATATGGAGATGGCTCAGGGGTATGGATGGTTTACTTCTTACGATGAGCAGGAGCGTATTGAACGTGCAGTTGCTGCTCAGTGCGAGATGTATAAAATCATCAATAATTTCTCTGCCTGTGTTGAATGCATGAAGCGTACTTACGACTGGTGTCGACAGACTGCCAGAAGCATCAACCATGATCGCCTTATGGCAGAATTGAATGAAGTTGTGAAGGGCTATGGTGCTGAAGAAAGCAATGCAACGATTGTCCGCATCAGGAAATTGATTGAACAAGACTGCTATACTGCAGCCACCGCAGAGATCCGGAAGATTAATAAGGACAATGGACTTGTAATCGAAGATTCTACTGCAATCAGCGAAAGCGAATTCTCATTCTTCGTTCAGAATTTCCAGGCTTATTATACTGCTGTTCGGGATGTAAATTCCGGAATGGAAAAGGTTTTTGCAAACCGTAATCGACATGTCCATAAAGGGTATGTATCCACCGGTACGGAAATGATGCGGGCGTGGCCACAATCCCCTGAGGCGGTAAATCCTTACAATATTAAGCGTTTCCTTAATCCGCTTCTGTACCAGATGAGCATTCTGGATGTTACTCAGATTGGTACACCCAATGAAGGACATGTAGTTGTAAAGCTTGAAGCTCAGGAGAAGATTGAACATACGCATCCGATCGCGGACTTTGGCACGCGCATTATTGCGGACGGCTTGGATATCTTTTTCTTGGGCGGAAACAAAGAAGCTCGATCCTATTTTGATATGATACGAACTGTGATCGGAAAAGCTACTGGGCATGCAGCGGTTTTTCTGGTAAATTCCGCCATGACCTTGTCCGCGAGAAGACAGTTAGTATCGATGATCTGGCACGAACTGAGATCGACGGTTCCTGTGCTTGTGCTGGATCGCGCTTTGGCTTTGTATGTAGCCGAACATTCAAAAGAACAACGCTGGAATGTGATGCTTCAGTGTGCGATTCCTTTTGCGATGGTCAAGCCGTATACTGAAAATAGCAGTGCACAGCAGCCGCCTGAAATGTTTGTTGGTCGAGTAGAAGAATTACGAAGACTGAAGACCTTTGATCAGGACGGATGTATCTTGGTCTACGGAGGACGACAGTTGGGCAAGAGTGCGATTCTGTATCGCGTGGAACAGGAAGTGCATAAGCCGAAGGAATCCATCTATGCAGTATATTGTTCGATAAAAGACATGAATGCTGCTGAGGCAGTCCGTCATATTGTGTTGTCTATGCGCAGGAAGAATGTTCCGGATGTGGAGCATATTTCGCTGGAGGCTTCTTGGGCGGATATGTGCTTCGGAATTAATGTAATTCTGACAGAGCATCCAGAATTGAAGCTCATGCTATTGATTGACGAATCTGATATTCTTCTTGGAAAGGACAAGGAAACGAATAACTCGGCTTTGTCTGCAATCAAGCGTGTACAGGATGCTTTGGGCAATCGTTTCAAGTATGTGTTTGCGGGTCTGCATAATGTAATGCGACTCCATCACAATGAAGCGTTGGCCAACAACAGCGATATGCCTAAGATGGGATTCATCAACATCAAGCCCCTCGATTATGCAGAGGCAGAGACATTGCTGAAGAAACCTCTTAGTTACATGGGATTCATGTTCAATGAAAGTGAAGAACAGCAGGCGTTGATCTCGATGATTTTGTCGACGACAAACTATTATCCTGGATTGATTCATTACTATTGCGCTAGTCTGCTGAACACGTTTGGCGATGGTCATACCGAACCGGCTCCGACCAAGCCACCCCATGAACTTGATAATAAGCTTATTCTTAAGCTCCTGCAGAAGAAGGAATTCATGGAGCAGACCAAGCAGAAGTTCATGATGACTCTCGGCATTGACAAGGACGAACATCAGTATTACAGCATTCTGGCATATCTGATGGCGTACTGTTATGATGAGAATGAATCGCAAGTTAATGGTGTCAGCGTTGATGAAATCTGTGAGGCGGCGGAAATGACGGATATTTCCGTTATTTCTAAGCTGGAATCTACGCAGGTTGAAACTCTGCTTGATGAACTGTGTGAACTCAATATTCTCTACAGTGCACACGGTTTTGTGCCTAAGCGTTATGTATTCAGTCGCCCGGCATTCAAAGATATGCTGGGAACGCAGGATGATGTAATGGAAGCTTTGCTGAACTATATTGGCGTAGAGGAGGTTTCGCAATGATTCCTTCCGAAATTTGGTGGAATTACGTTCCTGCAGGGGTATCCGTTAAGGAGAATATTGTGCAGCAGCTTATGGAAGGGAGATGTGTTCTTTTGGACACATCCCGTCTTCCGTGGGATACAGAACTGTTGAATAACGTGCAGACGGATGTTGAATTGGCAGATGCCGAATTGAATTGGAATGAGATCGATGCAGAAGAAAGCATAGGCAATAAACCGATTAACTATCTAGGAAGCTTTTATGGCGTTGATCAGATTCCGGTTGAAAAGATGATTCAGCAGAAGCTTCGTAGTTTGCATTCGTGCTGCTGGGTACGAAACATTCCAGAAAATGAGTCCCAGGCTTGGATTCAGATGGCTAAGGAGCTGTTTAGCGGAAGAGAAAAGCAGAGCTTTCGTCTTGTGCTGGAATTACCTTCTACGCCGGTAAGAGGAATTGGCAAAGTAGCAGTAATTGACACACGCATTGAACGCTTTGATATCTATTATTTTGCACTTTCTGTACTCGCAAGTGGAAGACTTGGCAAGAATTTTCAGGAGTATGCAGCTACGCTGTGCTCCGAACTGGCCGATGGTAATGTGGAATTCTGCTATACTTTATGTAAGAATATTGATAATGTATTGCGGGATCCGTTGTCAGCATGCAGGGCAAGCGGAGATGATTCACAGCAGAAGCAGCTCGTTTGCCGTGCACAGACGAGAAGCATCAGCCCTCTCATTGATATTGGCAGACTGAAGCTCATATCAATATTCGGAACGCGAATCGCAAGCATCTTGCCTCAGAAGGATGATTATGGAACCGAAATCGATGATGTAAATGAGGTGGAACTCCGTCATCTGGTTTATTTCAGTCGGAATGATTTACTGCCCATAACTCCAAAGGAGAAAGAAGTGTTGTATTCTTTATACAATGCACGGAATGCAATATCGCATTTGAATCTGCTTTCATACGATGAAATACAAAAGCTATTTAGTGTGCTTGAGGATCTAGTTTAGTGCAGGTGCATTGCACCCACTTTTCCATCTCCTTTTTTGCAACCGTCCCTTGTATCACAATCAACCGGATTAGCCATCAGGCTTTCCCCCACAGCGGGGAAAGCCTTTTTTCATTTGCTCCGGCGTCTCGCTCCAAAGGTCTCCCGCCATGCTCCGATACCCTTATTCTATAAGGACTTCGGAGCTCATCCCCAATCCCTTTTCCATTGCCTGTGCAGAGGTGAGCTTGGACCCGGCGTCCAGGTGGGCGTAGATGTTGGCGGTCGTGCTGAAGTCGCTGTGCCCCAGCCACTCCTGAATCTGCTTCATGGGGACGCCGTTTTTCAGCAGCAGGCTGGCGCAGCTGTGGCGCAGGTCGTGGAAGCGGATGGGCCGAAGCCCGTTGCGCTTGAGCAGTACGGGAAAGGCCGTGCTGATGTAGCTCAGCTTCAGGCGGTTTCCCATTGCATCCACCAGAACGTAGCCCAGGTAATCCGTGCAATAGGAGCGGCCGCACAGTATGCGGTTCTTCTCCTGCTCCTCCTTTAACGCGGCCAGCTTCGTTTGGAAAGCCGGCACCAACGGGAGGGTCCGCCGGCTGGAGGCTGTCTTGGTCGTATCGGCTGCCACTTCGATGCGCCTGCCCTTTTCAGCGCAGGCCGTCACCGTGTGCCGGATGGCGATGGTTTTGTTCTCAAAATCAATCGCATCCCATTTGAGCCCCACCACCTCGCTGCGGCGCAGTCCGTAGAATGCCGCCAGCATGACCGGCAGCTCCAGCGGGGTTCCCCGCGCTGCCTGAAAGAGCCGGTTCACCTCGTTGCCGTCATAAAACGAGGCGGTAAACCGGTCCTTCCTGGGCCGCTCCACCTTGTCCGCCGGATTGACGTCAATGAGGTCTGTCTTAACAGCGTATTTGAGCGCCCTGTGGATGATCGCGTGGTAGTGGATGACGGTATTGGCGGATACGCGTTTGAGCTGACTGGTGTAGAACATCTGAATGTCTACCGCCTGCAATCCGCCCAGCGTGATGCCCCGCTGCTGAAAGTACGGTGCAATCGGATTCTGAATCATGCTCGCATATCCGGCAGCCGTGTTGGGTTTTAAGGTGCTCCGCGCGATCTCCATCCATTGGACAAGATAGCTGGAAAACGGCATATCACGGTCAATAGCGGCTTCTCCCGCCACAAATTCGGCGCGGGCGGCCATCAGCATGTCTTCGGCGCGTTTTTTGTTCCCTTTCACGGGCAATCCCGTCGGCAGCCATTTTGATACCCGTTTCCCGCTTTTGTCCTTGTAGCTCAGGACCATGTAGTACAATCCCTTTTTTTCTTGCAGGTGTCCTGCGATCATGGTTGTCCCTCCTTTTTGCAGCCTGGATTCCTGCCGTTGACAGGCCAAGCATAGCACCGGCGCATGCGGGCGGCAAGGTTATGGAGGGGCTACCATAGCCCGCTTACTTTTCTAATCTTGAGATACGCCAGGAGATGGGCTTTGGGGATCCGATAGGCCCTGCCGATCTTCAATGACGAAATGTCTCCGTTTTTCAGCAACCGATAGCCGGTCTTGGTGCTGATGTCCAATACGCGGCACATCTCCGTGATGTCCATAACATCCGGGCAGTGCCGAAGGGTACGGCCGTCTGGCATTCGGGCCATAACCATCCCCCTTTTCTCAAAAACAGAATCATGACAAATGAATCGGAGGCGGGAATTCGCCGTATTTGCCCTGCACCCCGGCAGGCTTCCCGCTGGCCCTGGGGATGTCACAGGCTGCGGACGGCTCCATCCGCAACATAGCCCCGCCTGTACCGCCGTCCCCCGGACGGGCGCATACCGCAGGGACTCCCCCTCAAGTCAGTGGGAGGCCGTAGTAGAAGTCTCATTATCCCCGCGCGGCATCGTCGCGCACCTGCCTGCCACGACAGGGTCAACGGGATGCGTGGATCGCTCCGGCCTGCGCCATCGTCGCGCCGCCCCGTTCGCCGCTCCGCCGCGCGGGGGATTGTACCTGTAACACCGCGTATTCGATTGTCAAGGTGC
>ERZ857984.703-NODE-703-length-35849-cov-6.044980_pt1 | contig 35849 bp, 31 predicted proteins | sample MGYA00519914_ERZ857984 | MGnify/ENA primary metagenome ERZ857984 (study PRJEB31778, sample SAMEA3449417) | human gut metagenome | biome: human gut; feature: human-associated habitat; material: faeces | place: United Kingdom | collected 2010/2012 ... | reverse complement strand
AGCGCCACCTTGCCAAGGTGGAGGTAGCGAGTTCGAGCCTCGTAATCCGCTCCATTTTCCGGTATGCGCCAAACCGAATACCGGATTTTTATTATCGCAAAACTGCTTGACAAATAAGTAGTTGATGTGATAAAATAGCATGCGTCGGTTTGGTTTCGGAAGTTTAGCTCAGCTGGGAGAGCATCTGCCTTACAAGCAGAGGGTCAGCGGTTCGAGCCCGTTAACTTCCACCATGTGGCCCGGTAGTTCAGTTGGTTAGAACGCTAGCCTGTCACGCTAGAGGTCGTGAGTTCGAGCCTCATCCGGGTCGCCATTTGCCTCTGTAGCTCAGTTGGTAGAGCAGGGGACTGAAAATCCCCGTGTCATTGGTTCGATTCCGATCGGAGGCACCACAGCGAAAACGCCCGGGCTTATTGCAGGCCCGGGCATTTTTGCAACATTTTAAAAGGCTCAAAACAATTGTTTGCGGGGGGCGCGCGTATGCTTTGTTATCGGAGTTTAAAGGAAGAGGAGATCTGCCGGGAACTGTTTAAAGAGTTCGTGCGCCGCCAGGTCGTGACAAAATGCCGGCGCAGGGAGAACGGCGAATGGGTCATCCGGGACGCCCCCTTTGTGGACGACTGGACCGAGGCGGACTACCGGACCCTGCTCTCCTGCCTGAAAAATACCGCCCGCACGGGCGGGCTTGTGTACGCCGCCTTTTATAAGGAAGCGCTGAAGGGCTTTGTTTCGGTGGAGCCTGGCTTGTTTGGCGGGGAACAAAAATATCTGGATCTGACCAGCCTGCATGTGTCTGAGGAGCTGCGGGGCAGGGGGATCGGGGCTTCGCTGTTTCTGGCGGCAAAAGAATGGGCCCGAAAGAACGGAGCGGGGAAATTGTATATTTCCGCCCATTCCGCCGTTGAAAGCCAGGCATTTTACAAAAAAATGGGATGCGTGGAGGCGCAGGTGTATTCCCGGCGCCATGTGGATGCAGAACCGTATGACTGCCAGCTGGAATGTAAATTGTGAGCGTGGGGCGAAAAATGCGGTGAATCACCCGTTGATGCTTGACGAACCGGACGCGGGGCCGTAAGATAGGAAAAGACCAAATAACTGCGGGGCAGCCAGCGTCGCAGAAAAAGGAGAAGGAAACATGAACAATCGAGAAAAAAGCTTCGACACCATCGTGGCCCTGTGCAAAAACCGGGGGTTCGTATACCCGGGCAGCGAGATCTACGGCGGCCTTGCCAACAGCTGGGACTACGGGCCGCTGGGCGTGGAGTTCAAGAACAACGTGAAAAAGGCGTGGCTGAAAAAGTTTGTGCAGGAGAGCCCTACCAACGTTGGGCTGGACGCCGCCATCATCATGAACCCGGAGACCTGGATCACCACCGGCCATGTGGCGGGCTTTTCGGACCCGCTGCTGGACTGCAAGGCCTGCAAGGCGCGGCACCGGGCGGACAAGCTGATCGGCGAGGCGCACCCGGATGTGAACGCCGACGCCATGAGCTTTGAGGAGATGGACGCTTTTATTGCCGGGCATGAGGACGTGGTGTGCCCGGTGTGCGGCAAACACGACTTTACCCCCATCCGCAAGTTCAACCTGATGTTCAAGACCGCCATCGGCGTGACCGAGGATTCCTCCTCCACCTGTTACCTGCGGCCCGAGACCGCGCAGGGCATTTTTGTGAACTTTGCCAACATCCAGCGCACTACCCGCCGCAAGCTGCCCTTCGGCGTGTGCCAGGTGGGCAAGGCCTTCCGCAACGAGATCACCCCGGGCAACTTTACCTTCCGCACCCGCGAGTTCGAGCAGATGGAGTGCGAGTTCTTCTGCAAGCCCGGCACGGATCTGGAGTGGTTCGCCTACTGGAAGGATTACTGCAAAAACTGGCTGCTGAGCCTGGGCATTCGGCAGGAGAACCTGCGCCTGCGGGACCACGACCCCGCCGAGCTGGCCTTTTACTCCCGCGCCACCACCGACATCGAGTACGCCTTCCCGTTCACCGAATGGGGCGAATTGTGGGGCATTGCCGACCGCACCGATTACGACCTGGGCCGCCACCAGGAGGCCAGCGGCAAGAGCCTGGAATACTTTGACCCGGAAACGAACGAGCACTACATCCCCTACGTGATCGAGCCCAGCCTTGGCGCCGACCGGGTGGCCCTGGCGTTTTTGTGCGAGGCCTACGACGAGGAGATCGTGGACGAGGCCAAGAACGACAAGCGCGTGGTGCTGCGGCTGCACCCGGCGCTGGCGCCCTACAAGGCGGCGGTGCTGCCCCTTTCGAAAAAATTGGGCGAGGCGGCCCGGCCCATCTGGCAGGAGCTGGCCAAATACTTTATGGTGGATTACGACGAGGCGGGCTCCATCGGCAAGCGTTACCGCCGGCAGGACGAGATCGGCACCCCGCTGTGCATCACCGTGGACTTCGACACCTTTGGCGACGGCGAGAAGGCGGGCGACGGCTGCGTGACCATCCGCGACCGCGACACCATGGAACAGGTGCGCCTGCCCATCGGCGAGGTAAAGGCCTACATCGACAAGAAGATCGAGTTTTAAACCTTTGAAAGAGCCCGCCGTGCAGCCTGTGCGCCCGGCGGGCTTTTTGATTCCGCTTTTCAGGGAGGATAGGAGAGCATGTCCATCATCCGCGAGATCTTGATCCTGTTCGGCGTGTGCCTGGCGGCCACAGCGGTGAGCGCGGCGCTGCCGGTGGGGGTGCCGGCCAGTGTGCTGGCCATGGTGCTGCTTTTGGCCCTGCTGGGGCTGAAGATGCTGCGCGAGGAATCGGTGAAGGGCCTGTGCGACGGCCTGCAAAAAAACATGGCATTTTTGTTTTTGCCCGCGGGGGTGGGCATGCTGGAAGAGCTGGAGGTGTTCCGCGCCAGCGGCCTTGCCCTGCTGGCCGTGTGCGCGGCGGGCACCCTTTTGACCTTTGCGGCCGCCGCGCTGACCGTGAAGGCCGTGCTGGCGCTGCAGAGGAGGGCAAAGCGATGAAGGAAACCCTGTGCAGCAACGCGCTGTTCGGCATTGTGCTGTGCGCCGCCGCGTGGCAGGCGGGCGTGTGGGTGAACAAAAAGCTCAGGACCCCGCTGGCGCACCCGCTGCTGGTGGGAATCGTGCTGGCGGCGGGCTTTTTAACGGTGTTTGACATTCCGCTGGCCTGGTTCCAGCAGGGCGGGCAGATCATCAACCTGCTGCTGGCGCCCGCGACGGCGGCGCTGGGGCTTTCGGTCTGGCGGCAGCGGGCGGTGCTGCGGCAGAACTTTTGGCCGGTGGTGCTGGGCTGCGCCGCGGGCAGCGCGGTGAACGCGCTTGCGGTGAACGGGCTGTGCCGCCTGCTGGCGCTGGACGCGGCGCTGACCAAAAGCCTTTTGCCCCGCAGCGTGACCACCCCCATTGCGGTGGCGTTGAGCGAACAGGGGGGCGGGCTGCCCCCGGTGACCACGATCTGTGTGCTGTTCACCGGCATTCTGGGCGCGGTGGCCGCGCCCTTTCTGGTGCGGCTGTTCCGGCTGGAAACCGAGCCGGTGGCGGCGGGGGTGGCCATTGGCACGTCCAGCCACGCGATCGGCACCACCGCGGCCCTGCAGCTGGGCGAGGTGCAGGGCGCAATGAGCAGCGTTTCCATTGGGGTGGCGGGGCTGCTGACCGCGCTGCTGGCGCTGGTTTGGTAGCGGGGCTTTGGGGCCCGCGGCCCGGCCGGAAACAAAAAATGAAACTCAACTGCGCCTGAACTGCTGGTTTCCCTGGCTCGACTTGCGGTCGGTTGAGCCGACCGCCGCGGGAATGCTACGATGGAGCCATCAAAACCAGAGGAGGAACAATAACATGACCATGGGAACGATGATCGCATCCCTGCGCAGGGAGCACGGTATGACACAGGCCGAGCTGGCCCGGCAGATGGGCGTGACCGACAAGGCGGTGTCCAAATGGGAGCGGGATCTCTCCTGCCCGGATATCGCCTCGGTGCCAAAGCTGGCCGGGGTGCTGGAGGTTTCGGTAGAGGAGCTTTTGCAGGCCAAAGCCCCGCCGGCCGGCGGCGGGCAGACGCTGCGGGAAAGGATCGACCGGATCGTGGGGCTGGTGCTGAAGGCGATCACGGTGGCCATGGGCGTGGCGGTGATCGTGCTGTCGGTGCTGAAAAAGGTCGATCTGTACTCGGTTTCAACCATGCTGGGCCTGGGGCTTGCCTGCGCGGGGGTGAGCTTGTTCGGAAAAGAAAAAGAAGAGCTGTGAATTTCGCGCCTATTTCCAAAAGGGTGGTTTGCAAGCAGCGCAAAATAACCGCAGGCGGAGCTTTTAAAGCTCCGCCTTTTCCGCTATAATAAAAGAAACCCTGATTTTGTGATAGTTAAAGGAGATTTTGCAGGATGGATCAGACGCTGATGCAGAAATACGCCGATTTTATTGTGCGGGTGGGGGTGAACGTGCGCCCCGGCCAGACCTTTATCATCCACTGCCCGGTGGAGGCCGCCTTTTTTGCCCGGGCCTGCGCAAAGGCCGGCTTTGAGGCGGGCGCGGCGGACGTGGTGGTGAAATACGGTGACGAACAGCTGGCGCGCATCCGCATGGAGCTGGGCGACGAGGCCGCTTTGAGCGACGTGAAGCCCCACCTGCTGCGCAGCTACCTGGACTATGCCGAGAGCGAGGGCGGCGTGTGCACCCTGAACATCCACGCCGACGACCCGGAGGCATTCAAGGGGCTGGACGCGGGCAAGCTGAACCGGGTGAACCTGGCCCGCCGGGCCGCGCTGGAGCCCTGGCGCGCCTATACCATGAACGACCGGGTGCAGTGGTGCGTGGTGGCGATCCCCACCCCGGCCTGGGCGCACACCGTATTCCCGGAGCTGCCCGAGGCCGAGGCCGTGGAAACGCTGTGGAAGCTGATTTTTGAGGTGTGCCGGGTGAACGGGACAAACGACCCGGTGGCCGAGTGGAAGGCCCACACCGCAAAAATGACCGCGTACCGGGACAAGCTGAACGCCCTGGAGCTTGCGAGCGTGCGGTTTGAAAGCGCCAACGGCACAGACCTGACCGTAGGTTTGGCCGACGGCCACACCTGGGAGGGCGCGGCCAGCGTGGCCGAAAACGGGGCCGCGTTCATTCCGAACATCCCCACCGAGGAGGTGTTCACCGCGCCCCACCGCGAGCGGGTGAACGGCGTTGTGAAGGGCACGCGGCCCTATGTGTACAACGGCCAGCTGATCGAGGGCTTTTCGGTGACCTTTGAGGCTGGCCGGGTGGTGGCCCATTCGGCTGAAAAAAACGACGCGCTGCTGGGCGAGCTGCTTGCCAGCGACCAGGGGGCCTGCCGCATCGGCGAGGTTGCCCTGGTGCCTGCCTCGAGCCCCATCAACCGCAGCGGCGTGCTGTTTTACAACACCCTGTTTGATGAGAACGCCGCCTGCCACATTGCCTTCGGCGCGGGCTACCCCGGCACGGTGAAGGGCGGGAACACAATGAGCAAGGAAGAGCTGCTGGCCTGCGGCGTGAACGACTCGGCCATCCATGAGGACGTGATGGTGGGCGCGGCGGACATGCGCATCACCGGCCTGACCCGGGCCGGGGCCACCGTGACTATTTTTGAGAAAGGCGAGTGGGCCCTGTGAACACCGACCCAAAAGGCGGGGCAAGCGCGCTGACGGAAAAGCAGCGCTGGCTGGCGGCGGCGGGCCTGGCCTGGCTGTGCAGCCTGGCGCAGGCCCTGGACGTGCTGGACCCGGTGGTGCGGGCGCAGGCCCAGGGCATTGAGGACATGGCGTTCGCGGTGCTGCTGGCGGTCTTTTTCCACTGGGCGCTGGGGCTGCCCGCCCGCCGGAAAGATGGCTGGCTGGCGGCGGCGCTGGGGGGCTTTTTGGGCCTGTGCGCCCTGGCGGGCGACAGCCTGGCCGCCAGCGACAGCCTGGCGTTTTTGTACAGCGGCCCGGTGTGCTTTTTAAAAGCGCTTGTGCGCTGGCTGGGCTGGGCGGTGCTGCTGTATTTCGGGCTGCGCGCTGTGTTTGCGGGGCTGGACCGGCTTGCCCTGCCGCACCCGGGCGCGGCAGGGGGACCAGGCTGGCTGCGCCGGGCCGGGCCCAAAACCGTGCTGTGCAGCCTGGGGCTGCTCCTGGCCTGCTGGCTGCCGTATTACATCGGCCTGTTTCCGGGGGCTTCCAACACGGATACCTGGTGGCAGCTGGAACAAGCCGTTGGCCTGCGGGCGCTGAACGCCGGGCATCCGCCCGCACATACCTATCTGCAAAGCGGGCTGCTGCTGGCGGGCAAAAACCTGCTGGGCAGCTGGAACGCCGGGGTGTTTTTGGCAGTGCTGGCGCAAAGCCTTGCGATGGCCCTGATCCTGGCCTACAGCGTTCATGTGCTGATCCGGCTGGAGGCGCCGCCCCTTGCGGCGGGCGGGGCGCTGGCCCTTTACGCGCTGGTTCCCACCTTTCCGCGGGCCGCGACCCTGCTGATGAAGGACGGGCTTTACGCCGCCGGGGTGCTGCTGCTGACCCTTTTGGTGCTGGAAGCGCTGCTGCTGCCGGCTGATTTTAAGGCCCACCGGTATAAAAAGGCCCTGCTGTGCATGGGGGTGCTGCTGACGGCGGCCATGCGCTACAACGGCCCGGCGCTTGTTTTGGGGGTGCTGGTGTTCGGCGGGGCCGGCCTGTGGCGCGCCATGGGCGAACGGCGGGCCCGGCTGGGGCTGGCGGCCTGCCTGGTGCTGCCGCTGGCGGTGGGTTACGGCCTGAATGCAGGGCTGCGGGCGCTGCCGGGTGTGGAACCGGCAAACCCAAACGAAACCCTATCGATCCCCTTGCAGCAGACCGCGCGCTATGTGCGGGACTTTGGGGGCGAGGTGACCGACGCTGAGCGGGAGGCCATTGACCGGGTGGTGCAGTACGGCGCGTTGGCGGATACCTATGACCCGAACCTGGCGGACCCTGTGAAATCTTACATCAACCGGGCGGAAGCGACCGGCGCGGACCGGCAGGCATACTTGAAGGTGTGGGCGGCCCAGACCCTTCGCCGGCCGGTGAGCGCCCTGGAGGCGTTCGTGAACCTGAATTACGGCTGGCTTTACCCGGGGGTGCAAAACCCCTGCTGGAGCTACAGCCCGGTGGGGGACAACGCCTATGTGACCCGCCCGGCAGCGCTGGACACGCTGGAACATCTGCTGGACAAGCTGGATTATGCCTTTTTGCTGCCGGTGCTGAGCTGGCCGGAAAACCTGGGCCTTGCCGCCTGGGGGCTGCTGGCGCTGGGGGCGTGGCTTGCCGCTCGGGGTGTGAAGCAGCTGGGGGGCGCGCTGGCGGTGCAGTACCTCACCCTGCTGATGTGCCTGTTTGGCCCGGTGTTCTACGGCCACGGGCGCTACGGCTGGCCGCTTTTGTTCTGCTGGCCGGCACTGCTGGCGGCCGCCGTGTGCGCGGTGCGGCGCAAAACCCGGGAAATATAAGGCTTTTGCGGGCAAACGCTTGCATATCCCGGCAAAGCGTGGTATACTAACATAACGTAAGATGATTTTTGATTGGAGAGTGGGCCGAAAGGCCCGCTCTTCTTGCGTGTTTGGGAGGTTTTTGAATGGGGAAGGCGAGCGGCGGCCAGACCACGGTGCAAACGGTGGAGCAGCTGGTCCGCCCGGTGCTGGAAGGCATGGGGCTGCGGCTGTGGGATGTGCGCTTTGAAAAGGAAGGGCCGGACTGGTACCTGCGGGTCCTGATCGACCGGGACGAGCCGCTGGATCTGGATACCTGCGAGGCGGCCAGCCGCGCGGTGGACCCGGTCATCGACGCGGCGGACCCCATTGCCGAGAGCTATTTTTTGGAGGTGGGCAGCCCGGGGCTTGGGCGCAGGCTGACCCGGCCCGAGCACTTTGCGCAGTATCAGGGGCAGAAGGTGGCCGCGCGGCTGATTCGGCCGGACGAGGCGGGAAGACGGGAGTATGCGGGCCCGCTGACGGCCTTTGAGGGCGGCCGGGTGACCATTGCCGCGCCTGAGGGCGAAAAAACGTTTGAGCTGGCCAGCGCCAGTTATGTAAAGCTGTGTGACGACGAAGACCTGTTTTAACAGCCTGTGACATAAAGATAGTGACAAAGGAGTAATCAGAAAAAATGAACGCAGAGTTTTTCGAAGCGCTTTCCATGCTGGAAAAAGAGCGCGGCCTGACCGCCGATTACCTGATCGAAAAGATCGAGGCGGCCATTGTGATCGCCGTGAAAAAGGATTACGAGGTGGAGGACGACAACGTGCTGGTGGAGATCGACCCCGAGCACGGCAAATTCAGTGTGAGCCTGGTGCGCGACGTGGTGGAAGAGGTGGAAAACCCCAAGATCCAGCTTTCGGTGGAAGAGGCCCAGGCCATCCGCAAGAGCTACAAGCTGGGCGACCGGGTGGTCACCCCCCTGAAAACCAAGGACTTTGGGCGCATTGCCGCCCAGACGGCAAAGCACGTGATCCGGCAGGGCATCCGCGAGGCCGAGCGCAACCAGCTGTACAGCGAGATGCAGTCCAAGGCGCACGAGATCGTGACCGCCCGGGTGCTTCGCATCGACCCCGAGCGCGGCATCGTGGCGCTGGAGATGGGCAAGGGCGAGGCGGTCCTGCCCCGCTCGGAGCAGGTGCCCGGCGAGGAGTTTTACGAGGGCCAGCACGTGCAGGTGTATGTGAAGGATGTGCTGGTGACCGAGCGCGGCCCCAAGATCATCATCAGCCGCACCAGCGAGCAGCTGGTCAAGCGCATGTTCGAGATGGAGGTGCCCGAGATCTTTGACGGCACCGTGGAGATCCGGGCCATCAGCCGCGAGGCGGGCGTGCGCACCAAGATGGCGGTGTGGAGCAAGGATGAAAACGTGGATCCGGTGGGCGCGTGCATCGGCGCCCACGGCGCCCGCGTGAACAAGATCGTGGAGGAGCTGGGCGGCGAAAAGATCGACATTGTGCGCTGGAGCGAGGACGTGGCCGAGTTTATCAGCGCCGCGCTGAGCCCCGCAAAAGTGGTGAAGGTGGAGATTTTGGAGGGCGAGCGCAAGGCCTGCCGTGTGACCGTGCCGGACCACCAGCTGAGCCTGGCCATTGGCAACAAGGGCCAGAATGCCCGCCTGTGCGCCCGCCTGACCGGCTATAATATAGACATCCGGCCCGAGAGCGGCTACTACGGCGAGGACGAGGAAGAGGAAAAGCCGGCGCAGGAATAAAGCCCTGCCGCCGAACAGACGGAATGGAAAGGAGCGACCCCGCGTGCAACAGAAAAAGATCCCGCTGCGGCGCTGCACCGGCTGCAATGAGCAAAAACCGAAAAAAGAGCTGGTGCGCGTGGTGCGCAGCCCCCAGGGCGAAGTGAGCCTGGATCTTGTGGGCAAAAAGCCCGGCCGGGGAGCTTACCTTTGCCCCAGCGCCCAGTGCCTGGCAAAGGCCCGCAAGGCAAAGCGCCTGGAACGGGCGCTGGAGACCCAAATACCGCCCGAGGTGTACGAGAGCATCGAGCGTGAACTGGAAGGAGCACAGGGTGGAGCAGAGTGAACAAAAATTGTTTTCGGCCCTGTCGCTGTGCCGCAAGGCAGGCAAGCTGGTGCTGGGCTTTGACGCGGTGACCGACAGCGTGTACGGCGGCAAGGCGGCCCTGGTGCTGCTGGCGGCCGACGCCAGCGACGGCACCGCCAAGCGCATGGGCCGCAGCTGCGAGGGGCTTGTGCCCTGCAGGCGCATGCCGCTGACCCAGCAGGCGCTGTGCGCCATCACCTACAAAAAGGTGGGCGTGTACGCGGTGACCGACGACAATCTGGCGATTTTATGCATAAACAGCCTCGAGCATGAGAAGGAGGAGAACGCATGACCATTAAATATAAAGTCAGCGAAGTGGCGAAGGACCTGAACAAACCCGCAAAGCAGATCATTGATCTGCTTGCCGCCCGAGGGGGCGAGCCCAAAAAGGTGGGCTCCAACCTGGAAGAAGGGGAGCTGAACTACATTTTTGAACATTTTACCCGGGAGACCGAGGAAAAAAGCCTGGACGCCTACCTGGACAGCGCCCCGAAGCCCAAGCCCAAGGAGAGCGAGATCCTGAAAAAGGCGGACGGGACCGTGGTGGAGATGCCCCAGCCCAAACACCGCCCGGAGAAAAAGAAGGTGGAACAGCCCGCCCCCGCGCCCAAGCGCGAGGTGGTGACCAAGGTGGTGGACACCCGCACCGTGGATGTGAACCTGGACAAATTCAACGAGAAGTATACCGAGCTGGCCTCCACCAAAAATGTGGAGAACCGCCGCAAGCCCACCCCGGCGGGCAACAAGCAGAAGTTCGGCAACGCCAACAAAAACCGGGGCCGCCAGCCCTTCCGCCAGCCGTTCCAGAGAAAGCGCGAGACCGAGGCCGAGCGCCTGCAGCGCATCCAGCTGGAGAAGGCCCGCAAGGCCCAGCTCAAGGTGCAGATCCCGGACGAGATCACCGTGGGCGAACTGGCCAGCCGTTTGAAGCAGACCGCCTCGAACGTGATCAAAAAGCTCATGGGCCTTGGGGTCATGGCGGGCATGAGCGAAGCGGTGGACTACGACACCGCCGCCCTGGTGGCCGAGGAATTTGGCGCCAAGGTGGAAAAAGAGGTGCACGTTACCATTGAGCAGCGCCTGTTCGAGGTGGACGAGGATCCGGCCGAGAGCCTGAGCGAGCGCCCCCCCGTGGTGGTGGTCATGGGCCACGTGGACCACGGCAAGACCAGCATTCTGGACAAGATCCGGGCCGCCCACGTGACCGCGGGCGAGGCCGGCGGCATTACCCAGCACATCGGCGCCTACCAGGTGACCGCGAACGGCAAGACCATCACCTTTTTGGACACCCCGGGCCACGAGGCCTTCACCAGCATGCGCGCCCGCGGCGCGAATCTGACCGACATCGCGGTGCTGGTGGTGGCGGCGGACGACGGCATTATGCCCCAGACCGTGGAGTCCATCAACCATGCCAAGGCCGCGGGCGTTTCCATCATTGTGGCCATCAACAAGATGGATAAGCCCACCGCCAACCCCGACCGGGTCAAGGAGCAGCTCACCCAGTACGAGCTGGTGCCCGAGGACTGGGGCGGCGACGTGATCTGCGTGCCTGTGTCGGCCTTGACCGGCGAGGGCATCGACGACCTGCTGGAAAACATCACCCTGGTGGCCGAGGTGAAGGAGCTGAAGGCCAACGCCGACCGCCGCGCCAAGGGCGCTGTGATCGAGGCCCGCCTGGACAAGGGCCAGGGCCCCGTGGCCACCATCCTGATCCAGAAGGGCACCCTGCACAAGGGCGACTGCGTGATCGCGGGCACCGCGGTGGGCCGCGTGCGCACCATGAAAAACGACAAGGGCCAGTACCTGGAAGCGGCCGGCCCCTCCACCCCTGTGGAGATCACCGGCCTGACCGAGGTGCCCGCGGCGGGCGATCTGTTCGACGCGGTGGCCGACGAGAAGCTGGCCCGCGAGCTGGCCGACCAGCGCGCGGCGGATCAGAAGGAGAAGCAGTTCTCCAGCTACCAGAAGGTGACCCTGGATAACCTGTTCAGCCAGATCGAGGAGGGCGAGCGCAAGCAGCTTGACATCATTGTGAAGGCGGACGTGCAGGGCAGCGCCGAGGCGGTAAAGCAGAGCCTGGAAAAGATCTCCAACGACGAGGTGCGGGTGAAGGTGATCCACGCGGGCGTGGGCGCCATCAACAAATCGGACGTGATGCTGGCCAACGCCGGCGGCGCCATCATCATCGGCTTCAACGTGCGGCCGGACCCCATTGCCAAGGACGAGGCGGCCCAGTGCGAGGTGGAGCTGCGGATGTACCGCGTGATCTACGACGCGATCAACGACGTGACCGACGCCATGAAGGGCATGCTGGCCCCCAAGATCCGCGAGGTGGAGCAGGGCCGCCTGGAGGTGCGCCAGGTGTACAAGATCTCCAGCGTGGGCCTTGTGGCCGGCAGCTACGTGCTGGAGGGCAAGATCACCCGCTCCAGCAAGATCCGCGTGGTGCGCGACGGCATTGTGATCACCGAGGACGAGATCTCCTCGCTGCGCCGCTTCAAGGACGACGTGAAGGAAGTGGCCCAGGGCTACGAGTGCGGCGTGACACTGGAGAAATTCAGCGACATCAAGGAAGGCGATATCTTTGAGGCGTATATCCTGGAAGAATATCGCGACTGAGCCCGGCTTTGGGGCGGCGCCCGCGAATCGCCGCGGCGCGCCCCGGCCCGGCAGAATATGAGGTAAACCCATGCCTAATGCAAAAAATCAAGGACGTTTGGCCCAGGACATGAAGCGGGAGCTCATTGGCATCATCGGCCAGATGAAGGACCCCCGCCTTGGCGGCGGGCTGCTGACCGTGACCCGGCTGGACGTGACGCCGGATCTGGATCAGGCAAAGGTGTTCGTGAGCCTGATGGGCAGCGAGGAGGCGGCCGCAGAGGCGGTGAAGGCCCTGAACCGGGCCGCCGGCCATGTGCGCACCGAGATCTCCCGGCGCATGCACATCCGCAAGGCGCCCCGCTTTGTGTTCGTGCGGGATGACGGCGCGGCCTATGCCGCCCACATCAACGAACTGCTGGCGGACCTGCACAAGGGCGAGCTTTGAGCGCCTGCGGTCCCCGCCTTTGAGAGGAGGAGAACGTCATGAGCGAAATCCTGGAACTTTTAGAGCTGATCAGCCGGCTGCTGCACGCCGAGGATGTGCTGCTGCTGTGCCATAAAAACCCGGACGGTGACACCATCGGCAGCGCCGCTGCGCTGCAGCACGCGCTGAAAAACCTGGGCAAAAACGCGGCGGTGCTGTGTGCGGACCCCATTCCCGCGCGGTATGGCTACATGCAGCTGGAGCCCTATACCGGTCAGTTTACCCCCGGCTATGTGGTGGCGGTGGACATTGCCGGCATCCAGCTGTTCGGCGACGCGCTGCAGCCCTATGTGGAGAGGGTGGATCTGTGCATCGACCACCATTCCTCCAACGCGGGCTATGCCGACGCCATGTATCTGGACGGCGGCGCGGCGGCCACGGCCGAGATCATTTACGAGCTGCTGCGGGCCATGAACGCGGAGATCACCCCCTTGATCGCGGACTGCCTGTACACCGGCCTTTCCACCGACACCGGCTGCTTTTTGTACTCCAACACCACCGCCCACACCCACACGGTGGCGGCGGCTTTGATGGAGGCGGGCGCCCGGGTGGAAGACCTGAACGCCATCCTGTTCGAGAGCAAGACCCGGGAGCGCATGGCCATTGAAAAGGTGGCGTTGGACAATCTGGAATATCATTTTGACGGCCGGTGCGCCCTGATGTATATGACCCGGGAGGAGATCGCCGCCAGCGGCGTGAACATGTCGGATCTGGAGGACCTGACCGGGCTGCCCCGGAAGATCGAGGGGGTGCAGGTGGGCGTGACCCTGCGCCAGCTGCCCGGCGCCAGCTATAAGATCAGCGTGCGCACGGTAAAGGGCGTGGACGCCTGCGCCATTGCAAAGCGCCTGGGCGGCGGCGGCCACGCCAGGGCCGCCGGCTGCGAGCTGGAGGGCAACCTGGACAACGCCAAGGCCGCTGTGCTGGCCGAGGTGGAAAAAGAGCTGAAAAAGCTGGAGGAGGCCGCCGAGGCCGCCGAGAGCTGATGAACGGCATTTTAGTGGTGGATAAGCCGGCGGGCTGGACCAGCTTTGACGTGATTGCCAAGCTGCGGGGCGTGCTGGCGACCCGGAAGCTGGGGCACTCGGGCACGCTGGACCCCATGGCCACCGGCGTTCTGCCGGTCTTTGTGGGGGCGGCCGCCAAGGCGGTGGACCTGCAGCCGGACCATGACAAGGCCTACCGGGCGCTGGTGCGCTTTGGCCTGGCCACCGACACGGGCGACGTGACCGGCGAAACGCTGGAAACGAGCGGCGCGCCGGTGAGCGCCCAACAGGTGCTGGCGGCGCTGCCCGCGCTGACCGGGCCCCAGATGCAGACCCCGCCCATGTATTCGGCGGTGAAGGTGGACGGCGTGCCCCTTTACAAGCTGGCGCGCCAGGGGAAAACGGTGGAGCGCAAAGCGCGCCCGGTGACCATTTACCGCCTGGAGCTTTGCGGGGAGGCCGGCGAGCGGGAATTCTGGCTGGACGTGGAGTGCAGCAAGGGCACCTATGTGCGCACGCTGGTGGAGGAGCTGGGCCGCGCCGTGGGCTGCCCGGCCTGCCTTGCGGCGCTGCGGCGCACCCGGGCGGGCGCCTTTGGGCTGGAAGCCAGCCACGGCATGGAGAGCATCCAGGCCGCAAAGGACGAGGGCGGCCTGGAACGGCTGCTGCTGCCTGTGGACACGGTGTTTCGGCACCTGCCGAAGGCGGCGGTGGACGAGGCCGCCGCCGCGCGCCTTTTGAACGGGGCGCCCACCTATCGCTTCGGCCGGTCGGAAGGGGTGTACCGCCTGTATGGCCCGGAGGGCTTTCTGGGCCTGGGCCGGGTGCGGGAAGATACCCTGACAGTGGAAAAATTGTTTGTGGAAAGGGCGTGAAAAGCCCATGGAAGTATATTCCGAGCTGGCGCCCTTGGGCGCCGCCCGGGGCACTGCGGTGGCCCTGGGCTTTTTTGACGGGGTGCACATCGGCCACCAGGCGGTCATCCAGGCCGCCGCGCGCCACGCCGGGGCCCGCGGCCTTGCCCCGGCGGTGTTCACCTTCAGCCTGCCGCTTAAAAATGCGATGAAGGGGGGGCGCATCTGCCCGGAGAGCGAAAAGCACCGGCAGATGGAGGCCCTGGGGGCCGCTTTTTATATGGAGCCGCCCTTTGAACAGTTCCGTGCCCTGAGCCCCGAGCGGTTCGTGCGGGACGTGCTGGCCGGCCTTTGCCGCGCCAAGGCCGTGTTCTGCGGGGATAACTTTACCTTCGGGGCACGGGCCGCCGGCAATGTGGATACCCTGAAAGAGCTGTGCGCGCCGCTGGGGATCGAGGTACATATTGTGCCCATGGCCCTGTATGAGGGGGCGCCGGTGAGCTCCAGCCGCATCCGCGCGGCGCTGGAGGCGGGGGACATGCCCGCGGTGAACGCCATGCTGGGCAGGCCCTACCGGATCGACTTCCCGGTGCGGCACGGCCAGGGCCTGGGGCGCACGCTGGGGTTTCCCACCATCAACCAGGTTTACCCGGAGGGGTTCGTGATGCCCCGCTTCGGCATTTACATCACCCGGGTGGGCATTGGGGGAGAATGGTATGCGGGGGCCACCGGCCTGGGCACCCGGCCCACTGTGAACCTGACCGGCGGGGGCCCCACCTGCGAGACCTTTATCCCGGGGTTCGAGGGCCAGCTGTACGACGAGAGCCCGGCGGTGGAGTTTTACCAGTACATCGCGCCCAGCCGGAGGTTCGCGGACCTTGCGGAGCTTACCGCCTGCGTACAGGACGCGGCGGCAAGGGCGCTGGCCTATTTTGAGGGGCCCGAGGATGCAAAAGAGGGGAAAAAGCCCTTGTAATCCGCCCGGGCGTGTGCTATACTATTTAGGCTACCGTGACCCGGTATGGGGTGTATGCGCCGCAACGGCGTGCCTCGATTGCCCCGCACTGAGCCATTGGCAAATAAAAAAACGAGGTATCAAGCAATGGAAGACAAGAAGGTCATCATCGAATCCAACCGCGTGCATGAGAACGACACCGGCTCCCCCGAGGTGCAGGTGGCCCTGCTCACCGCGCGCATCAACCATTTGAATGAGCATCTGAAGGCCAACCCCCACGATTATCACAGCAACCGCGGCCTGCTGAAGATGGTCGGTCAGCGCCGCAACCTGCTGGCCTACCTGCAGAAGAAGGACATCGGGCGTTACCGCGCCCTGATCGCCAAGCTCGGTCTGCGTAAGTAACCCAGCCAAAAAGGCAGGCGGTCGTTGCACCGCCTGCCTTTTGCCTGTTTTTGCAGGCGAGCCCTTTTTGGTCCGACAGGGGGGCCAGCCGTGTATTTAGCGGTAAATCGGGCGCTTTGCCGGAAAGGGAGAAGCGCAGAACGCCGGATTTATTGCTAAAGCCATGGTGCCCCGCTGAGTAAATAGAACACCGATTCAGGAGGTAAAACAATGGCATTGGAATTTGCATCCCGTCATGAAACATTCCCCAACTACAAGACCTTCCAGATGGAGCTGGCAGGCCGCCCGCTGGTGGTGGAGACCGGCAAGATGTGCGGGCTTTCGAACGGCAGCTGCCTGGTGCGCTACGGCGAGACCGTGGTGCTGTGCAACGTGACCATGAGCGACAAGCCCCGCGACGGCATCGACTTTTTCCCCTTGAGCGTGGATTTTGAGGAGAAGCTGTACTCGGTGGGCCGCATTCCCGGCAGCTTTATGCGCCGCGAGGGCCGCCCCGGCGAGAAGGCCGTGCTCACCAGCCGGGTGATCGACCGGCCCATCCGCCCCCTGTTCCCCAAAACCATGCGCAACGACGTGTGCGTGACCATGACCGTGATGAGCGTGGACCAGGATTGCAGCCCCGAGATCACCGGCATGATCGGCACCTCCATTGCGCTTTCCATCTCGGACATTCCCTGGGCCGGGCCCATCGGCGGCGTGTTCATGGGCCTGGTGGACGGCGAGCTGGTGGTGAACCCCACCCTGGAGCAGCGCGAGAAGAGCGATCTGCAGCTGACCGTGGCCGCCACCGAACAAAAGATCGTGATGATCGAGGCCGGCGCCAACGAGGTGGACGAGACCACCATGCTGGAGGGCATCAAGACCGCCCATGCCGAGATCAAAAAGGTCATTGCGTTCATCCAGGGCATCGTGGCCGAGATCGGCAAGCCCAAGCGCGAGTTCCAAGACATGGAGCTGGACCACGACCTGTTTGAGGCCGTGAAGGCGGAGTTTTTGGATCAGTTCCGGGCCGCCATGGACACCGACGACAAGAACGTGCGCGACGCGCGCCTTTTGCCCATCCGCGAAAAGCTGGCCGAAACGTACGCCGAGCAGTGGGGCGAGGGCACCATTGAAGAGCTGATGTACAAGATGCAGAAGTTCGTGGTGCGCCGCTGGCTGCTGGACGACGGCAAGCGGGTGGATGGCCGCGGCATCAACGAGATCCGGCCCCTGGGCGCCGAGGTGGGCATTCTGCCCCGGGTGCACGGCAGCGGTATGTTCACCCGCGGCCAGACCCAGGTGCTGACCGTGACCACCTTGGGCAACACCAAGGACAACCAGCTGATGGACGATCTGGGCACCGAGCCCTACAAGCGTTACATCCACCACTACAACTTCCCGCCCTATTCGGTGGGCGAGGCCCGCGCGCCCCGCAGCCCCGGCCGCCGCGAGATCGGCCACGGCGCTTTGGCCGAGCGCGCCCTGGTGCCCGTGCTGCCGAGCCTGGAGGAGTTCCCTTATACCATCCGCCTGGTGAGCGAGGTGCTCTCGTCCAACGGGTCCACCAGCCAGGCCTCCATCTGCGGCTCCACCCTGAGCCTGATGGACGCGGGCGTGCCCATCAAGGCCCCTGTGGCCGGCATCTCCTGCGGCCTGATCACCGAGGGCGACCGCTGGATGACCATGCTGGACATCCAGGGCGTGGAGGATTTCCACGGCGATATGGACTTCAAGGTGGGCGGCACCCACAACGGCATCACCGCCATTCAGATGGACATCAAGATCGACGGCCTGACCTACGAGATCATTGAAGAGGCCTTTGAGAAGTGCCGCAAGGGACGCCTATTCATCCTGGACGAGATCATGCTGCCGGTGATCGCGGAGCCGCGGCACGAGCTCTCCAAGTACGCGCCCAAGATGCTGTCGATGGTGATCCCCGTGGACAAGATCAAGGACGTGATCGGCAAGGGCGGCAAGGTGATCCAGGAGATCTGCGCCAACTGCAACTGCAAGATCGACGTGGAGGAGGACGGCCACGTGTTCGTGTCCGCCATCGACGTGGAGGACGCCAACCGCGCCATTCACACCATCAAGACTATTGTGGAGGACCCCGAGGTGGGCGCCATCTACAAGGGCCGGGTGACCAGGCTGATGAACTTCGGCGCCTTTGTGGAGATCGCCCCGGGCAAAGAGGGCCTGGTGCACATCTCCAAGCTGGACGCAAAGCGCGTGGAGCGCGTGGAGGACGTGGTCGCGGTGGGCGACGAGCTGATCGTGATGGTGACCGAGATCGACCAGCAGGGCCGCATCAACCTGAGCCGTAAGGACGCGCTGGCCGCCATTGAGGCCAAAAAGGCCCAGGGCTAATCGTTTTACTGCCGCCCCCGAACCAGTGGTTCGGGGGCTTTTATGTTTCTTTGTGAAAAAATCCGTCCATGTAATTTTTGGCAACAAAGGCGGCTGCCCCTTGGAACTGAATGAGGATGTGATATAATCGTAAAAAGGTCAGCGATAAAGAGAGGTGATAGCGTTGTACCAGCAGGGCGATGAGCCAAAATATTTTAAAAAGATATGGCTTGTGGCGGCGATCCCTTTTATTATGCTTGCCATGGATTATTTGATCTATGAACAGAAAAAGCTGCTGCGGGACGAAGAGGACGTGTTGGTCTTAAACACGGTATTCTGCATCGCGGTGGTGGGTACCGTGGCCTGCCTGCTGCTGGTCCTGGGGGCTGCGCTGCTGTATCAGCAAGGGCGCAAGCAGCGGCACGACCGGCAATACACCGATGAGATTGTGCGCAAATTTTTTGTGCCCGTGAATGGCATCATTGGGGTGGCGGAGCAGCTGTGCTCCAGCGGAACCCTTGCGGCTGAGCAGGCCCAGCAGGCTGAGCTGATCGCCGAGAGCAGCAGGCGTATCAAACGGATGCTGCACGATATTGATGAGTACAACGCGCTTAAAAGCGGCCTTGTGAAGCTGCAGATGCAAAGCTTTAACCTGCAGGAGCTAACAGGCGCGGTGATCCATCAGATCGAAAGCCAAAAAGCGCCGTCGCCCATCCGGCTGGTGAATGCGGTGCCCCCTGGCATTTTTGTGCGGGCCAGTTCCAAAAAGCTGCAGGAGATCGTGGGCAACCTGATTGTTGTACTCATTAACTATACACCGCAGGGAACCATTACCATTTCAGCCCGGGGCAAAGCTGCCTATGTGGAGGTGAAGATTGAAGATGATGGAGTAGGTGTAGCGGAGCATATCAAAAATTCGCTGTTCGATCCCATTGATGGGGCCAACAACATCTCCAACGGGCATTACAGCGGTACCGGCTTTTCGCTGGCCATTGCAAAAGAACTGGTGGAACTGCATAAGGGGCGTATCTGGATCGATAAATCTTTGCACGACACCACGGCGGTGTATTTTACGCTGCTCAAAGACGACAATCTTTACCGCATGCCCGTTACTCCCTTTACAGATCTGAATCTGCCCCGGGATACAGGCAAACGCATCCAGGCCGCCGCTTTGGCCCGGCCTGAAGGGCGGATACTGCTGTTAAAGGTTGCATCCACCCACAAAAATATCCTGATCTCTCTGCTGACTGGGGCAGGTTATACAGTGGACGCCCCCGAAATGACCCAATTGGATATGGATCGCATGCCCATTGACGAGCGCTATGATCTGTTGGTGATTGATGAGCTGCTGGACTATTCGGGCTTTAGCCTGTGCGCCGCTGTGCGCAAACGCTACGGTTATACGCAGCTGCCTATTCTGTTGATCGTGCCCAATGACCGGCAGGCGAATTTAGAGCGAGCCTACCAGGCGGGGGCCAACGATTGCATCGATTATCTGGTGATGCCCCAGCAGCTGATGGCTAAAATTAAGACTCTGGTGCAGATCAAAAAAGCCACACAGGAAGCGCTGGAGTTTCAGATGAGCCTTCTGCAGGCTCAAATACAACCGCACTTTCTTTACAATGCCCTTAATGTGATCACACAGCTTTGCCTGGATGATCCCCAGCGGGCCCACGATGTGCTGCTGGACTTTAGCCAGTATCTGCGCAGTAAGTTCGGGTTTCGGCAGGCAAACAGGGCCATTTTGGTGAGCGATGAGCTGTGCACCATTGAATCATACTTAAGGGTGGAACAGGCGCGGTTCGGCAAACGGCTGCAGTACACCATCTGCACCAACCAAACCGAGGAATACCTCATTCCCGCGCTGATCATTGAACCGCTGGTGGAAAACGCAGTAAAGCACGGCATTTCCAAAATGGAGCATGGAGGCAAGGTGCAGCTGACCCTGCGCACCGAAGCGGGCCAGCTTTGGGTGGAAGTGGCTGACAATGGGCCGGGTATGTCCCGGCGGATGGTGGAAGCGGTCACGAAGGGGGAAACAGCCGCGTTGGGCACCGGAATGAGCAACATCATGAAACGCCTGAAGCTGTATGGCGGCGGGCCGCTGCAGGCGGAGAGCGTTCTTGGCAAAGGCACGCGCATTTGGTTTACCCTTCCCTTAAGCTGGAATCAGTTTTATGCAAAGGAGCAGAGCAATGATACGAGCCATCCTGTTGGACGATGAAGAAATCGGAATCCACACCCTGACGCGCCTGCTGGAGCAATGCGGCGGGGTAGAGGTAATCGGCGCCTACACCGACGCGGTAAAGGGCCTGGTGGAAACACTGGCCCAAAAACCTGATGTAGTGTTTTTGGATATTGAAATGCCGGTTCTCAACGGCTTTGAGGTGGCAAAACAATTGGCGGCTGCCAACCTGTTAACCAAAACGGTGTTTGTGACCGCTTTTGATGATTATGCGGTGCAGGCCTTTGAACTGAACTCCCTGGATTATCTGCTGAAGCCGGTTACGCAGGCACGGCTGCAAAAAACGATTGAAAAACTGCGCCATGCGGCCAGCGCTCCCCCGGCGGAGGAAGCGATCGACGCAGCCATTCAAACTGCCCGTATGAAGCTCAACCGGGTGGTCATCAACAACAACGAGCGGCTTCTGCTGCTTGACCCGCTTGATATCCTGTTTTTTACCACCGACCAAAATGGGGTTAGGATCGTTACCGAAAAAAAGGCTTACACAACCAAAGAAACTTTGGGCTACTGGGAAGAACGGATGAGCGGCTTCGACTTTTTTCGGTGCCACAAAAGCTTTTTGGTCAACCTGCACAAGATCGCTGAGCTGCATCCCATGTTTAACAACACCTATACAATCTCGATTGCAGGATATGGGCAGACCATTCCGGTGAGCCGCCGGTATTCGGTTGCACTCAAAGAGATTATGGGCATATAAAGAAAGCGTGTTGAACAAAAGAGCGCTGAGCAGGGCCGTCCGGCTGTCAAAAGCCGGGCGGCCCTGCTTTTGATGAGAGAACAGCGTAAAAAAACGCGCCGGTTATCTAAAAAAACATACCGAATAATATTGGTTTTGTGCATTTTGCTCCAAAAACTGCGGGGAATCGAAAGGCCTGTGCTATGATGATGCCAGAAACCAGCAAGGAGGCCACATATGTTTGAGGTGAACGATAAGCCCTTTTTTTCACTTGGCGGCCAGGTGCACAATTCCACTGCTTACAATCGGGCCGACCTGGAGCGGGCAATCCCCTCCCTAAGGCTCATCCATGCCAACACCATTGCCGCCCCGGTTATGTGGGAGTTGCTGGAGCCAGAGCGGGGTGTATACGATTTTACCCAATTGCACAACTTGGTGGAGGTTGCCCGGGCGAACAAGCTGAAAGCGGTGGTGCTGTGGTTCGGCTCTTGGAAAAACGGCACCTCCCATTATTTGCCTGGATGGCTCAAAATGCAGAAGGAGCGCTTCGTAGTGGGTGCGGACGGCGTGCCCCTGTGCTGCCTGTCGGCGGTTTTGCGGCAAAACCTTGAGGAGGAACGGCGGGCCTTTGAAGCGCTGATGCGGGAAGTATGCGCGCTGAACCGGGTGGAACAAACAGTGATTGCCGTGCAGATCAACAACGAGCCGGGCATATTGGGAAGCGACCGCGATTATGGCGCAGAGGCGGAAGCGTTGTTCCAGCAGCCGCTGCCTGCCGATCTGCTCGCTTGGCTGCAGGCGGGGGGCGACGACCCGGTACATGCTGCCTGGAGGGCAAACGGCGCGCTTTTGAAGGCTGGCTGGCAAGCGGCGCTGGGGCTTTATGCAGGAGAATATTTTACGGCTTATCACACAGCGCGGTATGAACAAAGCCTGGCTGAAACAGCAAAAGCGGTTTGCCCGCTGCCGGTTTATGTGAATGTTTGGCTAAAGGAAATGTATTGGGGAATACCGGGTGCGAGCTATCCTTCGGGCGGCGGTACCTACAATGTGCTGAGCCTGTGGCGGCATTTCGCGCCGGATCTGGCTGCGGTGGCGCCCGATATCTATGTGAATGATGCAGAGCGTTACAGGGAGGTGATTCGCCGCTATGCCAGACCGGATAACCCACTTTACATTCCTGAATGCAGCATGTCGCCGGCGGGAGCGCTAAACCTTTTTACAGCCGCCTGCGAAGGCCGGCTTGTGGGAGTGCATGCCTTTGGCGTGGATTCTTTGCTGGATGAAGAGGGAAACCTAAGTGCGGCCGGGGCCGATTTTGCAGAAAGTATGGCCATACTGCACAGCGCTTTGCCCTTACTGACGCGGCGAACCGGCACGCTTGTGCCGGTTGTGCAGCAAGAGAATGTTGGGTATCAGGTAATCGATTTTGGCGATTATTTGGGTATGATCCGCTTTTTTACAGGGGGAGAAAAAGCAATAGACCCCACACTGGAATGGCTGGACACTTCCCACTGCCTGATGCAGCCCCAGGCGGCACGAAAAGCAGCCGTGCGGGGAAGAGGGCTCATCAACGCCCGGGCAAAGAACGAATTTTTTATTGCAGGAAGTGGGTTTCGGCTGTTGCTGCTGCCTCAAAAAAGTATCCGGCAAATGCTGTCGGGCGCAAATATGAACGAGTGGATGCAAACCCGCCAGTGGGATTACCTTTCAGTGGAAGAAGGTTATCTGGACGATGAGCAGCGCTGGCATTGCGTCCGCCGGCGCAACGGCGACGAAACGGATCACGGTGCATGGGTGACCCAAGACGTGGGCCTTGTGCGCGTTCAAATGAACCCTAACGCATGGAATGATGCGTAAATAAAAAGGAGGAAGACAAATGAAAAAGATTTTGGCGGTTTTTTTGGCGGTGCTGCTGCTGACGGCGGCCCTTGCGGGCTGCGGCGCGCCGGCCTCGGGCCCGGCTGCGGCTTCCGGTTCACAGGACGCGGCAGAACCCGCCCCGGTAACCATAAAGTGGATGCATCATTTTGCGGAAGAAGCACGCATTGCCTGGGCGCAGGATGTTGCAGCCAAAACCCATGAGCTCTATCCCTGGATTACGGTGGAGATTGAAGTGCAGCCCTACGATCAATATGTGGCTTTGCTCAAAACCAAGATTCAAAGCGATGATGCTCCGGATCTGTATAATTTGCAGGCGCGTGCCCTGCTGGAGGAATTTGTGGCGGCGGACTATTGCGCCGACCTTTCGGACGAGCCCTGGCTGGACACGATTGTGGCCGCCGGTGTGGACGCGGGCCGCGTAAACGACGGCGTTTACTCCATTGTACAGGATATGGGCGGCTCCTTTGTATTTTACAACAAAGCTATTTTTGAGCAGAACGGTCTGAAAGTTCCCACCACCTACAGTGAATGGATCCATGTGTTGGAAACATTGAAAGACGCGGGAGTTACTCCTTTGGCAGCCGGGTATCAGGAAGTTTGGGCGCTTTTGGTGGATACCTACGCCGATTCGGTGCCAGCTTTGTTTGAGAACGACCCCGACTGGGCGGTAAACAAAATGAAGGGTGAGAGCAGCTTTGCGGACGACGAGGTTTTTGCCCAGTCGATGCAGCGCATTTATGAGCGCACCCGTTATACACAGGCCGACGCCTTTGGCTCCGACTGGAACAAGGCCTGTGAGCTGGTGGCAACGGGCGACGCGGCAATGGTGATTGGGGGCCTCTTTGCCCTGGACGCGATCCAGAGTAAAAACCCGGAGGTGCAGCTGGGCGCTTTTGCGCTGCCTGCCAGCGAAAACCCTGCAGACAGCAGAATGCCGTTGGGGAACCCCGGTGGATTTATTGTGTACAATGGACCCCGGCAGGAAGCGGCTAAATTGCTGCTCAGTGTAATGCTCAGCAAAGAGATGGCAGGCAAATACCAGACGCTGGCCCGCACCCTGTCCACAGTAAAGGGGATTGAGGGCGAGGTGGAACCCGCGCTGCAGGATATTCTTGATGTGGAGGCCGATGGCCGGGCGCTGAGCACCTCGGCGCTGGCAGCCTCCTTTACCGGCGAATACCAAAAAGCGTACTGCACCGAATTGGTAAGGTTTTTGATGGCGGATCAAGCCGATGTGGAAGGCTTTGCAAAAACCTTAGACAGTGAATTTGCAAAAATAGCATAAGGTTAAGGCTCAAACAAGAGCTGCGCTGCTGTGCGGAACTCGTTTGGGCCTATTTTACAGAGAGGCGGGGCGAAATCATCATGCTCAAAAAGGCCCGGAAAGAATTTTATAAATATGCGCTGTGGCTGCCCGGTATCGTGTTGTTTGGTTTTGCCATTGCCGTGCCCTTTTTTATGGGAGCCAATATTGCGCTTACCGATTGGAACGGCATTACCAAAGACTACAATTACGTTGGTTTAGACAACTTTGGAAGGGCTCTTAAAAACGCGGCCATACTGCCACCGCTTTTAAACACTCTTAAATTTGGCCTGTTTGGAACCCTGGCCAACAATGTGGCGGCGCTGGGGCTGGCACTTTTGGTCTGCCGCAAAATGCGTGGAGCGGACCTGTTCAAAACAGTATTTTTTATCCCCTTGTGCCTTAGCACCGTGCTGGTGGCTTTTACATGGAAATATATTTACCGGGAGGTCGTTCCTTTTGTATTCGGCATGAACAACCCTTTGGGCGACCCCCAACTGGCCATTCCAGCCATTATCCTCATGTCGGTTTGGAGTACGGTGGGCATTAATATGCTTATCTACACTGCGGGCCTTAAAAATGTGCCCAAGGACCTTTATGAGGCAGCCGTGGTGGACGGCGCAAGCACATGGAAACGCTTCTGCAACATTACGCTGCCTATGATCATGCCGTCCTTTACCGTTTGTGTTACGCTCACGCTGACCTCTTACCTGCGCGAGTTTTCCATGACGCTTTCCTCCACAGGGGGCGGCCCGGCGGGCGCTTCTGAAACATTGGCCATCTATATTTATCAGAATTTTTACGAGTTCAGCAAAGCAGGTTATGCACAGGCGGTGTCCATTTTGTTTATGCTGGTGCTTGTGCTGATTGGGCTCAGTGTGTCATCGTTTTTTCGCAAAAAAGAGGTGGAACTGTGATGAAAAAGAGTGGAGGCGTTACAAAATCAAGAGCGGTTGCCGCGTTGCCCAGTGTGCTTACGGTGCTCCTGGCGCTGCTTTACCTTTTCCCCTTTGCGCTGGCGGTTTTAACTGCCATGAAGGACCCCATGCAGTCGGCCCGGAATGTTTTAGCGTGGCCTGACCCCATCCAATGGGATAATTTTAAAGAAGCCATTCGGGTGAGTAAGCTCTCCACGGCCATTGGAAACAGCCTCATTACCACAACCTGTTCGGTGGTGTTTATTACCCTTTTTTCGGCCATGGGGGGATATGTGATTGCACGAAACAGGCATAAATGGCTGTTTCGCTTTAGCGAAAAGCTGTATCTTGCCGCCCTGATGGTTCCTTTTCAGGTGATTATGGTGCCTATTTACAAAATGTTTAAAACGATGCACCTGATGAATACCCTGGCGGGCGCGATTCTGATTTTGGTGGGAACCAGCATTCCTTACGCCACCTTTCTGTATGTGGGTTTTGTTAAATCAGTTCCCCGTGAACTGGAAGAGGCGGCGCAAACCGATGGCTGCGGACCGTTTCGGGCGTTTTTTCAAATTGTATTGCCGCTGCTCAAACCAATCACGGCGGTGGTGGCCGCGCTGCATGTGCTCTGGATGTGGAATGAGTTCAATATTTCACTGATCGTGCTGCAAAAGGAGGCGGTGCGCACCGTGCCGATTCAACAGTACTTTTTCTTTGGGCAATACAGTTCAAATTTCAACCTGGGCTTTGCGGCAGCGGTGGTGTCGATGCTGCCCATTGTGGCGTTCTTTTTGCTGGCGCAGCGCTATTTGGTGGAAGGCATTGCCGCAGGGGCGATTAAGGGTTAATTACAAAACAGGATAAAAGGAGAAAATCATGCGTAAAGAAGGGAAAATGCCTCCGGACCTGCTGGAAAGAGTAAACGAAATTTTTCAGCGCGAAATCCCCCCGGTTTTTTTCGAACTGGCCAAGCGGATTGATGAGCGGGCCGCAGCTTCCGAATTTTGGCCCTGGCTGCTGGCCTATAAAATGGAAGAGGACAGCGCCCGGGTGGTGTTGGCTTTGCCCGATGAGGAATGGACCCCGGAGGTGGGCGAATTCAAATGTTCACAGGCCTTTGCCGACCGGCTTGGTATGAGCAAACAGTATGTGGATGAGCAGCTGGAAAACCGCTTTTATAGCGGTGAGATCATGTGGACCCAAAAGGGTGCAGTGATCACCCCCAGCTGCGGCACTTGGATCGATCTGCAAAACAGCCGTCGCTGGTATGATAAGCTGGGCGAGGCCTATTACAAAGCGCTCTCCTTTTTTGTGGAAAATGATGTGGCTCAGATCGATCAACGGATCGCAGCCAAAATGGAAAAAGAGGGCAGGATGGGGCAGGCGCGGATCATTCCACGGTATGATTCAGTAAAAGATTATCCCGGCCTGCTGCCCGCCGAAAACATGAAAGAAATATTTCGCTCCCGCGAACTGGTGTGCCAAAACCAATGCGCCTGCCGCATCCGTTACCCGGAACTGGGGCTTGACCCTTATGTGTGCATGTGCTTTAACGATACCGCCCGCATTGCAGCCAAGATGGAAATCGGTCGGCTCATTCCGTGGGAGGAGGGATTTGAATATGTGCAGCGGCAAGGCAAAATACAGCCTCACTGCCACATTAACAAGCATGCCGAACGCCTGGACCAAATTGGCGATGTGCTGTGCTCGTGCACACCGGACGCCTGTGTGCTGCTAAAATCCACCGTGCAGCTTGGCACTGCGTTTAAGCCCTGGAAATACTATGGCAAATCCCGGTTTCGCGCTGTGGTGGATCCCCAAAAGTGCATTGGCTGCGAAAAGTGCCGCACCGAGCGGTGCCTGTTTGGCGCCATTGATATGCGCTATAACAAAGCTGCCGGGAAAGAAAGGCCTTTTGTGGTTACCGAAACCTGTATGGGCTGTGGATGCTGCGCTGAAACCTGCCCTGCAAAAGCGCTCACCATGGTGTGCGTAGAGCCGCCGGAATACTTAAAGGGCTATACGCTGCCGCAGGATAATCTTGCCACGGAGGAAGAAAATGTGCGCCCCGGGCAGGAGTTGGCAAAGCTGTAAAAGAATTTGGAACAGAGCTGGCGCAGCCAAAAGGGGCCGCTGCAGATGCATTCAGCATCTGCAGCGGCCCCTTGGTGCTGTAAAAGCACAAACTTCTTTCCTTCCAAGCTACATGCAGCCTGTTGAGAACTGGGCCTTTGGCACAGAAATGCGGTGGGAGCGGGCTGTTCTGTGCATTGCTTTTGCGGTGGAAAATTGATATAATATAAACAATTATGGCTGCCCGGGAGGCTCGAGGCCCGCGGAGTATTGAATGGAAGAAAGGGCTGGAAAAATGGAGCGCGAATATCACGGCGGACAGCCCGGGGATTGCCCCGGACCCGAGGCGGCATATTTTGCGGCAATGGATGCGCTGAGCGCCGGTGCAATCCGCTGCGGGGCAGACGAAGAACTGACTTTTTTGTGGGGGAATGCCCGCTTTTTCAGCGATACGGGCTATTCGCGGGAAGAATTTGAGGAGCGTTTTAAGAGCCTGCGGCAGTATTATGCGGGGAGGCCGGAGGCGTTTGGGGCGCTGCAGGCCGGGGTGGCCCGCGCCCTGGCGGATCGAAAGAGCCTGGAGCTGACCCTGCCTCTGCCCCAAAAGGCGGGAGGGCAGGCTTGGGTGCGCCTTTCGGGCAGCGTTCTGGGCGGCGGGGCACAGCCGGTGTTTCAGGCCGTGCTCACCGACGTGAGCGCGCTGGTACAGGAAAAAGAGGAGCAGGCCCGCCTGCACGAGCAAAAACGGCAGTATTTCCGCTGGATGATGGATTCTTATGGCGGCAACGTATACATCAGCGATATGGACACCTACGAGCTGCTGTATCTGAACCAGGCGTCCTGCGATACGCTGGGCTTTCCCGCGGCCCAGCTGCTGGGGCGAAAGTGCTATGAGGTGATCCAGGGGCGCACATCCCCCTGCCCCTTCTGCACCAACGCAAAGCTGCGGGCGGACCGCTTTTACGAGTGGGAGTTTTACAACCCCACGCTGGAGCGCACCTTCATGATCAAGAACCGGATCGTGGAATGGAGGGGGCGGCGGGCGCGGATCGAGCTGTCGCACGATATGTACAGCGCCGAATACAAGCTGGCCAAAAAGGACCGGGAGCGCGAGGCGCTGGTGCGCTCGATCCCCGGGGGCTTTGCCCGGCTGGACGCCCGGGATTTCAGGACCGTGCTTTGGTACGGGGCGGACTTTTTGGGCCTGATCGGCTACACAAAGGAACAGTTCGAGGAGGAACTGCACTCCCAGTGTACTTATATCCACCCGGAGGACCTGGAACGCATCGTGGGGATACTGAAGGAGCTGATGGCCACCGGCAACAGCGTGGTGACCGAAGCCAGGGCCATTACCCGCAGCGGTGAAACCAAGATTCTGACCATCACCCTGGCCTATGCCAGCGGCGAGGAGAGCTGGGACGGAATCCCCTCGTTTTATACCATTGGGATCGATGTGACCAGGGAGCGTCGGGAGCAGGAGCGGCAGCGCAGGGCGCTGGAGGAAGCCTACGAGCTGGCCCGCGTGGCCAACGACGCCAAGACGAACTTTTTGTCGTCCATGTCGCACGACATCCGCACGCCCATGAACGCGATCATGGGCATGTCGGTGATTGCGCAGGCGAACCTGAACGCGCCCGAAAAGGTGCACGACTGCCTGGATAAGATCAATGTTTCCAGCCGCCACCTGCTGAGCCTGATCAACGAGATCCTGGATATGTCCAAGATCGAGAGCGGCAAGATCGACCTGGTGGAAGAGGTGGTGGAACTGCCGGAGCTGCTGCAGAACGTGATGGATATCTGCCACCCGCTGATGGCAAAGAAAAACCAGGAATTCCACATCAGCGCCGCGGGGATCGGGCACGAGAAGATTGTGACCGACGGCGGCCGCCTGCAGCAGGTTTTTATGAACATGCTCTCGAACGCCATCAAATACACCCCGGAGGGGGGGACGATCAGCCTGCGGCTGCGGGAGCTGCCCTCGATCATAGAAAACAAGGGGCAGTTCGAGTTTGTATTTGCCGACAATGGGATCGGTATGCCGCAGGAGTTCCTGCCGCACATTTTTGAGCCCTTTACCCGGGCCGAGGATTCCCGGATCAGTAAGATCCAGGGCACGGGCCTTGGCATGGCCATCACCGAGAATATCGTGCGCATGATGAACGGCACCATCGAGGTGAAGAGCGAACTGGGGCAGGGCACCCAGTTTATCGTTTCGGTGCCGCTGGAATTGTATCGGGAAGAGCAGGTGCAGGACGCGGAACTGGCCGGCCTGCCGGTGCTGGTGGTGGACGATGACCAGATGGTGTGCGAGAGCGCAACCGCCCTGTTGAACGAACTGGGAATGCGGGGCTGCTGGGTGCTCACCGGCCGGGAGGCGGTGGATCGGGTGGCGGCGGCCCACCAGGAGGCGGACGACTTTTTTGCCGTGATCCTGGACTGGAAGATGCCCGGCATGAACGGGCTGGAAACGGTGCGGGCGATTCGCGGGGAGCTGGGCGGGGACGTGCCCATTATTGTGATTTCCGCCTATGACTACTCGGACATCGAGGAGGAATTCCGGCGTGCCGGAGCGGACGCGTTCATCACAAAACCGCTTTTCAAGTCTAAAATGCTGCATGTGTTCCAGCTGTTCTGCCACAGCAGGCACCCGGAGCCGGTGTGCCTGCCCCAGAGAAAGATCACCCCGCCGCTGAAAGGGAAAAAGGTCCTTTTGGTGGAGGACAACGACCTGAACCGGGAGATCGCGGTGGAGCTGCTGCAGATGCAGGGGCTGCAGGTGGACGAGGCGGAAAACGGCCGGTGCGCGGTGGAGCGGTTTGCGGCCTCCGCGCCCGGGGAATACGGCTGCATTTTGATGGACATTCAGATGCCGGTGATGAACGGATATGAGGCGACACGGGGCATCCGCGCCCTGAAACGGAGGGACGCCCGGACCATCCCCATTCTGGCGCTCACGGCCAACGCCTTTTCGGCGGATCTGGGGAAGGCGCACAGCGCCGGAATGAACGACCATGTGGCAAAGCCCATCGATATTGATTACCTGGTGGAAGTGCTGCAGCGGTGGATGAAATAACGCCGGGCTTTGCCGGGCGTGATAAAAAGCAGGGAGCCTTTCCCCGGGTGGGAAAGGCTCCCTGCTTTTTGCGGTTTGCGGGCAAAGGGAGGGCGGGGAGCGCCTTCAGGCGATTTTTTTGGCCACCACCACAAAGCGGCCGTTTTCGGTGTGGCTGGAGCAGGTGGAAAGGGTGAGCAGGGTATCGCCCCAGGCGGCGGTCACGCCGGTGTCGTATTCAGCCAGGGCCTTTACGTTGGATACATAGCCGCTGAACTCGGCCTCGGTTGCGGCGTCGAAGAACTGGTAATATTTAAAGCAGAGGTCGGTGTTGTAATACACCTGGCTGTAAAAAGCGGCCAGCAGCCGGTATTGGCCGGGCTGGGTGAGGGTGTCGAAGCAGATGGTGGGGTGGGCGGCCCCGTAGGCCGCGCTGGCGTAGGCTTCCAATTCCCCGAACATGCTGCCGTCGTTCATGTCGTGGCCATAGATCATCAGGTTGGCTGTGGGCTTTGCGGGGTCGCAGCGCTCGTCGAGAAACAGGGTGCCGCCCTCGCTGTAGGCCCCGTCGAAGCCTTTGCGCAGGTATTTTTCGTTGTTGCCGGGGGTGCGCACCACCGGGTAATCGATCCCCGTGCCCTCGATGCGCAGCCAGCCCGCGAGGTCCGGGTTTTGCTGGTAATAGGGGGCGTAGAGGTTCAGCACCCCCTGTTCGTTCAGGGCCCAGGGGTCCGGTGTGGGCAGGGGCGCGCTTGCCGGGGCGGACGCGGCGGGCGGGGGAGGGGCCGGCTGGCCGCCGCCGAAAGCGTGGCGGACCAGCAGGCCGCCAAACAGCAAAAAGCAGGTGAACGACAGCGCAAAACAGAGCAGGGGCAGGTGGCGGCGCAGCCGGGAACGGAGCATGGACACAACTCTCCTTTCAGAAAAGGGGCCGCCTGCGGGCGGCCCCTTTTCTTTGAAACACGGAAGGCGGAACAGAGCCTTTATTGCTTTTTGCGGCGCAGGGAAACTGCGCCGAGGCCCGCCAGGCCGCAGGCGGCCAGCAGCAGGGCGGGAAGCAGCAGGGCGGGAAGCAGCAGGGCGGGAAGCAGCAGGCTGGGGCCGGTCTTGGGCGTGGAGTCCAGCACTCGCACCACCGCTGCGGAAGCGCCGGAATTGCCGGAGCCGCCCGAACCCTGCGAGCCGCCCTCAGGCTTGGGGGCGGGGGTCAGCGCAGCCAGGGGAGAAACCTCGAAGGGGCTGAAGGTGCTGGTGCTGAGTTCGATGTATTTGCCGCCGCCCTCGCCCGCTTTTACAGTGTGTTCACTGGTGGTCACCACGGCGCCATGGGTGTGCCTTACGGCGGCGTAAGCGGTGGCCCAGTCGTTGGGCAGGGGAAGCTTAAAGGTGAGGGGGGCGGGCAGGCTTTCCAGGCGGGAGGCGCTGCCGCCGGAAACCTGGACGGGGGCCACGTCGAACACCAGGGAGGTGAGCGCGCCCTGTTCATCGGTGTTCACTGCGGAGATGTTTTTGCTGAGCACCAGGGTGACATCCTGGACGCCGACGCCGGCCATGCCCTTTACGAGTTCGGCAAAGCCTTCTTCGGGGGCGCTCATAACAGGGCTGCTGAGCAGGGCGTTGGCGACGTCGTTGCTGTTCAGCGTGGTGGTGATGACCGTGCTGCCGGATTTAGGGGGCTCGGAGCCGCCCACGGCGGTTTTGATGGCCTCGTCCACTGCGGCCTGCTTGTCGGCATCGGGAGCAGTGGGCGACACGGTACCGGGGGCCGCCGTGTTGGTCTTGACCTCGGTGACCTTGGCGCTTGGGTGGACGCCGGCGGCCTTGTCGATGGAACCGGTCACGGTGGCCCCCTTGTAGGAAACGGTGAGGGAGCTGCGCAGGCCGCCGCCGGCTTCAAGGTTGGTTGCGCTGCTGTTCTGGTCGCCGTCGTTCCAGCCGTAATACAGCTTTGCGATGGTGCCGCCGTTCAGGTTCAGCACGGCCTCGCCCACGGCGCCCCGGTTGATGGTGTGCAGGTAGCCGGTCACGCTGCCGCCGTTTACGGTGACGGTGCTCTTGGCGGTGTAGCCGTTGGAGCCGCCGGCCACCAGTTCGGCGCAGGAGCCTCCGTTCAGCTCCACGCTGGCCTCGCCCACGTAGGAGTAGTTCTGGCCGCCCCCCATGGGATATGTTACGCTGCCGCCGTTCACCACAACGCTTGTTTTGAGGGTACGGTTGACGGCGGTGCCGGCCAGGGCCGAGGCAAAGTCGGGTTTTTGGTCCTGCTGGGAGCCGAATTTGTTGTCCATGGCGCCGCCGCCCAGGGCATACTGCGCAATGGTGCCATCGTTCACAAGGATGGAAGCGCTTTTTACAACCGAGCGGTTCAGGCCGCCGCCGTACACGCAATTGGTCACGGTGCCGCCGTTCACGGTGATGGCGGCCTCGTTCACATCGGCCGAGAAATCCTGGCCGTGGCCGCCGCCGTAGATGGTACTCACGGTGCCGCTTTCCATGGTAATGGAGGCGCGGTCGGAAGGCTCTTCATCCTTGCCGCCGCCAAAGATCACCGCATTGTCGCCCGCATAGGTGATGGTTTCGGGCTGGTCTGCGGTGCGCATATACGTTACGTCGATGCCGCCGTTCTGGTTCGCGGTGATGGTGACCGGGGCGCCCTTGGTATACAGGACGTTGCCCTCGAATTTGAGAATGGGTTCTTCTGGAAGCCCGTTGCTGCCGTTCTGCGGGGCCGCGGCTTCATCCTTCCCGTTCTCCGGGGTGGGAAGCCCGGGTTCGGCCTTGTTTTCTTCCGGGGCGGCGGGCGGCGCCTGCGGCTCCGGTTCCACAGGGGCAGCGGGCGTTTGCTCTGCCTGCTGCCCGGCAGCGGCGGGCGTTTGCCCGGTGGGCTGGCCTTCCTCCGCCCAGGCGGCGGCGGGGAGCAGCGCGAACAGCATGGCCAGGGCCAGCGCCGCAGCCAAAAGTTTTTGCTTCATTTTTTGTTCCTCCTTGCATTTGTTGGACGATGCATGCCGGGGCGGCATGTTTACCATCAGTGTAATCTTTTCCAACAGAGTTGTCAATATATTTATACATATAAAGCATGAAAAACTATGCATATGACATGATAGAATTGAACCGACCTGCAACAGGGGAACAAGCTGGAAAGAAAGGCAAAGGACATGACGATAGGGGAGCGGATCCGCCAATTGCGCGAACAACGAAATATGTCACAGGCGGAGTTTGCGCGCCGGCTGAACGTGACCCGGGCCACCGCCAGCGCCTGGGAACAGGGGGTCAACCTGCCCACCGCCGGCTACCTGATCGACATGGCGCGCCTGTTTCGGGTGAGCAGCGATTACCTGCTGGGGCTTTCCAGCGCGAACACCCTTTCGCTGGGGGGGCTGACCCCGCAGGAGCTGAATCTTGTTTACGAACTTGTCAATTATATTGAACAAAACCACGCGGCAAACCCCTGAGGGGGCGCGGTGCGCGCCTGCCGGGGGCAGGGGGATGCCGCAAAGGGCGGCCGCGGCCCTTTGCAGACAAACACATGCAAATAAAGCTCCAGCGCCCCTTATGGCCGGTGAAGCCATAAGGGGCGCTGGAGCTTTTTGATAAACTATTTTACAGGCGGCCCAATGAAACGGCGTTATGCTTTGGGCTGCTGCTGGGTGATGCAGTGGATGTTGCCGCCGCCCAGGATGATCTCGCGGGTGTACACCCCTACCACCTTGCGCTCGGGGTGGATCCTGCGCAGGGCTTCCAGCGCCGCCTCGTCGTTCTCATCGCCGAACTGGGGCACGATGACGCCGCCGTTTACCAGCAGATAGTTCAGGTAGGAGGCCGCCGCCATCTCGCCCGCCACGCGGGGGGCGGAGCCGGGCATGGGGTCGATGCCCTCGGCTTCCTCCTGGGTGATGAACACCTGCTCCTTGAGCAGGGGGATCTTGTGGATGGTCAGGGTGCGGCCCTTGGCGTCGGTCTGGCCGGCCAGGTCCTCGTAGACCATGTGGCAGACACGGTAGAAGGGGTTTTCCTGATCGTCGGTCCAGGGGATGACCACCTCGCCCGGGCGGGCAAAGCAGCACACGTCGTCCACATGGCCGTTGGTTTCGTCCGGGTCCATGCCCTCGCGCAGCCAAAGGATCTTATCCACGTTCAGGTACTGGCGCAGGTATTCCTCGATCTGCTCCTTGGTGAGTTCCGGGTTGCGGCCCGGGCTCAGCAGGCACTGCTCGGTGACCACCAGGGTGCCCTCGCCGTCCACATGGATGGAGCCGCCCTCCAGCACAAAGTGATCGGGCTTGTACATATCCACATTTTCGATGTTGCAGATCTTGGCAGGGACCCGGTCGTCCTTGTCCCAGGGGAAATACAGGCCGTCGAACAGGCCGCCCCAGGCGTTGAAGTCCCAATTGACGGCGCGCACCTCGCCCTTGTCGTTCTTCACGAAGGTGGGGCCGCAGTCCCGCACCCAGCTGTCGTTGCTGGAAATTTCGACCACGCGCACGTTCTCGCCCAGAAGGCGGCGGGCGTTTTCGAACTGGGCGTCGCTCACGCCCACGGTGATGGGCTCGAACTGTGCGATGGCATTGGCCACGTTGGCGAACACCTGCTGGGCGGGCTTTGCGCCGTTGCGCCAGTTGTCGGGCCGCTCGGGCCAGAGCATCCAGGCCTGCTTGTGCTCCTCAAATTCGCCGGGCATGCGGAAGCCGTCCTTGCGGGGGGTGGAATCGGTGATGGTACGCATGATGAACATTCTCCTTTTTAAAGTGTTTTAAGCGTTTTTGCCGCCCGGGGCGGGCGGCGTTTCGTTACCCTTAGCATAGCCCGCAGGGCAGGGCAAAGCAATGACCCGGCTTTGTGAACTTGCGCGGTTAGAACTTTTGGGCCAGCGGGTACCAGGCCGGCGGACCGGCTGGTACCTTTGCCCCGGGAGCGGGTTTATGGTATAATAACCGCAAAGCAACCCCAAAGCGAAACGAAGGGAGGGGCCGCCGTGACCGAACTGACCCATGCCCAATGGCAGGCCATCCACCGGCTTTTGCTGGCTGTTTATGCCAGTGAAGATCTGGACGAGGTGCGCCGCCTGACGCTGGAGGGGGCGGCCGGCCTTGTGCCGCACACAAAATCCTTTTTTGACCTGGGCGCCAGCCGGGGCGACCGGATGCAGTTTTTCAGCCCGATCTCGCTGAATATGACCGAGGAGGAGCTGCGCCGGTATTACAGCTGCTACCAGGCCTCGGATTATACCGGCTGGCTGTTCCGGCCGGGTGAAACGCTGGTATACCGGGACAGCCAGGTGGTGAGCGACGCGCTGCGGGAGGATACCCTGATCTACCGCAACTGGATGGAGCCCATGGATATTTACTACGGGCTGGGGTGCAGCCTGTGCTGGGGCGGGCGGCTGTACGGTTCGCTGACCCTGTTCCGGGGGCGCGCCGCAGGCGATTTTACCGACGCGGAGTTCGCTGTGCTGGAGGTGCTGGCCGCCCATTTATCGCTCCACTTCGGCAAGCTTTGGCCCGGCGGGCTGCGGCCGCGGGCGGAAAAAGAGGCGGGCGAAAAGCTCTCCGACGCGGAGCAGGAGCTTAAG